>Ga0179593_1664218_pt1 | contig 12397 bp, 17 predicted proteins | sample CZODoug2_1_08_16_FD_185931 | JGI IMG/M metagenome (GOLD analysis project Ga0179593, IMG submission 185931) | Vadose zone soil fungal communities from Angelo Coast Range Reserve, California, USA - CZODoug2_1_08_16fungal (PacBio error correction) | ecosystem: Environmental > Terrestrial > Soil >...
TTAAGGTGGAGAAAGTAAAAAGGTACGGGCGTGGATATAAAACGTGGAGAAAGGTCTCATCCTCTACTATGCAGAGGGAATTCGCTTAAAAAGAAAAATTTCGACGGTTAGGTGAAAGGAACCACCATTCCCGTCAAAGGGAGAGTGAAAACAGAGGGCCTCAAAAAGGTGAAATGAAGTGTCTCAGAGGAGGGGTGAAATGGAAAAAAAGTTGAATCTGACGTGGAGGAGTGGCCTGCTCGTCAATCAATCACTATGACCGAAGGATTCAGGACAGCCTCAAACCTGCCGCGGGTCAAAGCCCCCGAAAAGCCCGCAACGAAAAGGAAAACCCGAAAGGTATTGGAGGGAACCATCTTTCGAGACGGGGGTTGGAACGGCAAGAGGCAGAACTTTAAGAGAAAAGGGGAATGGTCATGAAATTAATTCAGAAAAGCCATCCAGCCCGAGGAAAGGGTTAATTGATGGAAAGGCGTTTGGCCTCGGTGAGGGGGGAAGACAGCGCCGGAATGCAAATCGGCAAAGGTCCCCCATCAATACTCCTTTGTGTTAGGGGGCTGGAGGAGGTCTTGGCGTAGCAAAACACACAGCGCAGGAAAAAGAATCCAGGATCGGGAAAAGCTGCGTTGCCGCAGAGGTTGCTTGAGAAAAGGTATAACGGGTCCAGGTCCGCGAAAGACCGGAAGCGAAAAGAACAGGGACTAAACAACGATATCGACTCGTTGGAAAAAATGCAGGGAGGTATACGACAAATGGACACCAAGCTTCAGGCCGTACGGAAGTTAAGAAAATCCTAAAATCTTCAGGACTCGAGGCAAGAGAATTCCCTGAAAAAGGAAAAAACGTACGCACGAAAGGGTCGCATCAGGGGAGTTCAAGTGAAGGCGCAAGGAAACACTAGTAACATTCTTCCAAGGCCCCCAACTCCCTGGGTATCTGGGGGAGGTAAGGGATATCATACAGGACCGGGAAAAGGGGTGGAATCCCACACTAAAGTGCTGCGGAAGAAGTAAGAGGGGGGATACATTAGCACAGAAAAAAAGGCTGAAAGAACTACTGGGGGTAATTTGTGGCGCGGATTCAAAAAAGTGCCAGGCTTGGAAGATTCTTAAGGAGCCGTTTGAAAATCGGCACCAAGCTGAACGGCGAGCAATATCTTGAGAAGGGCGGAGAGCGCAAACAGCCGCTAAGGGGCACGGATTTTGTGTAAAACGCCTCCTGCAAGGAGGGCTTAATCAGGGGGGAGGACACCAAAGCGGCTGCTCGAGAGGAGAATAGGAAGCTTCCCGTCATACCGTCATGGGGGGGGAAGGGAAAACGCCGAATCTCAAACAAAACGACAGGAGTGGTGAGACGGGGAAGGAGGGGAGGGGAATCTATCTAATCGAAAATTGCCAAGGGGGATCAAAAAGAGAGGAGGTCCAAAAAAGGACAGCGCGGCAGGAGGGAAAAGCATCAAAACAAGAGGAGCGCGAGTGTTCAAAAAAAAGAGAAGACGAAGCGAACGGCGGTGCTAATCCAGGGAAAAGTCACGATCGGTGAAACAACGAGACGTCCCAGAACGCACCTCAATACCTCTGGGGCCGCGGACTCAGCGGGGGGCCGCGGAAAGATGGTCAGATTCTCGGGTGGGGGTTTCCGGTTCGGAAAAAAGGAATTACAGCCCATAAGAGGTATCATTCCTATTAGAAGGGTAAAAAAGTGTGGGGAATCATAGGGGGGGAACAGACATTTTTCCAATATCAAACAGGCGGTTTAGGCAATATCTTTCATGGGATCTTTGGGGGGGAGTATGCTGAAGAAAAAGGGTATATACGACGCATGCTTAGTTTCTCAACAAAACATAAAAAGGGGATTATTAAAATATATATAAAAAAAAAAAAAAAAAAAGGTCAGAACTGCACTGGTTGTAGTGCGTGGTCATTGTCTCGCCGGTAGCAAGAGGGAAACGGCTCCCCAGCAAGAAAGAAAAAACCAAGAACGATTGCTACCTCCTCGGAGATGTGGGGGAAATGCTCGGGAGCTGGCAGCCGCTGCAGACCCTTTACGAGGAATCCTCTGCCTGGGGCGTTCGGCTGTCCAAAGGGGGGGGGGGGGACCTAAGGTTTAAAAAAAACACAGCCTCGACGCAAAGTAGGCGACTCATCTTTTTCCAAAGGGGACGTTTGAGGTGCGAGCTCGTGGAAAAAAAGATCAAGAGTGACCTCAAACGCGCAAGTCGGGAAAACGCCACACCGGGTACGCGCGTGAACAACTCTATGGAAGAAAAGTGTTTCTGAAAGTGGACGCAGGACCTAGGAAAAGAGAAATCTAAGGGGTGGGAAGGGGGGGCCCTCCCTTGGCCATTCAAATCGATTAGCTCGATTGAAGGACGCGTACCAACGAAGCCAGGAAAGTCCTGTGCTGAAAAGGACGTTTCGGGGGCAAGGATCCATGGGGGGGGAAGGACTTCTCTCCCAGGACGGACCGATGAATTAGAAAATCTTGAAAAAGGAGGCCGCGAGAGAATGTACCGGCCGCGGGGAATGCTCCAAAAAAAGTCCTTAAAAAAGGGGAAGTCCGGGGGCTGCAGTCGAGCTCCGCCAGGCACCCAGATCGTGAAAAAGTCTGAAGGGTCCCTGTGGAAGGTGCCAAAACTGGAGATCAAAAGACGAGGAAAAGCCGGGCTTTTTAGGGGACGCGCACAACATCGAGTCCCTGCTCGTGTGATTTAGACATTTCGTGCGAAAGGGAGAAAGAATCGTGTAATGCTGGGGAAGGCGCCAAAAAATGATTGTGGAAGACCAAGGGAGGGGTTCGACGGAAAGAAGTTTGTTGAAGAATTACCAGCCGCAAGTCACCTGCTCAAGGGAGTTGGCAGATGGGGTCATAGGTTAGCTGCCGAAAAATCCGGAAGCGAGTACCATTCGTATATTGGCGTTAGTCTGGGGAAACGACACGTTCGCGAGGGGAAGAGGGAATTATTTTCATCTTGAAAAAGGATGCAATCCGGGAAAGGGAGAATCCGCCGAAAGGGGGAGGAAAATGGTGTGCAGTCTCATAGTGAGGCACCAGCAAGAGACGCAAAGGAGGATCTAGGATGGGAAATAGGGGAAGGGACCGGTCGCTTACGGAGGGAACCCCCGCGAGGAACGGGGAAAGGCATCCCGTGGGGACCTTCTTTCAGACAAAGCACGGGAGGGCCTGCAGAGTACTACTAAAGGGCGAGAAGTTTCCGCTCCTGGGTTCCAGGCCCAAAAGCAGAAAAGAAACAATCTTTGCGGGGGAAAGGCGACATCAAGGAATACGGAGAGGGGTGGACCGATCATGAGGACCGAGACTTCTCAGCATGTTTTGTCGGAAGGAAAGAAAACCCGAAAGAGGTAAACTTCACACTGGGGGAAATGACCGAGAGGGCCTTTTCTGTCCTTAAATTGATTACAACGGGGGGGGCGTGAGAACCCTGGTTTACACAACACTTTCAGAGAAGGACGAAGCACGGAATCTCTTTTTCCAGGGGTCGGGGGGGGGCCGAATCATTTGAGAGGCTGGAAAAGGGGGATCGGAAGACGGGGGTTGTAAAAAGAAGGCGTAGCATTACCGAAAACGTGGGGTTTCAGGAAACAAAGGTGGCCGAAGGGGGACCCCATGGGGAAAAAGTCACTCCATTTGAAAAGGGAGGTGGTTCTTCACTAAAGGGGGTGGGGGGGGATACCGGAACGCAGAGGGGGGAAGGGATCCTTCCTATACGGGAAAGGGCCTCGTCGCCGGTCGTGCTGCGGGTAAAGAGGGAACTCCACCTTCAATCTCTCAGAAGAAGAGGAAAGTTTCAGAGATGAAGGCGATGTCCCATCCTTGTCAACCGAGGGGGAATGGGGAAAAGGCTGGGGGGGGAAAAGGAAATCGGAGGGGACATCTTGGGAGAAAGGTCACTTCCAGGATAATGAAAGGAAATGAGGGAAAACATCACTTCACAAAGAAGGGGGGTTGGAATTTGTCTTGGGGGGAGGGGAAGGGAACCGAAAGGTCGCCCACTCTATTCCCCATAATAGATCACTGACTCTGGACCTCCTGGCCTATCATGTTCGCCTGGGTACGAAAAGTACTTTGAGGCATCTTGGGGAAAGAAACCAGCCAGGTTTACCCAAACAATGGGGCGGGCACTTCTACCGCCAAAAGAGCGTCATGGGGAAGACGCCGACCGAAAAGGATTGTCGCTGGAAAACGCTGGACTTCGAAAATCAGTGGGAGCGAGCTTCTAAAAGGAACGTGGGGAAACCCGAGTACAGTACTTGCGCGCCCAGGAAGGGAAGAAAAAAGGCCCAAGGGGGGTGTAAAAGGCGAAAAGGGATCCACTGACGAATGTAAAATCGAGAACTTGGGGGGAAGGAACTTATTTCTAAAAAGGAAATGCACTCTGTGTCTCAGGGGAGGGGTCGATTTCTTATCTTCCTAGAAGCGGAAAGGAGAAGTTCCTTGAATATCGCCACCCTGACGTTCCTTCGGGGGCCCACGGAAAAAAGGGTCGAGCCTTTAAACAGCCTGTCTGCCAATAAATTGCGCTTCTCGAGAAGGGAGAAAAAGAAGTTCCAGAGAAAGAATCATACACCCAGCACGGAAGGGACACAAAAGGCCGAAGAGTGGACAAGCCCTATGGGGGAAGAAGCTTCAAAGTGGGGGGAGGGAGAGGGAAAAAGAAGTGAAACAGGAGCAGGAGGGGAGGGTTCCCCTTCCCTGCTTCTTTTTAGGGGAGGACTACGGTATCTGGACCCATCTCAGAACACCATTTATGACTTAATCATTTTCAATGTGTTGGGGGTGTACACTTTAGAAATATTCTTTTAGGACACACATTGGGTAAATGCTTTCTAAGGGGGTAGCAAGTCACTAAGATCTAAACAAGAAAGGAAGGGTAGGAGCGCTATTTCGACCGACCTCTGCCGAAGGGGGGAGAACTAACCATCAAGAAAAAAATGGGGGAATCCACCAAAAAAACTGACCATGCTTCCGTCGACAGAGGAGAATTTTGCTGAAGCACAAAGTGAAGGGGAACCCAATCCTATTCCTGTTAATGAAGCAAAAAAAAAAAAAAACCCTAGGGAACCCGCTGATTCGGAAAAACTAGGGGGAGGAAAAAGAGAAGGAGGGGGCATCTGAGGGAATTGGTGTCCGAATGTGTGGAGGGGTCATGTCCGGAATGGGAAGAAAGTCGCAAATCAGAAGAGAATATTTAAGCCAGATGTCCGGAACATGCTCTACCTTAAGGAAAGGAAAAAAAGGCATAAAAAAGAAAAAGGGTTGGCGAGAGAACTTCGTCTTGAAGGGGAATAGGCCAAAGACACGAAGGTGCCGGGGCGGGAGTTCGACCTCGAAGAACGTCGCGTTGGACTGGGAAAAATCGGACAAAAAAGGGCAGTTGATGGTTGCAGAGCAAGAAAATTTTCATCGGGGGCCGAAACTGTCATATCATGCGGATGCCAATCGCGTCGCAGAAAAAAGGGAAGGACAGCATGTCGCAGGGGAAACTGTCGTCGAAGCTCAGGAAGAGCTTTGGAAGGAGCGAACCCCGCAGAGGGTCAACTGCAGGGGTCGAGAAAGTGCATCCCGTTGGAAACAACCGTTCTGGAAGGGGGGGCGCGCAAAAAAGTGGGGTCACTCGAAAAAAAAAGGAGATCCTCTGGGTCAGGGGGGCCTCCTCAGAGAACAATGCAACTAGAAAAAAAAAAAAAAACTCCCTTGTGGAGGGGGACTGTCTCAAGGGGAAGTACACCTTCAAAAAACCGTGACTTCTATCAAGCTACAGAGGAAGTCGAACCAAGGCGACGGGGAGAAAATAGAACATAGGTGTGACCAGATGGAGAAAGGCTTTAACGATGGGCAGGAAGGACGGCGTCGCTAAGTGCAAGGTGGCGTCCGCAAAAATTTCCCGAGAGGGAATAAGGGCGGCACCTCTACTAGTCGGGACCCCCAAGAAAAATTGCCAGCGGGAGGAATAAAGAATCGTTCCAGAAAAAGGAAAAGGGGGGGGGGGACCATACCTTGAATCAAAGGGAAGAAGGTTCTTCCACAGAAGGGGGGGAAAAAAAACCCTTTATTAGAAGTTATTCTTTAATCGTCATGGGCTATAATCACGATCCAGGGAAAAAAAGGGAGTAGTCAGCCGAAAACAAAGCCCCGAACCCAAAGAAACAAAAAGAGTCGTTCGTATTGATGGTAGAAAGGTTGGAAGCAGAGGTCATCGAGGGGGACTGGTAATCAAAGGATGAAGGAGGCCGCCCCGGCAAAGACAAAGGAGGGAATCTTCGTCAAGAAACTTGAATATGAAGGAAGCTTTTATGGCTTCAAAGGGACTGGGGACTGACGAAGATGCAACGAGCAGTTCATAAAGGAAAAGCCATTGCAGTAACGCACGGGGGGGGGGGGGAGGTGGCTATATTTGCGAAATTTCACATTCGCAGGAAAAAGAGGCAGGCCAGTAGAGGGAAATCTGCAGACAGCTCAGGAAGGAAAAGAAAAGCAAGAGGTGCGAAAGTTCCCGCGAAGGCCCGTAAGACGCACGAAATACTTACATGATTTAGAGAGGCCGGCGGGGAGGACCGACGACTATTCAAAACATGGCCTTACTTGAAAAGGAAAGGATTCATAGGAAGCATGCACAAATCCTAGGTCGAGAGTGTCGTACAGGGGAAAAAGAGACTAAGAAGGGTCAGAAGCAATGGACAAGGAGTTCGGCAAGAAGGGGAGAAAAAGGAAGGAAAAAACATTCAAGGCATGAAAAAAAAAACACCTTATCTTTTACTATGGGGAGGGTAATGGATAGTGTCCCCCTGCATCGAACATTCCTAAAAGGGGGGGGGGGGGGGGGACGAGGAACTTGAGGGAGGGCGGCCATCTATTTCAAAGGAAGAAGATTACGGGATGCTCGGAAAAAAAGAAAAGCCAGTCACCTAAGAAGGAATGGGGGGGGGGGGGGTGGGGATGAAACAGCCCGGCTTTTCAAGAAGGGTGAGCGAAGAAAGGGTGGGGGGGGGTTGGGGGGGGGGGGGGGGGGGGTTGGGGGGGGGGGGGGGGGCAAAAATAACGGTCCAAAAAAATTTAAACCTATCAGGGAATATCTTTATATTTCGGGAGGGCAGACATTATAGAAAGAAAAGAGAATCAGTTAAAGTTTGGGGGGGCCCTTCTACGCAGAAAGCCGGGAAAAATGTAGAGGCTTACAAGCGGCTTCGCGATATGTCTAATATCGAAAGGAAGCCGAAAAGACCGACAAGAATACTGTGGGAAGGGAAACAGGGCTCTGGCAGCAAAGGGGGGACTATAAAAGCTGGTTGGCTCTTTCTACTGAGGAAAGTATATAAGAAGTTCCATTTAGAACTCAATCACTCCTATTAGAAGAAGGATCTCTTTCAGGAGGAAGAAAAAGAGAAAAAAAAGAGTTGTTCAATGGAGACCAAGAGAAGGGGGAAAAGGGAGTGACGGCTTTTGGCTAAAGCTCTTAGGGAGTTCCAACTATCTCGGGAACAGAAAAGCAACTACCTGATGCCGCTGAACAGAAAATGAAGGTATACCGGGGGGAGGACTCATAGAAGAAGCTAGGGGTGGGTCGGTTCTTAACCTCAGGGGAGGGGAGGTAAAAATGCAGGGATCATAAGGCCAAGGGATCCTCAGGGGGAGGGAAGGGGATGGGGCGGCTTAAAAGCGTATTAAAAGGGGCAAGGGGAAATATCCGGAAAAATCGCGGTCGGGGATAGGGGGGGGAGGGGCCGCTTCCTTTCCGGAAAGGCGGACTCGCAAAAAAAGAGACGAACGAGTGGCAGAGAACCCGGTTTGAAGGGGAGGATGAGAGGAACAGAGAAGGGCCCAGAAGGGAAAGTCGTCGGAGAGAGGAGGACGAGTTCGAGGGTTCAGCCAAAGGAAAAGCGACCAGAGGACCTCAGGGCTACCTCCGCTTCATTGGGAAAAAGGAGAAGGGGATAGAGTACCATCCTCTTCAATTGCCAGGGAAAAAGGGGGAGCCAAGAACCGCTTCGGCTGGATACTGACCTGAATGTTTAGAAAAAAAAAGAATCTGGAAAGAAAGACCGGTGAATTACCTCACTTGGAAGAGCGCCAGAGAGAGGGATCTTTTCTGGAGGGGCGCGGAGGGACCTGCTCGGGATCCTGGAGTGGGAGGAAAAAAAATGGATATCCCACAGGAGAGAGGAGGAAAGGGGGAACCCGTCGGAAGAAGGAACCTCATTCCTTTCTCTTGGGGGAGGGAAAGAGGTTACGGGAGCGGGACCGATGACTTTATCCCTAGGAAGGCCGGAAGGCTCTATTTAAAAAGAGACGCGTCCAGGAAAACCAGGTCTGTCCTTAGGGGAAAAGGAGCTTAAAGGGTTTTCGTCCAATTAAAAGGAAATTGGAGCGAATGACATCCTGCTAAAAGGAGCTAGCGAAAAGAGGTGAGCCCGGGCGGACAGATCCCAGTACTAGGAGGGGGAAGAGTCTTCATAGAAAAAAAAAGAAGTCGCATGTCAAGAATCCTGGAGAAGAAACCAGAGAAAAGATAGTTGCGGCGTGTCATAGGTGTACTATTTGGGAAGTAGACTTCTAGTCCCCAAAGAAAAAAAAATCCGGTCCTTGGGGGTAAAGAATCCGCGCCAAAAAGGGGCCAGTAGTCCTTAAGGTGTTCGATCGAAGAGTATCCAAAGGAAAATTTGAGCAGTGGAACTGAGTTGAAAGCAAAATTACGGACTGGGGAAGGGGAAAGGTACCTTTGGGAAAAAAAGAACAGCCTAGTCACAAGAGTTCTTGGGGGGAAAGGGCTGCGACGTGCGTTTTCGCTGCTGCCAAAAGAAGGAAATGGGAGCGATCGACAGGGCGTAGTCTTTTGGAAAAAACTGCAAAACGCGAGAAGAAGATTTGCAGCTTTCGGGAGGAGGCGGCACGGAAAAAGAAACTGCCGAAGGAGACCTTTTGTCAAAGAGGGTCTGAAAAACCCGCAGGGGAGAGGAAAAACGCATCTCGAGGGATTATGGTAAGGCGCGTAGGCGTCCGCTCGAGGCAACACGCCTGGGGGGTGCCTTCTTTCAAAGGGGCTGCCCTTCAGCGGGGGGGAAAACGATATCCTTTCTAAGGAAAAATGCTCAGAATTCCAGGAGCATCATGAGAAAAATACATAGTGCAGGGGGAGGGACATGTCGCTCACTTGATGACTAGGAGGAATGAAGGATTCTTAAGAGGGGGGGTTCTAATCATCACCGCGTCAAGGCTTTCAGAAAAAAGGGGGGGTAAGGAATCAATCTTTTCTTGGAGGGGGAGGGACCTTTTAAGGGGGAGGCCTCCCTATTCGTGAGAGCCGGGAAAAAAAACGTTCGTCGAAGTCTACATCAAGTACGAAGAGGGCACCAGGAGTTGCGGGGGCCCCGACGTCAGGTTGGTAAAGGGGCAAAGAAATTGTATCTTAAGAAAAAAAGGGAGAGCCGGAAAAAAAAAGAGGAGGGAGGGCGGGGGGGGGAATCACCCAGACCTTTGGCCAGAGGGTGGAAACCATTTGAGAAGCTAGACTCCACCCAGTTGCCGTGACCGGGGGTCGGTCACTAAATCGACCGGGACTGCCGTGGCAAAGGGTGATCCGGCCTAGAATCGTAGGCGGCCGAGAGAGGCCACCTCGTGCATTGAAAGGGGAAATTGAACGGCCTCAGTCCACCGGGAGAGAGGATGTAGGAATCTTCAAAGATATTTCCAGTAGATGTCAAAAAGGAGAAGAAAAAGGATACAACTGGTTCTCCGTGCGGATCTTTTGCGCACGGTGCGTTTTCGACGCCAAAAGGGTAGGGTCATAGTACGAAGGGCAAAAGGTCAACTGTAGTCCCTTCGAGGGACAAAAAAATTCCCCCATGGAGGGGGGGGGAGAAAAGGGGGGTCATTGAAAAGCAAGAAAAATAGCAACGGAATAGCCCATCAGCTGCTCCTCCCTATCGGCCTCGGGCTCCAGAAGGAACCAGAATTCGATGAGAAAGTTGAATGCCCCAAGGGGGGGGGAGAAAAAAGGACCAAGCAAGGGTACCCCAAGCACGGGAAAAGGCGAAGGAAAGGCCAAGGGGAAAGAGGTCATGAGGGAGAGTAGCATACCACCGATACCTTTGTCGATAGACTGGCAGGAAGATTGCAGGGGGAGCGCAGGGATATTCAAAAAAAAAGGGGGGGACTGTAAAATACGATAAAAAGGACTGAAGAGCACACCCTGTGTCAAGGGAAAAGGAAAGGGGGGAATCGAAAGGAGCCCGGCAATCATTGCAATAGGAGGAAGAGGGGACCCACTGAGGGAATTCTCCTGAAAAAAACCTTCTTGAGGGGAGTCGTAGGGGCAGGAAAAGGCTGCGAATAAAGAAAAGTCGGACCATCCGCGTGGACTTCTGGGGGGGGAACCCTACTTCCAGAAATTTCTAGCCTGTAGAACATCCGGGAAAAGAAGCAGCGGGCAGAAACAGGCGCTGAAGTTGCGACGCAGGAAAGAAGGGGCAAGAAAAGGAATGATCATCATACCCAAGAGAGAAAGCAAAAAAAGTCTCCGTGGAAGGAAGTCAAAGCCATATATCGACTAATTCCGAAGAGAGGGAAGGCGAAAGAGCGGCTGCTTATTTGGAGAAGAGCGGTTTTTGGCTCCCATCTCCATCCCAGAGGAAGATTCCCGGGGAGTCAAACGAGGGTCGTGTGGGGGAGCCCATTTGGGTCGGTGGATGTCGAGACAAAATCGGGAAGAGCTCCAGGACTCGCCTAGAGAGAAAACAACAACAATTATTAGGGGAAATTAATCTCTAAGGAGTGAGCACCCTCTTAAAAGGTGGGGGGGGTAATCAACACATAGAAGATTTCCACCACACACGAACGGAAAATCCTCGACGGAGGATGAAAAATTCTGTGCGGGGCTTACCAAAGCTCTCGCAGGAAAGAGAGGCGTGCGGAAAAAGCAAGGTGCCGGGGAAATGCTTGAGAGGCACTGCTACTTGGTGTCAAAATGGGTGGTCTTTATGATCAAAGGAGAGGTTCATCACATGTCGGAAAAAAGCTGGAAAAAAGGGTGGCGCAATCTGGTTAAGCCAACCGGCTCTACCTCTGGAGAAACGGACACTTGCATAAAGGAGGAAACTAAGGGCGAATCCGCTTATATGCGAGAAAGAAAGAAAGAAAGCAAAAGCCCGATTTGTGTAAAGGAAGGGGAGACTAAAGGGCCTGTATCACCAAGGTGAAAGATTTCATGAGAAAGGGGAAAAATGCCGGAGGTCATTGACACTTTGGAGGGAAGGAACTGTTCGTGTAAATGGGAAAGTAAACAATGGAAGACACGCCAAAGAAAAAAGAACAGGCTCGAAGCCATAGAAAGGTACGTCCTGGGGAAAGAGCCTATCAGAAAAAACTCTGGGTTCGAATTTAACAGGTTCCCTCGGGGGCTGGGACCCTGTGTTTGGACGTCTACAAATAAGGCAGTTCCCCTTGAGGAGGGATTAAGGAATCTTCTTGAAGAGCAAGGGAATGTGCGTATTCGCCCCGAACCTCGTTAAGGATCAAAAGATTTCCTTCTCTTTTACCATGGAAAAGGGCGGCGTTGAGGCAACTCGCAAAGAAAAAAAACCTTGTTATTTTGGTCAAGCTCATCAGAAATCCCAGAGGGAAAAAAGGAAGGGGAACGAAAGACCAAACCTCCCGAAGGACGTCTAACCAGAAAAAAAAAAAAGCCCGAGAAGAAAGGTGGTATACATCGACTGGGACGATCCTGCACGTTCCGGAGCGAGAGAAAGGGAAGTGGAAAAGGGTGGGGTGGACCTTCAAAAGCCCGAGGTGCATATCCGGAAAAGGGGGAAAAGAAGGCCGATAGAAAAATCTGAGATGAAAGGGGGCCGATCAAGGCGCTTTCGTGACAAGTACCACCCAATGGGAATGTGGAAGGGAATGAGCCCTTGTCTCAAAAGATCGGAAAAAAAAAGGGGAAAATTAACACAAGCCCTTTTCGAGTGATGCTGTCCTGAAAAAACTTATAGCTCCGATCAAAGAGGTCAGCCTCAACCGGAACAAAAAAAGAAAAAAGGAGTTCGTATTGATGGGGAGAAGCAACCGGGGGGAAGCTAGTTCAGAAAAGGGCGGGGGAAAGAAAGGATAATTACATGCCGCCCAAAAGCCCATCCCTATTTCCAGAAAAAACCAAAATCTGTTGGGTGAAACCATCGTGATGGCTTGCAGAAGAATTAAGAGAGAAGCAACTGACAGTTCATCAAGAAAGAGCCATTGCATTAAGGAGTGATGACATGATGGGGAGGCGGTGCTTGCAAAACGCTTCTTCGCAAGGAGACGGTCAAAAACTTCAAGCACAGCGGGGACCGGAAAAATGCCCATACAAAGAAAAGAGGGAAGGTCGAAGCAGAATCCGTAACGGAAC
>Ga0179593_1299169_pt1 | contig 12396 bp, 9 predicted proteins | sample CZODoug2_1_08_16_FD_185931 | JGI IMG/M metagenome (GOLD analysis project Ga0179593, IMG submission 185931) | Vadose zone soil fungal communities from Angelo Coast Range Reserve, California, USA - CZODoug2_1_08_16fungal (PacBio error correction) | ecosystem: Environmental > Terrestrial > Soil >...
GAAAAAGGTAGACAAGCCCGAAATCGGAACGGCTATGCGCGGCCCGAACACCTCACTGTCTTTGCAATCAGTCGATGTCCCCAGCGGCCTCGCAGAATTCAGGTCGAGGAAAAAAGGGGGAAGAAAGTCAAAGGGGAGCACGAGGATCAGTACGGCGATGGAAAATCCGGCAAGTAAGGTCGGGGTGCCTTTGGCACGCCGGGCTCCAGCACGTCCTCGAGCGCGTTCGGAGGACAGAACCATCTCTCCATCAAAAAAGAAGGCTGGAAACAAATCTGCCGCTCGCTGGTGTGCGGGCCTGTGCGAAGGCGCAAAGAACATGAAGGAAGGAGTCCCATGCGTGCGAATCTCGTCGCAAACGCAGAAAGGGTGGGGGTCGCGGGGCTTTTCCCTGTCTGCAAGAGGATTAAGAGAGATGCAGGTTGAACAGTGTAAATGCGGGGAATACGGTATGGGTGCGCGCGGCGCGAGATGCTTTCGCTGAAGCGAATTAGGAGGGGAAAAAGATCGAAGCTGGAAAAAGCGCCGACTGCTTCAGAGCTAAGGGGTTGGGCGTTGTTGGAACTACTTTTTGTGTCGACCTGGCTCCCTTACGGAGAGAGCGATCGTTCGGGGCCGTGGGAAAAAGGTCGAACCGAATGGTGGATCATCGGACGTCAAGCGTCCAAACGCGGAGGGTGACGTTATGCATAAGGCTTAGGGGAAAAGTTCGGGAGGCGCACTCGGGCTGGCTGTCCCGGCGTCTCTTAGTATTCCCGTCAAGCGCGTGGTCAGCGCGATGGAAGGGGGCTTTTAATGGATGGGACACTCTATAGAAGAGATCTGTCGCACCCCGGGCCCGCACAACTCGCGCGGGCGTAAAGAAAGCGCGGAACAATTGGAAAAGCAGGGAAGAAAACATGACAGGGAAGCGGTGAAATAACACTCCTCCATGAAGAGCTTGGTCGGAATGCGCAGCGTTAGCAAGCCGATTGCGCCAGGAAAACGGAATTTCAAAACTGCTGCGGATAAAGAAGGCCAATGACGGGCTGGAGGACCCCTTACGAGTACGACATGTTTGGCGGACGTGTCCGCGCAAAAGGTCTCAAGTGCGTAATCGGGACGTCGCTTTGCGATCAAGTGAAAGGCCTTCTACGAAAGAAGGGAAGGATGAACATGAAGGAGGGACGATAATAAAGGATCATCGGAGACATGGTTCGGGGAAATCGACAGGCCGACAGTGAGCTGTCGCGCAAAGTCTTGGGAACATGCAAGAGAAGGGAGAGATCAGGGGGGGAAGGAGAAACTCAGGGGGTAAAATCCTGAAAACTGATAGGTAGCCTCATCCGGGAGATTGCGCGCGGCGACGGTCAAGGTCATAAGGGATGCCTTGGAGAAATAGAGGAAAATTCTAGAGGGGGACGGGGGGGGAAGTATCAGCCTGTCAGAAGGGTAGGCGCCGAGGCTGAGAGAGCCGAGAAAGAGGCGATCTCAAAAAATTGACTCAGTAAGAAAGAATCCCGGGAGGAGGCGGGTTGTCGTGAGGGGAGTCTCGCTTGGGATGGGGTGTGCGCGGACGGTTGATCATGGTCGCAGCCGTAGTGCACGCATGAAGAAGATGGAGATGGGGAAAAAATCAATTACCAGAAGAAAATCCTCAGGAGCACGCGAGATACTACGAAACACCCGAAAAATACAATCTTGAAACTCCCGGCTTCAGATCGCAAGTCCAGAGGCATTCAAGGGGAAGAAATAAGGGAAGGGGATCTTCGCGAAAAAAGGACAAGGTGACTAAAAATGGCAGCGCGTCTGAAGGGGTCGCAGTAGACAGTCACTGGCCCAAACAGGAAAGTCGTGAGAGATCTCGCGACAACACAAACATTACGACTAAGGGAAACATTGAAGGGAAGGGAAGGCTAACCGAGAAAAGAAGGCAATGACTAAAATAAAATCGCCGCGCTGCGTTCCGCTTCCGGGGCTCATTAACTGGTTCTATAACGTCAGAAGACGAGTATCAGAGACACCAGACGGGGATTCATGTCTCTTGGATGGAAACCGGAAGTTTTTGACCTTCTGTCGGCGGTTTCGACGGAACAAAGCAAGGAAATGTTCAAGAGGAGGGGGGGCTCATACCTGGGAAACCGATCGTTCCATAGGGCCACCGTCGGCAGAGACACAAAACGGCAGACCATGATCGGACGCAGACCCAAAAAATAAGGGCCGAAAAACCAACCTAAACAAGAGAATCGCGGAGCGAGCGAACGGCGCGGCAGAGCAGGCGAACTTTTCTCGGAAGGCACGCATCAGCAACCAGTCACCCTTCTTCGCGTCAGCAATCAAGACAGAGCGCGGGGACCTATCTGACGGAAGAGGCAAAAATGAACGAAACCGATGGGGGGAGCATGACCCGCTTCAATCAGCTGCCAGACTATCCGCTCAACCTTCAAGGAGAGGAAAAGAAAACCTATTACGTGGGGAGGAGCCAGTGGGGGGGGTTCCCAAGACAGAAATCTACAAAAACTAAGAGAATGGACTACTTGGAGGAAAATAAGCCAATACTCTTCGGAGGTATTCGCTCTCCAGCCCGCAGAAGCTGGCTGCTAAAGGGCGGGAGGAAAGGTCCAAGGGAACGGGGACAAGTGCCAGCTTCCTGCGACAGCATCGTGGCGCGTAAACGACAAATGCGGCTTAAAAAAGATAACCGAGAAAGATAAACTACCAAATCACCGGCCTCGGGCGAATCTCCATAAGCAGACGTTTCCTGACTTAATGAATTCCACTAAAATACAGGTAGGAAAAATGCAGCAAACCTCAAGGAGCAGAAACCAGAAAAGGCTCGGCTTCAGGTCGTGGATCAAGCAGATCGTCACAAGGACCCTAGGATGAGGGAGGACCTGGGAAAGAGAGTTTGACAGGGAGGCTAGCCCTCTCGCTTGCCAGGTCTCATCAGAAGCAAGACGTCGATCAGGAGGTTCACCAGGGAAAACCACCAGGAACATTTACGAAAAATCGGTAGTTCTCATCGAATGACCCGGTCCATCCCCGTATAGCAAGACAAACATCAGAAGAAAAAAACGAGGGACAGTAACGAAACCCTACCTCAATGGGAATTGCCGCACGAGGATCGCATCATCGGATCGCCCTAAAATCCAACAAAAAGAAAGAGGAAGTAAAAACGCAACCTCGAACAAATGTAGAACCACGCCAAACACGGCAGCGCGGAAGGAGGCGTCCCACAAAAAGAGCCGGAGCGGTCGGGATGAGTCCCGGAGGCGATCGTATGAGGACCGAACATCACGAAAGGAACGCTGAACAAAGGAGCCGCTGACTACGAAACAAGAAAAAACGAGGTCCACAGACGCCAGTTAACCTTTCTGGTTGCAGAAAACAGACCCGCGAAACAATGGCATGATTTTGGAAGAAAGGAGGCCCTCCTGGACCAATTGAAGATCATTGAGGGAAGATCAAGAAAACAAAACTCATGACGAGAGGGAAAGTCTCCTAGATCCGAGGAGAGGACTGTCCCCCGAGCATCGAGATAAGTCATGAGAAGCCCAGAAGGCCCCCCCGATAATTGCCGGGGGAAAATTCCGTACGAAAAGAGAAGGCCGTCTGGTGCAACTAAAAGATGGAACTGCCAGAACGTGGCGAGAAGTGACCTATGAGGACATAGAGGGGTGCAAAGACCGCGTGGAGGTGGCGCGAAGGCGGCCTGCGCAAAAGAAAAAAGCTGGGTAGTGGGAAAAGGGCCCAAACGGAACATTTCCACAACAACAACGGGAGGGTATAGATCATCCGTTGCACCGGTCGGGGAAAAGAAGCGCTCGCAAGTCAGGAGGTGTCTCGGACCCGTAAGAACAGCCTCACTCTTGAAAGAGTTCTAAGCCGAGGTCTGCGCCTCAGCATTCGGCCTCTGGATGGCCGACATCTAGCGTTTAAACAGGCGCGGCGTTGTGCAGTGAAGTCGAAAAACGTAAATGGGGAAGGGAAGTCGTCCTCACTGAAAAAGAAAATATCACTGAAGGGCTTAGGGACCAATCCATCGGCAGAGCTGCGTTCTAAGAGAGAGGGCCGCAACTGATGGGGCTGCGGCGGCGAAGGGACAAATTAGGGATATTCAGGTTGGGGGAAAATAAGATAGCCTTTAGGACATCTAATGTGAAAACTGGGGGCGCGGGGGTGTAGGGCAAATCGGAAAGCAAAGGCGTCAAATGGTTTCGCTTGACTGAAAGACGAACTGTTTGGGGGGGCCGCGCGCGCCGAGATGCTTGTGAGATAGAAGGTGGTCAAGCACAAGCACCCATTCATCGACCTACCGCAAAAGGTGTGGAAGACGAGTGGAGTGAATCTCTTTCGGGTCGTATGAGAAAGTTGTTAGTTAACTCTGTACGTCATAGGAGCTGGTTGCGGATGTTTTAACGCATCGTGCAGAAGAGACTAGCAGAGGGGGATTCAATGAGAAAGCTTTCTGCGTAGGCGAGGCAGGCTACTCAGTGACGGATGGAGGCGACGAGGCTGGATTTCCTCATCTTAGATGAGAAAAGGAAAAAAAGTGGACCGAGGAGAGGGAAGGGGAATAGGGTGAAGACTTTCTATCAGGATCAGGGCGACCCTGGCCTGCAAATCGCGAGGGGTAAAGTTAAAAAACAAGAACGGGAGAGAACAATGGGTTCAAACTCCAGCGGTGGGGAAGAGAAAACAGCGCCTTTAGTAGTGTAAGGGGTCATGGGCCTGTCGGAATGAGCACAGAGCATAGCCTTATTTGAGGGGGGGGTCACGTCCAGATGAGGGAAACGGTCTGACTATAAAGACAAGAAGTGGAGGGGCGTGGGTAGAGACGCTGAAGGAGGACGCAAAGAACATGGTTGAGTAAGGGCAAAAAGATGCCTTGCAGGGAAGTGAGAAGGAAAAGAAAAACGGCAAGTTGATGCGAAAAGTACACAAGACGTACCCGTAACGGGGATGAAAAAATAAGAATAAAGAAAATATCCAAAGGGTGTGATCCCGACAATTGAGGTAGGTGGCACCTCGATCATGGGGGGACGACGTGTTGTGTAGCGAAAAAGCCTTCACGGAACTCGAGAAGGGAGGGCACTCAGCCGCAAGTATTAACAGCCCGGCAGAGTCTTGAAACGGAGATGCTACAAAGTGGACACAGCTACCTGGAAGAGTTCGCGTGCGTGTGTCCTGAAGTGAAAAGTGGGACGGCCGGGTGGAGGCCATGAAAAAAGAGACGGGCGCGACAAAAAAATGGCGCGGGGGGGAAGAAAACTCAAATCCGGAGATGGGGCTCTTCTGTGAGTTGAGGGTCATAAAATCACCGTGCGTAGGTGTAGGGGTGGTTGCGGGGCAGGGAAATTACGGGCAGTGTGCAAAAGGCAGCGGGTCGTGATTACGACAGCTTAAAAACAGACCCAGAAATAGGAACAAAAATGGAGAACAGAGAAAGGAGAAATCCGAACAGACAGAAAAGAAAAAAACCTTTCTGACAGACGCAAAGAAACAACAGAAGGAGGTGTGACCTATGTTTTCAGATGACACTGGAGGTTTAGCCTCCGGTAATATGCGCATCCGAAAATGCAGAGACTCTTGTGTTCTCAGGCAGTCCGGCCCAGATCTGCACGGATCAGCACAAAAAAATTGCTGAGAAAGGGAGAAGGATTCAAACCTATTAAGTAGGGGGAGGGGGGGGGGGGGGGGGCATGAATTAAGACACCATCGCAGGAATGTCGCTGCGAATCATTACGACTAACGCAGGACGATAAAAACTAAAAAAGGCGTCATAGCGCGGGACGGAACTTAAGTCAAGGGAGTTGAACTGGCTTGTCGCGGGTTCCACGTACCGCGTGTGAAATTGGGTATCGGTAATGAAAGAAAGGGGTTACTTCTCTGCACTCGCTAGGGCAAGCGTAACCCGAGACAGACCATGACAGAAGCCGCCCCCGCAACCAATCCCAGAAATCGAATGTGTCATGCAAAAGAAAGAAAGAAAAGCGTCTGCAGAAAGCAAAAGCTCTCGAGAGAAAAAGTCTTTGCAGCAGATAAGCCTACGACCTCAACATTTGACGTCTTCACGTCAACCGCAGAGGCGCTGTGGGCAGAGCGTCAAAGCATCCCAGAGAACGAACGAGAAAGAACTTTGCAAAGCCATGCCGGCATGCCGACTATCCGAAGGGACAGCCGTTCGTTTCGCTACAAGCCTAGTACGGCGGCGAAAAGTTCCCCAAGATCGGGAAAACCTACATCTGCAGTAGGGGAGAAAAACTGAGCGCCGAAACACGGTCATCGCCGGTTAACGCGAGCAGGAAGACCACAGGGGACAGCGGGCAAGTAACGTCAAGGCAAGAGCATGTCGGGATGACTGTCCAGGAACCCAAAACAGCTCATAATCGAAGAACGAACCGGCCAAACATGGGAACCGGCTTCGACACGCCACGGAACATAACATGGCCTCAGAGCAGGCCAAAAAAGGTGAGGAACTGCTCCGACATGACCGGGGAAAAAAAATAGCAATCCAAGGAAGGGAAAATAAGACCTCGGAAAGAATCCGAACACGGAACTAAAAACAACCAACCGAGGAAAGGATGGGGTTGAGCGGCTAATGGGGTCGGCGGGGAATAAAATTAAAAAAAAGGTTCGAGCCAAAAACACAAGAAATCGTGCGTAGACCGGAGCCTCGTCAGAACAGTAGCAGTCGTGACGAAGTCACTAGAACCAGGTGTATGACGAAAAGATGAAGACGAAAGCCTCCCGAAACCAGGTCGGCCCATCACGAGCCGAGCCTACACTCCACTAAAGAGGTGAAGGTGGCAAGCAACGATTAGGCTCGGAACTAGGCAGAAAGGAAACAGTCCATAAAAAAAAAAGAAAATTATGCCGGGAAGCCATCGAACAACATGTAGATAAGAACCAATGCAGCGCGGAGCCCAGGAGATTACCCAACACCTCCTAGAAAAAGAACCCCTACTTTAGATCAAAATAATTCGCTAAAAAAAGCATCGAGAATCGCGCCTAAAAAAGAGAAAGGGAAAGCGTAGAAGACAATTGGACAAAGAAGGCATGCCAGGGAGGCCTCCAGCCAAGAAAGCGACACAAAATTATCACCATAATATCGTTGGGTGAAGGATGATATACGTCACGGGCCACCAAAGGCAATCCCACCTCATTTCTTCCGAGCCCGACGCCACGATCCATGATGCGTCGTGAGGGATAAAAAGTCATATAAGAACAGAGAGGGCGATGGCTGAACCATCCATCCAAACTAGAGAAAGGCTGGAATCAAACTTGGACAAAGGAACCCTACTCAATTGGCCGGGGCGGAATTCCGAAATACGCCTCGCCGGCGTAGAACCCTGCGATGGCGAGCCAGACTTGGAAGTGCAACTATAAAGAGGAGAAGAGCAAAGAACGGGTTTGGCGATAAATGTCTAAAGGAAAGGAAAAACTACTCAACGAGATGCAGAACGACCGGGGCAAAAAACTCTCCTGCAAACAAAAACACTGAAAGAGAAGAGATCAGCAAATGAAAAGACGATAGAAAGGACGCTGGAGATTCGTGGCGCCGGAGCCTTCCGACAATCTGTGAAAATGTCAGCATCGGGACTTCGCAAAAATCAGAGGGGAACTGTAAAAAATAGACTACATGTCTCACCATGGAGAAAGACGTAGGCCATGCCCTGAGCATATGTGCGAAACGACCCCAGTTAGCCGCAAGAGGAGAGGAGATGAATACAATGAAGACGACCATCTTAAGCACAGGAGGATAGGAAAGACAATCAAGAAGCGGGTCTGCGTGCAGCGCACAGAAAATAGGTCGATTAAGGGAGCTGTGGATCAGCTCTATGGGAAAAAAAAGAGAGGCTAATTTTGAGTAAGGGGGGTGTCCGTGTCAGCGAAAGACATTTAACGAATTAAAAGGGCTGGTGACAAGAGGGGGAGGGTCTACTAGAGGGAGAAAGAAGTGCTTTCAAAAATGCAGACAAAGTAAGGGTCAGCCTCCATCGAAAAAAGAAACTTGACTACTACCGAAAATGGACTCAATTCGCAGAGGGGGGCGGGTTTTTCACTAATGGTGGGAGGGGAAGGGAGCAACGCAAACAAAAGGGAAGTCAGTTCAACGAAAAACCGAGAATTTCCGAACGTTGCGCAATAGTTCCCCTCATGTCAGGGCGTGCTGAAAGGAGAAGCTTGTGCGGGAGCACACGGGGAGGGAGGTCCACATCTTCTGAAGAAAAATTGTTTTCCTACACTAAGGCGAGAAGAACAGTTAGTGTCGGATCGAGACGAGGCGCCAACAACAAGGGCTTAAAGGTTAAAACCCAGAACAAAGTGGGCCCGGAGGCCTCAACAGAATCCCACCAGAAAGGGGGGTGAACGGGGGAAAAAGAAAAAAGGAGGTATTACTTGAAGCCGAGCGGTGCGAGCATCGGGGGCGATAGCCGGATTCAGGTGCCAGATAGAGGCGGGCAGAGGAGGAGAAAAGCTGTCAAAAAAATGCAAAATCCTAAGGGAAAAATGGCTGGTGTTAATCCAGGGAAAAAAAAGGAATAGACATTTGGTCGTGTCCGCGCGTGCGCGCAGGACTTAAACTGTACCAGTCCAGGGGAGCATCCACAGCCTTCAAAGCACATTGCGGAACCGGTCCCTGAGGAAAAGGCGCTGCATCTGAAAGGGACGAGGAGCGAGTCGAGACGACGATTTTAGGATCCGAAAAAAGCGCGCGGACGTAATAAAAGGTTGTGAGCAAAAAAGAATCAATCCGGGAGAAAGGATAGGGAGGGAAGAAAATCCATAAGGGAAACGCTGCGCGACGGTAACGAATGCATTTGACAACCTCTTAAAAGGAGCGGGGTGAGAAAGAAGGAAAAAAAGGGGTTAGAGCTGGAACTGTGAGAGACCGGAGCTGTCCGGTGCGCGCACCCTCAGAAGCCTTTATAAGATAGGAATGATAGGAGAACTAAATGGAAGAGCTTGGAGGTTGGGAGGCAGAATCATGGTACACGTAAGGACATGAAGATTCGATTGTGACAAAAAAAAAGAAAACCCCGGACAGAACGAGAAAATGGTACACGCGCGCTCTAAAGCCAGAAAAGAACGACCACGGGCTTCAGAAGAAGCAAAAAAAATATAAAAATGAGCACAAGGAGCAGAACAAATAGTATAAAGAGAGAAAGAGGTAACCCCTTACAGAGGAAACTGAGTGGTCGCGAAGCAATAGTTATAAGACGGAAAAAGGGACGCTAGAGAGCTCAAAACCAAAGGAAAAGAAAAAAAAGATCAAAAAAACCGGACCTCTCCGTGGCCGACGCCTTCCAGCAGCTGCAAAATACATTAAGGGAGAAAAAATGAAAGGAGTTAGCCGTGTAAAAACAGGGAGTTATCGGGATCATATTGACTGCGTGGAGAAAGAGAAAACAGGGCGGGGGAGAGGGTTCTAGAGAAGCAGAGATTTTATCTTTATAGAAGGAAGGTCTGGGTCGCCTGGAAGAGAAAAAATCGAAAGAGTCCCTAAGCGAGAATATCACAGTCCAAGGCTAACAAGCCAACCAAGCCAGAAGAGGAAATCGTTCGAAAACAAAAAGAAAAAACGTTCGAAAGGGCTTCTGCTTGGGAGAGGAAGAAGGGGTACCGGAGATCAAACGGCATGAGGTTGAAGACAAATGTCTACAGAACGGAACTCACCAGTCAGACGGAGCGACTCACCAAGCGGGGTGCAGAGCGGGGCGGCACTGCGATGGAACCCGCAAAGAAAACGTCGGGGAAAGGAAGGGCCCAAAGAGAGACCGATCCGGGAAGGGGTAGGTGCACAACTATTACTGAAATAGTTCCCAATAGGGGAGGGGGAGAAACTAAAGAGAAGAGGGCGAAGGAGAAAGGGAAAAGAAACGGGAACGCCGAGCTAAGATCTGCCGCAGAATCCCAGGTGCAAAGGATCTGCGTCGCAGTAGGGTAGCATTCTTCAATAAGGGAAACTGGAAACCGAAAACTTCATCTAAGGAAACAAGACCTAAAAAAAAGAGGGACGAGGAAACGCCTACTCTACTCCAGCAATGCAATGGCCTCTGCGAAGAAAAGTCCAGCAAAAGGGGCAAATTCAAGGAAAACTAAGAAGGGAGCAAAATCAATCAAGCAAAAAGACCGCTAGAAAGAAGGTGAATCACATCTGTTTTCGACAAAAAACGAGTCAAACGGCGGAGTAAGGGAGGAAAAAAATGGGTGAGGGAGGGTCTAACCTTGCTCAAAAAAGGCGGACCCAGATAAGATCCGGACGCTTAAAAAAAACTCAGGCGCAGACAAGGGAAAAATAAAATGAGAAGAACAACATCAAAAAACCAGTCTCAAGAAAGAAAGACATTCTGGAAAATACAAGATGCGACGAGGCACACGACCTCCCGCTGAAGATTAGAGAGGCACGATAATAAGGAAAAAAAAGGGAGAAGTAACAGCGCTGAGAAGGACAGGGAAGAAATAAACGAAAAAAGAAACACGCACCTGCATAAACATCATGAGGAAGGACTATGCTGTATTAGAAGGGAAACAACGAGCGGAGTGAGTACTAAAAGCCAGGGACAAGAACAGGTAAATCAGATCGGAAAGAGACCAAGACCCATAACCGAGGTACACAATGGGAAAAATGATCATGTCCATGGCATACAGAAAACCAAAGAACACAAAAGAAAGGGTGTAGCTCGGTGGGAGCCGAGATTTCGCAACGCGACCCAGATGAAGAAGACCTCAGTTCAGGAGAAAGCTCAAAAAAAGAGACAAATTAGAACCGCTTTAGTGAGGCAGCACCCGATGGGCGAATTGTTCACGGCCCGCCAGCCAGCGGGGGTGCCTGGAGAAACGGACAAAGACCCCCGCATATGACCTTAGAAATGCACGAAAGAAAACGCCGGAGGACGCTGAGAAGACACTTAGAGAATGGGAGGAGAAGAGAGCCCGAACGCCCGACCCGATGAGATCTAGGGCGACCCGTGGGGGGGAAAGCCCGAAAAATCCGAACTAGAGAGTGCGGGGAAGAAGAAGGAACCTGGCCTAGATCAGAGAAGAAAACAGATTGAAGTACCGGCCCGGGAGGAAAAGAAACTCTATCGGTCTTGGGTCGCAAAATAAGGAAAAAAAAGGACAAGGGAAAGATTCTGAGAAGAGAGGGGAGATTACCGCACGAAAAGAAGGCCTCTGATTGCCTAGGTCTCGCAGTGCAGACGTTGCGGTAAGCTTTCCTCCTGAATCAAGGAAGGTTCTTTGTGGGGTACTTCTGTGAACTGTACCCAAATTAGTCTACAGGGAGGGCGGCCAGACCAAATCGAAGGAGGAACTTCTCACTGAGAGCTCCGAGGTGCGGTCAAAGGAGAAGAAGTAAGGAAAATGGGTCCCATTCATTCGAAGATCAAGTGTCAGAAAAAAGAGATACTGGGGGGGAGAAGGGGTCTCGGCATGTCAAGGCCGCGCACTGACATTGGAGAAAAGGAGTACTGCTGGACCTCGTCGGGGCGAGACGGGCAGGGCCTAGAGTGCGGAATGAGCTCGGAAAGAGAACATGAGGGGCGGGAAAAAAAAAAAAGAATCGTGGGTTTGTGAGGAGACATGGGAAGGAAATGGGGGATCAGGGGTGCTTTGTTGCTAAGCAGGGGGGAGGGCAGTTTCTCAAATGACGAGAATGTTCGAAGTCAGGGCGACATAGTGCGTGGCGATCATCGCGGCAAATAAAAACCTTAGGGATACTAGATTGCGACTAAAAGGGGCGGAGGAGAAGTCAGGGGAGATGATCAACAGGGACGCTGGATAAAAGAGGGAATAAAAGGAAAACGATAAAATCCCTAAGCAATGAAGGAGTCAGGTTGTAAACGCTTCAGAGAGTCGTATTGGGGAGGAAAAAGTCAAAACGAACTCAACCTACTCTAGGAAGTGGGGGTAACAGCCGAATCACACAGTAGGTCCGAAAAAAAAAAGAAGTGGGTTACGAAATCAACCTTGATCCATGGCGTATGAAAGGAAAGGGGGTAAAGCAAAAAGTCTGAAGAGGGAGGTGCCATGGATGAGCATTAATTGGTCAGCGTCTTCGGCAGAGAGGCTTGCGATGCCGGTAAAGAACTTGAGGCTCAGTCGAAGAATTTCAGGAAGTAAAAAAGAAAAGGAAAAAAAAAAAGACAATAGAAAGATGCACAGAGACGAACGTACCGGGGAAAAAAGTTCCGGCCAGAAAGGCCGGCAGGAAAAGGGGGGAAAAGGGGAGCTATCAGAAGGACAATGGGCACTGTTAAAAAGGCCTCGATCCGGGGGAACCTGAGAGAAAAAAAGAGAGGGGTAAAAGACTTCACGAGCCATAGGGGAAAAGAAGAAGATCACGGGAGGGAAAAAACCGAGTCAAGAAACGCTTCGTAGTAGGAGATGCAAGTCTCTCAGGTGGACCAA
>Ga0179593_1455060_pt1 | contig 12396 bp, 8 predicted proteins | sample CZODoug2_1_08_16_FD_185931 | JGI IMG/M metagenome (GOLD analysis project Ga0179593, IMG submission 185931) | Vadose zone soil fungal communities from Angelo Coast Range Reserve, California, USA - CZODoug2_1_08_16fungal (PacBio error correction) | ecosystem: Environmental > Terrestrial > Soil >...
CTCTACGGGTAGAAGAAGGGGTTCCAAAGCTTAGAAAGATCCGGCGCTGACCGAAACTATGAAGAGGGGGGGGGGATACAACCTTTCTTCCAGGGGAGGCCACTCCCGCTGCGTAGAGCGGGACATAAGGTACGAAGAACAACGACAAACATGAGTCATTGCTCTGGACCCCGGGAGCACAACCATGCCGACCAAAAAAGAGGGGAATTTTGAAAAAAGGGGATAGCATCGTCCCATCAACCCGTTGGGAAAAGTTAAGAAAAGGGCGGAGACTTAAGGAATGTTGAAGCAATCCGTCGGAAAAACAGCCGGAGCAGTCACGTGCCGCAATAGGCCTGAGGGAAGGTTAGCTTTTCAGGGCCTGATCGGGGGGCGTTGCAGGTAAAAGGGCAGGGGAAACAAGGGAAAAAGGGGCGTCTCGCGTCGATCTCGAGACAAACTGGGAGTACGTGATCAAAGGAGGGGGACACGGAGCTTCGCAGAACTACCAATGCAACGGGGGAGAAGGGAACCTCAGACGAACCACCGTCCGGAGCACAAAGTTCACGGAAGGGCATCTGGTGAAGAAAAAAAAATAAACAGAAGGGGTAAGTTCCCAGTGAGCTTGACGGGGGGGGAGGAAATTTCAGAAAAGCGGGAAGCCCTTTCAACGGGGGAACTTCGTCAAGAGATGGTAGAGGAGGGTTAAGGGGGCAAAAAAAAACGGCCAAACGGGAGTTAAAAAAGAAAACCCCGGTAACCGGGGGGGAGAGGAGGGGCGTTTGGGAAAGAGCCTTATGAAACTACATGCGAGAGAGAGGCAAAAAAAACCTTAAGGGAAAAAGGAAAAGACTGAATAACGTAGCTCGTCGAAAACGGGGTACGCTCAAAAAGGGGAAAACGTTAAATAGCCGGTTCGGCAGAGGGGTCAAGGACTACTTGATAGGGAGGGTTCGTTGGCTACGTCAGATAGAAGACAGTCGAAAGAAAGGAATGCTCGGGAAACATCACAAATGCCAACGTGGCTAGCTCAGAAAGTTTTCGAGGAACGTCGGCGCAGTTACAAACACGTCGACCCTCTTTGGGAAGCGCGTTCCTTCCTAGTCTCGGGAACCGAACCAGAGGTATAGGAAACGGACAACCGGCTTCTCGGAAGCGCTCTGTCGAAAAAAAGCAAAAAAAAATCGGGGGGGAAATAAGCACGGGGCTTAGGAAAAGAACTATCTGAGGGGGAGAAATCAGGATCGTTGAGGGCGAAAACGAAGGGTGGTCTTCGACTTAATAAAAGGGAGAGCCGCGCAGAAAAGGGATCAAAGCCTGACCCTACGTAACATAACAGGGGGGGAAGGACTAATGGGCAGATGCACGGCGGCTGGACTTCTGCTAAAAAAGGAGACTGAAACACTGGCAATTGAAAGATCGCGACGGATAGCGGGATAGCTCTGACGGCCACAAAGAAAACGATCCCATCTCGGGGTGGGGGAAAGCTGTATTGAAGGTGGAGTAAGACCAGATCTCTCAAAACAAGGAGGAAGATGCGAGGGGTGCCACCGAAAAACAGGAAGGCAAAACCGAGAATGGATCTTTGCAGGGGTGGAATGAGACCGGATTGCGAAGTGTGGGAGGAAAAAGGTGACAGCACGGGCAGGAAAACCTGGGAAGAAAAAAAACAGCAAGGGGGACGCCGCCTGTCATCCTTCAAAAAAAGGATAGACGGAACCCACGGGTTCTGGCGCGTCGGAAAGGATAGGACCACATTTGCGGGCTAGAAATACGTAGCCAAAGAAAACGGCAAGTCGGAAAAAAAAAGAAAAGAGAGCACCGACGCCGCGGGGGGGGGGGGCGCAAACCGAAATCAGGAAACACCACGCCTACGTATTGTCGTTGTTCGACAGGCGAAGAAAGAAAAGAAGGGTGGGGAAGTCGTGTAACCGTAGAAGAGGGGAGGCCCAAGAAGGAACGAGAAAGAACTGCGAGACAGGAAAGAGAGTCGAGCTTGAACGGATCCACTTCAGAGAGGAAAAAGTCGATCAGAGACATGGGCATTTTCGGACGCGAAAGAAGACCACTTCGCGTCTCTACAATGTAGGGAGAAAGAGGGAGACTGAGCACAACAACCCGAGAGCAGTGAAGAAAGGGAAAAAGTTACCCTGCAAAACACCAAAGACCCAGTGGGGTACGGGACTAGACGGAAAGAAACGATCCGGGTTCGCAATAGTCGGAACGCTGCCAGGCCGGGGGGGGGGGGGGATTTTCTCACGAGATAGCTCCTGTGGCGGGGCGGAAAAACCGCCTGTGGGATGCCCAAAAAAGCGAGACACGAACCGTGGTTGGCATTCCCATGGACTGAAGGGAAGGGAGAAATCTTTCAAAGACGGGACAGCCTGAGTGAAAGGGCTTCTCCCAGCAGAAAAATGCAAAGTTCAAGCAAACACAAATCTGTTCACAAAAAAAAGTCAGGAAAGGTGTGCGTCAAAGGGCAGGGGGAAAGGGAAAAGAGGGTCCCAAACGGCGTGGTTTGAATCAGTTATTTTCTCCGCTAAAAGGGGAAACCGGGGTCGTCCTAAGCGCAGAAAAAAAGAGAAGTGAGGTAGAACAGTAGGGACGCGATAAGGGGAAAGCGTCTAAGAGGAAAAGAAAGACTGTGTCGCGGTTTAAACGACCTAGAAAAAAAGGGGAAGAACAAACTCCAAACCCCGGGGAAAAGCCTCGACCATCCTGGGAGCACGAAGCCGACTTCTACTCGTAAGAAGCAACGATTCGGAGTCAAAACGAAAAGAACGACTAATGTCCGGACAGATAAAGGGCAACGTGTAGGACGAATTGCAGCAAGGCATCGAGAGGAGGGGTGGGACCTATTTGGTTGTGGCTACGGGGAAGAATCATCAGAGAGGATGGAGAGGACGCTAGTCTTGGGATGAAGTGAAGATAGAAGCGAAGGCAGCTGGGGGTTGCGGGGGAAACAGGAAGATCTTCGAGGTTAGCCCCCACCTCACGCTGGGGGTCGTTTCGGTTCATCGCATAGAAAGTTTCGAAAGAGGGGGAGGAATCAGAACGGCGGAAAATCGCTCGAAAAACAACCACTGAGTATGAACTAGAGAGAATGGCACGAGCAGAGATCTCGCACAGGTCCCAAGACCTCTTCAAAGAAAAAAGAACACAAGAAAGTGTGGGGCTAAAAAAAAAAAAAGCTGCGAAAAGGAAAAGGGAGGCAAAAATTCGCTTGGGCGAATCAGGACGAGAAGGTAAAGAATTGGGAAAAAAAACTGAGCAGCGCCGCAGAGGCAAGGTGAGCTGTCAAACCGGAACCCGGGGCCCCCCAGGGGAAAAACAAGAAGAGATGTTGTCAATGGCTCGCCTGCCCGAAAAAAGGAACCGGGGGTGGGTGGTGCTGGGGTGAATCGGAGACAAATCCTCTGGTCTCGGCGGCTGAGTAAGGCGTCAGTCGTGACGAAGATGGTCAAAGTCTGGAAAAAATAGTTGCTGAAAGGGAAGAGACGTCAGGTATAACGGGTGCGGGTCTGAGGACGCGGAAAGAACGACATGGCGAAAAAAGACGACGTGGAAAACTCTTGCAAAAACGAAAAAAAGCTTAACGCTCGCTACAAAAAACGTTTAAAGGTCAAGCTTCACGGGAATCGGACCAAACCAGGAAAACTAGGGACCGTTCCGGCATAGTTGGACTCAAAAAAAAAACCTGCATCGTGCCAAGGGGGGCTCGACCTGGTAAACTGAGGGGAAAGGGGGGGACGTCTGTAAACACGGAGAACTCGAAGAGGTACCGGAGGGAGATTGAGAGGGTAGGGCTCAAAACCTCTCGAAGGGAATAAAAAAAAAAAACGGGTTCGCGGGACTCAAAGAGGGGGGTTCAGCAACACTGTCCGTGAACCTACTAACAGGATCTATCTCGGTTTGACGAAAAAAATCAGGCATGGAGCGTTAGAACTAAAAACAAAAAAAAACGGGGAACGGAGGAAAGAAGGTAAATGAGGAGGCGTTCTGCGCGTTGAAAAGGAAAAGGAAGGGCGTTTTCGCGGGTTGGGGAGAGGCCGCCTACAGTAGAGAAGAACGTTGAGAGGCGAGGAAGGACTCAACAAGCCAAGGACTCGCGCGCAAAAAAAAGGGGGGGGCAAAGGACTTAGCGGGGGAATCTTCAACCCTCTATCTAAGTAAGGGGGGAAAGACGGTTATTAAGAGACCGTAAAAAAAAACCAAAACCCCGGGTCTCAAAAAAAAAAGGCTACGAAAGCAACACCCCGGCTTCTCTGTTCGGGAGAAGGGTCAAGGAACCCGCGTCGGACTGCAGGGGTTTTTTACTAACTTAGGGGAGGTGCACGAAACTATCGAGGAGTCAATGGTGACTAAACGCTCAAAGGGGGGGGTATAGCCGACCATCCTTGCGGAGGAAGACGGGACGGAATTATAGACCGCAAAGGGGGGCCCGAAACTCACTAAGAGAAAGAAGGGTTCCTGAAGAAAGAGACCTTTTGAGAGTGGACGGAGGCGGGGAGAAGTCATGTTTAGTCAAAGGATTCAAAAAAGAAAAGGGAGTCACGCTCGCACAACCCGTCTCAGAAAGGGGAAAAGACCGAAAGAAAAAAAACGAAGCCTGTTGGAAAGACGGAACGGGCGAGTATTCAAGGGGGCAATACGCAAAAAGCCAGAAGAACAAAAAGAGTGAAAATATGGGGGCGGATGCCACCGTAATGTCCAAGGGAGAGGACAATCGAAGCAGTGTAGAGTGATAAGTCAGGTATTTCATGTCGGAGGACCAGCGGAAAATGGTGAAGAGAGGTACAGGCGCCGATTTGAAAAAAACGGACGCGGGCACAAAAGAAAATCTGCCTGCAGGGTATCTGCCCGAACGGGATCGGAAAAAGGGAGGGAGAGTATCCCGCGGCTAGTACAAAAAATGTTTCACATAGAGGAGAGACTAAGCAAAATCATTCTGGTCAGGCAGATAACAAGAAGAGATATAGGTGACTGAATAGAAAAACGAAACGTGCTGGGAGGAAAAAAAACAAGCGACGTCGTTTAAAACAAAATAAGAGGGGGAAGGGAAGAGACCATTTTTTGTTGCAGAGTTGAAGTAACGCATTTTCTTTCCCTATAAGTGAAAAGGGAAAGAAAAAAGCGAGGCAATGATCGAGAAAAGGGGGGAACTGAAAAACATACGAAGACTGCTTAAAAAGGGGCGCGGGGCGAGAAGTTGGTCAGGTGCAAGGGAGGGAGGAGGGACCAACGCTTGTAAGAGGAAACATGCGGATAGAAAAAAGACAGGACGAGAAACTACGTAGGAGGAATGGAAAGACCTGGGGGTACCCCGAAGACCAAAGCAACGTCTGAGTCTCAAAAACGAAAATGAAAAATGTAGTCGGCTCATAAATCCAGGGGGGAGAAACAAGATCTCTACGCCTTTATCTTCGGGGAAGGAGAGGTCCTGACACAGAAGAAGAAGAAAGAGAAAAGTGTGTGAATAGAAAAACTTGAGATACTGAAAAAAAAATAATAGGGGGGCTCGAAGCTCCTGTACAGAGATGGAGGAAAAGGGTCCTACGGTTGCGAGGGGCTTCACAAGACCGCACCACCTCATTTCGCAAAAGAAGAAAAGTGGGAAATGACAACCCCCTACAGGAGGGTGGTGCGAAAAAGAGGCACCAAATCACTCGTGAGAAAGTGTCGAGCAAGAGAAAAAAAAACGTTTCACCGGGTCGGCTAGACGAAGGAGGAAGGAGGGAGGGCGAGAGGGCGAGGGGGGGATCTCGAGATAGAGGGGAAGAGATAAGAACAATGTGGGGACGGGAGGAACGGACACTGACGGAGAATCCCAAAAAGAAAAAACTCTGGGGGAAAACTGCCGAAAATCCTTGCGCACGAATTGACGTCTAGGAAGAGAAACAAACGCGGCTCAGACCTCGACGCAGACGGATCAACGACAAATCTAAAGGGGTAACGGGGGACGGGGGCGAGGAAGAAGGCCTTGGGGGCAACGTCACTGAAGGGGGTCGCCATTTGGGGGGAATCCCGGTAATCGCCTTCAAGAAAAAGGCGGAAGATGCGCGGTTCAATGCAGGGAGATGACCGGAGAGGGGGTCTTGCAAAAGGGAGTGTGAGGGGACCCATCCATTGTAATATATCGGACGGAGGGGGAAAAAAAAACAGACGGAGTGGTGGAGGGAAACGAAGGGGAGAGACGAAAAGGGCTTGGCAATAGCGACGCACGAGCTAAAACACCAAACGGAGGAGGAAGAAAAAGAGATTTTCCGAAAAAACGTCCCAAGGAACAGCTTCTGCTATCCTGCTCAAAATAAGAAGGGGGAAATGTTGTTCGCAAGGGGGGACGAGAGGAAAAAAACTGGAGGTCGCAACGATCTGCTCAAGACGGGGGGGACAAAGGAAAGAATACTGCACGCACGACCGCCGTCGATAGCAGAATGGTTCGACCCGTAGCCAACCAATGGGGGGGGCCGCCACCCTAAAGAAGAGTTTTGCAAGATAGCATAGGAATTAAAACCGGGGTTACCCGGTTATGTGCGGATCTGAAAAACGTAAAAGGTCTACGAGTAGAGAACGAATTCGTGTCTCGGTAATTCTCTCAATTGAGGGGGAAAAATGGGGGGAAGCTGCTAGGTGCCTCGTTTTGTGATGGATCTGGTTTTGAGGGCGTACAAGGGAAAGAGGAAAGTGTTTGTCGGAGAGAGTCGATGAGAAGAAAATCACCAGAACTTGAAAAAACTGGAAAGACGAAGGCCGCTTCGAGACTCGAAGACCAGGGGAAAAGGGGGATAGGAACCCTCCTGATCAGAGTCAAGGAAAACACACTTTTACGTTCCTGAAGCGGGTTGCGCACAAAAGCCAGGAAGACAGGAAGTTTCAACAGAGGAAACTGTGGTGCGAAAAGAAAAAAACGTTAGGGGACCCTTCGCAACCCAAGGAGGACCTGTAAGGCGGGAGATTGACAGATAACATTCTCGGCGTCAGAGAAAATGGTTCCGCCAAAAAAGGGGTTGAGCGGTGGAGACTTGCATCTGGGGGGAAATGAATCGGTCCGGTAGAAAAAGGGAAAAACAGGAGCGCGAGCTCCGTGTGGGACTTCTTCAGGGGAGGGAGGTTCCCTAACGACATTTCAAGAGATAGAGGAAACGATATAACATTGTTACAAAAAAGGGTAGGATCGAAGGGAAAAAAACGCGGGAAAAAACACGCTTCAAACGTGGGCTCGGAAGGGCAGGGCAGGTGCTAGACCGAGAGACTACCTATTACTCTAAGGGGGGAGAGGGGAGATTAGCAAAGGAAAAAAAAATTTAAAACGTTCAGGGAGAGGCACTAAAGGGGGGTTCTAAAGTTTCAGTTCAATAAAAGAGGGGGGAGGGGAAGACATTTGCAACGACATTAGTCCTCGACCTCGGAGACAACCAGGAGGGATAAGGGACAATACTGAAAACCGAGAGGGAGTCCTGGCGCAAAAGGGGGGGCAACAAAACAACGACGTCGGCGTCTTGGTCTAAAGAGGAAAGGGAGGAGTCCAAAATCCGAAAGGCGTTCGGTCGTGGGTGAGAAGGCCCTGAAGAAAGGTGCTTAGGAGAGAAGAAGACATCCAACACTGGAAAGCCTCGAAGCGCGCCCGAACCGGGTGCCCCAACAAAGCACACACGGGCAGAAAGAGTTGGAAATATTACTGCATGGGGTTGAGTTCGTCGAAAGGAGAACGAAAGCCGTCGGGGGGAGAAATCAAGCACAAACTTAGAACTGATATGGAAATGGGAAAAAAATATATAAAAGGAAACTTTTGGAAAGAGAAGGATAGTCAGGAAGGGTTGTGAAGGAAGTCACAGATAGAAGAAAAAAAACAACTTAAAAGGGAGATATTGCGAGAGGAAACAGAAGGAACGCTGCCCGTCGATTTTCAAACGAGAGAGATTCGGGTATCTCAGGGGGAGTTTTTCTTTGTAGGGAGAGAACACCGATGAAGGGGGGAGGCGGGGGAGGAAACCGAGTTTGCGGTTCGCCGGTCGACGACACCTTAAATGAGGAAGCCTTCAATTTCCCCTCAAGAGAAGGAGTATTTAAACGGGCGAGTATGAGCACTCTAGAGAGGACAAAATGTGCGTCCTACCTTACTGGAGAAAAAAAAACATCGAGAAAAAGGGGCCCAAAGAGTCGGAGCACCGAACCGAGAGGGGAAAAAGGAAGAAAAAAGGCAGTATTCGTCACAAGAACGAAGAAGAGGTGTCTTGAGAAATAAGAAGGAGAAGAAAAAAGAAGGGGGTGTTTGACGGAGGGGTGCAGGAGAAAAGGTGGCAGGAACTAGGCTTGGAAAAGGCGCTAGCCAAAGGCCAAAAGAAAAATTTCGACAATTGAAAATGCGCCGACCTATCTGCCAAAAGGCGTGAGTCCTTGGAAGTGTTCCTTTCTCTATGAGAACGATAAAAGTAGAGGAAGAGCATTTCCGGAAGAGAGGAGACACCGAACCCTTAAAGAGAAAAGGAAACGGAGGGAACCTTGCCGAAAAATGGGAAAACGAGACCAAAGGGTAACACGTGGCGAGATTCCAGAGACGCGCTAGGGGAGGAAGTGACTTAACGCGCGTGGTCTGCAAAAGAGATCTCGACTTATTTCGGGGAGAAAGAAGAAGTATATGTGGCAAACAAAGGGAAGGGAAAAAAAAGAGTAAACAACTGGGGGGCTAGAAAAATTGTAGATCCTCCGAAAAATCAAATCCCGAAGTGGAACTCGGCGAGGTCCGAGTTTAATTAGAAAGAAGAAAAGGACAAGAAGTTCTAGGTAACGAGACATGGAAAAAGGAAAGAATCAAAAATGACGAGGAAAAATAGGGGAGCTACTGTGGGGGAGAAGCCGAGGGGGAACATCCATAGAATGTCAAAGGGATCAATCGAAAATTCAGGAGCGCAGTTGCATCACGGCTAGGGAGGAGGAGTAGAGAGCTACTAAAGTACAGATGTCGACATGACCCTTCCTACGCTAAAAGAAAAAACCGAAGGAACGCAAGTACAGACGCCTCCAATCCAAGCAAAATAAGGACTGGAAACGGGGGACGAACAGAAAAACGGAACCAAACGATCCGAAAAAGAGAAAAAAAAGGTGGGGCCGTGCAGGGAGAGTGAAAGAAATTGAAATCCGTTGGGGGGAGAAGAGATTGGGGGTGTTTATAAAGGGGATCTCACCTGCAATAGGATAGCTGTCGGAAGATTCAGAGCTCGCAGCGAGTCTTCCTCAATTTGAAAAGAAAAGAGGAGAATTTCCCTCAGGATTTGATAGTGTACATATCGCCTTATCTACTAAGAGGTATTGGAACGAGTTAAAAGACGGGAGAAAAGATCGAGAAGCAAGCAAAAAGGGGGGAGGAAGAGGAGGGAAAGATGCTAGACAAAGAAAATAAATTTCTAACGAGTTCAGAAGGAGGAGCTTGGACGTAAGCAGTAAGGGGGGGGGATAAACGGCGGAAGCTCAACGTTATTTGAAAAGCAAACTCTCTGACAAAAAGCAATCGATTCCACCCAGAAACCACCGACTCTAATGAGGGGTGGAGATTCAAACGGAAGAAACACCATTGGAAACACAGGAAACGATTGAGGAGAAGGCGACGCAAACGGAAACAATGTTGGTGGAGGAATCTTCGTCAGGTCTTTACGTAGGAAGAAGTAGGGGGTGTCGAGGGAGTCAGTCGTCTCATTTTGGGGAGAAAGGAGTGGGGCCTTCTTAGCTATTGAAGCGGGGGTGGCGTACAGAGGCGAAGATGCGACAGCGAAACGTGGGAACTTTATGCGTCGTCTCAGGTAAACTCACACAGGGGGGGGAAAAAGCTCCATAAACTTCTCGAAAGGGGAAATCTCTCGCGAGACGAAACCGGGAAACCGTTCAGATGGAGACCAATAAGATCGAACCACCGTCATAGACAAATATGTGTTCCGGGAAAGGGTACGCACAAAGCCGGCATCGGGAAGTTCCCAAAGGTATAGTAAAAAGTGCTACGAGGCCATGGGGCCGGAGAAAGAATTCCACCGAGAACTAGCAGATAGGGGAAGGCAGGGATTTCTCAAAGGTAACGCGTCACGGAGAGAAATGGGGCAGAAAAAAACCAGGGTTCGTCAGGGGTGCAGGAGGGGGGTGCGGACATCTATCTTTTATCCTAAAGACAAGGAGAGAAGATGGTGTTAAAAAAAATAGTGAAGGGGAGTCTACTACCTTACAAGGAGCGTAAGAGGAAGAAGCCAAGTGGGGTAACACTGGTCTGAGGTCCAGTGCGGATAGGGGGAAACAAGGACTACAGACAGGATGGCGAGAAGGGTTCGGTGCTCATAGAGAAGCTCTCAATCTCGAAGGGGGGAGAATCGCTCGAAGAAGGAACAAAAAAAGTCTGAGGGAGCGAGAATAAGGTGGGACATATTAGGGAGAAGTAGCAGGGGTCGACCCTCGGATCGGCATTCCAGGTTCAACAATCTGCTTTCAGAAAGGATTGACTCAGGCGAAGGAAAGAAGGCAAAAAAAAAACGAGGATGCAGTCGCGCCTCAGGGGGAACACAAACCAGGGGACGGAGGAGGGGTGGTGACGACTACGAGGGGAAGAGGTAGGGAAATCCTCGCGGTCGTTCTGTGATAAAGAGGGAGGGGGGGGTGTATCCGGCCGATTCAGGAGGGAGCGCCTCTAAGGTCTAGCAACGCAAAAGTGGGGGCCTACTCTCGGCGCAGAGAGCAAGAACGGGGGTTTGACAACGAGAATCAGGGGTCGTGGCAGGGGAAAAGGCACTGGGGAATGTGTTCGTGATCTACCGGGGAGAAGGACCAAAGAGTTCCTACCGAACGCAACGTGCGGGGGAGACAGGAAAAGGAAACTACCGGGAAAAAGACTAGGACCTTCCTGGAAGTTAAAGGGAGCGTAAGTCTCGCCATCAGTCCAAAAACACAGACAACGTAGGAGGATGGGACGATTTAAAAATTCCACCGGAAATGAAGAGTAAAGTAGTAAAAGCGAAGAGAATGGTACGGGAAAAATAGGGGGGAAGGGGTCATGGCAATTAGAAACCGTCGGCATATTGAAGGAAGGTTAAGCCCCGATTTTTCATTCGGAGACGGGTCCTCATAAAACCGGAACTAGAAGGAAGATCGGAAAAAAGCCAAGGGAGATTAGTATAAACAAAGGAGGAAAGGGGCACGAAAAAAAAGTGAATCGAACTTACGTCGAGAGAAATAATCTAAGGGGGGGACGAGATCCAAAACTGAGGAGAGAGGCGTTATCTTTCACGTAAAAACAAAGCGCCGACTCGTAGTTCAAAAAAAAGAGACTCTATCGATTCTGGGAAGTAGACGCGGGGAGGTAAAGTAGCTTGGGGTAAAAGAAAAAGAGGACCATGCAACTTCTCTAGGGATGAAACTAGCCGCAAAAACACACGTCAGGTGCGCAGAAATCAGCAATGGGGGCCCTGTTTGGCCTGAGAAGCGAAAGAAAGGGTAGGATTACTAGAAGGGACTTGAAAGAGGAGAGAGCACCGAACCCTCCAGGGAAAGTAGGGAAGGGAAGATCCCTAAGACACAGTTTAAAAAGGGCGTACTTCTTTGGGGGGGCGCAAGGGAGGAGAACTCTCCAAGGAGGAGTGGTCGCAACAGAATCTCTCATGGGTAGGGAGGGAAAGGGGAAAGCCTTTGAGGAAGGCACCAGCCTTCCGATAAAAAAACGCATAAACCCTTGGGTTGGCGGAGTCAACTTCGAAAGGCAGAGGAACTCCTTTTCTACACCCCTTACAAGAGTCAGGAGATGTAAGCTTTTCTAGTGGAGTCCCTCCTCCCCAGGACCATTTCAGGTCAAGGAAAGAGAATTGGAAAACATCGAATTCTGGGGGAAAGACCGGGAGTCAAAGGGAAAAAATGGGGGGGGCTCCAGAAAAGGGGCTACACCAGGGGAAAAGGGGTGATCTGACGAATACGGCAGGAGCTCTATAAAAAAAGGGAGGAAAGAGGAGGGGGAGAGGTCTCGTATCATAGGAGATCCAAAACAATTCAGGGGAGGGATGAAAAGACCTCCGAAGAGAAAAGCAACCGATGGAAAGAGGACCGCTCACCCTGAGGGAGCAAGAGAGGAAAAATGGCTACTCAGACAAGACGAGAGGAGAGACTAGATCACATCCCTACAATATAAGAAAGCTACACTGGGGTTACAAAGGGGACGGGGATAATTCGAAACCATGGAAAAATCTCGAGTCGGACCAGGGGTTGCTCACTAAATAGAAAGGAATCGGAGATGAGAAGTAGGGAGGGCATTTCTTAAGTTAGGAGAGCGCAGAACAATTTGTGGAGGCCAGAGGATAGACTTCGGGAACGCGGACCCAAAAAATCACGGCTTTGATGCTGTACAAAAGAAGAAGAAGAAGAGAGGTCTTGGGCGGAGGAAAAAAAAAACAG
>Ga0179593_1487480_pt1 | contig 12396 bp, 7 predicted proteins | sample CZODoug2_1_08_16_FD_185931 | JGI IMG/M metagenome (GOLD analysis project Ga0179593, IMG submission 185931) | Vadose zone soil fungal communities from Angelo Coast Range Reserve, California, USA - CZODoug2_1_08_16fungal (PacBio error correction) | ecosystem: Environmental > Terrestrial > Soil >...
GGGGTTGGTTTCATACACTCCCGGGCCAATACACTCTCGTCTAATTATGGGCGCTGCAGGGGGGAGAGGTTCGGAGGCAAGTCGACAGCAATGGAGGGCCCCTAGTGAATTAAAGAAAAATAAAGAGGCGAAAAAACGGCGATCGTCTTAGACCCCCCGGGTCGAACATTTCTCTGCTCCCTCCGGAGTGTACTACCCCACCCTGGCTCTGAGACCGGGAGCCACAAAATCAGGGGAGACGTTGAGTCGTGAAAAGGGCCATAGTATACCCTACTACTGAATGCACACTGTTTATAATTAGAGTAGTCTAGTGAAACGCACCGTAAGGAAAATCCTTACCGAGGGGGATACCACTTCGTGATGAGCCTGGATTTTTCAACAGGAAGAACGATCTTAAGTGTCAAACCAGAGGTGGGGGGTAGTGGCCCAGTCTTAAACAAGAAGTCGGGGTTGGTCCAGTGTCAGAAAACTCTTGGACATTAGGATCCCTACGGGGAAGAGGCACCTGCGAACGAGGGGATTGAGCTTTCAACGCTTCATCTACGCGCATCTGATACCACCGAGGGAGGGAGCTGAGAACTAAGGGGGGGGGGTTAAGTCATGTCTGGTCGGGGAGGAAGCCTTTCCTCAACAAGCACAAGAGCTTCAGCGCAAAGGAAAGTACACAGGGACTGGACAAGGGAGACTCGAGAAAAAGATACGATCACCATGAATTGAAAAGTGTACACAGCCCATCTGACTGTTGCCTGGACTAAAAGAGATGGCGAGAATTCCAGAATAACCGGGGAAGGGTTAGAACGGGCGAAGGGGGCAGCAGGTAAGGTCTTCCGCGGAATAGGTTGGGGTCGCGACAGCGGAGGTATCGAGAGCTCCAAGGAAAATACAGGAAGCGGGCTGAGGAAAAAGTTGACACGGAAAGGAGTCCAACGGAGATGTTTTCCCGCAACCTCAAAGGAGAGAGGGATCACAATGAACATTGACCCAGCGGCAATTGTTTCGTGAGATAGCTTCAGTCGTGGCGGGGTTGTACCATCGGGGACTACAGGCAGCTCATATGCGGAAAGAGAGCAAACAACTATCAGTTTAAAACGGAGGGAAATGGAACGAAGGGCAAGACAAAAGAAAAAATTATCAAGAAGGTAAACCGTAGAAAAAGTCGCTCCTAAATCTGGTCCTTAGAAAGACGAACGCAAGTCATAGTGCGGTTAACGGCTAGATCGGGGGACGGAGGGAGGGGGGTGAGTGTCGAGTCTGGGGAAGGAAGGATGAAAAGAAAATGGTGGGGTAGTAATGTATTCTCAAGAGCGTCTAGAAACAGGGTTGCAAAAAGGGGGGGGGTTCAATTGGCTAGCGCAAAAATGGTTGGGACATAGAACTGGAAACGAAAAAGAAGGACCTCTAGTTGCTTGGGAAACGCATGGAAGTAAAAGTTCACTGTCCACAAAGATGGTGCGTGCCATCGGGGGGAACTCATGGGGGAGACGGTACAAGTAAACCCTTTTTCCCGTTAAGTTGGGCAGTAACAGGGAATCAATAAGGGTGCGACGGTTGGTCCGAGAGGGCAAAAAGGAGCCAAGTTTTAGTCGTCCGGAGAGGTGAATCAGTCGATCCACTAGGGGGGTGGGGGGAAAGTAGACTTAAAGGGGTCTTCCCTGGTCGGGCGATAGGGGATCAAATTCGAGGAACAATACCTCCTTTCAAACCGAGATAGAGGCGTGGAAAAAAGGGAGCTTGTGAAGCAACCAAAGTGACGGTGGACCGTGAAAATGAGGGTGTCTTCGGAATTGACGTTGTACAGTGGTATCGAAACTCACAACAACAAACAAGGGAGGAAAGATAGAAAGCTACCGTCTTAGACGATATACAAGGGGGGGATCCTGAGGACCAAAAGAAAAAATTGAAATGGTAGGCATTTTTGCCACCTAAGGGTTACACCTAAGAGAGACCACGGGTCGGTAGGGGGGAATAAAGCGTACCCTACTCCGAAAGGAAATCACGCTCCTGTAACCACTAATCGTTGGAGAGGTCTGATTGCCATATGTAGAATAAACCAGGTTGCTGCAAACAGGCATGCAAAGAGCATCGGAGGGGGGAAGGAACAAACCGAGGGAAACCTTATTTTAGCGTCTAAAAATTGGAGAAAATGTTTCACGCCGGGAAACAAAAAAGATAACGGCAGCGCCCATCTGAAGAAAAAACGGTTGCGAAAAAGATTACACTCGCTAGTTGGAGACGGCCAAACGAGAAGGGGGGGAACAGAAGTTACAACTCTGCAAGCTTAGTGAACGACGGTGGCAAGTTCAGATCGGCAGAATTACGCGAGGGTAGCAAGTGGTCGCCTGGGACACTAATTAAGGGACTTGCAATGCCGCAATACGAACGCACGGAAGTACTTCAGGGAGCGCACGCAAGATGGGGTCGCAGGGACGAAGGACATAATTGAGGAGCTACATTTTTCTAAAAAGTTGAGGTTTCCGAAACGTTGAACACCGGAGAAAAATAAGCAAAAGAAAACAGTCTTGTGGCGAGGCCGAAAGAGGCAGGCATTGGGGAGGATTAGGGAGAAAAATCGGAAGCATTCAGAGAGCCAGACCCGGCAACATTAGCAGGGAGAATGTAGGGAAGGAACGGGGGAAAAAAGACCATCATCCGTGCCGTCTTGGGGGGGAAAACATTACGAAAGCGGAAAAATTCCGACAGGAAACGATTACACTGAAGGCGAAAAGCGCGCGACATATTATACGTCTGCGCGCACCATGGGGAGAGAGAGGACTGCCGGAAACGTCTTGAAACCCGTGTCCGGGAGGGCATATGGATCGGCTCAGCTGTTGACCAGTGCAGAAGCGGCGATGGGAAGGGTCCAATGCTGACATGGGGAGGAGGGGGAGTAGCGGCAGGAGACGAGCAAATTATTGGTGCTTGGTGCGGCGAAGAAAAAAGATAGGGAACCACCGTGCAGGAAGAAACGCGAAAATCTATCGCCTTCACCATTAACGGGGAGCCAGCGATAGGGATAAGTAAGGGATCAAAAGGACCAAGATTTGCAAATGAAAAAACCACCAGGATTCGGGAGGAAGGGCCAAGACTCCCCCTTTGAAAAGAAATCCTCGGAAGGCGGGCCATTCACCGCAGTCTATCAGGCGGCGGGTCGAGCTAGGAAATTTTAAGGGGAACACTATAAACTGGCAAGGGGGCATAAGCGACCGTAGTGATAAGGAAAACCTAGGGGGGGAACTCAGCGATCTGGAGAAGGGGGAGGAGGAGCATGTGACGGCGGAGGGCGGCAGACGCGAACGGCTCAGAGAGTCTGTCAGCCGCATACACAGGCGTGGCTTTAATTCAGGATGGGGGAAAGGTTGCGGTCGACGTGCAGCTCGACAGGCCGCAGATCGAATGAAGGGGAGGTGGACTCGACGCGTTTCGCGATTCAAGAGCGTTAGCTCGGGAGTCTTCGATCAGGAAAACCGGGGGCGGTGAGAGGCGGGGCCCTGGCGGTGATCGGAGGGGGGGAGGCATCAGGGCAGTATGGGGGCTTGACGTGTTCCATCTCAAGGACCGAACCGTCAAAAGTAAATGGGATGAGTGTAGGGCTGGGGACAAAGCCGCAGAACTTAAGCATCATTCAATCGGGCCAGTAGTATTTGGAGCAATATTTCTAACTCGCAGAATACCAGTATAATGAAAGGGGGGGCGAGACGGAGCAACAGTGGGAAAATTGGACGAGTGCACTCGTCTACGGGGGGCACTTGGCGACAGCGAGGCTTCGTAAGTTGTTGGAAAAGAGGTACTTTTTACGGTCCTGGGGGTGCCGGAGTCCAATAAAAATTTCCCTTGCGGAATGCTTCAAGTTTGGAAGGTCCGCTAAGAGGACCACAAAAACATACGCTCCAAGTAAATGTTTTTGTCTGGACTTGAGTCGCTGTTGTTCAGATCTAGGTTTACTTGGGTCGCAGGCTTCAGTCATCATTCAATCGGCGAGCGGCGCTGATGGCAGGATACCGGAAGCTCTTGTTCTATGTGTAGCAAGTCAAAAACGCGAGGAACAGATGTTCATAGCGCATAGTGTAAACGTTAGGCAGGGGAATCAAGGGAAGGAATAACTGGAATGTTCTACGTCCGCGATGGTTGGAAAAAACCAAAAGGAGGAAATCGGTAGACAGGGGAAAAAATGGGCCTAAGGAGACACGGGCCAAGCGAAAACATGGAATGTTAGACCAATAGCAGCTGGACACAATACTCCTCTAACTGAGCGGGACTAGGAAGGGACCTCCTAGGGGATCTGCCATGATCAGAGCACAGAGTCAACAATTACAAATGGGGACATTGCTATCGAGTGATGGACTCGGGGAGAACCGTTGTGTATTGAGGTGAATTCAATCAGGGGGGCCGGAAAGAAAGGGGGGAAATAGGGGATGGGCACGAGCCAAGCTCCTTGGGGCGGTAGAAAAAAAACTTAGTAGACGTGGAGACAACGGCCATCAGCATCTCCACGGTGCCCATCGCACAGTCATCCGCTCACAGACAAAAGAAAAGAGAGTGAATGCTGGGAGAATAGGGAGGATGGCGTTGTCTCAAGCAAAATCCCTCCTTACCTTCCTAATTACTTATAGCCGCTTTGGCAGGCTCTTGTCGCCACCGCTGTGGATTGGGGCGATGACTTCAATCAGCCCAAGGGAATCAGAATATGGATGGCTGAACGAAAACGTTTATCCAACAACAGCTATTGTACTTGTAAGGTGAGGGGACTCAGGGTCAAGACAAAATGAAGCGTTCTACCCAAGACCTCATCCGCAAGCTGTTGCAGGGGGGAAATAAGGCACTGGAGAAGGTGTCGGCTGGGAAAAAGACTGGCTCCTAGACGGGCTTACCAGCTTTTGAACGATAATTATGGGGTGGAGGCGAGGGGCAAGAACGAACACAAACGTGAAAGAAAGGGTAACTACTCTGCAAAATGAGGGATGCCGCGGTTGGTGAAGTGAAAGCAAAAAAAGACTAATCGGCGGTCAAGCGAGGGCAATGCTCGGCGGGTCATGCGAAGTAGAGAGAACGCGTGACCAACCCAAGCATTGAAGAGTTCCAGGCGCGAGAACGCGGTTTGAATCGAGAGGACAGCGTAAAATCCGCAGCGGAAGCTTTCCTAAACTCACGGAAAAGAGGATAGGACGGAGAAGCGGAAAAGCAGAGATCGAAACGGCCTCGTCTATGGCTCGAAAAGGTCACGTTCACCGTAAAAGAATCCCCTTGGGGGGAATAGAATCGAGGAACCGCGTAACAAACCACGGCATTATGGTGGCAGACGCTGAAACTGCTCAGAGCTTCTAGATAGGCGTCGGGGTCCCGAAGTTGAAATGGACGTGGCTGCGAGTGTACCGTTTCCTCGAACACCGCCTCCACCCTTCAGACGTTCCGCAGGTCTGTCGGCGATGGCAACTAAAAACGCAGAATACGCTCCCCCCGATCCCGTCAGGGGAAGGGCAGATCACCGCCACAATTTTTCTGAATCGAAGACGCGGAAGGAACGCTAAGCAACGCCCGCCTGACAGAAGGGCGTTCTCATTACAAACCAGAAAAGCGTCTTCGATATCCCGCTGCGCGCGGCGGCGCCATCTTTCCAACCCTCCTGAACGGGTAGACAGACCGAACTCGTTCTTCGAAGGGAAAACGACGCTCGTCTGAGAAAACCGCGGAGGGGGGGGCGCGGCGTTCCCCTGGGTGAGATTCGCCAAACACAAGAATCGAGACGTGGGGAATCTTTTGGGCCATAGTGGATCGCTGGGAACGCTCCTGTATATTTCGTAATTCTAGGGGGGGAACACTAAAACTTAAAAAAAGGGGCAAGAATTGAGACAGAAAGTCTACGAAGGGAAAGGGGAGTAGCATGAATTGGAAGGAATCGTGTCGCAATGTGGGTGTTCTTTAAACCATGGGAGGGGGGGGGTTGGGGGGGACCAGAAGAATCCCGAATCCCTGAGCCCGATTCGATGGGAAGGCTGTCATCAACGCCCGGAGGGAAACTCACTAGAAAAGATCTGTCAGGGGACTGGGGGTCTCCAGAGATGGCACGGTGGGTGGAAGGCCAATTGTTGAGACGCCTTTCACATGCAAAGATACTTGGGATCGCAAAAACCTGATAAGAAGGGGCAGGACCGAGACCCTCATATCAGGACCAATTAATTATCAAAAACATTAAACCCCGAACAGAGCCACGTCGGGCCTGGCACCTGCGATGGGAGAGAAAGTCCAAGTCCGCCGCATTATAGCAGCGAAATCCGATACTTGGCGACCGGAGTCACGCCAATGGTAAGAGATGCCGTATAGCGCTACGTGGTCTACGGAAAAAGTGAGTGAGTCATCTTCGTTTGACGCAGGAAAAATTCTAGCGAGAAAGATCACGCCTTCGGACTGTCCGTGTGCAACAGGGTAAAAGCGTGCGAGGTCGCCTTCATCAGGAACACGACCAAGTTGCGGGGGGGGGCGCAAAACGATATGTTAGAGCATGGGGGGTAGCCTACGTATGCACAAGTTATAAAACCTTAAACAGGAAACTTAGAACATTCGATCCCAATGCACCGTCCAGAAGACGCCGCATCGGGTGCAGTCAGAAAGTCGGGAAACATGCCAAGGGTGTAGAAATTCTGTTTAAATAACGGAGCAAAGAGGTATTAGAAGGTCGCCGGAAAGAAAGACAGGGGTGGCCACGAACCACCGGTTGCCTCGAAGCGGCCCAAATTGGGGGAAACAGCGCGTATAACAGTGGGTCAAGAAGTGGCTGTCAAATATACAGTATAGGCCAAGTGCACTTTCAGGGAGGGGAGGATTGCTAGCTGGGATCAGGGGATCAAACTAAACCGGTTCCAGAAAAAACCCACGCCAGATGGTTGCATCAATTGGGGGGGAGTGTGCAGAGAGGGGCGGAATGGGGTAAGCAGCAACCTGACAGCGGGGAATCAACCCTTAGTGTGTTCAAGGCGCCTTACAGTCTTCCAGGACGTTGCGATAGGGGGTAGCCGTTCGAAAAATACAAGGCACTTACGTGACACATTTTGGGGAAAAATGAAACCAATACAGGAGGGTGGGGTGTCGTTGGGATTACCTGGCCATCCGCGGAAGAACACGGAGGAATGGGAAGGGGTGGGGCGCTTCAACAAAAAGGTAAGGAGAAAAAGAGAAAATGGTCGGCCGAGAAACCGATGTCATGGTCACGGGGCAAGCGACACTTGCACATGAGGGGGGCTGGGCCTCAGTAGCATTACTTAAAAGTCGGTATGTTCGGACGGCGTACCCCCACAACAATAGTAAGGGAAGAAGACCTGGAAAGAGGGTAATGCACATCCAAGAGGGCGAAAAAGTGGGATTGGGGGTCATGCAAAAAGAAAAATATGAAAACAACGACCAAAACGTATGGGATCGTGAAAACCAAGGAAATGTAAGGGTTGACAGGGCAACCGGATCCATGCGGCAAAACAAATTTCGGAAAGTGACGGGTCGGATTCAATCTGATAGTGGGAAAGCGAACTAGGAACGATCTGGGGGGCGTTACAGGCTGGTTCCCGCACGAACCTGGTCACCGCGGGCAAAAGGAGTTTTCAAGAGACGGGGGAGAGGACTGATTACAGCCAAATTGAGGGGGTTGTCCGAAAAAAAACATGGAACATGAATTAGAAAGAGGGAAACCATACCATCCGAGAGGCGGCGTAGCGCAGAAAGAATGATTGTTGATTGGGGAATGACGACGGACAGCAAAAGGGTCAGGCGGACTTTTTCGAGGGGAATCTTCAAGAAATGCCACAAAAAGAAGACAGGAAGGAGACAATGATCGTATGTGTGCTGCCCAAGAAGGCAGGGAAAGGGGCGTGGGGAGGAGAAAATCGATAGACAAAACCTGGCCGTGAAGGGGAGATCGGGGGAGGAGTATCCTCTCGCCGGCTGAGGGTAACATAACGACTGACTCACGGAAGAAAAATCCGCCAAAGACGGAGAAAAAGAGCAGATAGTACTTGCGCTAAAAAAACCCAATGTACGGAGAGACAGGGAGGACTGGGGTACGGTCTCGGCTTTGAAGATAGGTTCATGCCTGAGAAGAAATCAAAAGGACAAAGGGAGAGGGGAGGGGTCACAGATGACTAATTCATTGGTCTGGTAAAGGGTTCGCGCATCCAGAAAGGGAGAGGGCAATTGGAGGACACGACTAAAAGAAACAAAGGGAAGACAGAAAGCTGGATCAATGAGCGCCCAAGACGGCCGATTGAAATCCGCAAGCAATCGGGAGGAACTATGGATGTTCCTCCCGAACACCAAGCAAAGTTCTCAGCGGGGGGGATCACGAAGACAAGAGGTGGCACACGAGCTGGGGAAAGAAAGTCACAGCCTCCGAACCAGACTTCGGGTAAAGAGGCTTTCGAGGAAGGGATTTCGTGGTGCACTGAACGAGGGTCAGGGTTAAAGCTACCTAAGGGGGGTTGGGAAAAACCTAGGCTTAAAGGGCGATACGGGGGGAACGGAGTCGCAGGTGGAAGCCGGAGAAAAGGTCCGGGCAGAAGACAGGGTGACGAAAGAACACGAGTGAGGTGCTGGAATTTACACGGGGGGGTAAAATGGGGAGTTCAGACGTGCAGGGAGAGCAAGCGACCGGAGACTGGACAGCGCTGGGGAGGAGGTGAATGAATGGGAAGTTTCTCTGACGAAGGTGTAGGGGTCGTCAGAGTGAAGTTGGAAAAACGTGCTTGATCGCACGAACGGACTGTTACTAGGCGTTAGAGGCACAGGGGATCAGGTGAGTCGGGGAAGGCGAACATGCGAACGGGCAAATGGGGGGGTTAAGAAAACGTGGGTCAACCTGGGCTCACATCCTCAGGGACTGACGAAAAATTAACATTAGGGCAGGGAGAGAGGTAGTGCGCAGATCGGGGAAGGGCATGATACCATAAAAGACAGTGGTTGAAAACGCGACTAATTCTGATTAAGCTTCAAGGGTTGTCGTGGGTGAAGAGGAACCGGGAGAAATGAGGACGAGCGGAGGCGTCTCTAGAACCAGAGATATCTCGGAGAGCCTGTAAGGCCTTGAGGAAAGCAAGCAAGGAGGCGATGACCTCGGTGAAACTACGCTGGGGACAGGTAATGTTGTGGGGAGGAAATATTCTTCTGGGGGAAGCGTTGCAGGAAGAATGGTCAACCGAAAAGACAATCGCATAGGAGGGGGGAACCGCAGCCGAGTCGCGCCTGCTGAGCCAGAGCCGATCTGTGGTTCGGAACTATAGTAAAGAAAACAGAAGCGGTCGAAAAAATATTAAAGAAGTTCTAGTGTTTCTCCGGGAATTGCCTCAAGTGTCGACAGAAAAAGATAGGGATCCCAAAGAAAAGGGCCGGGGCAAAAATCTCGTCGAAAATCGAAAAAGGTCTGGGGGGTTAGAACTCACAACCACTGTTCCGCAAAGGGAGAGCTGCGAATAAAGGGAAAAGAGGACGACGCGGGAAAGAGGACTTGGGATGTGGAAAGCAACTTATCACAAAAGTTGCTTATCGGATACCGGGTAGGAAGGCGGCAAAATCCCTATTTAGAGGTTGGGCTTGAGATCGAATCGGGAAGAACGACCAGGGGAAAAAGGGGAGAAATGAGCCGTATTGGGCGAGGATTTGAACAAACGCACATCAGGTATTCTACACAGGATTCCATCGCAATGGAGACAGAAAAAAAAAACGTAGGAAGGAAAAGAGAGAGATGATTGTCTGAATCCGGGGGAGAAGGGCTGGGGGTCTCCCAAACAAACTGACCGCCCTGAGGATCCGCTTTTGACAGTGGCGGATGTCTGCCCCCACCGGCGGAAAGACCGGCAGATGACTTCATCGTCCAGAACCAACGGTCGAAATATAGGGGGAAGATGAAAAACGTAATCCGATAATGTCAACAGCTTTTTACTTGTGCTCCGTAATCAGTGGACAGAAGGAGGACCATGCCAAAACAAAGGACCACAGCAGAGAATCTTGCGAACATCCTTGCCAGGGTCTAACAAGTGTGGGACACGGAGGGCCAGCTATACCCTTAAAGGCCAAATGATGACGCGTGGGGGTACATCCATCGCTGGTACGACTTCAGTGAGGCACAGGACCCGGTGGGAAAAAAAGATTAGGTAGTAAAAGATGCGACAGCAACTGCTTTCTTAAAGGGTGGGACGGTGGAAAACCACACGCGCTAATCTTACCTCAGCAGCGCATACGGCCTGGGCGGTAGATAGGCGAATGGAGTGCGACCCATCGGACTCTGCGCGCGTCAACCGCAGGAAGCCCTTGGAACGGGGTCCCGGTAAGGCTGTTTTTTCAGCACCTTCGAGGCAGAAACGGCATCGGCCGCCGCCCCAGTTGCTCCTCAAAAACCGGTCGACAGCCATATCGAAAGCAGATCGAGACTGCCGGACGCGGCGCATTCAATAGGCCCTAAACCAGGGAGAAACTTCCAACTAGAATCAAAACTTTTACGGGAATGCTTAAAAAACTATACTGGTATTGCGCGCGCAGGGGGGCGGTCTGCTCTGAATAAAATAGAACAGTGAATGCTGATGGCGTCAGATTGAGATAGGAGAAAGACGCGAGACCACCCCTAAACCGAGTGGGCGTCACTGTTTGAGAGGGAGGCCACGACGTGACCCCCGAACTAGCCCCGGCCTCGAGCAAAGGGAACATAAAAGTGGCAGTAACCGAAAAGGTTGGGCCGGACGGGACACCTAACGCCTGACACTCAGACAAACGGGAACAGGATTCATTAACACGAATAAAGACGGGGGAATCTCATACTGCGAGATGTGAAGCATCGAAAGACTTGCAGAAAAAAACCACGTGAAAAGGACCAAGCCACGCACCGCGTGTCTGGGAGAAGGCGGACACGAACGCCTCGTCTTATCCCAGGCGTCGAGCAGAATTAGGCGGGGAACGGTGCCACCGAAAGGGGAATGGGGGTAGATGAGGGTTGGCCGGATCACCCCTCTCAGCGAGCAAACTTTTATAAGGAGTAGTTGAGTGTCCCTATTGCCTAAGCGCTTAGAAGCTAAGTGAGATGGGAGTTCTAAAAACGAACCGTAAGTTCTCATTAGAGCAGAGGAACGTGAGGTGGGCTTATCTTCGGCGGGGAAAGGCAACAGTCCGAAGGAAGGTGTCGGCCCAAGAAGTGTGAGTCGGGGGTGCCATTCAGGTGAAAAGTGAGCCCGGAGAAAGGAACTTCGGCCGTAGTCCCACGTATGCGCTGGAGGGAAACGCGGAAACGCGCAGGAGGAAAGACACTGTAAACGCTTTCCCGCTTCAAAGGGGTTGTTTTTTTCGAGTCTGTCAGGGGAATATACTACCGCCTCCCATTCTGACGGAGCTAGAACCCTCTCGCCGAGGATTAGCAGAAGGGGAACGGGGCTCTTCGGAAGCACGATTGGCGAGAAAGGTAGGGTGGAAGAACAGTGTCGGGGGCATCCGAAGTAAGGACTGCGGCAAGCGACATAATGAAAAGGTCGAGGAGCGGGTAATATGGCGAGGAGCTCCTCGTCATGAAGTGCACTCTGATCCCGTTTCAGGGAAAGTTATGTCACTCGCGGGGGTGCCTCCGAACGCTCCTCGAGGGGAGATGGAGCACAGACTGTTCCAGAAATTGACTCGGCAAACGAAAATGTTGGCGGGTCAACACCTTGTGTCTCATCAATCACTTACTACCAAAGTGGAAGGAGAGCTTTAAGAGCGCCATAATGGTTTACGCAGGGAATGTCCGGCGTAGAAGGTAGTGGGCAATTATCGTAAAAGAAGATGCCCGGAGAACAAGTCTCTCCGGGATCCGGAACACAAACCCCCCAACAACGGCCGCCAAGATATGCGTTAAAAGAACGTCATCTAGTATGCAAGGCCGTCTTTCGAATTAAAGTTAAAAGCAGGAGCAAAGAGGGCTGTAATGCAGAGGGGAGTAAGCAGCGTCGAGCAAAAGGGGGGGGGGCAGGGCGGAAGACCAGGCGTGGGACCGCGTAAAAAGGCACAACCCGAGGGTCCGAATAGTGATTTTCCATAGAAATGGGAAGGAAAGGAATTCGAATAAGATGGTTGCGTATGAAAAAATCTGTGGATCGCGTAAAAGGGAAACCCTTGGAAAAACCGTGACCTGTTTCGCCAAACAATAACAAGTGGGGTCGTGTTGAAATGGCTGCTCGTTTGCTGACAGGCACAACCTTAGACGACGACTGGACCAAATTAACTTTAAGCCACGACAGGAGTGCCCTACTAATTGTCGAATATGGGGTAACGTGCGAACAATAAAGACGGTTTGAAATGATAGACAGGGAAGACGGGTGAACTGCCCACACCTGAGAAGGGTGGAAAATTTAGTACGCTGGGACATTAGACCTCGTATGGCCAGAATGTGACGGGTGGTGT
>Ga0179593_1509553_pt1 | contig 12395 bp, 11 predicted proteins | sample CZODoug2_1_08_16_FD_185931 | JGI IMG/M metagenome (GOLD analysis project Ga0179593, IMG submission 185931) | Vadose zone soil fungal communities from Angelo Coast Range Reserve, California, USA - CZODoug2_1_08_16fungal (PacBio error correction) | ecosystem: Environmental > Terrestrial > Soil >...
ATAGGGGAAAAGAAAGGGAGGGGGGAAAAGGGAGATAACTAGGACGAGGTCACTCTTCGGCTCTTCTGGGTACGTAGTCATAAGAGGTTGGCGAGACACAACGTAACCAAGGATGACGTTACTCCCTCTTTGTGAATGGCAGTTTCATTGCAAAAAAGCTAAAGGGAAGAAAGAGGGGCGGACAGCCAAGCGGCATGCGATAGGGTAGTCCAGTTTCGACGGAGAGGGAAGATAAAACCATGAGGCTGATAACGTCGAAGGGTGTGGCCGGCTTCTTTCACTACGAGCCTGACCAAAGGAAAAGAAGATAAAATCATAACGGGGCGCAACTCCGTGCACCGTCAACCTCGCAGAATTAAGAAGGGCGGGGGGGGGGAAGGACTTAACATATCTCGAAAAAAATTAAAAGGAAAAAAAGGGTCCGTTGCGAGATCGATCGGCGGGAACTGCCCGCACGTGACGAGTCTTTGCGGACATAGGGCAGAGCGTCGGTCGACACGGTGGTCAGAATATGGCGGAAATTCAAAATAGGCCCGAGGGCCATATTGACTGACGTGTCCACCAGCTAAGGGTTAAATCAAGGGGGGGTCATTAATATACGATATAACCTTAGGTCACAGAAGAGTCGCAAAATCAAAAGAACCTCGATCCGAAGTTTCTGGAGGAGGGAACTAGGAAGAAGGGGGACCCTATCACGGAATCGACCAAAAGGACTCCGAAGGGGCGAGCTGAATATAAAGCGGGCGTTCCTCTCGGGGCGACCGGAACAGAAAACGATGAGAGGACTCAGTCGCTCTGGAAATTGAAAAGTTATGGTGACCAGAGTGGGTCGGGTTATAAAAAGGGAAGAGGGGTCGTATTCTGAATCCCATAAACTGGGAAGAGAGAAGAGGAAGCATCAAAGTATCAACGGAAAAAGAGGGGATGGGGCCGGAGAGACCTACCACGGCGGCTATTTTTACCGAAACTTAGAAGACTCGATCGGGGACTCCTCACATGTATGTCATCAAAAAAGGCAGCCTGCCAGGTTCCACTGAGTGAAACGATCAATAAGGTACATTGGTCCGGATGCCAAGAGGGGCGGGCTGTGAGTTCTCCGTAACAATCAGAAGGAAATTAGAGATTAATTTCAAATGATGAAATTCTGAAGAAGAAAAGGGCGTGGCGGCAAGCGCCCAACACAGGCCAGCCTGCTCCCACCAAAGTGAAATAAGGGATAAGACGGGGACAGACGCCGGGGTATGCATCTCAAAAACCACCACGGTCTCCTGGTCGGGAGGAAGAGAAAGGAAAATATTTGAAAGGAGGTCGGGGTGTGGTTGTTGTGGGTAGTTGCGTGGGGTGTTGTAGAGGGAGGGTGTTGGGGTTGTGGTGTTGGGTACTGTTGTTGTGTGCAGGAGGGGAAGTGGCGGGAAGGTTGGGGGATTTCGGGGGGGTCGGGTGGAGGGTGGAATGGGGGTTGAGGTGATTATGGGTGCGAGAAGTGGTGGTGAATGGAAAGGGGGGGGTAGAGTGAAAGGGTGGGTTGTGGGGTAGTTCTTGTGTGGGGGCGGGGGGTGAAGGGGATTGGTGTGGTGGTTAGAAGGCGTTGTGGAAGGTATGGTTAGGAGAGAGTTGGGTGAGACTTGGGGGGAGGTGGTGGAGTATGGTTCGCCCCGGTTACTTAAAATCGTCCTGAGAATACACTAAGGAGCTCCACCATCAAATAAAAGCGAAAAAACGGACAACCACTTTTGGGTACCGCTAATCAGATTTATTCTTGATGAAGAACTTTGTATCTCTTTATCGATGCGGGTAGGACCTGGAACTATGGGAACTGGGGGGGGATCCGCAAACCTTCTATGCCTGAAACAAAACTATTACAGAACGTAATTTCACCGTGCTCACTTCCTAAAACTTCCCACAGGGGAAGAAGAAGACTAGAAAGGGGAGAAAGGCACTATGGGGGGACATCACATGTCTTATGCCTTGGTCCAGGAGTCTCAAGCGTCTTCGGAGACCGTCAACCGGGGGGGTCGAACTCTGTCTGGATTATTTCACGCAGACTCGGGCTCGTCTGGAGAGTAGTATCAAAGGGAAGGAAATCTGTGGTATCCCCGCTTGAGGAAGCTAATAGAATCGAACCGGCCCCACACGGAAACGGATAGCTGAGAGCATCTCCTCTTAGCAGTGTGTCTCATATCGGGAACGGGGGGGGAATTGAGAAGGGAAAATGTCTTCAGGGGAAACTTTGAGACATACCAAAGCTTTCTAGGAAAAGAAGATGTACTTGTGGCTCAGGAAAAATTGAGGACAATATAGGGGGGGGGTGAAATAAGATATACATCCTCGAAAAAGCTGGAAAAATATGAGCTTTTTTTATGTCAAACTTTCCAATAATGATAAGAAAGAGAAATCCAAAAAGATAGTTATGAGACATTCTAACGAAATGGCTAACATTCGAGGAGTAAGGTGTTGGGGCTTCAAGAAATGAGGGCCTGTCTGTCTCGGTGCATATCCCTTTAGTCGAAGAAAAAGAACACGAGGAGGCTCCATGATGGGACGACGCTCTGCAGTGGCCAGAAGTGATAGAGGGGAGAGAAGAAACCCAGGGGGGGATCTGATCTTCCTATCACTATCTTTCTCCCCATCCTGTCCAGCCTCAGGGGGAAAGAGACATTAGGAGGGAAGATCATGGAAGAGAGTACGGAGGGAATCTGGTAGCCTTGGAGCACGCCAACTCGTGGGGGTAATTTCTGGTGGGGCATGAAAGGGGTCTCAGACCAACTTCCCTTGGTTGACAGGAAAAGGAGGAACTCTAAAAGGCTCACTTTCTATGCCTCCGAACATTGGCTGCGGGCTGTTCCCAAAGTGTGTCTTTTTTCAAGATAAAAAGGGGGTCGTACTTTCTTCCTCGTTCCCGGTCATATGGCGAAAAAAATGAAGCTTTTAATCTTAGATGGTCGACAAATATGATGAAAAGAAGGCCGAAAGGGTGAGTCCAGGCTAGCGGTCGGGGCCTGGGAATTCATGTCAAGTAAAATCGGGAACGGGGTGTGCAGCATGGTCCCGATGCTTTCCTTCAGACCGCACAGAGAGACTCAAAACGGGGAAAAAAAGAAAGAAGAGCCTCGGGTCGGACGTAATCAACTGCTGAGTTTCAGAAACCTACCGAGAGCGCTTTCCTTCCTCAATCTTCCATTGATTAATGGAAAAAGACCTAGCGTAGGTGCAAACTTCGCGGGGGGGATGCGCGGGGTAAAGGGCCTCCTACTGTTCGTCCTGCTCTCAAAAGGAAACATTTAGGGAATGGAACGGACCAATCTACTCCTAAAGAAAGTTTTCGCCCGCCTCACCTCCAGACGTACCATGAGGTCCGTTCCGTCTCTTCTCGATGCTCGCAATCTCCTAAGGGAAAAAACGGGAGAACTCCTGACCAAGATGTCGGACACATGGTGGTCTGAAGAAAGTAACCAGGAGATTTCTATTTCTATGAGAATCTTAGGGAAATCTATAGAAGGGGGGGTCGGAAGAGCTTACTACCAAGTATTTCGGCGGCTGGGAGCACGACTGGCCTTTAACGGGGGAGAGTGATTGGGGATCGTGGTTTCTTCGCGTCTGCCTCTTTCGGACCGATGAGAAATCAGGGAGTATAGGCCATTCTCCAGGGGGTACCGGATGCCGTCGGAGGTCCCGGGCAACGGCGAAGTCTTCAATGAAGGAACTGAAAAAGGCCTCTTGCCTACGGCAAGTCTGCCTTCAGGGTGCCTATGTGGCAGAAGAGACATGAAATCTCCCTTAAAAGACAAGAACCTAACGTGCGGGAAGTCCGAAAAAGAAGGAAGGCACTTGTCCTGGAACCCTCACCTACTATCTTCCAATCGACCAGTTCTGGGAAAAAAGAAAAACGCTAAAGGGTCGTTTCATGGGTCCAAAAAACGCCTTCTTATCGCCTTAGATTGACCGCTGGGCGGCGTCTCTCCCCGGGTAGTGACGAAGCAAACTGGAGAGGGCGGGCTGATTCGTCGTGAAGCCTCCATCTTCCAAACCATAGATATAGGAAAAAAAAAGGCCGAATCATGCTGTAGGGTCGCCGTCGAACTGGCCGAAACGATCGTACACTGGATGGGAGCTAGGCAAACGGTCACCTCTGGAAAGAACGGGGGGCAATTCCTCCCATGGAAGAAAACATCCAGCTGGAGGAACCGCCGAACTAGGGGGTTCGGTTGGTCTTCAACTTCTTGGAGGAGCGTAATCTGAGAGAGAGTTCCCATAGAAGAAAGAGGAGAGGATTCTGGGCAGCAATTAAGCCGCCTGGCGCGTCCACTTATCTCAGAAGATAAAGAGAGAATAGGTGGTGATCGAAACAAGTCGGCTTTACTTTGGAGGGAAGTCAAGAGGAAGAAAGATGAAAAGTCGTATCCGATCAAGAATCCGGGGGGGACCATACCACAGAAATGCTGGGTGTGGAGTCCGCAAAGGGGACTGAAGTGTGCATTGGGAAAAAGACTCATTGGCGGGGCTCTCTCGCATTTGCGAGGAAAAAGACTCCGCAGGCATAGAGTGAGGATTTCGACGCAAGTTACATCATTATTCCCAACAAGGAGAAAAATAGAGGGGAGCCCTTCAACGATCGGCGCCCCACACGATACCTGAAGCGGGGAGCAGCAAGGCACTCGTCCATAATATGAAGAATAAGGGGATTCTGGGGAAAGGAAAAACAGATGGAGATGATAATCCTAAAGTCCGCTTTGGGCATCGATCGGATGAAACCCGAAAAGTGCCGATGAAACGTTCTTCACTTCTTAAGGTATAAACCAGGATGAAAGAAAAGTAAGAAGAAAGGGAGAAACGAGGTCAAAAAAGATAGGGGCCATCTGGCTAACTTGCAGAGGAAGGGACCAGAGCCAGTAAAGGGAATAATTAGAGTGCAGAGGGCTTCTCCTAGAAGGGAGGAATTCCCGGAAGCTAGCAAGAAGGACTCCATTTCGTTTCGAATATTAATCTGAGCACTTGAAAGAGAAAAGGAAAGAAAATTAGGGGGGAGACCCCTAGACATCGGTTCGTCGAGCTTAGAAAAAAGAGAGGGTACAAGTCTCGCGCTCTGGGAATCAGCGAGAGAGAAGGGAAAGTTGATTGTCAAGAACAGGGGTCGTTTTGACTAACACTACCTAGGATTTTCCGAGGGAGAATCCCAAAAAAAGGAGCATCAAAGCTGTACACGGTATCACTAAATTCTAACTTAACGGTTCTCTAATGCGGTCCAACTACTTCTTCTATGTGGACCATGTAATTCTATCGGAAGCAAGAACATCTAGGGCCGCGCAATTCAGGGGCGAGGAAATGAAGAAAAAGGTCGAAGCTTTTGGCTAAGTTTTCAACTAGCAGAATAGTCCAAAATGGGGCAAATATAATGCTTCGGTGAAGGGTGTGCCTGAACAAGATGACGGGAGCCAAGAGGGTTAGACGGAACACCGTCTTGAAACGCTTCAGCCTCCCACTGGAGGCTCGAGCGCAGAATAAAAGGCCTAAAATTCTGAAGGATCACATCTGTCCCGAGGTCAACTCCGAAGCGAACGTACCATGGAAGGGTAAGGATCGCCACACCCAACGTTGCGTCCTTAGCCTCGATAGGGCGCAGAGGTCATGCCGGTTTGTACAGACTCCAGATGAAAACAGTTACCCCGCCATGAAAAGCAAATATCTAAAATCATCTCTTCCATCAGAAGGAAGGAGCCAAGGGAAACAAAGCCTCTATTCTTCTCCTCCCTTTGCTACTCTGGGATCAATAAATTAGTCGTCTTTAAGTCACGATACGGACGTGAAAAAAAAGGGGGTAATAAAACCTTATGTCATCTATACCAACTAGCCTGAAGCCATCGTAGAGTCCACTGCTGTACACATGCGCTTCCCGAGGACTCAGAGTACGAAGGTTGGAAAGATGGAAATGTGGTCATCCATTATGGCTATTCCCGATTGGTCCAGGTCTGGTAGTTAGAAGAGTACTAGAATATGGGCCGCTCAACCTTGGGGATTCGAAAAGGGAGGATTGAACATAAAATTGAGCTCTTAATTCTAGGCACTTGACCGACGAGCTGGAGGAGGCATGGAGAGACTCACCCGGCTCTTGCTTCAATATATCGAAAAAAGGAATCCCTCAGAAGGGCAAAACCCCTTACATCTTCAAGGAGTGGACATCCCCTCGCTTAGCAGGTGATCGAAGAGCAGAATGGTTCAGAGAGGAGCATTATTCTCAGTGCTTGAAAAACGTGGGAAAGACTGAGGACATAAATTTTACCGTACGGGTTAAGATCCAAAAACAAAGATGGGATAAAAAAATATAGATACCCAGTACAAAAGGGATGGTATGTCTCCAAACCCAAGAAGAATAAGGAGGAGGACCTCAGGGAAAAGCTTCGCATTATCACCTTCTAAAACAAGGGGATCTACGGAGGGAAGATGTGGGAGTAGACATTAGGGCCCACCCGTTTTCTATCTCTCGTATCAAGCCCTCGCAACCGGCATCGTGACCTGCCTTTGATACTATGGAAGGGGGGGGGAAGAGAACAAGGGGCTTGGCATCCAGAACGACAGATATCTTCGAGCCTCCGGGGTGGAGGGGCCTATGACTACTAAAAACGCAAGGGAAGGCAGAGGGATATCGTCATGGAAAAACAGGGGCAGTCGTCGTACACAAATAATGAAGAGACAGATTGCGTAGTCAAGGGGGCGGAGTGACCTACGATTGTCTGGGTATTTGAAAAGGGCAGGGGCGGCATTAAATCCTTTGGGAGACTGATCGGAGGGGGGGTACGAAGGCAGAAGACAACATTCTTATCCGCCTCCCTTTGAGGCTATTGTACGGTGGCCAGCCGAATTGGGAATATTGCTTTGGGACCTGGGGTGGCTTCTGGGGAGATCGAAAAAAGTAATTTTCAGGAAGGAGGGCCACCGGTCAATCGACGGCCGGGCTTAAAAAGCTTTTCGCAGAAAGATCCTTAAGTCTCTACAGGGTGGGTGGGGGATCCGGGGACGCAGGACTTGCCGTGTCAGTGGCGGTAAAGGAAGAAAAGTAGGACGGGGTGAAGAGGCCTGCAGGGCGTTGGCCGGAATGCTGGGAACTTTCATGAGGACACCAAGGGGAGGAAAAGAAGGAACTAACGGTCGGAAATCCAGGGAATTGAATCTTTGCACTGCTTGTTTCACAGGAACGTCACCGCATTCTCGGTTGGGAGGACTCAGGAGGCTTGATTGGAAGACGTTTCCAAAATGAGGAGGGATCGAGGGAAGGACTCTGAATGGCCGTCCTGTGCGGAGGCGCGCCGGCTTTCTCAAGAAGGGGGACACTTTTTAAACACCAATAGATCCGGAAGGGGCGCGGAGACTCGAACTTCAATACACTAAAATGCAGAATTAATTGGGCTTTGCAGTAGGCAGGAAGAGGGAGCATCGCCGAGTTCCCGTTCTGGGGCATTAACGACAGGACTGTTTCGGGTTTCTTCCCAGACCTGTCGGCACCTGAAACTAGTAGGAAGCGATGCACATCGCACGAGAGATAGGAGGCAAAAAGCGAAAAAAAAGAGATATTGCCCTCAGGACTTCGCCGCGTAGCAGGCCCAGAGTGAGCTTAGAGGGCGACGCGTTACGAGTTACAAATCAAAAGAGAGGGGAGAGAAGGTACCTGGCCTTCGGAGATGCTCAGTGCTCACACTGGCAGGTAGTGAACGGCCTCTTTAATAGCTGGGAGGATTTCGTCAGAAACTATGGGAAGGAAAAATCTCAGAACGTGACGAGCCTTACCAAACCGGTGGACGGCCTAAGCGCGACGTGTAAAAAGGAGAACTCAGAATTTCTGGAGAAAGCCTATAGATGTCAAATCTTACACAAGTATAAGAATATTTTAATATCAAAAATTCATCTCCTCCTATCAGGCATGGTCATTGTCAAGCCTGAAGAGGGGGGGAACCGGAATGGAAATTGGGATTCAGGGAAAGACTCGGTTCTTGACTCGGCATTTATCGGAAAGCGGGTGGGGGCGGAAATATGACCAGGAACACTGCTTCCACACATCATACGTCTGGTGCGAGAGAGTGTAAAAAGGGGAAGTGGGGGGTTTCATCATTCTTTCCAAGGGGTCGTCCTTCCTATTGGCCAGAACGATTCTTACGAGGATCCGCAACCTCTCGAGAGCCACGAGTGCGGCAGAACGGTTATGCAAGTACAAAAGGCACCTGAGGGGTTAATCCACCATCATCTGGTTCGTTTTTGTCTCCGGCAACGGCGGGTGGATCGGAAAGATCTCGAATTAAAATGTAGAAAAATATCCTTTTCGAAAAATTTTTGAAAAGCTCTCTCAAAGGTATTGAGAAAGAATCTTGGGGAAGAAAAACCAACGCTGGAATTGAAAAAAGTCACGACCTACTTCCTAGAAATGGAGTGCGGGAGAGAAGAGAAAATACCGCCGTTTCAGACATCAAAACTAACAGATTCAAAGGGGTCTGGAAAGGGACTGAGGGAAAGTGTGATAGAACTGGGTTCTTCCACTAGTGCTGAGCGGTGCCCTAAAAGGAAGAAGGGGGAAGGCCATTTCTACGGGGGGACAATCATGGGCAAAAATAAAGGAAGGTGAAACCCTATAATCAAACCGACGCTAGATGGTGTGGCCGCCGGCCTGGGGTTCACGACGAGCGAAAATCAAAAATGAACCTGCGCTCGAATAACCCTTGGCGGAGGCGGGCCAAAGGGGGCACCGTAAAAATAAAAGGCTTTTTACACTACTGAACGGAATATTCGGATATGCCTGAGATGACATGGGGCGATCCTTGGCATATGATCTTCTTATGCCTCAAATTCAGTGAAAAGGAAGGGGCGGACAGAAATTCTTAGGAAAAAACGATGTCATGGTCGATTACCCGTATGGAGGGGGCCATTAGTACGGAACCATAGCGGACGGAATAACTTGAAAGCTTAATTCCAGTCGGGGGGGGATTCACAGAGCCCAGTTACTCAGGAATATCGGACGGAACCAGGGTTAGCTACTCCTCGGCCCATGTCTTGTCGCAGAGGCGGAAAGAATAACCCAACAACTTCCATGCGGCTCGATAGGGTCTTTGGGAAGCTCTCCATGAGGGTGTGTGAAGCTACGGAAGAGTAGTATCTCTTCGGAGCTCTCAAATGCAAGATGAGTTGGAAAGAATGTATTTGGAATAACACTAAAACTAGAGTTGGTATTAAGCACTTAGAACCGGAGTAGGGAGCTGTATCCGCCTCTGAGTACAAGGGAAGAAACGGGATATAGGCCTTGGCTTTCTTCCATCCTCAAGAAGTTGTTAGATTTTGTTATTACTTCGAGTAATCACCGCGAGCGCAGCTCACATTGGGAGAGAGAAAAAAGTGATAAGGAAAACATAAGGGAAACTATCAATCCAGAAGTTTCCATATTTATGACGCCAATAGAAGATCTTCTTAGTTGGGAGGGGTATGAAGAAGAAAACATGGGTAAAGGAATCTTCACAGGTATTATCGGCACGAGCAAAGGCTTGGGGAAGGAAAGACTGCGAAAAAATCTGAAAATCAGGAAACGGGAAACTCCGCAGGAACTCAGTGCAAGTAGAGATACTACAGAACGTCACGGAAATAAGGATAGCCTGCGAAAAAAGGTCGGTAAACTTCCTGCAAGAGTATTGCGAAGGACAGATCCACTAGTGACTGGGAGGGTCAGAAGAAAAAAGGGAAGACCCTCCAGGACTGAAACATAAAAGAAGGAATCTCCAACAGAAGCAAAGAAGACAAATCTCTCGCCACTTCCACGTGTAAAGAAAAGGCAGGGAGGGAGAGATTTGGACTTGAGATTCTCGTTTCTTACCTCACGTGCACATGGATGGATGGAAACCTTCCTTAATGAAAATACCAAAACTAAAAAACTACAATCCATCGGAGGAAAGGCCGTCAATGGGTAACTCCGAGCTTCCTTTGCGAGGACATGTACACGAAAGATAATGGGAGTCAAGTAGCGAGTACCTTTGGGCCAAGCGGGAATGTCGAGAGAGTCTATCACTCTCAACCTTGGAGTCTGACGAACGGAGAAAAGTATGCACGCAATAATCGGCGGGCGCTCTTGAGCTATGGAAAAGGGGTCCTGTGAGAAAAAGGGGGAGAGTCCTTGTGACGGACTCAACTTGCTGCTCTAAGTCTCCCGGCCTTCCAAAACGATGGGATTCAAAACCCTTACAAAATTCGTCCTATGATCAATCCTCTTTATAATGTGCTAATAAGACTAAAGTTTTCGGCCGACCTGATTCTCGAGAACTTTCATGAGGAAAACCGGCTCGGGTCTCATAAAAAACAACCAAAAAGGAGAAAAAGATATATCCGGATAAGAGACAGGAGCCGGTTTGTTATTTGCCAAAGAAATATACTCGGCGCAGGAAACTGTCTTCGCTATGAAGGAGCTACGCGGCGGGCCGGAGAAAAAGAGTGGGGGTTGCGGCAGAACTTCTGAAGTGCCTTAAGGAATCTCTTGAGCAGCCGCGGAAGTCAGAAAAAATACCTCCGCATATCTTTAAAAATGGGGAGTAGAGGAAAAGCTAAGAGATAGAGTTTGCATCCATAAGAAGGAGATAGGGACGACTACCTCCGGGTGAAAAAAAAGCGGAGGGCTTCTACTAGCGAACATCCTTTACCAATTCGAAAATATCCTGGAGAAGGGGAAGTCAGGAAAAAGCATACTCTCGACTCTTGGGAAAGGCGAGGTAGGCAAGATAAAAGTGGACCTCAGGGGTCTTGTAGGCTTTGGGGGGGGGGGGGGAAAGAATGAGGGGGAGGGCATGAAAAATTAAACCGTTTGCGCAGACGTTCTGGGTAAAAAGAGATGATAAAAACGTACACGGAGGAGCAATACCTTTTGCTGCAGGAGTTTCAACGGGGGGCAAGGGGGGGGAAGTGCATGAGGAGGTCGTAAATCTTCCTTGTAAGGGATTCTACGTGAATCAAAAGACAGAACTCCTTCATGGAGTTAAGACTCCATGGGAGTCAAAAAAAACTGGGTGGTTGAGATCCGAAAGTCTACCCAGCTTTCCGGCCGGGGTCGCTAGTAGGGACATCAGGACAGGTTGTCCCTGCATTGCAGAGGGGTGTTCCATAAGAGTCTATGGAGAAATGAGCACTCGTGGAACGTGGTCCGATCATCACGTGGCGAAGATCTCTGTTGAAGGAGCAAAGAAAAAGAGAGGATGATATTACCTAATAGGGAGGGATGGGATTTTCTCTTTTGCCACCGGCTTAGGGAAGGGAGAAGTGCGGACTAGAACTCAAGTCCTGTGAGAGACTCGGAGAGCTTCTTTCTTCATAGGAATTAATCAAGTGCCCGCAAAAGTTCACCGATCGCCCTTCCATACACTGAGAAAGCCTTGACCGTTTATTGCGGCTTTTCCGTAAGGGAGGCGATGAAACTTTGTCTGGTTCTACCATACCATCCGACCAATGCCGGGGGGTCCAAACTGTGAAGGAACAATCAACTGAAACAGCCTTTCGGGAGGAGTATTCAGAAGAGAGAAAGAGGGGGAAACTTGGAGGTCGCTTGAACTGAACAATGGGAGAGATTGACACCAGCAGACTCTGCAAAGGGGAAGGACGCTGGAAGGAGGAGAGGCTGAGGGAATAGGGCTGACACCTCACTTTATCTAGCGGGCGGAAAGATAAGTAATTCAAAAACTGTAGAAACCAGTTCGGGTCTTACATGGCATCCGGTACTTCGGGGGTTTACTGCCCTCACGGCTTTCATTAGGGAAAATAAGGGGGGGCCTAGGGTCGCATGGACTGGCACTATAAGACCTCGAACACTCCTCAGAGGCAGACAGAAGAAGGTAAAACCCGCACGTGTCCGACATTACGCTTCACTTAGGGCATCTCAAAGGCCCCGAGGAGAGTCTAAAAGATGTCGTGGAGGGGGGGGGGAAAGCCACATGCACCGCCTAATCTGTGCAGGGCGGTAAAAGGTTCGTAGGAGTAATAATTCTGACAGGTGGGTACCGAGGTCGGCTTAAAGAAGGGCTGGGACGCTCATGTGCTTGATCGTGATTGGGAGGCTTAGATCAGAATCGAAGCCTTAGTAAAAACTAATTCTTTCTGAGGTCTGTGTTCCCTAAGTGCCGATGTGCACAACAAACAGAAATGTCGAAAAGACCGGAAAAAAGAATCTGCACCTGAGGGAGGGCTGGAGCCGCGGAACAAAAAATTCACCGCGACTAGGAAAAAACAGAAGAAGATTGAAAAAAATCATTCAACTGCAGTCACGCTTTTGCGGACCTCCAATCTGGGTCGTTGTGGTTGGCGCAGTGCTCTGATCGACCATACAGCGGGGGGAAAATACGCGAGGGATGGGCGGAGCAATGACCTCATTCGTCTATAACAAAGAA
>Ga0179593_1604075_pt1 | contig 12395 bp, 19 predicted proteins | sample CZODoug2_1_08_16_FD_185931 | JGI IMG/M metagenome (GOLD analysis project Ga0179593, IMG submission 185931) | Vadose zone soil fungal communities from Angelo Coast Range Reserve, California, USA - CZODoug2_1_08_16fungal (PacBio error correction) | ecosystem: Environmental > Terrestrial > Soil >...
GAAAGGTGGCTGGGAAGTGAAGTGGGCAAGGAAAGATAGACCACCTAAGTGGCCTTCTTCTCCACTCTCCGGCGGAAAAGAGACGAATAGGATCTACTCTGGACTTGTATGGAAAGAAAAACTGGTCCTCATGGGGATCACATTAACGCCCAGGGGGAAAAGGGTCGTTATCTGGGATTGCCGGCGGAGCGGCCGTTTTGGCGTTCTCGGCTCCACAAAAGAACAAAAAAAAGAAAAGAAAAAAAAAGCATGGAAAAAGGAGGGGGAATAAAAGTTATCTAGGGGGACAAAAAGGGCTGGTCTTAAATTTGAGGCCTACTCGCCCTATTGAAAACAAAGAAAACCTACGCTGTGAAAGGCTTTGAGGCTCTTGAAGCGGGGGAATTACTTGCCGACCACGAGACTTCGGCCGAGGGACGCAGTCAGGGGATTTTCAGGAGGGGTGTCGAAAGAAAGGGAAGGACCTCTACAGGGGAAGGGAAAGGTGTCTCCGTTTTTTAAAAGAACTGGGCTGGGTGGCAGCTACGAGAAGCGAGGCGCTTTTGATATGATGAGGGGAGGTCGTTTTCGGGAGGATTCGGACTGCCTCTGTGGAAAGATCACAATATCCAATGGGAGGATCCAACACTGAAGGGGGTTCTCTTTTGGAGGGGGGGATGCTCAAAAAAGCTTCTAAACTGGACGGGGGGGGGAAGACTCTCTTTCAAAAAGGGAAAAGCTTTAAGCGAGTGGGGCAAGACTATTAGATGACAAATCTTAAGAAACGCCCGGGACCCTGGCGTCACAGAAAAAAAGCTTCTCAGAAAAGGTCCTTGCCAGAGCAGGATTGTCTTTGAAAAGGAAAGGGAGGGTAGGGAGACGAGGACTGAAACGAAATCGTCGCGGAGCAAGGCCGCGGAGAGCTGGGGCGGGCGACAGCCAGGAAAAAGATCAACTCATACAGAGAACGGGGGAAAATTTCCTCTTCCGCTCGTTTCCAGGACATTATTTAATAGAGGGGGGGAGTTCGTCACAAACAGTCGGCGAGACTATATCTTCTAGAAATCATGGGGGGTCAATAGCGAGAAAAGGGACGTTCAATCACTTCTTCCAGGGGGGAGTTCCTGCTTTTGATGATGAGATCAGTGACTCAGGGGAAAAAAATCAACAATCTCCACCATGCAGAAACGGTAGGGAGCCTTTTTCTTAGGGGGGGCATCTCCAAAGAAGGAGCCGAGAAGCGGAGGGACGTCATTTATTTTAAAGGGGGTGGGGGCAGTGCTGGACTTTTCCTTCCGGAAGAAACATGCACAGACGCTGAGAGATCATAGGGAAAACGCCTCACGCCTGGAACGAAGGTCGCCGAAGGAAGCAGATTTCGGGGGTGCCGCTCGATGGCCGAAAACCTTTTCCATTATCAAAGAGGGAAAAGGTTTATTGGCAAGGGGGAAGCCACCGGTGTTTGAAGAGACATTCGGCTTGCCAAACCGACCGCATCCACTTTCGGGGTGCAAAAAAAACAATGGCCCGCCGGACAGGGAAAAAACATGGTTTATCATTGTCGAACAGGGGAGGTTTATGTCCCGGGGGGGGGGATTCCAGAGTGGGGTCGATTGAAGGGAACAGTCCGTTGTAAGGGGGGGTAACGCGGGGGAACCATGATTTCCTCAAAGAGAGAAAGGGTCGTGGCATACTGGGCGGCGAATGGCAGGGAGGGGGGTCAATCTATGCCGGGGAAACCGCAATGGGGAGGTGTCGGAAACTTCTTTGGAATGGAAGAACTATAGAAGAAACTTGAGCTTTTCCAAAAAAAAGAGGCTCCAGAGGAGGGGGAGTGGTCCGAAAAATGGGGAAAACTCCAAAGGTAGGTTGTTTGGGAAAGAGAAAGCTGATAAACGATAATATTCGACCTCACGGGGACACGAATGGTTGGGCAAAAAAAGAAATGCGCAAATGTACGTGGCGAAAACACTTGATCGATCTTCAAAACCCGTCCCTTAAGGGGGGAAAAAGCTTCAACAACTGAAGGGATCCGAGGAAAGAGTTGTCTGGGCTTTCCCAAGCACGTTTCTACGGTCCGGAGGGCTCAGCTTGAAAGAAAGACGTCTGGGTCAGACGAGAGGCATCTGAGACCGTCAGGATTCCGAAATTGCTATAGGGGGCCTCGCCATCCGGCAAATGAGCCGAAAGAAATTTACTTGTTTTGGTGATTTACATTCAAAAAGAGAGGCATTCATATGCCGTTGCAGGAGAGAAAGTTTGTGGAGTGAACGTCCGAAGGACGGCTTAAGGTTGAAGATCTCAACTTCCACTTTCCGAAGGGAGATATCACAAGCAAAAGCATGTTGGGGGGGTTCTCTAATCCGCGGGTGGACAGCAACGTAAAGCCCTCCTATCAGTAACTGACAGAGTTGAGAAGAACCACTTCGTCCGGGACGTATAGAAATTGTCCCTCTTTCGGTGGAAAGGTGCCCTTAAGAGGGGCTGGGAGTGACAAAGGGGCATATAGGACTGGTAAGGCCCCTGTTCCCCTTCGTAGAAGGGAGTCCAGCGCTTGAGGGAAGATTTCTCGGGGGGGGGTTCTCCTTCGGAACAGCCGGGAAAAGGGAACGTGGCCCTCATGGGTGAGTACTTGCGGGAAAAAAGGGAGATCACCAAGCGGATTAACTTTAGGCACCATGAAAAATAGGAACGTGAACGAAGGCAGGCCCTCTGTATAGCGATTAAGAAAAACTCTTTATCGGAAGCGTCGTCGGGAGGGACGAACAATGGAATGAGAAGGGGCAACCTAAGGGGAAACGGCACCGCTGAAGATCGGTAGCGACTGGACGATGGGGCCGAGAGGGACGGGCAGCCCGACAAGATCCGGTCAGTGGCCCCAATTTGCGGGGAAACCGCGTCGAAGCGGAGCGCGGAGCCTTTCTCAAGTGAAAAAGAAGGGGCTCCCGGGGGTTGTTCGGCACGGAAAAAAGCGCAGTGCGGACTGTGACAAGAGCGATCAAAAAAAACTCCATCTCTAGAAAAAAACAACGGAAGGATTAGGGGGGGGGGACACTTCTGTGGTAGGAGATCTTGGGAGAAGGGGAATGCACTTCGTACGGAGCGTGACCCGAAACAAGAGAGGAGGTCCAAGAAGTCGACAGGTCGAAGCGGGTTGTCTTGGAGGACGATTGCCCGTAGAGGGAAAAGGACCTCAATTGGGGCATAAGAATCGACGGAATACCTAAAGGGCCCGTCATCATATCCCGAGCTAACCATCGTCCAAGGGGGAAGGCTTCTTGGCGATGCAAGGCGCGCCCGCCAAGAGGGGGACAGGTTTCATAGTAAGCGTCCATTGGGGGAGGACATCTAATATTTTTGGGAAATCACGCGTTCCTCTAGGATCGACGTGCGTCCACAAGGGACGAGCTTGGCAAGTTGCGATGATGGATGGGCCTTCCCGAAATCCGCTTAGGGGATGAACGCTGAAGAGAAGAGATCCATAGAGCGGCCACGAGACCGTCTCGTTGGGGGAGAAATGTTCAGTTCACCCAGAAGAAATAGGACAGAGCGGGACTGCACTGATCGCGCAGGGGAGCATTCCCTAGAGTTTGTCACTCCCAGAGAAACGGGAAAGAAGCCTCAGTAAGTGTCCACCGACGAAAAAAACAATGATATGGGTCACTGCCTAAAGGAAGAGGGAAAGAGGAGGGAGCCGTGTAGGTGGCCTGTTCAAGACGCTCAATAGAGTTGCGTGTGAGAGAAGGGGAGTTCAAAAAAAAAAGGGAGGGGGGACTGCGATTCAAGAAAATACCGGGAAGGGGGTCATCCAGGACGTTCACCTCAAAATTGCCCCGGCTGAAGGACAGATTTAGCGTGGAAGAAGGGAGGTACATCGCCCATCGAGGAGAGTTGCCGGAGGAGACCTTTGAAGCCGGCGACCGGTAACCGGGAGGGAAGAGGACGTACGCTGACCAAACGGGGAAGGGAGGAGAATTATGGGCGTCCTGGAGAACATCGTCACGGGGAAGCAGACACCGCGAGGGGAGATTTGGCCGAGTCCCTACAGAAGGGTTAAGAGACAAAGCCACTTCAGGGGGAAAAAAAGAAAGAAAAGATCATGGGGTTCCTCAAAGGAAACTTTCTCGAAAGGCCGCGGCCAGTCAGGTTCGTGAGGAGGGGGGGTCGAATACTTTTGGATAGGGTCTCAGCTTTAGAAGAAGGCTATGTTCTTCCCTGGGAGGTTTCCGTACTCGGAGGATGGAGGACGGAAGCTCAATGTTGGGCTAATCTTGTAGCGGAAAGAAGGCCAGCCGCCTTCCTCTCATTGAGGTTAAAAAAAAACTCCTCCTTCAGGGGGAAAAAAGGAAGTGTCCGCGGCATGGCAGCGAGGCCCGACGCTTGAAAGGGGCGTACACCTTGAAAGAAACCCACGAGCCTGGAACCGTTCCATCAAAGAAGGACGATGGAAAAAAGCCACCACTTCCCAGAGGATTACTCAAAAAAAAAAAAGAAGAAAGGAAGAAAAAAAAGGCCCTTAATTGGCGGCAAGGGGGGACAAACCTATCGGGGGCTTGCTTAAAGAGGGGGTGACTCAGAAGTGGAAAAAAACAACTTTTTGTTCCAAACAATAGGGGGATATCATTTCCAAGGGAAGGAAGCCTATTCGGGGAAAAAAAGAAATCTTCCCCCAACCGAGGGGAGGAAAGTTCCTTGCGGAAAAAAGGTCGTCGCTCTGACGATTGAAAGAGGATGGGCCGGGAGAGACTTCAATCTAAGTGCAGAGGCCAACCAAGGGGGAAAAAGAAACGCCGCTTCTCGGGGGAAAAAAGGGTATTATCTGAAATACCAGATAAGGGGGGATTACGTGGATTCCTGGGGGGGGAACGTCTTCACGGGAACGCTACAGCAGGAAAAGACTTTGCCTCCGTGGCAGAACTGACATTCGCTCAGGAAAAAGATCGAGAAGTCCCCAGACGAGGTCCGGGGACGAAGCATTCACTAATGGCGGAAAAGGAAGGCAGGGAGCATACGGGGACTGGGAAGAGGAAAGGATTCTGCTTTGGGACTTCTTCTTGATCGAGACCATCGTGAAGCTCCTCCTCTGTCGGATTGTACTTGAGGCCCAGCGACTATAAGTCAATCACTTGTAAGAAGGGACGCTCTTCAAAAAGAGAAGAAAAAGGAGCGCGTCAATAAACAGATGCCGGAGGGGAGGTCTCTCCTTTTGGGGGATACTAATCTTTGTCAGAGATAGGTGGGAATTCTTAGGGGGGAGAGCTTCAATATTTCGAAAAAAAAAGGTGCAAGAAAAAAAAGGCTTCGATGTTCGAAAGGTTTGACTCAATCCCTGCCAAAGAAGGGGGAAAACGGGTGTTGCTGCAGAAGGGGGACCCGTTTTCCCCATGAGAACCGAAGGTCGAGTAATGACATATCAACGAAAGTTTTAAAAAAGAGAGAGCTAAAATGCGTCCGTAGAATGGGGAAGACGGCTAATCTCCGCAACGGAACAAGGGGAAATTTCCTCAGATAAGCGAACTCGCGACAAAAAGAAACTACAGCGGCTAAGGGGGTATTCAGAAAAGGCACCGCTATAAGGAAAATCCGGTTCAGGGGGGTTGGGTTGGATGTCGCCCAAAAGGGGCATCATCAAGAAGCAACACGAAATTCCATAAGGACGCTGGCCGACGACGAGCACCTCAACACTTCGGAAGAAGAAGAAAAACGCTTTTTCCATCGAAAGGAGAAAATCACAAAGGAAGAAGAAAAAAAAAAAAAAAACATGAGTCCCAGAGGCAGAGAAGCGCAATAGTCTTCCGGGGCGGGTAGACTCCGGTAGCGTGAGAAAAAACAAACGAAGGCGAGTTGGAGAAAAAAGATGCCCATTTTGGCGTCACAGGTTCCCGCCGGAGGAGGACGGTTCAGCCAGCACCGCTCGAAGGGGACGGGTTCCATGCCGATGTTAGCGAAAAAGAAGCAAAAAAAAAAACACGGAGGTAAGGGGGGGAAAAAAAGAAATCGTCATTTAACCCTACCATGTGGGAAGAAAGCAGGTAGGGGAAAGGGGGAGTCAGCACCCGCACAAATGAAGCTTTTAATCCTGCAAAAGTGGGAAAGGGAAGGAAAGATAGCACAAAGAAAAAGGGAGAGGGGACGGTCTTCTCCACTCCACGAGTAGAATTCCGGATCGCCGCCGGGAAGGCGCGCTTCCACCTGCAATCCCAAGGGGGGGGGCGTTTGACGGGGAAAGGAAAAAAAGAGCAGACTATTTCACACGGCGGGGGTTGGCGTTATAGGGAAGTTCTGGGACGGTGCTCGGAGAAAAAAAAAGGCGTCCAGGCATGGGAAGGAGGGGAGTGGTTTTCTTGATTGGGGGCGAAAGCCGCCGAGGGGGGAAGACTAACGCCTTTGGGGGGAGTTTTCCTGGGCAAGTTGCTCGCGGGGTACTTGTCCGACACTCAAGGAGTCGTCTTCGGCAGGGAAGGGGGAGAGTGGGGGGGAACCCGGCACATTCGACATGGGGATGGAAAGGGGGGGGGAAGCCGTGGTTGCTGGAGGAATGGGGGCATCTTGTGAGAAGGGGAAACCGGCAACGATCGAGTGGGGGGGGGGGGAGATTTCGGGATCGCCGGGGGGAGGCTCTGGTTGCAAAAAAGGGTCGCGAAAGCGTGGAGGGGGGAAAAAAAACGGCTTATCCTGTGGGGCAGGAAGTGGCATTATTTCTGAAAGGGATGTCTGCGAAAAGGGAGGGGCCTGACTGAGAGAAATTGAATGCAATCTGATCTAGTGGAAGATACTATTCCAAAAAGGTGGAGGATTTATTATGCATCCGGGGGCAGCAAAGGAAGGCGACTCTAGAGGAAAAGATCGGATCCTTTCCTTCTCTCGGGGGGAGAAAAAGAAGGGTGAAGAGTCTTTCCCAGGGTAGTCGAAAGGGTCGTCCTTTCTGTATCAGCCTGCTTCGGAGAGGGGAGGGGAGTCACAAAGGGCAAGGTCATTCCCGAGAAAAAGGGCCGCCATATCCCTTTCTCTGAGAGATTTGCCTACTCTCGGTGGGGGAAAGAGTTCAAAGGGAAAAACGGAACCTTCGGGCTTTTTGATGAAGAAAGCTTCGGGGTCAAGATCTAATGGTACAGGGAGAAGGAATTCAGAAAGAAAAAAAAGGAAATGGGGGTACCTTTCCTTCGGGAAATTGAGTCGCTCATTTACGAAGGGTAGTCATCCACAAAGCCGCTCGAGGGGGGGGTTCAATAATACTCCATCACCAACATCAAAAAAGAAAGACATCTTGAGAGGAGAAGTTTGCTGTACTTGGGGAATTGCTTAGAAAGGGAAGAGGCCCTAACCACCCAAGACCAGCCGCGGAGGGAGGATTCTGCCTGTACGAAGGCCTCCTAATTGGCGTGCCGATGGAGAGGCCTCTCGGGGGGCCCGCTCCTTAGGGATCGGCAAAAGGGTTATTGGCATTCTCCACCGGGGGGAAGAGACTTTCTACATTAGGGAGGGGGGTCCAATCAGGAAAAAAGAGAAGGTTTTGACAGGGGCCGCCTGAAAAAAGAGTGTTATATTTTCCTACATTTTTGGGAGAGGGGTGTAGGACCATCAGGGAAGGGGTCGATTTACGGGGGGATTTCCTGGGGGGGGGGAAAACGAGGGAGGAGTACGCCATGATTTTCAGCGGCTCTAATCCTGGAGGGGACTCGGCTCCTTAAAGAGAAGATTTTTCAATCCTATGGGGGGAAGGGTGTCGGCAAAAAGGGGGAACCGAGCGAGGGCGGAATGGAAAAGAAGGGGAAGAAGCCCAGACTTTCGAGCAAATACTGGAGAACGCGTTAAAGGAGAACGGGGATGGGAAAAAAAAGGGATATCCACTGTCATCGAGAGGATAGAGAGACAATCTGATAAAGAAACCGTATGGGACGAAAGAATCGAACTTCCGAAACTCACAGGGGGGGTGGTCCCTCTCCAGGGGTACGTTTCTGGAAAGGGGAACGTTATCTATACTTTGAAGGAGACCCTTCAATTAATTTGTGGGTATTAAGATAAAAAAGGTCAACATGGATCCGACTCAAGAAGACAGCGGTTTCTAAAAAGGAAATATCTTGAAGGTCGACGTCCATGGACATCCTTCTAAAGGGAGAGGGACTGTCAGATTACTCTGTGGAAAGGAGACCGTAAAAGGGAGCCAATGGTCGATCCAAGGAAGTCCAAATCTCCCGGAACTGGAGGTTACCATTACTTGGGGAAGGGGAAAAAAAATAAAATCGTCCTGAAGTTGGGCCAAATGCTCCTATGTGGGGAGGCGATTAACTTTCTGGGGGGAAGGGGGAAAAGGAAAACCGCTCTCAAGCGCAACGGCAACGGTTCAAGTTCGGAGGACGAAGGACGAGAGGATATGAGGGACTGGTGAAAAACAGGCAAAAGAAACGGGTCCCAATCCTGACAGGGGGGGGCCAGTTCCGTACCCGGGAAGGGGGGAGAAACGGTCTCTTTAGGTGTGAAATATCGAAGTATTGGGGGTATTGACAAACATTGAATTGAGAAGTTACTTGCTACTTCCAGCTTTATGGAAGAAGGAGTCATCTGGGGGCATTTCCTATTGGGAGGGGGAAACTTCACATGAATCCTTACCCACGAGTCTTAGCCTGAAGGAGGGGGTCAAGGGATCAGGGTTTACGGGCTCATGCGGCGAAGCCAAGCCCTCTGCTGAAAAGGGGCGTGCAGTCGCTGAGCCATCGAAACGGAAAGAAAAGAGGCCGATGGAAAAAGGCGATGCCCGGCAGGGGATGCTCGGAAAAAGGAAGCTTGCTTCAAAGGAACAAGTGTACGATTGAAAGAAGGGAAAAAAAGAGGGCAAGGGTCTTTCTCCTAAAACTCTATATCATAATCATATCGGGAGGGATGTCCTATTTTAAAGGAGCTATTTGACGGGAAACAAAGGGGGATATTCCGTCGAGGGGGGAAAGGATCCCTGGGGCCTTTCATTAAAGGAAGAGGCCTGGAGGGATTCCTGTACAAAGAAAAAAAGAGGGGGGGAAAGAAGAGCCTTTCATTCGGCTCAAAGGCTGGGGGGGGGTCGTCAAACGAAAGAAAGTGCATTCTTGTAAACAAGAGCGATCAAGGGGGAAGAATTGGTTCGGTCCTCCGAGAGAAGAAAAAAGAGAAAACAACAACTTAGGATATTTCGGAACCAGGGAGGAGCTTGGAGGAGGGAAAATGCACTGCGTGACGGTAAAAAGAACAATTCGGCACGCCGTCGAGCAATGCGAAGGAGGCGTGATGGGGAAAAATAGCTACGATGGGGAAACCGCGGAAAAAAATTGGGGCATAGTCATCGAAGAAAAACGCTTTCGCACATCATCAGAAAAAAACCCCATCGCCAGAGTGGAGAGTCTTTCTTCGCGAAAAAGAAGGGGAATCTGAGCCGCCCCGAACTAGTCCGGTGCAGTACATTGTTTCGTGCCTGCAGAAGGGTGCAGACCGATAAAGAGTTCAGAGAAAGGTCATCTCCAAAAGAAAAAAAGCGTCCTCTGAAGGGCGTTTTGACGGGTTCGATGGGGAAAGGGTCAAGGGTCCCTAAAAAGAGATTTCCTCACTTGTAGTGGGGGGCCTCCTTAAAAACCCAGTCCGCGAAAACCGCGGCCACGAGAAAAGGGGAAGGGCTCGTTGTTTAGTGAAGGCGCCATGTTCCCCCCGAAAAAGGAAAAAAACCACTGCTCTGTACTCAGAGGGGAACCGCAGTGGAAGGGGAAGGGAAGACATGTGAAATGTGGTCTCACGAAAGGGCCTACAGGAAAAAAAAACTGCTCTTTCCAAGCGCGACAATGGGAGAAAAGGCGCGTTTGTCCGAAAGGAGGCCTATTCCAAGCTGAAGGGGGGGAGCCTGTGTTCTTTTCAACCATAGGAGGAGAAAAATGACCCTCGAAAAGAGGGGGAGTGTGATATCCGAACTTGAAGAAAAAGGCAACGTGGACGTGCGATTCGGGAAAAAGGCTTCCTCACAGGGGGGAAGTCCATTGTTCCGTTCCCCTCGCCTCACAAAAAGAAAAATTTGTGCCAATTCTTGGGGAAAGGGGAGAGCTTTTAGAGTTTCACCAAAACCAGTCAAGATTTCATCGGCCCAGGGCTTAGTCTTCTTAAGACTAGTTCGGAAACCATTCCCTGTTTAATTCTGAGCCATTTAGAATTTCCCGTTACCGTGAGGGAAAGGGCTGACCATCTGAGCGCAGAGAAGGGAGGAATCTTCAGAACGGGTGGGCTCCAAAAGAGAAACTCATGGAAATCCCCATAATCTATATTGGGCCAGGAAGATGGCTATGGGGAAAAGGGAACAGCCTGAAGGGGACGGTCGAACCAAAAAGGGAAAGGCGTGTTTCCCGCTCAAAACTTTCGCTATAAAAAAAGGGAAAACAATTCAAGGGGGAGGGAAAAAAGGGCGAGGTCATACGGCAGGTTTCTCAGCTGTCGAAAGGGGATCTGAATTGTGATATCGGGAAAGGAAAAAAGAAAAAATGGACGCGTATGTAAGAATCTCATTATGGTGGAAAGAGGCTTTTATCCTTATGAGTTCCAACAAGGGAGGGGCGAGTGAGAAGCATTGCTTGGGGGGAGCACTCCCTCGTCATAGGAAAAGGGGAAAAGATTATTGGAGAGGCCGCTTCCTTCACGGGAAGATGTAGAGAATGGATGACATAGGGGAGAGATTGCCCGTACCCTAAGCTTACTCCCGGGAGTACATCTAAGAAGAGGGGAGTTTAATCCACCAAGTAGGGCATCACAATAAAAAGAGGTCTACCATCTCAACAAGGGGGGGGGAGGCCCTTTTTTACAACAGGGGTAGGGAAAATTGAGAAGAGACGGACATTAACAGACTGGGCTCATAATTTAAGAAGGGCGGTCCTAACTTCCATAAGGTTGTGGAAGATCAGGGCCAGGGCGGAGGGGGACGAGCGTCCCTCCTCTCGTCAATGCCTTTCTGAGGGGGGGAAAGGAGTTCGAAAAAAAGCAAGAGGGCGGCGTCCGCTCGGAAAAACAAAAGCTTCTTGGCCTTTGGTCTGGAGAAGGGGAGGCCAAGTTTTTAATCGTGGCCAACGAAGAGAGAACATTACCTTAACTTCTCGGGGAAAGGGAAGGGGTGCGTATATCGAAAAAGCCAGTCTTCGTATAAGGAAGGGGGGGAATTTGAACGGCGGCTGATCGAAGGCGGTCAATTAAACATTCATTGGACAAAAGGGGGGGGAGAATTCTGATAAGGACAATGAAAAGGAAGGATGCCCCAGTCTCCTCTAGATACCCAAGAAAAGGGGGAAACGGTTGGGGGAAACCTTTGCAAAGGGAGGGAATTTCTATATGTCTCATGGGGAAGGGGTAACGGAAGGAGGATAGTCTGATGTGTCTACCTTACCGGAAACTGGGGACCCTATCCCATCTTAAAAAAAAGCTGCCTGATGTCTACTTACCGCAATCGAAAGGAAAAAGGGAAACAGCCATGAGCAAAAGGGAACTCTTCTTCTTCGTCAAGGAGGAAGGAAAAGAAAGTGCCGATGCAAACAGCGTGGGGGCTCTTCGTGGTAGGAAAGGGAGAACTAATCGTTGGGGGGGAATATCTAAAGGTGGGGGGGGTCTTCTTGAAATGGAGGGGGGTCCTTCAATGGGACTCAAATCGTCCCTCCTGGACTTTCAAAAAGGAAGCTTAAAAAAGGAAAAAGGGTTGACCTCACACGGAACCTATCCAAAAAAGGTCATTTTTTCTTAAAGGAACGAGTGAGGGGTCTCCACGCCTGCCTCCATCATACCTAATCGGGGGGAATAGCTAATACCTGAGGTTCTTTTTCAAAGGAAAAGACTGAGAAAAAAAAATTGACAGAGAGGTAAGGGTTCCATTAACCACGGAATCAACTTTCCAGTCAGGTCGTGGATGTGAAGGAGGGGCACGAAAACTAAGGACAGTTGCCAAACCCTAAGACTGCGCTTCCCCCTTTCTCTTTTCTTCCCGGCAACCTCGAGGCGGGGAAGTTGCAAAGGCTGTTTATGTCTCCCAAAGAAGAAGGGAATCATCAATACGGGAAAACACGAAATTCCATGAAAAAAAAGGGCAGGAAGGGCCTCCGAATTCTTCATCAGGGGGAAAAGAACTATTAAAAGGAGGGGGGTACCATCGATGGGGGGGGGGGGAGGAGCCCACAAAACCCCATTATTCCAGGATGGGGAGTTCCATACCGGATCATATTATTATGCCTTTAAAACTCTTGAAGTCGATAAAAAGAGGGGACTCAGGTAGAGTGGGTATAGCAAAGCCACGACATGCAGGGGGGGGGAATTTTCTTTTCACGGAATGCTTCACATGCTTTCTCCGGAATGGGTGCTTTTGGGAAGGGAAAAAAAGCACCGATCGCAACTGCCGGAACTTCTTTCCAGGAGGGGAAATGACTATGTTT
>Ga0179593_1349750_pt1 | contig 12394 bp, 8 predicted proteins | sample CZODoug2_1_08_16_FD_185931 | JGI IMG/M metagenome (GOLD analysis project Ga0179593, IMG submission 185931) | Vadose zone soil fungal communities from Angelo Coast Range Reserve, California, USA - CZODoug2_1_08_16fungal (PacBio error correction) | ecosystem: Environmental > Terrestrial > Soil >...
TACTCTTCCGGTATTAGGCACATACACCGCTCAGACACAACTATCATTTGAAAAAACAACAAAAAGGGGGACAAAAGACAAAGTAATCGGGGAAGGTGGGGGACATGGTCTATACCCCAAAAGGAACAAAACACATGAAAAGAGGTCCTCCGGAGGCGACACAGGCAAATAGCAGGGAGGCCCCAAGGGGTAGGATGGGAAAGCCTCTACCTACTTGAAACTAATTCGAGCAACTAGTTCCGTACCGGAGAAAATGGCACAACTCCATCCGAAAGGGGGCGTGTCTGGGACGAAATGACGGTTGCAGCAAGTCACGGCAGACACTCTGCATTCTCAAAAGCCGTGAAGACAGTCGGCTGCCCGAATCAAAGAAGAAAGCAGACAGGAAAGAAATATGGGGTTGGGACTTGAAAAGGTAGAAAAAACGGAGTGAGTGACTATGGCATAGTTAAATCTCACAAAAAAGGGTCGACAGTGTAGAACGAACAAAAGAAAGTTCGCTTGGCAGGGGTAGGGGGGGATAAGAAGGAAGGGGAAAATCTCGACAGGAAACAGGGGTGAGGGAAAAGCGGCATACGTAGTTTCCCTACGTTGAAGAAACAGGGGGGAAGTACGACTGCCGGGAGATGTGGGATAGAGGAAAGTAGGCCGGGTGGTAAAAGGGGCGGAGAGAATATGGGTCCCGCATTGGGCGGGCACGCAGGAGGCAGGGAAAAAGATTCGTTGAATCCAAAGAAGAAAAGAAAAAGCGGAACAACTTGAGGGAATAAGCCAAAAATGTAAAAAGGTAAAAAAGAAACATGACAGAAAGATGCCAGAAGGGAAGAAATGAGAGAAGGTCATTAAAGTGAAGATAACGACTCTGCGAAGAACGCCAATGAACTGCAAAAGGGGAGAAAATCTAACATTGGGGTCAATGGAGGAGGGGGTTGCCTTCACGTGAGGAAATCGGGGGGGGGGGAAGTAGTTGTTTGGGTGGAGAGTTTTAGAAGTTGCAGAGGGAAAAAAATCGGGAATTGGGGGGGGGGAGCGTAAAATGAGTCGGAAAGAAGGGGAAGTATGGAGGAAGGGAGTATCGTAAGTTGCATGAGGTGATGAATGCATATACATGATGGAGAGAATCAGGAAAAAATCTGGGAGTTAGGCCGGAAGGATCGAGGGGGGTGAAAAGACAGCAATAAACGCAAACAATCGTCTCAAAAGGTGTGACTATGGGAAGAAAGCAGGGCCGCCGATCTGGTCGAAAAGTTGGACGAAGGGGAGGGCCAGGACTCTAAAAATGGACGCGGTCAAGCCCAGAAATCCCCGAAAAAAAGGGACGAAAAAAAAAGGACGGGAGCACGGAGTCACGCGAAGCGTGCGGGAGAAAAAGGTACTATAGTTGAAGGACAGTCGATCTAGCATTGGGGGCACAAAGACAGCGGGGAAGAAATGTAAACGCGGAGAAACGCTGTGTCCAGGAGGGGGGGGGCTCTTAGAGAGAAATAAACGAGAAAACTACCAGCAATCACACAAGGAAGGGAAAGAAGGGGCCCTAGCATTATGGAAAGAGGAACACTACAGGCAAAAGGCCTGGGGCGGAGGGTCATTTATCCACACCAACAAACTGGCCCGGGCAGTGACGGGCAAAAAATCGGGGGCCCCGTGGAATACCTTGTGGGCGAGAATCCCACCCCGCGGGGAACCGGACCTCCCCTCACTCCGACGCACTGGGTGACAAGCAATCTCTTTAGAGCAGGTCTGGCATGAAAGAGGTTCTGACCGTAACGCCGGGGCAAGCTCACCTGCCTTGCTTTGGTTGACCTGCTGGCTCAACGGAGTGTCTCCTCCGTTTTTTCCGCGTTGCGGAAGTCGCTCTCTTCAACTTGCCGTTTAGCGGTGGTCCTCTTTACAACAGGTCGGCGGTTAGGCCTCGGAGAATGATCCGAGAAAGAATGTGTGGATTTGGAGGGGGAGGCCGAGATTACTTGAAAAAATCGGCTGCCAACAAACAAAGAGGGGGGGCTCTGCTGGGCACATAGAAAAACTGAGGGAGTCGCGTTCTCGGGCGATAGGCTGAGGTGGTGCGCCGGGGGTCGACGAAGAACCTAATCCAGGGAAGAAAGAGACCGGACGACGATAGGTCGAGGGCTTAGAACTAAAGGGGGGGTTAGTTTAAGGAAAGCCCCGGACGCAAGTTACGAAGTCAATAGGGCGACTTCTGCGAATGCCAGGCGCCGCATTTGAAACCAAAGGCACGGCTTGGGAAGAAAGCCAGCCACTGCCTGCACGGCTTACAAAACCAAATAGCCGCTGACCAGATCAGGCGGGTGAAAAAGGTCATACGGGGGGAAAGGTTGAAGACCGATACAACGCAAGGGCTGGCAAATAGAAGACATGACTACGAAACGCAACCATACTAAGGGCGCGCGGGGAATTTCCGTAAAGGAACTGGTTCGGATACGCCCGGCCATTAATAGTCAGGGGATACAGAAGCACGCATGTTCCCTCTGAGATAATCGCTCCCCCCCGTCACTCAGGGGCAAACGATTATTCTATGAAGTCAACCGGAGCTCGGGTAAACTATCTCAGAAGGTGGGAGGTCGAATCTTCGGAAAAGAGTCTCGATCGTAGAACAAGATTGCAACAGATAGGAAACATAAGAAAAAAACAGAAACAATCAGTGATAATAGAGCCGTGTCCGTCCTTACGCTCGAAGAGCGCTTCCGGGAGATCGAACAGGGCGCCTAGGTATCGGGGAAACCGCAAACCGTATTGGCCAAGACGGGAACGCGCCAGGCACCCAAGGCGCTACGGCGGGGCACACACAGAACGCCCGCGCAGCTGACCGAAGTGTGATTTCTCTCGTGGGTCGGCAGGGAGTTGTCAAGACTTCTTAGCTTGCGACGACTTAACTTCCTTCTGCCGCGGAAAAATTATATGGGTTCGTCTCGCGCGAGGAGTGCTTACCTCACTTGTTTAGAGTTGCCGTGGTGTAGTAAACACAAGAGAAACAACTTTATGTCTAAAAGGGGGAACCCCGGCACGACTGAGGAAAGTTCTTAAACCTTCACAGCTCAGCATCATCTCTGTGAAGACGGTTCTCTTTGTGAATCACTCCTGCTCGATTCTGGGCTCTCATCAGAATCTCTATCTGGACCCCTTGGCACTGCTCCACAGCAAAAATCGAACATCATCTGAAAGGGCGAAAATATTCTGTCCCTGCTGGGCGAAGAAAAAGGGCAAAAAAATCTTAAGGACAAAAAGGACCACGAAAAGCCCTAAATGGCAAGCTCCTTAAAAAGCACTCAGGTAATTTGCTGATCTTTTAAGTCACATGAAGATGTGCGAACGGCACATCGGCCAAATAGTTACAAAAAGCCAGACACAGATTCAGACCTACTGTAAGGGTGCAAGCTGCCGGTCAATCTCGGAAAAAAAATGCCCCTCGTCTGGCTGTATGAACAATCGCCCCAGCGTTGCCTGGTCGAGAAGAGGACGAAAGAAGAAAGCCACCGGCCGCTAAGGTCCCCGACTTTTCTCATTTCCCGGAAGGCACAGATCGCCTAAATCCCTGCGGGGGTCCGTGCGGTCTACACCTTGCCCGAACGGAGGAGGGATTGGGGGGACGTCCCAAAAAAGGACCCTCGCATTGGCCAGGAAAGAGCGTGGATCGGGGACCGGAACAGGCACAGAAGGAGGGAGGTGAAACAGCAACCCCGTATCAGAATCACCTGGCGCGGCGAGACAGGTTGGTAAATGGCGTCAGGACTAAGCTCAAGAGGAGAGACCGAGGGGTCAGTTTGAGGGAAGACTTGGAAGCAATGGGAACCGGTCTTTCATGTCGAACGATCTGCTCAAACTGATAAACGATATTTACGACCGTGGAACGCCAGAGGTCAGGTGCAAGCGAAGCAGGCCTAGAGGCTTCCTGCGCGAGCAAAAAAAATCTCCGGCGTCCTAGAATCAGATTTCCTTACGCGTTTGCTGAGGTAACCTAATGTAAGAAAGACTGAGAAACTGAACAAAACAAACTCTTAAAAAAATCCTTACACCGCTAACGAAGAAAATGGGAGGAATAGGCCGTCACGGGGGGGAAAAATCATTAAAGGGGCGATTGCACATAAACGTCAGGAATTTTTATGGCTGCTTTCTTCAATTAAAAAAGGAGAATCGAGCAGAAATCGGGGGCCGCCGCTGAATTGCCTCTAGCAGCCACGAATATATAGAGACACCAAAACAAAAATTCCTGAGTGAAAGGAATAGAAAAAAATAATATTGACGCTTTGTTTCCTTGGGGTATCCTCGACCTGAGGGGAACGGGCGGCGCGCAGGAGTTCCCCGGCCTAAAAACAACAACTCGCAATTAACACTACGAGAGTATTGTAACTCGGCATGGGAGAGGTGAAAACCCTACAGCAAATGCAATAAAAATTGCTCGTTTCCGGAGGGGGATGGTTTTGGACGATGTGAAGCAAAGTCGGTAGGGTCAGTGCAAAAAACGCCCAGAAACAGTTGGGGATAGCCGCGCTACTCGACGCAGCTATAGGTGAGGAGATAGGAAAAAAACGAACGTCAAGGGAAATGCAGACGGGGGAAGGGTCGTACAGGGAAGGGCGACGTTTGAGGACAACCACGGGAAAAAATGGAAAAAAATCCGGCCTCTGGCAAGGGCGACCGCCCTTAAAAAAGGGTTGTTTCTCATCAGGATCACTTGACGGGAGTGGGGGGTTGCAAAAGGCGACCTTCGGAGATCGGGGAGGCCGGTCCATAGAAGACGAGGAGGCCTGGACATGAAGCGTGCTATGATGGGTTTTACAATCAAGCCTACAGGATTGTACGGGTATAACTGGCAAATGACAAATTCAGTATTTGGATGCGGAAGATTCGTACTTCCATAGGCTCGAGGCTTCCGTTTCTACTCCTCTTTCTTCGATTATCTGCCGTCCCCTCGGGGGCAGTATTACGGGCCTCCTAACAGCATCTAGATTCCTTTGTTATTTGCTAGGCATTGATGCCATGTCCAGTAACTGAATCTGTGGTTTGCTGCGTAACACAAATAGGGGGGGGTTCGCCGGGGACCATCTTCTGGAGCAAAGTCGCAATGTACGCACCTGCGTGCGGGGGGAAGGCAGCCTGAGGCTGTCCGCTGGTGCATGAAGAGATGGTTACTTAGCTCAGCGGGGACAAGCTAGGCGGGGCAACTGAAAGAAATGATTTTTAGATTTACGTTGGGTATGCGACGGTGCGGGTCGCGAGAGGGGATCAGGAAGGGGGGGGGGCATCTACGCTCCGCGGCGGCCTACTATACCGGAAACGGAATGGAACGCGAGTCGGTCTGACGAGTTCGAGGGGGGGACGACTGGCGAATCGGAAACGGGTGTTGAACTGTTCGAAAATCAAAACGGGGTTGGGCACGAGGGGGGTTCTCCATAACCAAACAGAGTCCTACATGTAGATACCCACCCATAGGGGCAGGTCTTGTTTTGGGGTTTGGTGGGGGTTTGTGCGTGTTGTGTTTTGCTTTCGGGGGGTGCCTTGGTCCGGTACCGTAGTCAAACGGCGCTAAGTGTCAAGCGTTGGGACATCGATTCGCGTTTTGCCTGTCAATCAGCGGGTCGATCGGACAGGAAAAACTGAAAGCGAAACATCAGAAAAGGGTGCGGTTGTTGTGCGTGGCGCGAACTCTGGGACCGGAGGGTGTGGGCGGAAACGATTGCGAGCAAATCTTTTTCCTCACAGTCGGCGAAGCCCATCGAGCGGAGGTCTGCCTAAAGGAATAGCGGTGGAGAAGAAGACTGGTTCCTCGTATATCCGCGATGGAGGGGGTGATGTTCCGAGTCAGCGGGAAAGGGGACTCTTATCACGCAAAAGCCTGGGACGCGAAATGCGCTCGACAGGCGGCTGGTGAATATGCTCTCAGAACCTATTGCCAAGCCCTGCTGGTTCTCTGCTGGTCTGTACCAAAGCAAGGAGGCCAGGTCATGCCCGGATCGAAGCCTGTCGGATCTGGTCCGTCCTCATGCCAGTGTCTTCCTGGGGCCATGTTTCGCAATCGAGCTGTCTGTCAATTGCTACTGGTAGTACCGAAAGAGACACCCGCTGGTGGTACTTCAGGGGCTTTGCGTGTCCATGAAACGCCCTTAGAGATACCGACCTAGGCCTCTGCATCCGTTCTATAGTGGATTGCAATGTGGGAATCTGATGTTCTTCTCAAATGCTCCGAAAAACCCCTCTCTCAACTTAAGGTGTACCTTGAAGAAGGGGAGAGGGGGGGCGGCCACCGTTCTGGGCACACAGGAGCTTCCTCGTAAGTCTCATAGACTTTCAAACGTCTCTACCTGAGTTGGGGTTGGGTGGTGGTGTGGTGTGTTATAGGGGGAGGGACACTGCTCCGGTTCGTATTGTGGCAAAGTAATACTCTCAGAAGTCTGACATCCGGAAACTGCCCCTGACAGATTGGATCTGTCTCCATTGACGGTCGAGTGAGCTGCAAAATCAAGGGGAACCTATTGACGCGAGCCCGGTGAATCTCTATCCAGGTCCCCACTTGGCATACCGCGCAAAAAAGCAATTGTTGCTGCGGGTGGTAGAACTGGCGGACGCAAAGGACCCAGCTCGCGGGGTTTATTGGTAACGGCCGCTGGTGTGCTGTGAAGATAAATTCGGGAAACATTGGTCTCGTTGGTGTACAGCACGGCGGCACGGGGTTTTACCGGACCCAAACGGTGGGGGTTAGCCGCAGTCCTTTCCGTTTTCTTTCTGGCGGATACAATTCAGTTGATTCTTTGTGGGAAAAAGCCACTAAACGGCTCTATGGACGGGGGGGGAAATGTGATGGGCCCCGAAAAGGGGGGGCCTGATCAAACAGGTTGGGCGGGGGCTGGGGGGGTTGGGGAGCGGTTCGTGGCAAATCATCCTCGTAGTAAATCTGAGTGGATTCCCACTACGAAGGTTTCCTGAGCAAAACAAAAACCAATTGTGGGGGAGTTAGAGACCTAGTGTTACAAAGGACAGAGACAAAGGAGACTCTCTACATTTCAATCAAAAAAGATCAAAAATAACCAAAAGCATAAGGCAAAAGATGTGTATCCTTGAAGACAAAGGGAAAAGGGGGGGAGGTGTTGACTAGTTGGATTGAGAGATTGTAGTCATGAAGTGAAGAGTTGGGAACGAGGTCCCAGGGGAAAAGTGGCGAGACAGGGTTATTCATGTGAAAGCGTGTGTGAAAAAAAAAGAAAATTACTACACTCCATTGAACATCCTATTTGCGACAAGATAGAAAAGTCTGAAGAGCGTAGGGAGAAACAGGAGGATGTTTTTCTCGAAAAAGATCATACAAAAGACCCAAGGAAAGTAAGGTTCGAAGGTGTTTTAGTTGGGCAAATCATATCTTGCAAGTTATACAGGTGGACCGAACCAAATCCGGACGGTGGGGAGGGGGGGAAAGACTGTGGAAAAAGTGTCCACCAGTGCTTCATCCTGGGAAAAAAAGAAAGGGGCAAAAAGGGGGAATAGAAGAAAATCAGGAGGTAGGAACCACTGGAGACGACACAAAATCTAAATCAGGGACTTGAAAGGGCTGAGGGGACCTGAAAACGGTGTTCTCGACGGAATTAACGATCCAACACGCTTAATCGCTACTGGGGGTCAATCGACTTCCAGGGGAAGGCCGGGGGGGGGAAAAGAAGGTCCTGACCACCTCGAACGTCATTGAAAGAAGAAAAGAGGGTTAAGATATTGTACAAAAGGTCCAATAAATATCAGATGAAGGTGGGACTCCGAGGAAATCATAGCGCTTCCCTGGGGGGCAAACCTTTTATCACTCTACTGGGAAACGAGCAACAACAAAAAAAGAGGAGTCTGGAAAAGAGGAGAAGTGTTACGGAGGCGGGGGCCCCCTTGTTTACAAAGAAGCAGCTCTGGATGACTTCTTCTGAAACTGATAGCATTTATGTTAAAAATTGCTGTACCAATATCCCACACTAAATATTTGGAACTCCTTAGTAATGGCTTTCTCTGGTGGTAACTGATGCTTTTCCCAAGAAAGAATCGATCTAAAAGGGTATCGATCTCGGGGGTTTTGGGGATGAGGGAAACTAGGAGATAACACATGTGATGGGACCTCAATCGACTCCTCGATGGGGTAGCCTTTCTTCTTGGGGTAGTGGGATCCAGAGCCGACGCATCGGGTTCAGCTTATAAAAGGGGAACGGTTCTGCCTGAGGTCCTGATACCATTTTGCACTCCCTCTTGGGGACATATAGGAAAAAGGGAAACTTTGCCAAGGAGAAACATCAATAGAAAAAGATTTGTGGTGAAGGTAACCATGGAAACGAGGAAGATGAAAGAGTGGAACCAATCACACAAAACGTCTCCAAACCGAAAAGTGGAAGGGGGGGCCCTTGTGGAAGAGAGATTAACTAGAAACCTGCCTCAGTGTATGACACCCGGGATGCATCTACTTCCATGAGAGGGGGGATAACTCATAGGATGGGAAATTTGGTCCGGGGAAGTAAAAGTTTCTTTGGGGCGCAAACCAATCGCGGTCCAATCAAGAAACCTTGGAGGAAGAAAGGGGTCAAGTAACAGAAACCTCACGGCACTTGGAATGAAATCAATGCGTCCTCAAGGCCCAACGCGCAACAGAAAGCTCACTTGAATTTTTGGAGAGTGGCGTTTGAATACCGGTGGTGCTTGTGTTCGTTGGGGGAAGCTGGGGGGGGTGAGGGGGGGAATTAAGTCGCTAGTAATGGAGAGAATTTTAAGCTAGTAGATAACAAGAAAATTGGGTGTTGGCTTATAACCATTCCCTGTTGTTACTACACCCCGGGCGAAAACCGGAGCTAGGGACCTATCCCGCTGCCATCAAAAAACAAGCCACCCTCCTCCGGAAGGTTTGGGGGATAGTCGGTCAGGACGGTCCCCAAATAATTCCCTTAATCGGACAAAGGTAGACCTTTTCGCGTCCCCGGCAACAAACATCCCGGCCAGTACTATTCTTAATCGACGCAGACGGCCAAAAACCTTAGGGGATAAGTTAAGGGAAAGCCAAAAAGAGCATTTATGGGCCAAAACATATCAATATACTGTCATTTGCCGGATGTATTAATAATGATACCCAACGGCTCGGAAAGCGACCATCAGGAGGGATCTGGGGGAGGACGCGAAATGAGACTCCTGGCAGACAACCGCCTTTGCTGTTTGGCCGTAGGGTCGCACTCACAAAAGGGGAAACATCTGAGAGGGAAAGTTCCGTTACTGCTCGGTGCGGCGGGGTCAGCAGCGCTAATGATCCGAGAAAGGAAGTGAGGGTCTTGAGCAAGCTTAAGATTAAAGTTAAAATCTCCTGCGTCAAAACCCACAAAGAAAGAGAAAGGGGGGGAGGGACTCCGCGTCCATTCTCGTCAGAGGGGGGCGATGGCGGACATCTATGCTGGGGTGGCTCCGGGAGCCGAACACGAAAAGCCGTGAAAAGCAAAAAAGACTAGCCAAGCCGTATCGTCTAGTCGGGGGTACTAGGGTTGGTTTGGTGTAACGGGAACGGGAATAAAACGCGCCAGGAGGGAAAACTGTCTGGGGGAGGGAAAAGGCCTCACCAGAGAACTTGGACGACCACTACTCTTTTTTCACCCAGCAAGTCCAGAACGCCTGCCTGGCAAAAGCAAACGCCCGAAGGCGACTAGTCAGAGACGGAAGGGAATGAAGTGTGTCGCCAGGACCGGAGTACAAAAACGCATGCGCAGAGCCTCAGGAAGAAGAATGATCACCGAAGCAGGGAGGAACGCCTTCGGGAGGAAAATCTCGGGGAACAGGGATCCTGCCCATTGCCGTGGGAGACTTCGTACAGAAACGGGGGGCCATAGACGGGATAGATCTCCGCAGAACAACTTCTTCCGGAAAGGAAAAACAATCAGTTCTGTGAGGCGAACCGCATCTTCTGGCAAAGCAAAGCGCATGGGGTGACTTCGGAAACATCAGAGACGTCACGCAAAAAACTGCTGTACAAAGCAAACAGCAAAAAAGAAACAGAAACAGCCCCAGAGAGGCAAGGTCGGAGCAATTGGGAAAGTCATGTGACCTACGAAACAATCGAGGGCCGGCAGGACATCGCTAGAAGAAGGGGACACCACGCTTACATTTGTCGACGCGAAGGTTTTCCAGAGAAAAACGGGCGGGGGCCAACACCAGGAGCTGCACGATGGTTGTGCAAACGCCCAGTAGGACAGCCGTGGGGAGAAGGGGAAAAACCAAGGGAGGAAACAACGTGATTTCCGCCCCACTCAAAAACAACAAAAAACAAAAACACCTGCAAGGAACTTGACGGCAGGTCGTAACACCCACGAACATCGAAAAAAAAGAAGCAAGAAGCGCGTGAAATTGCTATGGAAGGCGGGAAGGACTAGCGGGGGAGGATCGCCGGAAGCGCGCGCGTACCATGCTTCAGTGCAGGCAAAGAAATGACAAATCCCTTCCTGGGGGACAAATATTCTGGGGAAACGCTTGAGAGTCAATGTCAAAAATCCCTCAATGAGCAAACCATCGGAAAGCCGCCCGGGGGACGGAAACTTAAAAAAACCATCAGTAATTTTTCGATCGGGGTTGCCATATAAGTAGCTTTCTAGTCTACCGAGAGGACAAATATTTACGTCATCAACAAAAATAGGCGCACTAAGGAGAATCGCGTCCTTTCCCGAAGATCGGAATACCTCATACCAAGAGGGCTTGCGGTTATCAAGCATCTCCCCGAGTACCTGTTCAAGGGATACTCTCAGCAAGAGCCTGGAAAACAGGCCGCTATTTCAGGTCTTGACATGTCTAATTTCAAAATGCCTCGAAACGAAAAGCAGCTGAGACCGGGGAGGGTAGAAAGGTCTCAGAAGTCCTGATCTTGACCTTGGGGGCGAAAAAGCAAAGAACTTCGAAGGAGTGAAGAGGGACGAGACTGTTACCAGGACGCAACCGATCGAAAAGGTCGATTGTCGGCAGAAAATAAATTCAGATCACAGTCCGTCGCCGAATAGGAAAGTGGGTAAAAGGAGGGGGGGGGGAGAAGCCGACAGCGGCGGGCATTTGCGCCTTGGTGGAAGAAAAAACGGAGCGCTCGGGTCTCTGGTTGACGATCGTAGAAAATGAGGCAGTTAACAGGACAGTACAAGGCTTTGAAAAAAAAAAGGTATACAAGCAAGATAAGAATGAGAGGGGGCGGAAGCGAAGCATATCCAACCCAGAAGACGTAGATTGCTGATGGAACTGAAGGGAACGCTTATCAAGGAAAAGGAAAACCACTCGGGAACCACCAATTACCTTCAACGTCCCGATAGGGGGGAGGCAAGTGAGTAGGAATTGTCAAAGAAGGGCTCGTTCACATCCCCGGTTTGAGGAGTAAAGCCACGGGAACAGAGCACTACGGGAAAGGAGGTGCTGGAGTCCATCAACCACGCACAGAGCATCTACACAAAAAAACTAGGGGAGAGGGGAGATATAGATATTGGATTGCTTTGTTGTATGGCTGTCCCCCCTTCCGGACGGCTTAGGAGGTGATTCCAGTAGGGAAAACTCAACCCAAATGAGCTTTAGAATGGAACGCCTTTGACAGCTTTGAAACGAAAGAACGCGTATGCCTCCCAAGGAGATTTTCGAGGTGGGCTGGTATAGTTGGGTGAAGTTCCTCAGCGGAGCAAGTGACCATAACACCCGCCGACACCGCTGGGTTGAGGGCAAGCGCGTGAAATAAAAACCAAAGAGTCTTTCGTATATCGGAAAATCAGACGGGCGTCACCAAGGTGGGGGGGTCCTAATTTAGAATTAAAAAGAGTAACTCCTTTGAGAAAATAACTTTTGATGCCCACACTGGAAGAAAGGAAAAAGGAAGACTGCTCGAGGAGACCTGCCGCTTAAAAACTCTTGGGTGCTAACCGCGACTTGAAGATAGGCGGTGTGCCGGGCCAGCTACGGATCGTTGGGGGAGGGTATATGTTAAACAGAGGAGCGTCGCTATCTAGAGGTCTGGGGTCTCTTTTTAACGGGCGGTTGGATGACAAGCAAAGCATCAGGATGGGCAAAATTATACTCGCACGGACAAGGAATGAAGGGTAGGAGAGATTTCATTAAAAATATACAAGCTGGAAGACGCCGGGGGCGCTCGGGAGAGAGGATCGATAAGGAAAAGAAAAGCAAAGGGCTGCTGTAATACCGGGGGGGCCAAAGCCAATTTGCAATGTGGGTAGAAAGTCTGGAGGAAATTGGCACCAGGAAGGATGAATACTGGGGGGGAGGTAGAACTATTGGGGGGAAGAAAAGGAACTACTGGTGCAAAAGATAGGTCAATTCCGGGGGGACCGGTGTTAAGGGAGAACAAGGGATTCGGCAACTCTGTTCCGGGACGGCATTTTGGGACAGGGAGCGCAGAGGG
>Ga0179593_1412042_pt1 | contig 12394 bp, 18 predicted proteins | sample CZODoug2_1_08_16_FD_185931 | JGI IMG/M metagenome (GOLD analysis project Ga0179593, IMG submission 185931) | Vadose zone soil fungal communities from Angelo Coast Range Reserve, California, USA - CZODoug2_1_08_16fungal (PacBio error correction) | ecosystem: Environmental > Terrestrial > Soil >...
GGGGGGGGCAACAGCACTAAAAATGGCTCCGTAACTCCACGACCACAAAGACTGTGAAACACGATGAGGGTGTTCTAAATCGACAAACCCCATCGGACCGGGGGAAAGAAGGATCAGAGAGGTTGTGGGCCGTGTCAAACGTCAAACAGCGACAGTTAGAAAGGGTCTCAGCTCAAAATGCAAACAGACCGGACAGGAGGGGGGGGGGGAAGAAATCTCGAAACAAAGGGGACGGGGCATGTGCTGAAATAGTATAAAAAAAATGGCAGGTAAAAAGAAGGAGGGGGGTTCCTGCACACACCTAATACAACTTCTCGAGCGGGCCAATGCGAAGGGGCTGTGGCAGCCGACAATTGAATTCGTCTGACAAAAGGGACGCGGGAAAGAAAGCAATAATCAGGCCAAGGTGGCATGGGGGCAAATGCAGGTCAGGCTATGGGACCAGATATGGGGCTCTTGAAAAAGCGTAGAAAAACAAAGCAGGATGGAGTGACGGTCTTGGTGGGGGGGGGATACGAAACAAACGGGGGGAGAGTAAACGAAAAGTAGGATTGGGTCGAGTGGAAAGGCATCGGGTTCATGTGAAGGGGAAGATACGGGGGGGCCACGGGCCAGGAACGAAATCTCCCCGGGGAGTCACCACATGCTGAGTCAGGGGTCAGTAACGCGACTGCTGACACCTAGGCAAGCCCAGACATGGATAACTGGAAGGCGGGACCCCAGGAACTGGGGGCTAGGGGCGTGCAATGAGAAGAGGAACACACAAGTTTCGAGGGGGTCATGGCAAGAAAAAGAGAGGGTAAGGGGGGACCTCTGTCCCAGCCCTCAGTCTTATCAAGCAGAGTAAAGGGTCTCAATCTGTCTAAGAATCGAAACAAGTTGAAAGAACAGCCCATATGGTCTCAGGCAAGGTTCGGTCGGACTGCTGAGTCCAGAAGGGAAATTAATTTAGCGGGAAAGGAGAGGGGGGGGCGTCCTAACCAGGATTTACAGAAAGGGAGGTCACTGGTACTCGTTTGGATAAAGACTTCCGGTGAGTGGAAGCAGGGGGGGGGAGAACCGAGAAAAACAAGTAAACTGTCAGTGGGCCGTCGAAAAAAGAGTTCAGCCTGTGTGGTAACTTAAAAACCCCCAGGGAAAGACCGGAAATGCACACTGGAAGAGAAGGGGGTGAAAGGGGTGTCCTTAGTGTCATGGTATCTCAAACACTGGGAAAGGAAAAGGGGGGCGAGTAACTTGTCACGAGAGTAACCGAGAGCCCATCAAAATGACAAAAAAAAAACGAGGAGGGGCATAGATGAGGCCAAGTACCGGTCAACCGTCAAACTAGCCCTCCACCCAGAATCTCCATTAACACACTCGACAGAAGAAAACACAGGGGGACAACCGTCTGGGGGGGACAGGAGGGAGGCTGTAAAAGGAGACCAGAAAAGAAGTTCTCTATTTATCAATAGTGAATGGCAGCAAAAAAAAAAAGGCACGGGAGGGAAGGGGGTCAGTTGGGGTACCTGGGCAACTCTGGGACTCAAAGGGGCAACGTTTACGTAAAGACAAATTATATACAAGAAAGGAAAATCACTAGTCTCGCAATCGGGCGGGCAGAAAGGATTTCTCTAAAATTAAACGAAGTGACAGGGCGCAGGGAAAGGGGTCTGGCTGGAGGAGTAAGGTTCCCGGGGTATTCGCGCGCGGTGAATGAAAAAAACTGTCACATGTAGGGTGGCTCGTGAAAACGGACAGACGCAGGCCATGACGGGGCGTCGGTCGGAGGAACGCAGTTCCTGCTGATGAATCGGGATGTGGACGCGGTTCGAGCTAATAATACGGAATCGGAAGGAGGGACCGGGAGCATTGGGGCCGACACCGGGGTCGATCTGAAAAACAAAACTAGATGCCACAGCGGAGATGGGCGCCTTAGCAGGGGGGGAGTGGGGGGGGGGGGTGGGGGGGGGGGGGGGGGGGGGGGGGGGGGGGGGGGGGGGGGGGGTGGGGGGGGGGGGTAGGGGGGGGGGGTGTGTGGGGGGGGGTGGGGGGGGAGGGGGGGGGGGGGGGGGGGGGGGGGGGTGGGGGGCGGAGAGGGGGGCAGGGGGGGGTTTGGGCACCCGCGTGCGGCACCAAAATCCTCCTTTTCACCATACATCTCCTCTCAGTTCCTCCGGGACTTAGGGGGAAAAAGTCGGGGCTTCATGCCGAAAGTGGTTTTTTCTGGAAGAGCACGATAAAGGGAAGTCGTGCTTGGGAAAAAAATTCTCTCCGGTGGCAGAGACAAAGAAACTAAAAGCAAAAGGGGAAAATAAAAGTTGTGAATTGGCTGAGGGGGGAGGGGGTGGGCTCTCGACAAGGCCGGGGGCAGATGACAGTGCGCGCGCCTCACGCTAGCTGCGAGTGAGGGAAGAGGGGGAAAAAAAGGTCCGGAAGGGGGTCGAAAGAGAGGGGGGCTCTCTTTCAGATTATGACGGGGAGGAAGAGGAAAAAAAAGAGTAGACTGTATGTATGCAAGAGGGTTTGTATGCATCGAACGAACACCGGTAGGCTGTCGTGGGGGAAGGAGGGTGGTCGGCAGGATTGGGGGCTGGGGCAAGACAGAAGAAAAAAGCGAGAAAAGAAGAATCATTCGGCGGGGAAAAATCGTCCGCTAGAAAAAAATGCGCAGAAAAAGCATGCCCTGGTAGGGGGAGGAGACTACGGGCAACTGTGGGCAACTAGGGGGGAACAGAGGAAGCCAAGAAAAAGAACAAAAGTCCGCTGGTGCAAACTCGTCGCGAGAAAGCGCACGGTCCACAAGGGGTAACGGGGCTGGGTCGCTCAGGGAAAAAAAGATCGCGACAGGCACTTTGTTCTAGGGGATGGGGGGGGGCAGGAAGGAAAGCGAATCGCCCTGCATATAAGGCCTGTTACCGTCAGGATGATAAGTGGTAGACGGGGGGGGGGGGGGGGGGGGGGGGGGGGGGGGGGGGGTGGGTGCTTGCTGGGGGGGGGGGGGGGGGTGGGGAACCTCATGGTTAAGAACGCATGGGGTGGGGAGGGGGGGGGGGGGGGGGGTTAAACGCCGGGGTGGGGGGGGGTGGGGGGGCTTGAAATTTGTTTGCAACGGAATCTTTCTATGGGAGCGCCTAATGAGACTGCCAAGGGATTCCAAGTTGTAATGTCACAAGACGCTCCAACACTTTGCAGAAGAACTTTCGATCATGGGGTGTGGGGCTAACGAAGTTACAGGGTGACCCGGCCTAGGTACACCCTAGGTGTCAAGGTGGGCAATTTCTGGGCCCTCTCGCCGGTGAAAAATGGAACGAGAGAAGATGGATGAGGGGGGAGGCTTTGCACTCGGAGGCTCTAAAAGATTGCAGAGTGAAGTATCTACTGGAATGATAGTAGACGGCAGCAACTCGGGGAGAAATGAGTGACAAATGGGAAAAACACGGGGAGGTAAGGAAAACGACGCTCAAAATCGGGCTGCCTGACAAAGTACGATCGAACCGAGGGAATAAAATATCACTCTAAGTGGGGAGGCGGCAACAACAGGGGGAAACAACCTCAAGGAGATCACATAGAGGAAGAACGACAGTCTGCGCCGACGTGGCAAACTACTGCCTGGAGCATCTCAAACGACAAAGGGAGAAAAAACCTTCCCGTAAGTGGCACGATAAAAAAAGAGGCAAACAGGAAAGTCAGGTCTGTTCTTCATTAATATTAAGCCTGGCTCGGTAAGGAGCATTGTTACGTGGGCGGCACAGACAGAACTAACGTAAAAAAAGGGTGGATCATCGAGGAGAGGGTCGCAGCACAATAATGTACGGCGACCCGGCAAGCACGGCCACTCAGTGTCAAAAGGGGAGGGGGAAAAATGAAGCGGGAAAACCGTCAACCGTGATGCACGCAGAAAAACTAAGTCCTCAAGGGCCCTGGACAAAAAAGTCGGGGCGACCAGGTCGAGGGTGCGCGTGGAAAAAAAGTCTGCTTTGTGAGCCACAGATCCTGTGGGGATCATAGGAACCCAAAATGCGAAAGGAGAACAGGGGTAGGGGGGGCGCCTGGGCTTGAGCATGGGCTTGGATACAGGACCACAAAAAGACTGGATATAACAGAGGGGTAATACATCGGGAGGACGGGGGACGAGGGGGGAAAAGATGCGGCTTACACAAACGGACCACGCAACCGCTAGAGGGCTGGGGAGGTGAGCTATAATAAAAAAAATAGAAAGGTACACTCGGGACGGGTCTGACGGGAAAGAAACGGGTAACCGAGTCATAACGACCATACGTCAGGATGTGGTGGAAAGCGTTGTGACAGTTGAATCCGAATTGGAAATAAGCAGTCTATCAAGAATGGACCGGGGTTGGAACGCTAAACTAGAAAGATAAACACGTGGCGGCCGCGGACAGCAAAATAGGAGGATCCGCCGGAATCCAGCAAAGCACTGCAAGGGGCCTGATCGTGGTGACTGAAGAAAGTTCACTAGGCTAGGGGCCGGAAAAGGAAGTAAAAGGGAAATTGGGGGGGGGGATCCTTAGGGTCAGGGGGGAAAAATCGAGAGAAGCATAACGATGTGAAAACGATGGAGGGACAAAAGGAGACGATGCATAGTAGCTCGGTACTCTGTGACCAGAGGGTGAGGGGAAGGGACAGAGTGAAAAACGAAGCTGACCCGGCGACTGGGACGAGGGATTACGCCAACGCGTCGCTATCCCGACTAGAGGGACCATGCCACCAAATAAGAAAGGGGGAAAGAGAAATCGGACTCAAGAACACGGAGAATGCATCGATCCGGTTACGTCGGAAAAGTGCGGGGGAGGCGCTTAGGAGAAACTACTATGCGAATGAAGAAAAAAGATAGAGAATTCAATTTGAAGCGTAGTGAAGCCGAAGTAGGGATTTATACGGCAGCTGAAAGTAAAAATAAGGCTGCTTAAATAAAGGGGGGGGGAATGGAAAAGGGGGGACAAAAGCACCCTGGAATCTCATAAGGAAAAAAGCAGGGGAAGGAATGCCTTTAAAAAACACAAGGCGAGGACCAAAATGCATGTTGAACATGACCAGCGGAAAGGGGGGGGAGGAAGGATCTTCACAACGAAGACATTAAGGGGAACCCCGCAAACGGGGTGAGTCATCATATGTGGAGGTGTCGAAGGGGGGGCGGATGTGTGTGGGGGTCAGAAGGGTATGAGCAAAAAAAAAAAGATGGTCCTCCGGGCGGGGGTCGTCGCACGGGGAACAGGATACAAAGCATGCGCCAAACATGCAGCCGGGACCCTTAAGGTGAGGAAAAACGAAAAAAGGGGAGACTAAGGAGTGTCGAGGTGGAAGAGAAAAAAAACTGGGCAGATCGTCCAGAAATAAATGAGGTACTGACACAAGAAATGAGGGAGCAGATGTATTAAAGAAAAACGAAAAAGTCCAGAGTGAATCTATACCGCTCAACATACAGAGAAATGGGGTGAAGAAATGAGTTGGTCTACCAAAGAAAGAAGTCTAGAGAAGCAGGGAGAAAAAAGAAGATTCAGCAATAGTGGTCGCCGGCTCCGGCAATACCGGGAGGGCCGCCCAAGAAAGCAAGAAAAGAAAAGAATGCCACGACCGAAGGCTAGACGAAATTCTATATAAAAAAAAAGCCAAACAAAAAAAGAAGGTCACAAGCGGACAATCCAAAAAAACGGAAACAAGGCGATGGGCCGGCCACAAAAAAAACCAGAAGGGCCCCATCAGTGCCGATCAGTGTAGTTTAGCTAGGAAGAGAGGGGAGATGGATCGAAACAAAAAAAAAAAAAAGGGGAAATGGGGGGAAATGGTAAGCATGAAAATCAAAAAAAGAAAAAAGAACATGGGTCAAAAAAAGGTGTAACAATTCTAGTTGGGAGGGGGAAGAAGGGGAAACAACCCAGAAAGGACAGGTGAGGGGGGGGGTGACCATTATCCGCACAAGTAGCGCAGTGGAGGACAAAAACGATGAATCGTGGATGATTGTGGGGTCGAAAAGAGGTTGAAATGGTCAGGGTGCTGGGAGGCCACACTTAAGATCTCGGGGCGTTTGGGAGCCTGGCGATTTTTGTCTTGCGAAGGAAGGCAAGCAAATCGAAGCCAAATTACAGACAGTTATGGGGGGGGGGGGTTGAGTGAAAGGGGGGGGAAGGGACCCTTCATTTAACAGGGAGGGATTGGTATCGGCCAGGGGGCTGGGAGTAGTTTTCCAAAGAAGGCATATTCATCTGGAAAGAAAAAACAGGAAGAATCACAGGGGGGGAACATGTTGTGCGTATCGGGGCTGTCCATACAACACGTACAGAAGATTGGGAGTGGACGTGAAGGATCCGGCCCCCGAGCACACAAGGGCAAAAAGGTAAATGACGAATAAGTACAGAGCTATGACGAACGGGAAGTCGAAACTACGGTCCGGGAACAAAAAAAGGGAAAGGTGAAGAAAAAGGAGATCAAAAATGCGGAATTTCACGCTTTTGAGGGACAAAAGACGCACCATGAAAAGGTATGTTAGAAAGTAGTGGAGAGTGGGGATAGATCACCTTCCGAGCCCCTACCATGTATCCATCCAGTAGTGCTGCAGGGGGGGCATTTTTAAAACTCGTTAACAGACTTGGATGGCCTTGGGTGAGACATCCCCTGGACTAAAAGACAGTTCAGGAAAAAAAGGAGAGGGGGGGATCCAGAACTGCAGCGGAAGGGGCCTAGAGGAAAGGGGACTGTGATAGGGGAAGCACACCTAGAGTGTCATGTGACATTTAACAAAGTGAAAACACTGCGGAAATGCGTCGAATAGCATCAAGGGAATCCATTAATGCGGATCAAAAACAGGAGATGGGGACTATACAAACGGGAAGCAAAAGGAACTAAACATCTCAGTGACCGGATAAGGGGTAAGGGGGAGGGAAGACTCCACAAGGAAAACATTGCAAGCAGCTCCCGCGCGCAGAGGCATGTAACTTTGCAAATATCAGGAGTGAAAAAAAAAAAAAGAAGTGAACTCAACCGGCAACCAAATACTCCCTCGAAAACGACTTCAAAAAGGAACACAGGAAAAAAGAGTGTCTCCAGTGGGGGGCAGAGCGAAGAAATGAGAATTCAGTGCGCACGGCAAACGAGGGTCAATCGACACAATAACAAGAGTGAGGAAAGCGGGGAATAGAGAGTGGGAGTTAACACCGCGAAGAACTTGATAAAGAGAAATTGGGGGGGGGCCGCTAGGACGTAGTGGCGGACGACCAGTAGAATCGAAAGACCTATTGAACGACGGATGTAAAAGGGGAAAAAGCCCATCAGATATAAGGAATCACAAATCAGTCATGGGGTAAAAGGAAAGTACATAACTCCCTGTGAAGGGAAGGAGAGGGGACCTGAAGGTATGGGGAGGACAGTTAAGTAAAAGGGGGGGGAGATTGCCCGGGTAGGGGCATAGGGGAGCTCCCGCGGAGAAGAAACGTAGAAGAGAAGTCGGCGAAAAAAAAAGTAAGCCCCCTCGACTTGCGAAGGACCCAAAGCTCGCCGATCAAACAATCCAGAAAATGGGAAAAGGCGTCAAAAAAAACTAGACCGAAAAGGGTCCAAGGACCCGAGTCGGACCGGAATGGGAAAAACATTGCGCGTACGCAGTCGGGGAAAAGCACATGAAACGTGGTGAAAGGGGTGGACTACAGACGCAACTCATCGACCTAAAAGGGGGAATATGGAACTTTTCTGCGGTAAAGACACGAAGGCAACCACGCGGGGAAAACCCTACTGCCTTGGACGGAAAAGTAACTGATCTTCACAGGAAGGGACAAAGACACGTTAAACCTCCCGCATAACCGGGGGGGCCCCAAAAGAAGTCGGGTCGAAGAGGAACACGTTGAAGGAGTTTGTGACTCAGGTCCACAGGTTACTCTCATTGACTATCACGTCGAGCTCTGGTCTAGAAGTGCAAAGTTCTTCCAGAGGGGGGGGTCTCTTCTTGAACTGGAGATAGGGACGGGAGGGAGTCTTCAAGATCCCCTAGATGGCCTTTAGGAGTTAGCGGGGAATGGGGCTGAGGCATGATCGCAAATTACTACCAGCGGCGTGCCGCCGCCAGAATCCTCTAGATTTAGAGTCAGCAGAGGGTACGACGCCTAAAAGGAAGCTTAAGGCCCAAGGGGAAACTCACGCTTTCTAGAGGAGTGCCGCCGGCTCGAAGGGTGGAAGAAAAAGTACTCTTCCTCAGCTTATAAAAGAGACCGACTATCCAAAAAAATCGAATGAACTCACGGAAAAAGTCGACATTTCAAAAACCAGAACAAGAGCCATCAGGGGACAGGACAAAACATATAACCACTCGGAGCAATGGAGATATACTGGCGGGACGTAGAACAAAAACTTGTAAAAAAAACCCTGTCTTGACGTGGCAAACTTCTCCTAACACTAAGGCAATGGAGCCCGCAGGCACCCTTTCCGTGCCATGAAATGTAGCACCCGGATTTAACTGCTTACCCGTGGCATATGATGCAAGACCACTTCGTGAACCCACAAAGAGAAAGCAGCTAAGGGGAAGGTCTGATTGGGGGACGCAAAACTGACACACACGGGGGGCGTTGTTGAACTACTTGCTAACCACCTACAGGGGGTACGGTAAGGGTGACTAGGGCTTTTCCATCATAGAAAACACGAACAAAATTTATCAAAAAGGAAAGGGCAGCCGTGAGAGTAGGGAATGTCAAGATAATACCAGCAACTTGGGGGGGTCAAATTCCGTCCATGGGTCAGACCAAGAAAACGAAATGATACAGCAGTGCTTCCGTGTCGACCGGATACGAATAATCTCCTGGGGGGGGGGGTCGGACTACCGATCACGCTCAGACCGCCATAGGGCCTCAGGCAATAAATAAGTGACGCTCTGGAGAACGAATCAGAGGGAGGAACATCTTCAGAGGGCCACGACTAAGAAGCGGACTTACAAAAAATAAGGGGAGTAACATAGGTAACGGGACGATAAAACAAGGTGGGCAAGGAAATAATATATAGCCCCATCAGATGTGTGGGACAGACGGAAATCTAGAGCCATAGGGTTGCAGGAAATACCGTGAACTACTAACCACGATAGGCGGCAAAGCGTAACAAACCAACACTAGGCCGAACAACCAACCAGAAATGGAGGGAGAAACAGGGCTATGCGTACTCGTAGACTGTAGGGGAGGGTGGAGGGTCAAAAATTGATTAGCCACGAAGTCAGGGGAAAAAGAGCAGTCGGCCATTCGAAAATGACTGAGCGTCAGTCTCAGTATAGGGGTATGGTGGGATAATGAAAGTAATTATATAAATGCGGGGAAAGCAGCTCTAAACGAGCGCACGGCACAAAAACTAAACACTTCTGTTGAGATGACGAATGCAAGAGTCAGTAAGAACCAATTCCAAGGGGCATACACCATAAACGGGCGAATCTGGCCAAAACGGCGCCAAATACATGATGGGCAACCGTAAGAGATATAATTCGTCGGTAACAACCCAGGGACAAATAACCAGGTTGCATGGACGGGGAGGGGTGTCAACAAATGGGTCATCAGAGTGGTGAGTTGAATCGGAAGGGAATCGCCGAGTCCGTACAGCGGTCAAAACAGTTCTATCGAAGACTGCATGGGGAAGTGCTACAGAAAGTAAAAAGGGGTGCATGCCTCAATAAACCTGCTTCTGACCGGACTCCTATTGGAAAAAAAAAATAAAAAGGGAATAAGAAAAAATAAATGTAGGAAGGGGTATTATCTATCAGCTACCTAACATGACACAAGAAGACCAATAAAATTCAAGTGGGGGAGGAAAAAAGAAAAGGGAGGAAAGATGAGAGAGCAAACTGTACGGCTCTGTAAAAACAGACATGGTTGAATAAAGGAGTATCGGCGGGAAATGTCTGGGAAGGATGGAAAGTACATAACGGAGAAGGACAAGGGAGTTTCAGGGTACCGGGGAACAAGACAGTGGGAGTCGAAAATTCGGGTGAGTAAAGGATGGACTTCTTGATTCACTGTAAGGGAGGGTGCAGGAAAAAAGAAAAAAAGGAAAAAAGACAATAAGGAAGAAACCTAAAAGAACAAACGCAGCGGATGAAAGATGAAATGGTTCACTAAGAAGGGATAGGACGTGCAGGTTCTCACAACTTAAGGGGTGGCGGGGCGTGGATTGGAAAGAAAAAAAGGAAGGAAAAAAGGGGGAGGCATAAAGGGAAAACGTAAACAATTTTCGAGGCAGCGGGGACTAACGTGGTTAAGGAAAAAAGGATATCGTGGGAAAGATCTAATCCGGATGGCAAAAAAACAAGAGGAGGGAAAGGGGAGGAAAAAGGAAGGAGAAGGGGGAACGTCCAGGATAGTGAGAGAAGTCGAGCAGGAGAAAAAAAAAGAAAGGCTCATCACTAACTGTACAAGAAGAAGGGGAGCATAGACGGGAGGGCCGGGGGAGGAAACAGCATATTGGGCAGGGCGAAGGAGGGGAAAAAAGGGTCTAAACATGAGCGTAGGTGAAAACCTGACGGAAAAACAAAAGCGAAGGAACCGCAGTAGGGAAAGGGAAAGGTTGACTAGACATTCAAGTGCAAAGAGGGAAAGAACCAGGTTAGTCTAAAAAGAGATGTGGGGCCACAGATCGTGGATTATACGGAAAAAACTCATGATGTGAAAAGTAGCAAGTGGGTCAAGGGCTGCTGGGTCTGGAGTCTCAAAATCAATCTCTCTTCCGGGGGAAGGAATAAAAAGAGTGGGGGGCCGGGAACAAACAGAAAAATGGTGCTCCCTCTGGTAAAACTCTGAGGGTCCGGCACTCCAGGGGGGGGAAGGGAAACGGTGAGGGGGGTAGGGAGCATCCAAAAGAAACTCAAACCCAAGGGGGAAGTATTTATTACTAGCTAGGGTAATAAAAGGAAAAAAAAAAAAAAAAAAAAAAAAGAAAAAAGGTTGGAGGGAAAAAAAAATGAGAGAAGCGCCAGGGAGCAGCTGTCGCGATTCTGGAGCGGAAGTGGCAGGAGGGAAAGGAGTCCTGGGGCGGGGTGCAACAGCATATAGTAAGTGGCAACTAAGGGAAAAGAAACGGGGTCTATGGGGGGCAATAATGCAGGGTAGTAGGGGGGGGGGGGTCAAAGATATAAATCGGGTACGAGGGAATCCGAAAAAAAACGGATGGACTGCTACAGCCAGGGGGAACAGGGGGCTTGGGGGGAGGGGTGTGTCTCACTTGGAAGGGGGTTGGAGATAGAGTAAGGGTGAGATCCAGGATCATCTTATAGGAATTCACTGAAAAAGAAGGGGAAGGGTGTGGAGGTGGGGGGGGAACATTCCGGAAAAAAAAACAGGTATTCAAAACAGGCGGGGGGGAGGAAGGCCACTATCCCTCCATATAGGCTCGAAGAACAAAAAGCAAAGGAATGTGGGGGCCTTCCATCTGTCACTGTATCATAATCCCAGTCGATTACAAAGATTTCACAAGGGGAAGGAGAGGAGAAAAAAAGAGACAAATTCTTCAAATTTATAGCAAAAGAGCTCATACAGCTGAGCAGAAAGAATCGTAACGTAAACAGATTGGGTGGGTGAAGGTTAAGGAACCTAAGGAAAAAAAGAAAGAGACTTACAAAGCTGATAAAACAAGGGAGTCTAGAACGAAGAGAGCAACAAAGAAGGTAAGCATTGGGTACAGACAGTATCTGCTGCGACGTCTTAGAGAACGGGAGGAATCCAAAAGCAAAAAGAAAGGTCAGGAAAGAATTGTAAACTCATTTGGGGGGTACATGTGCTGAAATGATGCTGGGAATAACAAGCGTCATAGCTAGTGGACAGTTACTGTCAGCATGCAGACAGGGTCAGGCAAAAAGAGACAGCGTCGAAAAGACAAAAGCCTGCGGCTAAAGAACTGGTAGGGAAAGATTTTGCCCCAATAAAAGAAAAGAGGGGGGAAGGCGAGAAAAGAAATGTGAGCAGCTCTTCAGGGTCAGGTAAAAGTAAAAAAGGGGAAAATCTATGGAAAGACATCAGATGATAAGGGTCCTATAAGGGGAAATCTAGGAACTTCTGGCGGGGGGGGGAGAAACCAGGTAGAAGGGGGAATGAAACATAGTGGGGGTGGGGGGCAACAGGCAGTAAACGATATCCAATACCAAAACCCTTTCTCTCTAAAAGGAGACGGACGAGGAAAAAAAAAAAAAAAAAAAACCTAAACAACTATTTGCCAGGAGGCATCACGAAAGGCAGCCAACAAGAGGCATCGAAGTCACTAAAAGAGGCCATCGGAACGACTCTCTAAGCGGGATTGGAGAAGGGGATAAATAAGGGAAAAGAGAAAAGTGCAAAGGAAAGGTCGTCTTCAGGGGGAAAAAAAGGGAAGGGGGGTACTCTGGGGAAAAAAAAGCGCAGCTGCGTCGAAAGATCTGGTTGACAGGGAAAAATGTACATGATGC
>Ga0179593_1491740_pt1 | contig 12394 bp, 20 predicted proteins | sample CZODoug2_1_08_16_FD_185931 | JGI IMG/M metagenome (GOLD analysis project Ga0179593, IMG submission 185931) | Vadose zone soil fungal communities from Angelo Coast Range Reserve, California, USA - CZODoug2_1_08_16fungal (PacBio error correction) | ecosystem: Environmental > Terrestrial > Soil >...
AAGCGAGGCTTTGAAACTAATCGAGAAATCAAGTCTGAGGGAGAAAAAGAAGTTAGACAATAAAAAAAAAATAAAAAAACCTTAGTCCTATTCATATCATTTATGATGTCAGGATATTCACCGGCCAAGAGGTATGCGAATCTTTACATGTCGGAAGAGTCAACGCATGGAATAAAAAGGAGGGATGGAGGCACCCATGGGGTCTTCGCCTCGTCGACGGGAAAGTCCGTTCAGGGAAAAAATCCAAGAGCTCACGGGAGGAGAAAAAAAGTCAGGAACCGGAAAAAAAAAAAATAGAAAGAGACGTCGTGTATTCTCTGTTCCGATACAATCAGACTTATCGTACTTTGGGGGAAAAATCGACCTCGAAAAAAAGCGACCGGAGAAGAGAGAGAATAAAAAAGCGCGGGAGTGAGAGGAGCCAGGGGAAGGGAGTCTACTCCGCTAAGTTGGTTCCAACTGCACGCGACTCTCGAATTTCAGCTAAAAACCACCAGAAAAAGGGGGGGGCAGGTTTGGGGAAGACAAAAAACAAAGTTAGGGAAAACGAGCCCAGCTTGACTGGAGCGGGGAAAAGAATCAACCGAACCTAGATGACTCAAGTGCACTAGTGGTCCTCACGGCCCAAAAAAGAAAGCGCTAACAAGCCACGCAACCCGTAACCTTAGGCATCAAAGAATTCCGCCCCATGCCGAACGTTTTCCTGATGGGGAACCGGGGAGCGGGGAGAGTTCGAAGAAGAGAGAGCAGCGTCGCCGTTAAGGAAATCGCTTACGCACGGACGCCAATGACCATTTCTCGAAGCAGGGGGGTGCATACGGAAGAAGGAATGCTAAGGGGGACGATCCAGGCGGAAAATCCTAATTGGGGGTACCGCCACCTAAAACAGTGGAAAGCGCTCTAACAAAAAAAAGGGGACGAAAGGGGGAAAGATGTAACGACATGGGGAGCCTAAGATCCCCCCAAGGTTGCTAACACAACTCATCTTGCAGAATCAAGGTCGCCAAGCGTGCCGTTTCCAAACCCAGACCCCTGATTTCCTATAAGGAGAGGGGTAGGTGACCAGAGGAACCGGAAATGCCATGGGCGGAAAGGAGCGGAGCTGAAATCGCACGGCATTGCAACACTGGGTCAATGGCACATCGTCTGGGAGCCGGAAAGAAACGGGACCTGCAAATATCTCGAAGGACTTTTGTCCGCCGGGTCAGGCACATAGTAGAAACAGGGGCGCCGGGGGATGAAAGAGTATGAGGGGGTCGAAGCTGGGTTCCTAACCCTCCAAAGAGGAATTCCATAAGGAGCGGGTCGAATGGGTCGAATTAGGAACGCAACATGCCGCTCCTGGGCAGTTTTTGGTTCTTCTCGTTTCCCTTAAAAGACTGATCTGCCGAATTCCCCACGCAGGAGGGTCGATTGGGCACTAGGGCGGTTAATGAAAGAAATGGTGCCGAGCAAAACCGGCACACATAACTCTCCAAAAAGACTGCAAGGGTACGGAAATGAAGACGCAGAAAGAGAGAAAGGGGACAGGAAGCTGAATCAAAAAAAACGGAGGACGAGGAGAGAGAGATGGCAAAAACGTACTATATTTCTTCCGTACAATCAGAGTATTTCTAGCCAAGTTCTGTCCTCGGGGGGGCAAGCGAGGTGGGGGGGGAGGAAGGACGAGGGGGGTGTGCCTCATGCCCCCTTGGAGGCAGACCCACGTAAAGGAGTACGGGGATAACGTCGCACGGGGGGGCCACAAAAAACCCCCCCCCCCCCCCCTGGGACATAGGGGACCCCTCAAAAATCATCCGGAACAAAAAGAAAAGAAAGAACGGGGTCAAAAGGAGCAGTTCAAAATTAGAATTCTCAAACCAGGGCGAAGAAGCTAGCCCTCGAGGGGCTTAGAATTCCTCAAACGACCCAAGAACTAAAAGGAAAGGAATCAAGGAGCAGGTGCGGTCTCTCAGTAAGAAACATAACAAAGTCTCAGCGGGGGAATTATTTCTTTTGGGGAAAAAAAACAATGCAGGAAAGGGAAGGATATTCAAAGGCCTGAACGGGAGGACCCCACAAACCCATATCGATCCGCCGCATTGAAGAACCATGAAGAAAGCGCATGGGGGGAGAGAAAAAAACTTCCATCGCTTTAAGCAGGGAGGGGAATCAGAAAGGCTGGAAAACTCGAGTACTTACAGAAGCACTGATCGGAAACCGCTTGGAAGGCGGGCATCCTCCTTTGATAGAGGATGCATTAACCCCGTGCTACAGCAGGGGGGTACCGGGCTCAGCTGGTACGGGGGGCGGTGGCGGGGGGGAAAGCGACGGGATGGAGGCTGGAAGCAGGTGCGCACATGAGGACTAGCTCCGGCTTCAAGAGCGTCCCTTGAGATGACGTAGGCGAAAGATAAAAGGAAAAAAACAGGTCTAGCATAAGAGAAAAACCTCACAAAACGAAAACAAGAGTCGACTGAAAAAGATGACGGCATTTTACATTGGCCAGGGGATGTTGGATGGACCGGGAGTTACGTGAGTACGGGGACTTCGTTGATCTTATTGTATGTGGGGGGAAATAGGGAGGACAAAGAATTGGGAACCCAAGGGGGAGAGTCAGCGATCTAATGGGAGGGATTTTGGGAGCTACAGGGAAACGTGGGACGCGGTCAAAAAAAAATTTTTTGGGTTGGAAGGCATTTCGTCGGCGGGGTGGGGTCGAGCCGCTTCTAGGGAGAGGGGCCGGGAAGCAAAGGAATGCTTTTCGAAAGAAACTCCGATAGATTGAAAAAAAAAAAAAAAAATACGATCGGGTAGATGGGAATCTGGAGCTCCAAAGGTAAGTCAGAGGGGGGGCAAGGAAGACGAAGAACGGGGGAGGGAGATTATGTTGTCGTCGAGATGGGAAAACGAAGCGAGAGGAGATTAGCCATGGTGAAGTCCCGGTTCAGGAAGGGGGGGGGGGGGCGTCCAACGTGATAGATGCACGGGGGAGCCCGGGACCGCAGCGAACGGGGAGAAAGGAGGGAATGCTCATGGGTAGAAGTGGAGGGAAGAGAATCCTCGCTTGGATGAATAAACGTCATATTTAAACGCTTGGCATAAAATCGGCCGAATAAAACAAAAAAAAGGCCAACGATCGGCCAGAGAAAATCAGATACAAACGGGAATCGAGGGACTTGGCGAAAGAGGGTCTTCATTATCTCATCGAGGGGAGCGTGAGGGGGGGAAAAGGCATTGGCGGGGGGGATGAACCAATCGCATACGTTTTAAAAACCGTCGGCCTATGGGGAAAAGCGAGGGGGGGGGGGAGGGGAAATCGACGCACACTGATTGAAGGCTTAGAGTACTTTAAAAACTCAATCAAGGGGGGGGAGACGGCGAAAAAACGAGTCCTTGGAGATGAAAAGGGGAGAGGAGTGTTCGTTACTGCAAGTCGAAAGATTCACAATAAGAATACATAACAAAAACCGAAAAAATGTCACAAAAAAAAGAAACGCCTCGGCTGGTCCAAATGGTGAAGGATTTATTTTGAACCGAAGAATGTAAGGCGGCGGTGGCGGACGTGGGAGGTAAGGGGAGGGTGTTGAAAGTTCACCAAGGCTTGCCCTTGATCATGGGGAGGGAGGTTGATTTACTTCGGGGGAGAAGAAACGGAGAGAGAAGAAAGTTGGTGTTGGTGAGTCTCGGCTGGAAAAAAGGATCGGAAGGTTGTGCAGAACCCATTAGGTACCTGGGAACCGCCAACGGAAGGGAGGAGAAAAGGAAAAGGTCACAAGGATTGAGCATTGAATCTGAGAGGGAAAAATCGAGGCCGCTTCAACGAAAAAAGATTTAAAGATTTCCGCAAAGAACGATCCATAGAGACTCAACAAAAAAAAATGAGGAGAGAAAGAGATGGCAAGGGGAGAGGAGGGGGGGGCGAATGGACATCTTTACAAAATGGGGGGGAGACTGTTAAGAAGGTACCTCAAATGAAATAAACTCAGAAAGCTCATCCGGCGGATCGACAACTCATTCAGCTGGACAACAGTCAAATCGATCTGGAATGCGGCGAGACAACCAAACAATCCCGGGGGATCGAGAAGAATTTCCTTTCACCACAAACCCTTTCTGATCAAGAGGGATCATCAGGAGAAAAAAAAGAAGATGAAAGCCAATCAAAAAATACTTGAAAAAAAAAGGGGAGACTAACCAAGGCACCAAACCAGCAAGGCAAAGAAACACAGGGAAAGGGAAAGAAGAACGCAATCTAGAGTAAATCTCCCGAAAAATTCCGCACTCAAGGAGGAAGTTCTAATATCTAAAGGTGGCCAAATGATGGATGATATCTCTTGGGAAAAAATAAAAAACCTCGGTCGACGGGAATCGAAGAACCCGCCGAGGTACGGAGAGAATACAAAAATCCTCCCTAGCAAGAACTCCATAAGTTCACATTGAGATGATTGAAAAAACCCGCCGCAGATGGAACAGCGCCTACGGAGAAAAACTGGTAATAGAATGGGTTCATTCGAATAAAATCCCCGCAAAGGATGGCCCATCAAAAGAACTATAAATGAAAATCCCCGATCAGGTTATTAAGGAGATGTAAGGGCGGGCAAACGGCGTGTCCGTCAGGGAGACATTTACATTAGAGCGGCAAACCACTCAAGGCAAATCATAAAAAGGAAGAAAAAGAATTGGGAAGTTAGAGCGCGGGCGGCGCTCGCGGCCGGTCCAAAACGAAGGGGGAAGATCTAAAACTGGAATCAATGAAACTGAGTCTCCCGAGAACTCGTAGAGTCCTGGTCCTATCAGCGACGAAAAAGCCGAGAGGCTTTGAGAAAGAGGGGGACATCAAGACGAATTCAAGCAGGGGTGATTACAAGGAGAGGGAGGTCGATGACGGGACGGAGGTCCTACAAGCATTAAGGTGAAGGGTGCAAAAGGAAACAGACCGAAAAAATCGATCTCTAGAAAAAAACACAAAAGGTACTTTGAATCAAAAAAAGGGATGACCGACGAAACGGAGCGGGCCGAAGAAGGCGAGAACAAAAGCAAAAGCGATCGAATGAGAGAAAAGGTAAATCTGGGTGGACCAGGAGGGGAAAAAAAAAAATAATCAAAAAAAAAAAGCTCACCGAAGCAACAGCCCGAAAGAGGAAGACAACATCATGCCGGAAGGACATGGCCGAAACGTCGGGCCCATCTTTGGGGGGAGGCTGTGGGGGGGACGATCTCCCTCGCACAAAGTTCGTCGCAGGTAGAAGAACGGGGACGCCACTAACTCATCTAAAGTGGTCTTAGAGGAAGGTCCCTCTAGAGCTTAAACTCCGGAAAGGGACAATTGTGCATGAGGAAACCGACATCGCAGACTACCTACGAAAAGAGGGCTAATGTGTTCCAATGAAAGACCCGCCCAGTCATTGAACACTCCAAAGGAGAAGAGAATGAGGAAGTTGAATAGCAGTTATCAAAAAGGCGGGCCAGATATAATCGAGGGGGTTGAGGGAACATCACGATGGCGCCATGAAAAATGGGGGCGTACGAGGCGTAGCTATTTCTCACTGGAAGCTTTGTGACTTATCATTATGGAGGCTTGGGGAAGCAAACCAAAAGCCTTATAATCGAAGGGCGTTGTAACACGGCGGGGGTGGACGGGTACCATCGGGAAAAGCAATCTGACGACTTATATTTGTAGTAGTGGGGAAAAAAGAGGGGTCGGCCTGAACGCAGAGTGCTGGGCGGAGCCTGGAGCGGGGCTTAGGCTCCATGGGTTCGAATGACTGCGTCGCAACCGGGTGGGTTGATCTTTCCCTGAGGGGGGGAAAAATTTGCCGCAGAGTGGGGGGCTCTGGCTCAAAAAATGCCCCACTCAATACGACGACTTTGCAAGCGTTCCAACACTGTTGTCGCGTCGAAAAGAAACAAGCTGACAGAAATGGGGGGGGCATGCATAAAAACATCTCGTGGTCCGTAGCAGAAAAAATAGCGCTACTTGCTGCAAAAATCACGCCACACACAAGGAGGGGTTTCCATCTAAGCACAATAGTGGGAGGTCAGTCGACAGTCCGAGCGCGGACAACCAATTGAAAGAAGTTTCGCGTGGAATCGAGGGAGGACGGGGGCAAACGTTTTTCTCAAGCCCCGTCTTCAAAGTTAATAAGAAAGGGGCCATAGTCCCGGGGATAGGGACAGGATAGTGGGGCATCTGTTTGATCAAGACCCCTGCTTCAAGAAGAAGGGTCAACTCAAACGAAAAATTCAAAAAGCATGTTTGCACTTGAAGAATGCGAAAAAGCAGGCGAATGGACGATCCATACCGAGTCATCGTGAGAAGACTAAACGCCCGAATACGCAACTCAGTAGAGATTGCGGGCGAAGATTTTCTAACCATCCCTTTAAAAAAATGTCGAGATATTTGACCACTTTCAGTCTCCATGGAAAAAAAAATCAGGACCAAAAAAGGCCGGGGAAGCCATATCGAACAGACCGGGACGATGGACGATGGGAAAGGGCCATCGCAAGGGCTAAGAACAAGGGACATCTTTCGGAAGTCGGTGAGAGGGTAGGAGGGGAGAACGCGATCGTTAAGAAGGAAAACGAGCGGCTGCGTTGAGGTGTCGAACTTGGGTTCGATCTTAGCAGAAAACAGGCACATCATAGTTAAAGGGGAAGGAATGTCGGGGGCTTAGGGCGGCGAAACATTGGGGAAGGCAAGATCTGAAGTGGCAGAATGAAGAAGTTGAGACGGAAAGGAAGGTCATGAGAAAAGTTCCGGCCCAAGGTCTACCGGAGAAAACTAAGCTGGCGGAGTATCTCCTCAGGCAAAAAACAAAAGCTTCCCATAATTACGCGTATGGGTCTGGACTTAAATTGTTGATGAGGGGGATTTTTCCGGCGGTTATATGCTGTGAGGGGTGGGAAGGGATTTCGGGCACCAAAAAGGCCTGCCCTTGAAGATAGATATCTCGTTGAGGGGACTGTTCGAAGACGCGTCAGAGGGTCCCAAAAAATTCAAAGGTCGGCGTGGGTTGGTGGTCGCCCCATTGCGAGGGAAAAGGGTGGGCCCGGGGGGCCACACGGAGGAAGAGACGCGGCGAAGTGGCAGCAAAAACTCGTCGCTTGGGAAGTTGAGCGCCGGAAAGGCCCACCGATGGGGGGGGAGTTCGTAAAGATCGGAACTAGGGGGTCGCGGAGGACTGAAATACGCGGTCCATGTTGACCCAAGGGAACTGCCTTTTTGGGAGATCCCGTTAGCTCTTCCAATTCGGTCAACGAGATCGGTAGGAGAATCTCAGGGCCAGAATGTTTAGTGGCATGTGAGGAATATCCCCAATGGGAGGAGTGGGCTCTTGCATAAATTAAAAATTTAAGAAATCAATCTAAGCGGAATATCAAATATGAACTATCGAAGAAGGCCGGAATCGGATGGGGGGGCTTTAAAGTCGAAAGTTTCTTCACTAGCTGCGGAGGGGGGGCGCGCTCACTACCTTGGTGAATTCATTACTTAGCATGGAAAAGAGTCGGCGCTAGTAAAGCGGGTCGAATAGAACAACTAGGCGTAACTTGGAAAATGAGCAAGCTGAAGACCGGGCGCCTGCTCGCTAGCTGGAGATTAAGGGAAGTTTCATATCCGTCATCCTAAAGGTGACGAGAGAACTCAAACATCACGAAGGCCCCACGCGTAGTTGAACCTCGAAATAGACAAGGTCTTCCTTGGAATGGAAAAACGAGATTTAGGGGAGGCGTTGGCTGGTCGGGAGCGAAAAAATGATGTTGGGGCCATATTCAAAAAAAACGGTGGTACGAGATCCTCGATAGAGTTGGGTTTCTGGAAGTCTTGGAAGACGAATCGGAGCGAGCAGAAGGGGTTTGTGGGGTGAAAATAAAATCTGGACTCAGGGGAAGGGGATGGTTTTTGTCGACCCGCATTCAAAAGAGGGCGGGGACTTTGCAAAAAACTGAAATAAAAAAAAGGGAAGAGAAAAATTGGAACTGGGGGTATTGTCAGCGGGAGTTCCTTCTGGTCATGCGAAAAATGTGTGGAACAGAGGTCCATCCGCAAATGCCTAGGAGAAAAAAAGAGAGCTCAACAACAAAGGAGGCCAAAAATCCGCATTATTGGGCTGTGTATTTAATCACTGTTACAAAAAACTGGGTCAAAAGAGATTATCACTAAAAGTCTAGGTCAAGAGGAAGAAGCACATCGACCCGCATTAACGTGCATGGAAAAAGGAAAAAAAAACATCGATCTGCGTAAAAAAGAAAACAATGCAGGAAAAGCATCCGTTCACCAAAATTTCTTACAGGGCTGCAGATGAGTCATACAATGCCCGCAAAATAACTCTCGGAAAAGGCACGGGTGAAAAAGAGAGGCACCAAAAACAAGAACCCAGAAAAAAGGTCACGCCCGCCATAAAAAGGCGTCAACAAGAATCACGGCCAAACCTCGAGGGGGACCAGGTGGCAGAATCGGACGTTGGGAGGGAGGGGGGTGAGATTTCTGGTCAAGATAGGCAAGGTACTAAATACGCGAGTCATCTCCAGGGACGAGGTGCACTGAAAGAAGTAGAAAAGAAGGTCAAGAAAAGCAAGACGATCCGCCAAGGTGTTCGAAAAAAACCGGGGGCTGGAGGATTTCCATAGAGCCCGGTAGGAAAACTGTATGATACAATGGGGGGAGAATAATCCCGCCCCCAGGGATACGAAAACGAAGGAGAAGGGAAAGGGGAAAAAACGATGACCAACGGAAGCCGGTCAGGGGGCGTGAGGCGGAGATGGACCAGTCGGCAAGAGGTACGTATGCCGGAAACCTCATCCAAGGGAGCAAACGAATGGGGAAACCACCCATGGGGGGTGGACCTGGAGAGAGGAGTCGGGAAGAGAGGGAAAAAACAAACCCAGAACGGGGAACTAAAAAAGAACACGTCCCCCGGGCCGATCAACAGGGTCGGGATCTTCGAATGCAGGGTTCATCCGGGTAGACTAGCACTAAACTCGCAGGGAGTGCTGTGGTCTCTCTAACACGAGGTCAACCCCAGTGCTGTTGGGGAAAGTTTCTCTTCTACTCCCTCTGCCACCATAGAGGAGGGCCGTCAGAGAACCCGGGTTCCGTCGGGTAAAAACGCGGGGACTGTGCTGGACAAGGCACATAAAACTAAATAGGGCAAATCAAAACACCAACCCGACCGGGGTTGGGGAGAGGGTACGTCACCAACACCTTTGTGAGAAGGGCACTGGGAGGGGAAGAAAGTCCAAGGCAACCTCCCTAATCGGGAGAAAGGGAAAAGGACGTGACAGAAAGAAGGCACCACCCAGGCCTAACTAGACACTACACTCCGGACAAAATAACGGTACTTCCTCCACATACTTCCCTGCAAACGGGAACCATTCCGAACTTGAAAGAGTTTCTCTCCCGGATGTCAACGTTAGGCGTTGGGGTCCGGGGAGGTCATCCTCTCGCAAATAGGAAGAGTGGCGGGGGGGTCTAAATCCAGAGTACCGAAGACGGAAAAGTATCGGAGGAAGGACCCAAGTGTCCAGGCCTCGAAATACTGTTAAAATCTACGGCAGTAATGAGAAGTGGGCCAAAAAGTTGCTCATCCTTACCATGTCGCCGACTGGGTCGGTCCTAAAAACAGAGGGGCGTCGAGGAACCAAGTTGAAGACGTCAAGGGTGGCGGAAAGGTTCAAGGGCAGCGTGGGATCCGTCACTACGTTGCTTAGTGGTAAGAGAAGTTCGCCAAGCTAAAACTAAGGAACAAAGACCAGGGGGCCTAGAAAGTGTAATTCAGATGGACGGAAACAGTCGTGTCTACAGACGGGAGGCGGAAAGAAGAGCAGGGACGAAGGGGGCTTGATACTGGCACATCTTCGATAACGGACAAACGCTCAGACAGAGTTGCGGGGGGGTGGAGGAAGAGAGACAAAACAAGAGGAAATGCAAGGCAGGTTCTAAAAGGTCTTATGCCATCTTCATCGAGGCGGAGAAGGAGAGGCTTCTAACCGGGGGAGGAGGATACCGAAAACAAACATGGCCGCCTGGGAAGTTTTGGAAGGGATCTTCAAAAAGGAACTGGATCCTGCTTGGGCATAGGGGCAGAAACAGAGGTCCGAGCAACGAACGGGGCAGAAACGAAGAGGGGAATCAGGGAGGGCAGGAGGGTGGCCTAAAACGCGTGTGAAGACTCGCCTCTTACATAAAGTGGGGGAGGCGAACGGAGTACTGACAAAAAGCGCAGACCTAAGCTAGGGGCTAGTGGAGAGAGCATCACAAAAGATTGGTAAACTTAAGCTTCGCCGTCGCCAGAGCGTCTCTCTAAAAAATTGAGAAGCGTGGCAGCGGTGGGGATAAGGCAAAGAAGGTTGGCGACGGCCACCGGAGGACAGGAAAAAAGTTACAAATGACGCCGTGGTATTCACCCAGCCTTCTCAAGGTCCGCACAAGGGGGAAAAAGGGAAAAAACAAGGAAGAAAGAATCGACCAGGCGCTATCCATTGCTCAGAACTCTGAGAGGGGGTCGAAGGAGGAAACTAATAAAACAAAGGAAAAGAGAAAATGATACCAACAGAGGGGACTATGTAAGGAACATCAGTCAGAAGGTGGAAAAAGGCGGGGGGGAAGCAACAAAAAAAATACGATCATTCAAAACAAAGATTCCTTTCGACCAATCTAGCCAAAGGGGAGGGTCCACCCGTAAAGGGGGAATCGCATTGGCGAAGGAAATTACAAACCCTCTGTAGAATGCAAAGGGGGAGGTTTAAATCGGGGGGGGGGAAGGGCTGGTAAGAAGAGAGAGACTCAAACTCCGCACTGTCACTGAGGGGGGTTATGCGGAGAAGAAGGAACCAAGTTATAATCTTTTCCTTCACTCTGGGGTAAAAAGGGGGGGCGCTGGGGTTTGGCAGGTCGGAAAAGGGGGGGGGGAAGGACCAGAAGGTCCCCGTGCTAGAAAGGAGACCGGGGGGGAAAGTCTCTGAAATAGCGGTGGATATGACCGTAAAGGGGGAGGTCGGATCATAGGGAGACGGAAAGGAAAAGAGGACAAGGGAGGAGAAACACACATCACTAGCTTAAGGCAAAGAAAACTATTCTTATTTGAATCAGGCCAGGGAAAGGGGGATGGGGTATGGCGGAGGTACGTCGCGGCGTCTTTAGCTGCGGGGGGAGGGGTTGTGGAACCGGGAGGTGAGGGGGAGGAAACCGCTTGCACCAGGGGGAGGATCATGGGTAGGTCTCGAAACGGAGTAACGAGACGCGTGGAAGGTCAAAGAAAAGGGGTTTGGAAGGGGCAAAATAAAGGGGGAAACGTTCTTGCAGGGGTTGTCTCTCCGCAGGGCTAGGTCGATGGGGAAGGGGGGACAGCCAAGGGGGGGAAAAAGATGGTGACGAAGGAAAAATAAAAAAACATCGGGGTCTAGCTGAACCCTTCCTTCAACCAAGGAGTCCAAAAAGAGGGGGGGGGGGGGGGGGGAAAGGGACGGAAGGACACCGGAGGGGGGATTGAAACTGAATAAGATAAAAGAAATCGAACTCTTAAATTGTTAATCACAAGGGGAATGAACTGTTGGAAAGGGAGAACAGGCTAGGAGGGGAGGAATGAACCTCTAGCAAAGGAGGAGGGGAAGAGGAAACCAATAATTTCATTAAATCGTGCTAAAGAAGGCAGGGATTAAGGGAAAGGGTCAATAGGTACGCTTGCTAACTGGGGGAGAAAAAGAACGACGGGCATAAAACTCTTTACAAGACGTAGAAGGGAAAATCTGAAGGGATGAAGAAAAATCGTTCGAGTAAGAGATGGATGGAGGGCATCGAGTTCAATCAAAATGTTAGTGTCTGATGAACCGTGGAGAAAAAAGGGGGGAAAACCGTCAGGGCGCTGGGAAAGAGGAGGGAGGCAGACAACGGTCTTGAAGGGGAAATATAGGGGAATCGGGGACCGGCCTTCGAGAACTCTTAAGGAGATGAAAAAAAAGAAGCGAGGGGGGATTCGGTCCGACGAAAAAAGGGGAGGGGCAAAAATCAAGAGGGGGAAAAAAAGTAGAGACATGAACGGTCTTTTTCCGGGGAAGGGGGATGAGGGGGGATCGGGGAGTGGTAGGCGGCTGGGGCTTGAGGGGATAGCTGAGGAGGGGTTGGCAAAAAGAAAATCGGGGAACCCGGCATTTCCTTGATGCAACGCTCGAGTGGAGGGGAAAAACGTGGACTCTTGGAGCCGAAGGGAGAGAGGAAGTGGGGGGGGGGGGTGGAGTCTTCCTGACTTCAGTGTTGGGGTGGTCGACAGAATTCAGGAGAGGGGGGGGGGGGAAGGTTTGGCCAGCAACGGGGGCGGGGAGGGAAGTCCACAGGAAGGTTATTGACCCGAGCTGAGCTTGAGTGATCCTTTAAAATACCGGGTAAACTGATTTTGAGTCAGAGAAGGGAAGGGCGGAG
>Ga0179593_1290438_pt1 | contig 12393 bp, 17 predicted proteins | sample CZODoug2_1_08_16_FD_185931 | JGI IMG/M metagenome (GOLD analysis project Ga0179593, IMG submission 185931) | Vadose zone soil fungal communities from Angelo Coast Range Reserve, California, USA - CZODoug2_1_08_16fungal (PacBio error correction) | ecosystem: Environmental > Terrestrial > Soil >...
GGGGAGCAAAAAAAAAAGGGGGTCTAGCACTTTATTAGTATACGGGAGGGTAGATACGGAAAAATTCCGGGGAAAACAGCAAAAAAAATGGAGAAGGCAGGAAAGTTTTCAAATTCGAATCTGTCTTGGAAGGCGCACGTCTGCAAGGGGGGGAACGGTAAAGTATGGGTCCATGACAGGGCAGTAGCGCCGGGGGGCGCAAAAAGGACGCAACGGTATAAAGTGCCGCTTTCAACAAAAACCGTCGGTAGGAAAAGGTGAAGACGCCTACCTCCCTCTACAAACAATAAAAATTGGACGAACGCCAGCGGGGAAAACACAAAGAAAATGTGTCTGCCCAACATGGGGGGGGCGCGGTAACGCGCGTGGGATAGCAGGGTGCACTTCTTACAAAAAAAACTAAGTTGGGGGGTGAAAAATACCGTATCCGGGGGGGATGGGAAAAAGACAGGGCAACCACTCCTACACAGGGATACGAAGCTGGGTTTATTTGTCCGCAAGCAAGGGGGGTGAATCGAAACGCAGCAACATGGGGGAAAAAAAGGGGGATAAAACTGCTGCGGGGCTGAAAGTAGGGAAATACGGGTACGTGACGAGTGGGAATGAGAATTTCGGCGCGCAACAAAAAAAAAAAAAAAAAACCACAGGGCTGGTTCGCAGGGACTGAAAAAGCAAACGACATGAGTCTAGCAGGGGCGTGCATCTGGAAAAAATACGTCGTTGGACGAAATAAGCCAACCAAAAAAGAAAAGGGGGGGGGGATGATCAAGGGGGAGAAACAGAGTGGGACCCGCTAGCGAATTGGCACGACAGTGGGAGGGGCTTATCCCGGGGACGGGCCTGGAACAAACGGAGGGGGGGGAAGACTCAAAAGGCCGAGGGGGAATTGGGACTGGCAAGTATCAAAAAAAAGTAAAAAAAACCAAAAAGTAGATACAAAGGCCAAGGTTCGCAGGGGGGCGGCAACGGGAAAATCATTTAGTTTGGGGGGGGAACGGGGTTACGTGTGGAAATTCAGGCGGAATGGGTGGCGCGCAGGACACAGGGGGGGCGTGGCGACGCAACCAAACAAAAAGTGCAAAAAAAAGGTTGTTAGGGGTGATGATGGGGTGGGGTTGCGAAAAAGGTCGAAAGGAGTAATTTAGGGGGCTGTGTTAAACTTCATCCAAAATCTTCACTCATAGGAATGGGAGCACGGGGGGATCCTACGCCAGAAAGCCAAGTTCTGAAGAATCCTCGGGAGAAAAGGTAAAAAAACGGGGACCGGCAAAGTGCGTGCGATGGCCAAAGCCGTAGTGTGGAAAGACAGGCGGCGGGGGGTCGGCCTGGGGACGACGGAATAACGGCAACACCACTTACGCGTGGAAAAAAGAAGAGAAAATCGGAGCAGACCGGGGGAGAAATTTTTAGGGGGACGCACCAAATATGGAAACCTGGTCAACCATTATCAACCTAGAAACGGTATGGGGGCGTTGCAAGGGGAGAAACCTAGGCACGCGTGTAAAAGGGGTCTGGAAAGAAACAAGTGGCCTATGCAGCAGGGTTCAGACAAAACGGAATGGGACCAGAACGGGGGTGAGGGGGAAAAGTACGAACGGCATTCAAGGTCAGCACACGTAACGAAAGACAGTCAGGGTTGGAATATCAGAACAGGCACACGAGAAGGGACATTGTGGAAACTATTGATAGCAAAAAAAAAAATACAGCAAAGGGGATCGCGAAAATTAACCAGTATACGGAAGACCTGTCGCCGTACCCGCATCCTTTAAACGAAAACGTGAAAGCGGGAAGTGAGGGGGAATAAACAAATGAAAATCCACCAAACCATAACATCGGGGGGGCCCTGTGTTCCCAGGAATACGAAAGAAGATGGGGGAAGGAGCCGTACCACGCATCGGGGGGCAGCTAGGGAAAACGGCGCGGGAACTACAGCGCTCCAAAAACGATCTAAAAACCGGCGAGTGTCATGTCTACCTGGTTGCGGCCTTGTCTTCCATAAAAGAGTGGCAAAGGAAGACATTGTGACATGGCAATCAGAAACCGACGAGAATTAACAAAATCGGTAAAAAAGGCCAGGGGGGGAAGCAAAATTAAAAAATCATGGTAAAACAGGGCAAGTACAAATAGCCAAAAGCGTAGGCAGAAATGGCGGGGCTAAAAGGCAGGAAAAAAAAAACAGGCTCCCAGAGAATCGAGTTTTGAGCAAAAAAAAAAAATTTGCTAAGGTTCGGTAAAAGTCATGGCGGAATGCGGACCAAAAGAAAATAAGAAGAACACTCCCGCCGCGACCGGTTTTCAGGGGCCTTTACCCGGCTGCATCGTTCAGTTTAGCTTTCGTAACGGGGCGGCTTCCCTGCGCTCGTTCCTTACGCTTCCTCCTTCTAGTCTCGTTTCCTTGATGAAGGCACTTGATGTGGTTGTTGTGAAATTTCCTTCTTCCCTCGTTGTCATTCTGTTTTCTCCGGTCCTCCTCGCCATCACATCACTAGTCAATGTTACTAATTTTGTCCTTTGTCGCCGCTTCACGGAGCTGTGTGGGTGTTATGGCTGAGCCTTGTAACTCTCGGGATGTCGGAGCTTCCCTCCTAGTGGGTAGCCACACCAGAGGTAAAACTCTCGTTGTGTCGGAATGTGAGCAAGAGGTCTAACGTCACAGTGGTTGGCTGTGGTAGGACGAGCAAGTTACCGGTGGTTTATGTAGCGGTTACTATATTTGCCGGCGCGGATGGTTAGGGTGGTTGCATATTATCTAGGAGGGACATGAGGGTTGCTAGATCTCTCGTCACTGGAGATTAGTTAGAGAGTGGGCGTATAAAGATATGATGGTCGTATGTAACTTAGTGGAGTGTCTGGTTGGTTGGTGGGTGGGGGGCCTCGTGGGGGGGGTCTGTGTTGTGGTGTCGGTGCTTAGTGGCATATGGGTGGTGGGTAGGGGGTCGCGGGTGTGCCCGCGCTAGCATGAATACGCTAGTTACCCTTGAGGCAGGGGTCATAACTGACACTGGCTATAATATAATGGGCTTTCCCTGGGAGATCGTGGGGGCCAGATGATTTAGGGACGGCGGGTGGGGGCGCCAGGTATAGGGAGGGGGGTTGAAGAAGAATGAGGTAGGGGAGCAAAATGGAGAAAAAATGAGACGATGGTGAATAGGGATGCCGGACATGCCATACGGCCCGGAAGCCTCTATGATGCAGGTGAAGGACATCAATGCAAAACAGAAAAAACGCCCAACAATATGAAAGGAGTCTAGCAGAAAGGCAGCGGGGGAATCTGGTAAAATGCCTGGGGGAGGGGGGGGGGGGGCTCAACAGCAGGAAAAGCAAAAACCGCCGGGAGGCCATACAACAGAATAAAGGAAAAAGGCGCGGGTAGATTCATCGGACGGGGTGCAACACAAAAAAGTGGGTACAGCCCAGCTGAGGAAAAAAAAAAAAAAAAAAAAAAAAAAAAAAAAAAAAAAAAAAAAAAAAAAATAAAAAACAAAAAAAAAAAACAAAAAAAAAAAAAACAAAAAAAACAAAAGAATCAACAAAAAAAAAAAAAAAAAAAAAAACCACAAAAAAAAAAAAAAAAAAACAAAAAATAGAATAAATAAAAACAAAAACACGAAGAGGCAGGTCCATTGTGACAAGGGTGACGGAGAAAAAGTCTCCTTTAACTACGGTTCGAGAAAAAAAAGGATTGAAAAAGTGGGATAATCCTGACTCTGGGTTTCTCCGGAAGAAAGGATTTCCGCCGGCGCACACGGGCTTCACTACCATTAGGGGACTGACACAGGGGGAGGGAAGCAACATATCTGTCGGGGCTTAACTAGCTGAGTCAAAGAGATCAGGGCCGCAAAGATGTAACACCACTGCCCTGACTTCCGCACAAAAAATACTGCAGGGGCAGAAGCCATAAGTGATTGGGTTGCAAGGAGTGGCAAAGAAACAAAAAAAACATGACGAACTCGGAGGGGGAAAGAAAGGAGAGGGGAAGAACTACTATAACTAAAAAAAACATACTCATCCCCAAGCCCCACCACACGCAGAGGAGAAATAATAACGGAATGAGAGGTTTGCTGACGGCACGAGACAAGGGTGCGATGGTTTGCTGGAGATAGGGCAACACAGGCCTGCACACTAAATACAATCCGAAAAAAAGTCCTGGACACGCGCCGGAAAAAAAGGTGTGTTTTGGGCATAGCAAAAAAAAAAGGGATAGAGCCTAACAATCTGTTCGATAGGATAAAGGGGGGGGTAACCGAGAAGGCTGTGAATCGCCGAGATTAGGGGAACAGTTAAAAACTGTGCGCAAGGGAGGAAACAAGGTCCGGAAAGGGGGGTCGACATCGTTCATGATGTCAAAAAAAGGAAAAAAACGGGCCAGTTCCAAGATCAAGTATCCGACACACATACAGAATGATGTCGAGCGGATTCCACAAAACTGTGGTGGAAAAAAAAATCACTTGAGAAACGTTCAACGTCGTTGACACAGTCCAAGGGGCGACAACGTGAATGAGAAGAGGGAAAAGAAAGGGATTTCGGCCAAAAGCTGTTGCTCTTACTGTGGTAAAAAAGTGACTGACTAATGCCAACGAAATCGCGGAAGCGGCCGGCTTCATGTCGTTTGGAACAGCGGAAATGAGCGGGGGGTTGAACGACTGGGCAGACGTAATGGATTCAGACGGACAGCAGATAAGGAACGACACTCTAGGAAAAGGGGAAAGAAGAGAAAAAAAGGGCTCGATTAATGGGAACATGAGGTGGGACGGTTGTGGTGTGGGGAAGGTGACGAGGGTGAAAAAATCGGGGGAAAAACAGGGCCAAAAGTCGGCGCACAATTACGAGAGAGCAAGACTTGGAAAGTCACTCAGGCAACTATCTTTCAGAAGCGCTTCTGGAATCGGGGAAAAGCGGACGGTTGGAAAGCAAACCCACGGCTCAAGCAAATGGGAGTGGACAGGGAAAACGCAACTTCAAAAATCGCCGGCTCATCGGAAACACCGGGACAGTGATTTGGAGCGTATGGGGGAGACACTCATACCGGGGCAAAATTTGAATTTTGACAGTAAAAGTCACGGGTGTAATGTGCACGTGTGGGAGTTGGGGGGGACAGGTGGTTACAATGGTGGCAAACTACGCGTCCAGAGGGAAAAAGGGCGAGGAAAACGCAAAAAATAGACATAAAGAAGTTAAAGGGTACGGTGGGGAGGGGGCACTTCTGTGCCGGCTGCTTGAGAGCAGAAGGCAATCTAAACGCTGACAAAAAAGCGTATTCTAGGGGACCGCATGCAGGGATAAAGTCCAACCAAAAATCGCTTCGAGAGTGCGGGCAATTGCGGGTTGGTCGGGGGAAAAGGGGGCGGGGGGATTGAGGGGGGGAGAATCGCTCTGTGAAAGCGTGGGATCAAGACGCCGGAGAAAAACTGGAAACAAAAGGAGGGTTGCAGAACGGGGGTGGGGCAAGGAGCACAAAAAAAGGATACCGCTGAAATTGTCGGAGGTCGAAAAAACGGGTCAGGGGACAGGGGGGGGTGGGGCAGAGATAAAAAAAATCCTAAACACGCTCGGTCCAGGGTGACTGGAACGCGTAAACAGCAGCGGGTTTCGGCTTCAGGCCCAGAGAACTGCACTACACGTCTGACTTCCAATTGAAACCGTCCAGCTCCCAAGGAGAAGAAAAAAGCAAGCGGCGGGATGTTGACGGAAAAACATCTCAAAGTACTTGCATGGCTTGTGGAGGAGTCAAACAAAAAAAAAATCAATCTAGTAAAAAATACTGTGTCACGGGGGCCCTTGGACAGGCGGGGAGGCAGACAAAAAACACCAAAAAACGTGCAGGAAAGGGTCAGCTATGAGAAAGAGGTAACGCCGAAGCCATAGAGAACCGCAGAAGGAAAAAAAAGAGGTTAGTGTGTACACAAAAAGGTACAAAAAGCCAAGACTGTGGTTGCCGCACCATTGCAACCCGTCGCAAAAACGAGGGAAAAAAAAGAAACCAAGCCAGCATGTTAACGTCAACGACAAGGGGGGGGCGGGGTGGAATAGAGCGCAGGGACGGTACCCGTAAAAGGGTGCACGAGCGCGGTAGCGTTCCAAGTGATCCCCAAGGCGGTAACAAAAAAGTAAATCCTCAGGCCAAAATGGTGACGCGAGGTCTTGGGGAGCAGAGGCGGAAAGCGAAATAGTAGGAAAATCCATCAACTAGGAGACAGGGGAATACACAAACACAGACACATACAACTAGGCCGGAAAACGGAGGGCGGGCAACCGGGCGTGCAAAGACAAAAAAGGCGAGCACACATTTAAAAATCTCGATGGGGTCTAAAAAATGAAGAGAAATGAACTTTGCGTCTCAGAACAGCAAAATAAATGAGGGCATCGGTAAAAAAATCGAAGGGTGGGGCCCCAGGGGGAAATACGAAATCAAAAAAATTTTGTGAATGATAAGGGACAAACCAGAAAAAAACTAAAAGCTAAGAAAGTGAATAGAGCGAGCAATGGGGTGTCTCAGTAGGGTGGAAAGCCGGTATAAAAAAAACCGTTGTGCGTGCCACTAATTACAAAACTGGCCTGCGAAATAACGGCATACATCAGGGAAGGTAGGGCGGCTATGAGTGTCAACTCCCGACGCGGCCTTGTTGGTATGCGAGACAGCGGTAGACCGCTCCAGATCCACAGGAAGGGTAAAATACAGGGGAGGGACGCAGCCCTAACACCAACAAAAGAGATTCCAGTGACAATTCCGAGGGGGGGGTCATGAAAACTACGTCAAAGGGGGTCAAAGGCTAAAAAAGGGGAGTGAAGCGTCTACATGTGTCCACGCATAACCAGATCAAAGAGATTGACAAGGGGTGACTATGGAGGAGGAGAACATAAAAACCTGCAGGCAAGGGCATGTGAAAGGAAGTTCGTGCCAAATAAAAAGGGGGTCGAACAGCATACGGCTTGGGTCGGGTGGGAGCGGGTGGCACAAAAATTCACATCTCAAAAAACCGGTAGAGTGTAGACGTGCTTGAAAAAGGATAATGTGACTCTTAACGTGGGGGGAACTCTCTGTCCTACTACACGTCATCGGCCAGCGGGAAAGGACGGGCGTGTGGGTTAGTAGGTGACAAGCAACATGTCGGGCGACGTAAAATACGGGGGGGGTAAAACTTTGAGGAAATTTGGCGGGAGGGAAGGTGTGAATAAGACAGCAAAATGAGAACGAGAAAATAATGAATGGCTGAAAAATCCCAGGAAAATGTTTGATGGGGACAGGCACAGGCATGTAAAAGGAGGGGAAGATTGGAAATTAATCTATGGACCAAAAAAAGCCAGATCACCAGCAAAACATAGAATCTGTGGACGCTATATGGGAACGTGCGGGGACAACGGGCGGGGGATGCATGTTGTGGAGGTAGATAAGGGAATGATGCAGAGAAAAAAAATTGACAGGGTAGATATCGGACATAATGAAACGTGGGGCAAAGCAACCTGCTGGTATGGGGAAAAAAAACACGATTCTATCTCCGCAAAAACCGCAACGCAAGTCAACGGCGAGGCATAGGAGATTCAGACATGACGTGGTTCACTAAAGATCAACTCAGGACTCTGCGTAACAGATTGTACTACAAATAAAGATGAAGCACGGAAAAGTAGGTGACAAAAACAAAAAAGGGAGAAAACTCAGGAGGGAGGGGGGCGAAGAGAAAAGGGTAAGGTTGGACATTGCGCATGATTACTGGGGCAAAGAGGAAATCTTAAAAGTGGAAACAGCCTGGCAACCGCGAAAAAAAGGGCCCGCGCCAGGAATAAAAGTAAGAAGTGGTGAAAAAAAAAAGCCGGGTAATGGGGGAAAAGGGCGCTATCAATGGGAAATACAGGAAAACCTCCGAACAAAAACACGATTGCACCCACATGCAAAAACAACAAGTCTTCATAACGGAAAAAAAACACTGAGAGCACAAAAACTTCGGGGCTACGTGCCTCGGATTGGCGGCCTTTAAAAAACGGCAACTACCGGGGAAAGAAGAGAAAGGTGGGATCAACTGGTGTCCTCATGGGCGGGGCAGAAAACTCACAAAGTGAAAAAAGACAAAGCTTCGTTTGTGGAAAAAATGACAGAAGGATCCTGGGGACCGAACAACGCACAAAGCAAAAATCTCAAGTACGGCTCTGACAATACGGGTCGTAGCGTGACCCTTGTGCTCAAAGCTGCGGACCGGGGCGTTATGCGCGGAAGTAGCAAAAAGGGAGTGACATAACGAAAAACTGTGAGTACCGTTCTGGGGAAAACCGGGGGGCAAAGACACCGTCTGTCAAAAAGGGTTGGATATGAGGGCGGGAAGAGGATCTGCGGCCGTTTGTAAAACGTGTGATCCCTTCTAAGGTGTTGGGAGAAAAGTAGGGGAGGGGTCACGGTGGCTGAAATGGCTGTGCGCGTGTACTGCTCTTCGCGTGGAGAAAAATTTTTCACACGGGGGGGGGGGGGAACTGAAAAAAAGAAACGGAGTATTATCAGGTAACTCACGAGCGGATCTTACAACCTAAAAAAGCCGACTCTGCTCGGGGGGAACAAAGTGGTCGGGAACTACTCGACCGGGACACCCTTTGCCCGGCTCAAAAAAAAAACAGCTCTCGTTTCCTGGCGCCAAGGAAAAAGAGCGTAGACCGACACCAAACAGCCGGGAAATCTTTAAAAGGGCCAACGGTGGGGGGTGGGGGGGAGGAGGGTCGAAGGCGCTCAAACGAGGGCAGCGAGAGTAAAACCGAAGGGTTTCCACTGCGCTCGGGGGCCGCTCCGGCCATAGGTCAAGTCACTTTTTTCACCTTTGCGCTCGCGGGCGTTGACAGTTACCGAGGATCAGTAGCTAATGTGTCTCCATGCCAGACAATTCAGAAAAATTCGTAAAGCAGTGACCCAGGGTGGGAAAAACTCGTCGCGGGCTATCCTGGGGACCGGGCTCACAGGTGAAGGGGTGCAAATAGCTGTTGTGGGGTAATGCTTTGAAGGGAAGGGAGTGTGGTGCTCCTTGTGCACGAACGCCCCCTCCTGCTGCGCTCAACCTGGGGGATTCATTCACGGCGCGTTATTCACGGGCAAAAAACACAAAAAAAAAACCAGACTATCTCAAGGGCCGCAAAAAGGCCTAAAAATGCCGTGCGTTTGGGATAAATTCACATGTGGACGTCGAAACGTGCCAGATTAGCTCAGGACCTAGCTCGAACACAGGAGGCAGGTTGACCAATGGTAAAACGTGACAGGGGGTGTGACCCGTTGTCACTCTAACCAAAGATGACAGGGTAAAAAAAAGCAGGCCGTGGGCAAGGTGGGACTTTCGGAACTGCGTGATACGCTGCAAAAGTCGGCTCGCAGAAACACATTAACGCCGTACTACAAAAAGGACATGTCTGAGCGCTGGAGGCGGGGGCGGGTCGCAAGATTGTGCGGGGGCAAAAAACCTTCGAGGAAAAAAAAGGAGTGAACCTATTCAAATAAGGCGGGTGTTGCCATGGTGCGGCGGACCGCCGGGCAAGGCGCCAAGGAAAGGGAAGTGGAAAAAATTCAGAAAAAAAAGCGGTAGAGGCAGGCGTGGAATACTTCTACAGAGAAAAAAAGTAGGTGGAGTCGGCAAGAAGAGAGTCCGGTGGCAAGATAATGGCCCAGCTCATGGAAATATCACGAATGAAATGCAGAAAGAAAAGCAAAAAAAGAAAGGGAAGGAAAGGGGGGCTGGGGGAAAAAGCTAAGAAAAAAGCACACGCGATGGACGCGAAGAAAAAAAAAAAGGCAGATACGGCCTCGAAACAACCCACAAAAACCAAACCGAAAACTCAACAATTGGAAACAAATCTTGGCAGGGCGGATCGGGAGGAGGACCATTAAACAAACTCAAGAAGCCTGTAAAACAGAGCAGAAATCAGAAGATCTACGCGCAGGAGTCACGTACCTGGAGGACATGGGGCATCGGGCGGGACATTGGGGGGAAACGAGGTGGGGCAGGCTCAAATCACTGAGTGCAGGTCAGGACAAACATCGCGGGACGACGGGGAAAACAACGAGAACCGTTCAGCTTTGGGGGGGTCTAACTTGGCTGGAAAGTAACACAAAAAAGGGGAACAGGTGGGTAACGCGGTAACCTTTAAAATGAACAACTGCAGGAGCGAAAGCCACCCGCAAATGACAAACATTAGAAACGGGGAGAAATAACCCCTGACATGGGGGAAAAAGGAATCTCAATCCTGCGAGGGGCCCGTGAAAAACATACGCCGCAGGGGAACGTAGAAAAAAAAGGATGGCTGGGAGCGAAAACGAACAGACTTCAGAAAGCGAATTAGAGTGGATTCCCCGAAAGTTAAAGGAAAAGTGCGAGGGGTCGGGGCTGATGCGGAACCGTCTGCAGGTCAAAGGGAAAAACAACGGCTCAACCGATGGACATAAAAAAACGGAAAAGAGTCAAATCCAGGGCACGCGTCCGGGAGGAACTGCTTAAGAAAGGGATCAATGGGGAAAAAAAGAAAAGTAAAAAATATTCTCGCTCATTGTTGTGAAAAAGTCAAAAGTGATTAGGAAAAAAAGACGGGACAGGAGATTTAACATCAACAAAAATAGGGTGGAACAGACGCGGAAAAAAAGTTAAAGGGAAAAAGAAGGGGAAAACAGAATCACTTGTTGGACACGAAGACGGGGCCCAGGCCGTCCGTCAGGAAGAACCGACGCGTGCCTGATTGTGAACGGGAAAAAACTAATAACAGGGGGGGATAAGGATTCTTGTAATTACCGCTACCGCTCACCCGCATGGAGGACGGCGAGGGAACAAAGCGAAAGGATCGTTAAATCAGAAAAAGGGGGTCACGGCGAAAAAAAAAAAACTGTAGCCAGGGTGGAAGGAACGGTCGCAGTGGGTGAACACCGACTGGCAAACCCATGCTATAAATACAAACATCCGGGGAGAGACAGGGAAAAAAAAAAAATGTTAAAAAAGAAGGAGGGTGTGAAATCGAAAAAGACAAAAATCAAAACATCGGCCTTGATTGTCAAGTATGGGAGGGAAGCAGGCTGTAAGGCAGAAGAGGAAACTCAACCATGAAGGAGGGAAAAAAACAGCAAAGCAGAAAAAAAAACCAGTGGAGGGACAGAGAGAGATGGGGAGACAATAAAAAAAGGGGGGGCGCAAAAGCATAGATACAATTAAAAAAGGACGATGGGGAAAAAAAAAACTGTGAAAGTCAACAAAAGGTAAAGAAAGATAGGAAGGGGGGGGGTTTTAGGTAGCAAGACCCGGATTGGGTTGAGCAAGGTGTACAAGGGTAAAATTGCACAGAAGAGTGTCGGGGACAAATGGATCAAGGGGGAGGGGTCTGCAGAACGATGGTATGGCGTTGGCAGGGGTGAAACAGCCGCCGAGGCACAAAAAGATGTCTGAGCGGGGGGAAGAGGAGGCAGAAGGGAAATAAAAACGAGAGTTAACAGAGAAGATACTGACAGGGGGGACAGGAAAAAAAATCAGATTATTAGCGGACACGGTTCGCATAGAAAATGTCACGGAGGGGAGATTGGAGGAGGCGTAAAGCTCGAAAAACAGATCGAACGAAGAAAACTAGTCAACTACGGGTAAGGGTGAATCAACGAATTGGCTTTGTTACTGGGACGTCGATGGGGTCTAGTAAGTGTTCACGAAACTCAAATGATGAACCTGAAAAAAAAGTAGAGCGAGTTTTCGATTGCTAAAAACAGGAGCGGTTGTCTGGAGGAAAAAAAAAGACAATAAATGGGCAGGAGACAATCGCATAGAAGGACGCCGCTATGGTTGGGTCAAGACTATGGAGAAATTCCGATTTTGGGGGGGGACGTGCGGGGGGGGAAGACAGGTTACGGCCGCAAACTAAATTCAAAAACAAAAAAAAACAGAACTAAGAGCGAACGACAGACAATCCGTAATCAAAACGAAAAATTAAGACGGAAAAAGAGCAGGTTTCACAAGTAGTAGGTTAAAGGACTTCTCAGCCAGAGTGCTTAAGGGGGGGGGGGGGGGAGTGGACGGGAAACATCATGAAATTGGGAAAGGGAAAGGGGGGCGAAAAAGGGAAAACCGGGTAGCACGGCGGGAAGGGGGGTGTGGTAATTGGGTGGGGGGGGGGGGGTTGGAGACGCAGGTGGTCAATTTGTTGCGGTGAACCTGACGCGTCCACAAGCCGACGGGTAAAAGGCTTCGAAGAAGCAAAAGGTTAAACAAACAGGAAAAAATAACAAATGGGACGACGGGAATTGCAAGGAATCGATTGGGGGGGAAAAAAGGGCAGAAACAGGTGGATTACGCAGCAATGGCGGTCCCACTAGGAAACCTGTCAGAAAGGCCGCCCGCTCATGTAAGTACGAGCAGAAGAAATGGAAAATGAGGTCCGACCCTCCGTCGTCAATTTTAC
>Ga0179593_1365369_pt1 | contig 12393 bp, 16 predicted proteins | sample CZODoug2_1_08_16_FD_185931 | JGI IMG/M metagenome (GOLD analysis project Ga0179593, IMG submission 185931) | Vadose zone soil fungal communities from Angelo Coast Range Reserve, California, USA - CZODoug2_1_08_16fungal (PacBio error correction) | ecosystem: Environmental > Terrestrial > Soil >...
CGCAGAAATAGGGGGCCAACCAAAAACTGGGGGGAGGAAACCCCATCAGAATGTATTTTCAAAATCAAAAGATCAGAAATGCGTAACTGGGAAGTGAAGGGCATAGGGAGAAGGGAAAGGTCGCAACCGAATGCCTGATATGACTGGGAAAAAACGTTAGCGTGCACTAGTTGGTCGGTGGCCCACGTGACCCGCCATTAAGCAGTGGGGAAGTCGGAAAATAAAGGGGGAGAGGATCCGAAAGAATTGGATGGCGGCAGGTCCAACGAGGGAAAAGGGGGGGCATTCCAGTGAAGGGGTCAGGTGAAGGGTACAATGCCTAAAAGAAGTGCGCGTGGTTGGATTCCACTCGCCCAGACACAAACCTAACCCAGGGCAAAAACTCCATTTTTCAAACCCGCATGGATTAAAACATCGGTCTTCGCAGAAAAAGGCAAACCTCAAACAAGGCCCGGGTAATGAAAAAAAAACAGGGAAACGAATAAATGGAACCTCCGCTCTCGGCGAAAAAAGAAGCCCACTAAGGGAAACGGGTGTGCGCGACACCGAAAGGCGCAGCTAGTAGAAGCGCGGTGCCGCGGGGAGGGAAGTTCACAAGGGCGAAAAAAGCCCCCTCGGCAAGGAAAAAAAAAACCGTTTCGGGCCGACGTGCAGGAAGGATGCGAAAAAGGGGGAGGATTGAGGCGCGGAGTCGAGGAACATGCGCGGCAGAATGGGGCCCAGCACCAATTCGGGAAGCGAACAAGAAAAAGGCGAAAAACTGCCGTCCGATAGTTGAAGGGGGGGGCACTCACACAAAAACCCAAAAACAAGGACAACGACGGGCAACACCCAGGTCGAAAAGAGCCACCCCGTAACCCGGCAGGCCCTCAGTCAGCCCAACGTCGAGAGGGAACGAAAAAACTAAATAAAAACGCAGTGGGTCAAAGGTGGAACGAGAGGTGGGCGCCATGCCCGTCGGGGGGCGTAGCTTCGGACGCAGCAAGAGTGGTGCGCGGGAGATCGGGGTGGCCGGGTGCAAAAAAAAAAAGAGTTGAAGTCAGGCCGTCAAGGAGCGTCAAAAAGCCGGTCCGGTCCATACAGAAAGGGGACCTCCTGCAGGTGACGGTCGGCAACAAAAAAAACCAGGTAAAATGAGCTGGCCAGGAAAAAAGTCACGCAAAACAAAACACCAATGGTTCGAAGGCGTTAAGCAGGCAAAGGAAACTCAAAAAAACGAAAACTGAGCTGCGAAAAATGGGGAAAACACGAAACCGTCCATCGGCGGCAGGGAGGTAAAGTCTTACCAATGCCCCGAATAAGATCGTTTGTTTTAAATTCAAGGTTGGGGACGCACTGGGAATGGGAACGACGGTCGAGCAAGAAGGGGCTGCAAAGAGGAGAGCTGGCCGGTGCCAAAAGGCACGGTACCAAAAAGGAGACGCAGAGGAGATCGCGTCGACACTCAGAAAGAGCACATCCAAAAAAAAAAAAAAAAAAAAAAAAACCACAAAAAAAAAAACACGACACTAAATACCACGGACGGGCCCAAAAACTGAGCAATTCAAACAGCGGGGCTGGGGGAGGATCGGGTCCACAGAATCAGGAAGGGTCGCCACTGCCACTCGGTCGTGCATTGGACCGTGACAAAGGGGGCCGCAGCCGTGCAGGGGCATGCAGGAGAACAAAAGACGGGCTAGCCCTTTTGAAAAAAAGGATGGAGGGGGGAAAGCGCGGCCACAAAGAAGGCACGCCGGGAATTTACGAAGGGGGTGCGTTTGCACGCCGGGGGAGCACGAAACCGAGAAAAGATAGGACCACGCAGGCCCTCGGATGAATTAGCCCCGAAGGAGATGCGCGGGCAATGAGGGGCGCACCGGTAAGCGTCAGAGGGAAGCTGCGGGTCGGGTGAATTCCAGGAACCTGGTCACCGGAAAACGCCGTCATAGGCGAGAAAGGGGTCGCAGGCGGCCCGAAAAGGGACAGTGATCGAACAGGGCGAACAAAAAAGAAGTGAAGCCGCGCACAGCCCACCAACGTAGTTCCTGGAAGAAAACAGAACGCAAAAAGACTAAGCACAGAATCTGTCCGACCCGAGCAAACAGCTGACACAAAAGAAGGGGCCGGGAAAAGCCCTAAACCGCTCGAAAAGGTCAAATGACTGTGGTGTTAGGGGAAAAGGAGTGGGGCGCGTGAAAGTCGTGCAACGTTTGGGCCGGGAAAAAGAACGTATCGCCACTGTTACGCAAAAGGGAAAAAAAACGGGGGAGTCAACGCCCCCTTCGAAAGGATAGGAATTCCAGCGCGGAATGCGGGACGCAGGGGGGCAAGCCAAGCGTTTTGATAATTGGGAGGAACACGGCAGTTCCTTGAAGTAAAGGGGTTTCAACCACGAACGGGCCAACAAACTTGGGGGTTTTTTGACAAGGAAAAGAGGGGGGGGGGGGGGGGGGGGGCCGAGCTCCGCGCGAAAACGGGAAGGGTGTAAACGAATTGAAACGGGTAAAAGAAAAATGGGGCGACTGCGAAGACAAAAACAAAAACCAAACAACGCGACCGAGAGGAGGGGAAAGGCGATGCTGCAAGAAGGAGAAAAACAATAAACAAGGAAGGGAAAAAAAAAGAAGAACAGCGTAAAAAAAAAAGAAGCATCAAACGGCGAAGGGAGGTCTGTAGGTGCGCTCGGCGGAAAATCATGGAGGCACGATCAGCAAGGTGCTCTTCGGGGGAAAAACGACCGTGTCAAAAGCCATAGAAGCGACCGCCGAAATCGATTCCAAAAACCGACCACGCTATGGGGGGGGCCAGTCTCGTGGGAGAAGGGGAAGGACACAAGGTAACTTTGGCGAACGGCTCCCAAGATCCACCGAAAGTGCCCTAAAAAACTCAGCCAGAGGAAAGCGAGAGGGAGGCGGCGGCAAGGTAAAAAAGGGGGAGGGGGGTTGGCTCCTCGAAAACAACTACCCCCTATTGAAAAACCCGGAAAAATAAAAGACGGACGGCAACTGCGAAAAAACACAGGAAAAAAGACACTCCGCACCGGCGGACTGACGAAGAAGGCAAATCAGGTCAGGGGTCTGTCGCGGGCGGCTGGGGCCAAAAAAAACAGATGCCGCCCGCCAATTCATCAAGGGAAAAACGAAAAAAATGGGGGAAAAAGGAAAGTAAACGTCGTCCGGAGGGCTGAGCCGAACTAAAAAAAAAGGTCGATGGAGGACAAAGTAAAGAGGGGGGTCAGTTTTAGAATGAAAGACGAAGCAAGTTAAAAAGGAGCAAAAAAACCTCCGGAATCAAATACTACACAAAGGGAACCCGGAAGACAGACCCAACGCCGAAAACCCGAGGCCCTCGAAAAGCGAACGACGAGGTCAAAGGCAACACAAAAGTAGCATCTCAGTCCACAGGGGAATAATTCAAGAGGGGGAAAAAGGGACCGACCTGCACGTGGGGGAGACGGAGGTTCCCCTCGGGAAAAAAGAAATGCGGAAACCCACAAAAAAAAAAAAGCAAAAAAAAAATCCCGCCCGGAAAGTAGGCGAAACCGAGGGCCGGGGATACACCTAAAAAAACATGTTCACGAAGAAGCGAGGGAAGAGGAGGAACAACCGACCTTGAAAACGCCATGCCGTCCGGGAAAAAACGATCCCCCCGTAAAACCTGCTGATTCGGGCAGCGAGGTCACTGCAAGGACCGAACTAAGCAAGAAAAAAAAAGAACTGATAGCGGCGAGGTCTTCCGAGAACAAAAGAACGATCAAAAACTCGCGCCCAAAGCGACAGGGGAAAAACAACGGTCTCCGACGATCAGTACAAAAGACATACCTACCAAGAAAACAGGCGTGGTGTAAAATGTAGAAAGTCCTTCCCAAATCGGAGCACACACATCCTAGGAGGTTATTTTCGAATGGCTTCCTTTAAAAGTGTACTGCTTTCTCCGGGATGTCGGCGTGACGACCGGCGAGTGGCCTGTAGGATGTCCTGATAGATATCTTAAATAGACTCGAAACATTCCAGGGGGGGGGGGGGGTAATCGTAAAGAAAAGAGGGTTAAAGTGGGCGAATGGAGCTGCCTGGGAAGGGGGGGGGGAGGAAGGCGCGTTAGACGATTGGAATGCAGTGACTTCGAGGGGGGGGGAACACGCTAAAAGAGGAATAACGCGCCCAAAGTGAAAGCCAAACTAACAACTACGGGCAAAGGGGGGGGGAGGAAAACCTCACCCACAAAAGTGACATAGAAAATCAAGCGCAAAGACGCAACCTGAGGCGAGACACCGGTCCGAGAAAACGGATTGAATTTCATGCGACGCGAATCGGCGGGGGACACGAAAAAGAAAGCACTTTTGCAAAGAAGGTATCAAGGGGAAAAAAAAAAAACTGACGGTGGATCCCGGACGGTAAAAAGAAAGAATACTGAAACGGCATGATTGGAGTGCAGCGCTTTGGGACCCCGACTGTGGAAACGTCTGTCAGCAGGAGGGGTCAGCCTGGAGACCCGAAATCCCCGCAGAGCAAGAAAAAAAAAAAAAGAAAAAAGAGCTGTCCAGCGGCCAGAGTGGGCAGAAAAAGCTGGGGGGGAGAAGGTGGCAACTTTCGCAGTCAGGCGTGGGCACTCAAAAAGAAAAAGCACAGCCTCTACTGAAAGAGTTGGAGCAGGGAGAAAACAACCAGGGGATCCACGCAAGAGAAAAAAAACTCAGACGGTAAGGAAAAGGTGAACGGGGGGTAGCGGAAAAAGACATAGGGAGCGCCTACAAACGGGGAGCGGGTCATGGAAGGGGGGGGGGTGCGGGACTTCGCAAAAAAGAAAATAATGACAACACCGAACGACGAGAGGGAAAAAGAAAGAGAACGAAAGGCCACTGAAAGAAGATCAAAGAAGGGAAACTATCAGAAAGACTATCCGATAATCCACCTGAGGTGGAAGAGGGGGATCCGACAGCGAAGAGAGTTGGAACGCCTCCAATAGAACGCGTGGAGATGACCAGAAAAAGGAGGAAGAGCGGGAGTTCCGCAATCGAAAAAGGACCCAAATCCCAAGTTACAAAAACACCGAGTTGGGGGGTGGAGATTTGAAAAAAGAGACTCACCAACAACCACAACTTAAAGTAGGGAAAGGGCGGGGAAAAAAAACGGGAGGTCGTACAAGCGCAGTCGCGAGCCGTCCGAGAAAAATGCGGAGAAAAAAAAAACACAAATAAGGGGCGGGACCGTCGCGGGGGTCAAGGGACGAGGGAGTTGTGCGAAAACACTAAAGACCCACGCAATGAACGCAAAGAGGGGGGGGAAAAGTGATTAAGCGCTGGAAGAGACAACAAAGAAGCCAGTAACTGAAAGGGGGACTTCCAGTGGCGACGGGGGACCCATGCGCTCGGCCCGCAAGAAAAAAAAAGCAAAAAAGCAAAACAACCCCGAAAAAAGTTTCAGAAAGGAACATGAGGGTGGGGGGAGAACGCCCATGTCGGGCAACCAGGGCCCGGGCAAAAATGGTCTCGACAGGACGCATCGCGGTGGGAGTCCCTACGGGGGGGGGGGGGAAAATAGAAGAGGAAAGACCCGTCCCTCGGGGACGGGCGCGGTTGAAAAAGGAGGGGGGACACGTCACGGTTCAAGAAAAGCAGCTTAAAGAAAAAAAAGGACGTCTGCAGAACCGTGAAGGGGGGGCCACTGCAGCGCGACGGTGCGGACAAAAGATTTCGCTAATAGATCACACACGCGGGACGAAAAGGTGGGGGACACATCAAGGCGGGAAAAGAGAAAAAATGGGCTCCTGCTTCCGGAAGGGCCGAAAAAGGCCTCGAACCGGGAGAGAAGGGTACGAGGAACCAGAAAAGGCCGCAGGAACGTGTCACCTGCCGCCGTCGAAGACCAAAGAGAAACGACCAAATCGGCGGCCGCGAACGAGGAGAGCCGTCAATGGGACAGTGGGAGGGTTCTTCGAAGTGCCGTAATGAGCGCGGGCGACAAGATGGCGAGGGGGGGGAAAAAAAACCCCCATAGGGGAAGTCAAGAGAAAGGACACTAAGCGTTCGAAAGCCAAAAGGGAAACTCGGCGGACGAAAAAAAAAAAAGGGGAAACACGAAAATTCAAAAATAAAAAATTGTAAAAAAAGTGCTGGCGAGGAGGAAAAAACACGCCAGCCGACGCAGAAGCAATCTCAAATGAAGGGGGGCCGAATAAAAAAAAAAAACTTCAAGGGAACCTAACTCAAAAGACAAGGGACCTTTAAGGGACGACAACAGCAAGAAAACGAGATCGGCGGGTGTGGGAAATGGAAAACGCACTTGACAATCAAAAAACGTGGAGCACGGTTGGGGGACCCCGATCTCGGAGAAAAAAGGGGGGGGGGGAATCGCGGGCGCGAGGATCAAAAAAGGGGATACGAACAAATGAGCCACTTCACTAAGAAACGGGAAGTAATTTCTGAGGGCGTTTACCAAAGGGAAGATCCATCGCGAAAAAACAAAATCAAGGTAGCGTCCAAAACGAGTTTCGCGGCAAAAAAAAAAGGAGGAAAACCAGCAAAGGTGGGGCAGTGCAGGGAAGATCTCACCGAAACTTTGAAGGTAGGCCGGCCGAGCAGCGACAAAAACGGAAACAAAAGGGGATTTCGATGGGGGGGAGTTTGGAGGGGAATGAGACGAGGAACGCAGAAAAAATCGCAAACGCAAGGGAAAGGGGGCAACCCTTCTGGGAAGTAACAAAAAACGAGGGGACAAGGCCTTGGGGTAAAAAAGCCGGGCGGTCGGGGAAGACGGGTGCGGTCGTGACGGGAGAAGGGGTCCGAACCCTTCCAGGGACCGGGGTCTCCAAAGAAATGGTAGACGCGAGCGAGGAAAACTTTCAAAACGCGAAGATTTGGGGACCAGAGATCGAAACTCGACCAAAGAAATGAAAGAAAAAGGGCGCACGCGAACAGCCCCCAGGGTCTGGGGGGGGGGGGGCTGCCAGCCAAGAGCACGAAGAAGGAGCGAATGGACCAGGGAAGGGTGAAAACCCCTATCCTGAAAAAGACAGGGCCTCAACTCCCCCGCAGAAAACCGCCAAGCCGTCTCGGAAACCGGGCGCCGGGGTCGTGAGAGTGGGAAAAACAAGTTGCTCAGTGCGGTCGCGGAGGCCGGTTTAAGTGAGTCGGGAGGGGCCGCACCGATAGCAGCGAAAAGCGACTTCGGAAAAGAAAAAACAGATCAGAAAAGGCGGCAAAGGGAAAGAATTGGGGGGCTTTGAAAATCAGGAAGCAAGGCAAGTCAAACTTTTTTTGACGTAGAAAAGGGGTAATGCCACAAAAAGGGACGAACGCACGCCGAAAGGGATTGGTGTTTGGGGGGGCCGGCATATCCGCTGGCTAAAATCGCTCGCCCAGGACCGGGGGGGGTTTACGGTGGAAACGGGGGAACAAGGGGAACGCGGAAAACTTCAAAGAAAAAGAGACCACAACGGGAAAGCGCTGCGTCCCTGCTGGGACAGGGGGAGGCGTCAAAGGGAAAGAAACAACCAAAACCGAGGGAAAGTGAAAGCTCTCAGCCGACAGAGGAGGAGGGGTCTTGGTGAGGGGTGCCCGCACATGGGGGGGAAGCCGTTCAAAAAAGGTCAAGCGACGTGCTCAGGGGAGGAGCCTCAGACAAGATCTGGGAAACGAACCCAAAGGCCCCGCTCAAAGGGAGGGGAAGGGTTCGCGGGGGGAAGACTGGTTACGTCGACGAGGGCAACTGGCGACGGCTCCAGAAAATCAAAAAAAGGGGGGGTTGGTGGGGGTGAAAAAAAAACGAGCGTGGGAACTCGCCGCAAATGAAAAAAACAGGGCCTGAATCGAGAGGCCTCCGAGCGGGACGGGGAGTGCAAGATCCGGTGCAAAACCTCAAGGGAAAAGCAATGACTAAACACACAAAGGAAAGAGGACAACGAAAGAAGGAAAAAAAACAGGGGAACAACGTAGTGCCACCCGGACGGGAGAAAAAAAGGGCCCCTGAGGGGGAGGGGGGATGTGCGGGGCGGGCTGGGAAATGTGGCCCTCGGGTAAAACGAAGCAAAAAGCACGTCGCGTGAGCCGTCGTCTGGCGAAAAACGGGGGGGGACGTGGGGGGAGGGAGCCCCAAAAAAACAGGGGGACCGAAGCGAAGGCCCAACCGCTTCAAAATATCCGTACGTGTGAAAAAGAAAGGTCGTCAGAGGGAAACCGCCCACCAAACGCGCCGACCCTAGAAAATACTCACCTACTAGCAAGGACCGGAAAAGGGGAAAAAATCGACCCCTCTTCCCAAAAACGGAAAGCAGCTCGATCCCCGAGACCTGAACGCTGGTCGAGGAAAACCAAAGAGGATCGAAAGTATCGGGTAAAACTTCATGAATTGCATGGGGTTTCGACACGGCGATCTGGACGAAGGAACAGCTCGGCTAAAAAAATCGGAAAGAATGGGGAGCCTGGAAAAATGAGCAGAAAAAAGACCTACATAATACATCAAAAAGTCTATCAAAAAAAGCGAGAAAAAAAGGACACATGAACAAAAGGGCGGCAACCACAGTCGACAAGGGGGAAAAAAAAGACTACCGATCCCATGATAAATGGGAGTGCGGGCCGAGGGGGATAGACGCTTGAACGCGCGCAGAAATTAAGAAGGGGCGGCGAAGTGCAAAAACGAGTTTTTTCGGAAAGGACGAAGAGATCCGGAAACGCGGGGAAAAAGCCCAATGAAATTAAAGAGAGGCTCAAATCGACGGGAGAAAAAACAGCAACCTTCCGAGCAGGGGTGGTAATTTGAACTTGCCCAACATCCGGGCAAAAGTCAAAAAAAAAACTATGTCGGGGTTTACTGAAAGGACTGACTGCAAGGGGGGGGGAGGAACGTCCCCGTTGGGACTACGCTATGAGGGTAAAGATTCACAAATAGACGCGCCGTGGGAGAGAAGTTCGATGTGTGTGTGCACTTGATAAGATGCGGCTCAGGAAACAGGAAGGGGGTGGGGGTGCTTCGCACCCTATCCAAGACACGATTTAATGGCAAAAAGGGGAATCCGACCCCTGACCGGGGGGACGTAAACAAACGCCGGTAAAGCGGGTTAGAAAGGGATGAAAAGGGCGGAAAAAAGAAAGATGTGGCGCAAAAATACGATCGTTTTTTAAAGACGCCGAGGCCGACGTTTCCGGCAAAATCGGAAATAAAAGGACCAGATAGCAAGCGTTTAGAGGCAGGGGAGCCAGCACAATCTGCAGGGTGCTGGAGTGAGGACCTCGAAGCGTTGTAAGGCAACTCCGAGCCGACTGGTGCGCGGGGAAAAAGCAAGCGACTACTGTTTGGGAGGACCAGCCCCAGAACTAAAAACTGCAAGGACCGGACAGAAGCAGAATGGAGTCCACCCCGGGACGGTCTTGCACTTCGGGAAACGGGGGGTCCCTCGCAGTCACATCAATCCGGAGGTGGGGAAAAAAAAACAGGGAATCAATAGAACATCTCTGACGGAACGTGAGAGACCTAAAAACGGGGGGGAAACAAGCCGCTTGGGACCCGAGAAACTGGTCGTCCAGAGGCAACTGACTCCAATGAAAAGAAGGGGAAACAACTCCAATAGGAACGCGCGGGATAAATACCAGATTTGGGCGCCCGGGTGGCCGCACAAGGTAAGGAAGAGAAAGCCGCCTTGTCCGAGAAAAAGCGGGGGCGAGAACTAAGGGGACCGGGGAGAAAAGGGTGGCGAAACACACGACAGCGGGAAAGAAAAGGAAAAACACCTGGCCGTTAGGGAAAAAAAAGATTGGGTTTGGTGCGAGGTTCTCAAAAGGCCGAAGAGCAAAAAAGTAACCGGGACCAGCGAACGGGGGGAGACGCGCCACGAGACAGGCAATACTGTCAAGGAAGGGGTCGGAGACAGCCTCCTGTAAAAGGAGGATAAACGAGAGTTGGAGGCCAGAGGGAGCGAAAAACCCACGACCACCCCTTGGGGTACTGGGCTCAAGGGGGGTGGGGGGGGCGGCATCGCGACAATGCGCGGGCAGCAAGTGTTCAACAAACACGATTACTGCTCTCGATCAAAACCGAGGGGGGATATTTCTTAGAATGCACCTACAACAGAAGGAAAAGAGAGAAAGAGAGGGAAGACAACCCACGGAATGAATCGGATTTTATTTCGCGACCGTCGTGAGGAAAAGGGCGCGCCGAGGGCGAGAAGGAGAAAACCGCGGTGGCCCCCAAAAACCTCGAGCGGCAATCAGGGAGGTGGGGGAAACGGTTTGTGCGAAATCCACGAGAATGAAAAAAGAAGGGGATCTCGTGATAGAGGCTCCCGAAGGAATTGAGTGCCAGGGTCCTACGTGGGCCAAAAAAGGTTTTCCAGTGGCGGAACTGTCATGCGAAAAAAACCGAAGGGCAAGGAAAGGAGAACCAGCAGCACAAAACCGAAATACGCCATGACAAGACGGGTAAAGGAATGGTGTGCGACTACAGGCCCACGCCACCAAAAAGACCAGAGGGCATAATTCCCGGTGCTCATAGTGTCTCCCACCCTTCCTCCGGCGGTCGAGCAGGCCAAATTACGAAAAGGCCGGTGTGCTCGTAACCCGAAGCGGCGGGAGACAAGACCTAGGGAGCGTCGAGAGGTGTGAAAAACCGGCTTGGAATGTCACACAATAAAAAGTTCCATCGGCGAGGTCGCCGCAGAAACTCGGCCAAGGCTTCAAGGGACCTTGTTTCGGTGGGAAATGAAAAAGCGCGGTACTCAACGAGGGATAGTAGTCGATAGGACCAGCACGCGACGACGGGACCACATCAGAGAAGAAGCACCCAGGTCCCTGAAGAAAAACCAGGTCCGATCTTGAGGAGCAATCGGCGGCTCAGAACAATCGTCGGGGAGGGGCAAAAAAACGAAGGACCTAACCAAACGGGAAGCAGGTGTAAAAAAAAGGGTTGAAGAAATCATCCAAAAAAAACCTACCAACGCCGGGAAACGCCTTTACTCGACATGTCCGTGGAAAGGAGAAGGGGAAGAATGCCTCGCGAAAGAACGGCAAAAATCGCGTAAGAAGAGTGTCAGGGCCAAATGAGGGTAGAAAGTCAGCCCAAGAAGCTCCATATAAGGCCGGAAACTCCCAAATCACCTCGGTCCCGACCGCACCCAACAAAAAGACTTCCATAGGCTGCAACAAAAGTAGAGCTTGCAATAGGACGAACCGCCCGAAGTTCGCGCCAAACATCTCAAGTCAGCGCCCGCCAAGGCGCTGCTGCAGGCCCGGACCCCCCCAGGCTACAGCGGGGGAGGGGGGAAGGACGACCTGGGGGGAGAAAACTAGAAAAGGAGGTTTATATGAAGATTTTGGAATAAGAACAACGCCGGGGGTCAGAGGAAGGAAGGGACTGGGTCGGCTGGCCTCCGGGGGCAGGGCGTCGAAGGGAGAGAAAAAGGACGGCTCGAACAGCTGAATAAAAACGTAAGATGGAGGCGTGAATTTGCGGGCACCGTGCAGGGGAAAGAACAGCCAATCAGCGGTCCCGCCACAGATAAAAAGGTCGTTCGCGCCGAAAGTGAAAAAACAAGGGAAGGCCTCTGACCACCCGGCAGAGGCCGTGATGATGGGGCGGACCTATCGGGGGAGGACACGGGCCCGGGCCCTCCGGGGATGTTGCTTTGTTGCGAAAAGAGCCCTAGGGCGCGACCACCTCCGCCACGAAATACGGAGGGGAAAAAAGCCGCGTGAAGTATCCGGACTGCCAGATGCGCAGGTAAATTGTTGGGACTTGGAGCGTCGGCCGGTCGCGGGCATAGTCGGGAAATGCAATACTGCGGTCTTACAGAATGGAGAGGAAGGAGGGAGAGAGGGGGCGAAAAAGCTCGCCAAAAACGCGAGTGGCAAATGATCGAAAAAGTCGCACAAATATGAGCCGCTGCCGCGGAAAGCTTTTCAGCCACCGGAAGAACAAGGCACGACGGAAAAAAAGGGGACCATTCGTCGAAATATCGACAAGCAACAAGAACCGAGCACCCGACAACCGCCAAAGAACGCGAACGAGCCTCCCGGGAAAATTCGCGAATAAGGGAGGGTGGCGCCGTTGAAGGGTCGTGAGGGTGCAAGGGTGGAAGTCAGAGGAGGGGGGCCTGCAAGGTTGAGCGCCCGATTCAAAAAGCCGCGCGAAGGCCGCTCGGAAAAACCACCAAGTGAAAGGAGACCCCCAGAGGGGCAGTGGGGGGGGAAATCTTTGGAGAAGCGCCGGGAGTTTGAACTCGAACAGGTTCCTTTCACAAGCGAGAACAGTTTTGGTTTTGCAGGCAGAATCGGGGGGGGCGGAGGCGCGTTGAGATCCTGGCAGACGCGGGGGGGGGGGGCACGTGAGGGTTGAACGATGGAGCACGGGATTCGCCAGAGGCGGGGAAAGCACCCTCCCACGACCAAAAAGCTCAGCAAGTCCCGAGGGGGCGAAAAAGGGGGCC
>Ga0179593_1410887_pt1 | contig 12393 bp, 15 predicted proteins | sample CZODoug2_1_08_16_FD_185931 | JGI IMG/M metagenome (GOLD analysis project Ga0179593, IMG submission 185931) | Vadose zone soil fungal communities from Angelo Coast Range Reserve, California, USA - CZODoug2_1_08_16fungal (PacBio error correction) | ecosystem: Environmental > Terrestrial > Soil >...
ACCACGACCGCATTTGGGGAGAGGGAACCTGGGGTGTGAACTTCCCAGCAATATCGAAACGTGGGCGTAGAATAGACGCATGATGTCCCATATTAGAAACGAGGCCAGTACAGACGTCAAGAGAGGAAGAGAAAAAGCAGGGTCTCCTGAGAGGCGATTAGTTGTCATATGGCAGTCCTCTAAAGACAGGATTACTTCCGAAAAACTGCGTCCGATGAGGGAAAGGGCCGCGACCTTCGATCAACAGTGGGGAAAAGAAAGGGGGAGTTGGGTCAATCGATTGTCATGGATCAGATAGTTCAGCCGTCCGCTTAAGGGGGGGAGCGGACTACATAAGGAAAAGGAGCCAAGTTATCTAAATTGAAACCCCTGTTTCAAGGATGCCTGCAGTGGGGGGGGAACAGAAACAAAATAGAGGGAATCTGAGAAAGCTCAGAAAAACGGAATCTCCTCAGGGAAAAGGGGAGAAAGAGGGGGACCCTTGAAACCAAAAAAAAAAAAAAACCCCCGGAAAAGTAAAAGAGCGAAAGTATGAAGCAAAGAGAAGGTGAATCAATATTGGAGGAGAAATTGGGAAAAAGAGTCTCTCTTGTATTCGGGACACGATCGCGTCGATGGCTGAAGTCCTTCATTGGGGACAGCGCGATCAAAACAAATGCTTTGAGAGAGGGGGGGGGGAACGAGAGAAAAAACAAAGAGGGAAAAAAGGGGGACCGAAGAGTTCGGTGGCAGAAAAGGTCAATAGAAGCGTATGGTGAAAGGGCGCGGGTGTGGGAAAGGGGACGAGACGTCGAAACGAGTAAAAGGAAGGGATGGAGAGTGGCCGGGGAAAAGCAAACTCGGGGGCAACTGGAAGCGGGAGCAAGGGAGCTTTCACGGTGACAAGGGGAAAACGGAAGGATCGGGTATTCCCCGTTCTAAAGGAAGCGAGGCAGGAAATTTATGGACTTAAAAAGGGGGGTGCAGATGGGGGCAGGGTCAAAGTTTATAAAAATTCAGTTGAACTCAAGGGGGGGCTAATATGGCCAGGATACAGAAAAAGGAGTCAATCAAGAGAAGTGGGGACGATCGTGAGAGAAAGAACAGAAAAGATGTCCACCATGGGGGCACGCGGCTCCTGTATCTGTAAGGCAAATCTATCCAAACAATCACTCACTATCGCGCTCGTCGTTAATAGAGAAAGGTTTAAATTTTCCTAAGCCAACGAACGGAAGTGTTCAGGGAAGTGAGGGGGATGGAATAAAAAACTCATTTCCAAACACCTCATCCCTGACGCAGGAACGGTCTGTAATGTCAAAGCGGGGGAAAACATGCCGAAGAAAGAAAGAACTGACAATCTAATACTTCGGGTCCATGGAAGAGGGAACCGGGACTGCTTCAGGGGTTTTACAGATCGCGACGCAACTTGAGAAGAATAGAAGCCTATCGGGAGGAAAACTAGTAGAGGGGGACTGAGCTAAAAAAACGCGAAAAAAGCCGAACGGTCCAGGATTGGAACTTGTCTCTCCGCAGATTACGAAAAAAAGAAAGTGCAGGGGATATGAGAGCGGTGGAAAGGGGGGAAAAGTTTAGGACTCCAGAAAACGCCTAGGTCTAAATCGGGGAATCGAAACTTCCGGAGCCTTTCGGGAAAGACCCCGCAGCGAATACGTTGCGAGAATCGCAATGCTTTGGGGGAGAAATTATTCAGCAACCAGAGGAGAAGTAGGATAGAACAATGGGTAATGACAACTCATCCTATTCCAATGTTGAGAAAGTCGAACATGTTTCCTTGAGCGGTTCCATATCAGGAAGAACGTGGGTGTCAGGGGGGTGGGAGTATTAAAAAGAGAAGAAGGAATAAGGGGCTGTCAGACGAAATTTTAGAAGCGTCATGAGGGACTGAATGAGAGGAGGAGATTCAAAGTCTCCTACTAAATATCCGGCAGCAATTTAAGTCGAAACTAACGGAGGGCAGTTAAAATTCAACTTGGAGGAACAGAAAGAAAGTTGAAGGGTAAGCATCAAACTGAACGATACGGGGACTATATATCTACAAAAAACAGAAGAGATGGTACAATATGAGATTGGGGGGTAGGATCAGGGAGAAGGGGGGGGAGGCCGGCAAATTGAACCTTTAGAGATAGACGTGGAAGAAGGGGCAAAATTCGGGGGGGGGACTTTGAAGTATGCAGATAGAGAGGAGGGAGGGGTCAGACGACTTCTATATCTTGAGAATCTGCCGCGTCTAAAAGTTCGACCGAATGAATAAGGGGGGGAAAAGCTGATCATAAGAAGAAAAGGACACTGGGGGGTCGATAAACACCGCATGCACCCATGTTCCGCCTAAAAAGGTATTTCAAGGGACTGAGGTTTGAAAGTACGACTGATGATCGAGAACGACGTTGCTGAGTAACGAGGGGGATTTAATAATTATCCCAACAAAGAAGGAAACGGAGAAGCAGACCGGAGGAGATGGGGAGGCGCAGCAGACGAGTGCAGCCGATCAGGAAGCGGAGGATAGGTAGGTTGTCGGTCGTGAAAAGACTAAAATCGCAGCCATATGATGAAAAGGAGGAAAAAAAGGGGGTCCAATCCTACTCGATCGAGACTTGGGGGTCCGCCAATGCGCAGGAGCAAAACTCGAAGGAGGGCACGATCAATGACCCTTCGCTTGCCCTATCGATCTTACACTGACTCGGGAACTCGGGGCTGGTCGGATGGGGGGAAAGAACTTTCTAGTTGCCCAGCGATGGCCTGCCGGATGGTGGTGTTACCTCAAGAGAACCCGAAATCAAGCGTTCATTGCGTCAGTAGGGGGGGGGGAAATGGGAGTAGGGGAATAAGGGGGGAGCCAGAGAAAACAGGAAGAAGGTCCGGGGTTACCTGGGGCGGGGGGAAGGGTCAACGGAGCGATCAAGGAAAAAAAAGACGGTCTAGCTGGAACTGAAGAAGTGCAATTTGGCTCGTCAGCAATACAGCCATAAGCGGGGAGACGATGAACAAAAATGGGGGGACCGCGTAGTGAAAAGGAAGCACAGGCCGACAACTGAGGCAACCTGTGGGGGAATTTGGCGGACGCGGTCACGCAACCGGAAACAACTATGGAAAAAGAGAATCGTAAAAACTTCAATAACAAGTTGAGAAGCGGAAGGGTTAGACGGAAAAAGGGTGAAATACCAAAAAAGTGTTCCGTTAGAACGGGAAAAAGAAGATCTAAAAAGGCGAATCCGTGGGGAATGTCACCGTGAGGCACCCTTGGGGGGCACGCAACGCGTGCTGACCACCGAGTGGGCAGTGAGAGGAAAAGATCAGAAAGAGAAAAAATGGGAATCGTCGCCAGAATGGCACCCCGAAGCAGGACCAGACGACAAGGCAAGGCCGGACATTGGGCAATTGGGAATGGGAAAAAAACTCTGCGAGAAAGTGGCCGCGGTGACATGCGTTCAACATTAAAGAAAGGAGCTGGAGACAGGGCGGGGGACAAAAGGCTGACTCGCATCGACAAAAGTGACGCCGAGAAGCATAGAGAAAAATATAAAACAAAAGACGCAAATACGTGAGGCGCGTTTGAGTTATAGGAGGCAGAGGGGAGGGGGGGTGGACCCGGGCAACCAGGAAAAAAATCGGCTATTAACCAGGTGACTACTTAGGAAAAAACTGTAAAAAAACGCTCTGTGGCAAGCGAAAAGCTCGGGTAAAAAAGGCAGCGAGGACAGGAAAAAGGGGTAAGGGCACGTCTAAAAGCTGCAAACAGCCCTTGGAGCTTGAAAGCAAGTGATCTTAAAAAAGAGGGGGGAAAAACGATCAATATCAAGACCCGACCTAATCTGGTCCATGTGGGGGGGGGGGGGGGGGGGACCTGATCTGGGAGGAAGGATAAGGCGGACGCATAGAACGCGAGTTTAGAAGGGGACTCGCTTACTTATCTGAAAGGAAGTCAGGGGGTCGAAACTACAAAAAAAAAGATCAGGCACCACGGTTTGCGAGCGAGAAAAGGACGTCTTTACTGGCGAAGGAAAATAGGGCGAGGTCCAATCCAGACCATGAAACAAGAACCTGGGACTCGCCCATCGAGGGAATTCCACCCGTGCGATTTAACACATGCGTTGAAAAAGTGGGGCGACTAGAAAAAAAAAAAAAGTATGAGAAGAGAACTAGACCATTTTGTTTAAGGAGGGACACTTGTTTGAAAGGGGAAAAGAGGGGGGGAAAAACGGGATGGGGAAGGCGGAGGGCCAAGGAGAAAATAAACGATGCAGTACAGACGCCGAGTCTCGAGGCACCAAAAAGGGTCGCCGATTTTCGGGCGTTTCTATTCCGTGAATTCAACAGAACGAAAGCAGGACGAAAAATCAGGAAAGGATAGTCGGCAAGAGAAAGCCGCGAACGATTCGATAGACCATATCGATGAAAATCATGAAAGTGTCCTCTATGGCATCCTCTATTTCGCCTGTCACGCGACGAAATGCCTACAATTAGGAGAGAAAAAAAGAAAGGGGGGAAGGGCGTGGGGGGGAAAACATTGGGAGGAAGAAATTCATTGGTGTCCTCGCTTCTCCGCATGCATCCCACAAGCGAGAACCTTGAGGGAAAAAAATTCAGTCACAATCCTCGAGCCCGTCGCAGAGGGGGTGCCTTGGAAAACCAAAGGTGAAAAGAGAGACGACTAATACAACTAAGACCCAAAAGTATTGTCTAATTGTGAATAGCAAAGCTCGAAAAAAAAAAAATGCGTCACGACGTCGATGGCGATGACCTGAGAAGAGGGGGGGCGACGAACAGGAGACATAAAGGAGATCTTACTAAATAGGAAAAAACGGACAAGCAGGCGAACCTTCCTAAGTGGGTACTGTTAAAAGAAAAAGGAAGGGAGGCTCAGAGACTGTCCGCGGTGTCCGAAAATTTCGGTATAAGCGAAGGGAACACATGTGAAGAGGGAGGAGGAGCCTTCTATAAAAGACACCGAGGTTTTTTCATTTATCGTCTGTAGGGGGGGGGAGGAAAAAAGAAAACTTGGGAGGGGAGATGAACGGTGAAAAAGGGCCAAAGAGGAGAAAGGGGTATATATGCGCACGGTGATAAATAACACATACTAAGAGTCCATGGTGGCGGGGAAAGTTTTGCAGAAAAAGAGGAGTCTGGAAGAAGAAATTTGGGATGACTTCTGCGGTTTTGAAACGTTGTTGGAGGGGGAATTAACGGTGGGGCCAGCGGCCCAATTCGGGCAATCAGTTAAAAGTGGAGGCTTTTGGGGGGAGAAGGTCAAACGGCCACCAGGGTAAGCGGCAGGCATCGAGGGCTGTTCTCTTGAAAAAACGATCCAAAACGCACGGAATTTCTATCTGAGCTTAAGCGGTTAGGATCTATCCGGGGAAAAAGGTGAAAAAATCCCATTAAACGAAGTGTGGTCGACGGCTGGATTCAATTTAGTTCAATAACAGAGGAAGAAAACTTACTTCCCAAGGGAACACACAATCAACACGCGAGTTCGAAAGTGGTCTCAGGGGAAACATGCGAAACTGGGACATTGGGAAGAGGAACTTGGAGGGGAAGAAGAAAAGTTCGGGTCATGAAGGCACCCGAGGTCGGCAGTCAGTGTCCGATATCGGTGGGGGCACTTTACATACGACGAATGAGCACTAAAAGGGGACGTGTGGGCAGTCGCGAAAAGAGAGAGAAGAAAAAAGAAGGAAAGAGGGACTAGGTGAAAGAAGGAAAAATAGGGGACGCATGAGGGCAGGGGCTATTCTCAAGGGGGGCAAGATGCAAAGGTAGAGCAAGAAAGAAAAGCAAAAAGGAAAACCGATCGTCTGAAGGCCGCCGCAGACATCGAAGGGGGAAGGGGTATTAGAATCCATGAAGAAGGGCGTTTGTCGCAAAAATCGTTAGAGGGACAAATTAGGTATGAGGATGAAGGGAGGCTTAATGAACACCAACAGTCTCTCCGGTACGGGAATTTTAATGCAGAAAAAAGGGGGGGACTAAAAACTGTTTGCATATCTGAAACAAGTGGTGATCTTGGGGAGCACCAGACCTGGGAAGGAAGGGCGGAAAAATTTTATAGCTGGGCAATAAAAAAAAAGCGTGGAACAGAAGCGAGAGGAAACCGTGAAACTGTCGAAGAAAGAAAAAAGAAGGTCCGGATGGACGTATATCCAGAATTCATGGAAAAGGTCTCTAAAGGGCGACGAAGATACAGGGAGAGATAAACTCGAAAAAAAAACCAGGCGGAGTAATCGCCAGAAAGTTTGAGCAGGAAGGGGACGGAGACTTGTGATATCCGAAGCACGACGTTTCCAAGTGCGAATAGCTGGGAAAAAAAGAAAAGAGGCAATAAAATTAGGAAATCCAGGCCGGGAAAGTTCACAAGGAAAAAAACTCATCCTCCCAACACCACTGGGGTCATATCTCAAACCCATGCCCCATGTGCGCCTACCATTAGCATACTGCGGGGGGGTTGTGCAAAGGGAGAATGGAGGGGGTCAGGTTACTCCTTTGGCAGGCTTTAAACGAGGAGGGGAAGATGGATCCAAAACGCAAGCGAGGGGAGGAGTGCGCGACTGACTTCCGCGGAAGGAGGAAGAATAAAGAAATCGATCGATCCTGCCAGAGCAGTCTGGAGGAGAGGTCAGGGGTTCAGGAGGCGACACAGGGTCGGGGGAAAAAACGGAGTCGCCCGGAAACAATAGACCAGAGGGAGACAATTTCCAATACGTAAAAAGTGGAAAAAAATTTTCGACTCGCGGCGTATGGGTTAGGGAACAAAAAAGATGACCGTCGTTGCTCAGAGAGGAGGAGAAGGGGCCTTGGAGAAGGGGAAAAAATCGTCGTAACACTGACCCGGACCTCTTTGAAGGGAGAAAGGGGAAAGAATCTGAGATTGGGACCAGAATGCCTTCTCATGCAATGTTGTAAAACAAAAAGGAGAAAAATGGAGAAAATACAGAATTTAGGAGGGAATTGATTGTGGGAAAATGGGGAGGACACGGATCGCTTATGGGAGAAAGAATCAAAAACCGTACTACAAACTTCCGTTAATTAGGAAACGGTCACGTAGAGGAGGCTGGCAGGGGAAGGAGGGCTAAATTCACAAATGAGTAGGTGGCTCGATGCCAACGACGATAAGACAGAATCGGAAAGGGGGAAAATTGGTGGCCCAAGGGGCCTGCCGAGCCTACAACGAAAACTGGGGGGGCAGCAGTGGGAGGGAATGGACAGAATACCGGAAAAAAAAAGCAAACGCTCCGACGTATAAACAGGGAGTCTTAAGCCTGCGATCCTGACCACCGTTTAAGACGGGAAAAAAAAAGTAAAGGTGTTCACCAGGGAATAAGACGAGAAATGTGGACCTCATGCTTGGAAGGGTCCCTTGGAAAAACAACCCTTGCCCCGGGGAAATGAAAGAGAACAACAGAAAAAAAAGAAAGGGAACAGGACCAAAGAGTGCTTGGATATGACCAACCGATATTCAGCCTAGAACCATTTGCATCAGCGGATGAAATGGGTCAAGAACACGCGACGTCGTCAAACGATCGAGGTTCAGAAAGTCAGGAAAAGGTGTATGTACAGTAAATATGCCGGCGCCGGCTTGGCCGAGTTTGGGTTACTATGGGAAAACGTTCAAACGAATTAGCCCATGGATCGGCAACATACGGACTCGCCATCACGGCGAAGAAAGGAAAAAAAAAAAAAAAAAATTAAAAAGAGAACTTCACACACCACGCACTTGGGCCGGCGCGTTTAGGGTATCTTCGGAGAGGATGGGGGGAGAGGGGGCACCCCGGCAAACCGGGCCGACGAGGCTAATGACCAGAGGGGGGTCAAGAAAAGGGAAGAAAGAGTGACTTCAGGAGGGAAGAAAGAGAAAAAACAAACGGCGCTATTCATGAACCTGGTCACAAGTTCGGGAGCGCAAAAACTAACAAAGTCTGCTGAGCGAAAGGGAGTAGAGAGCAGGAGAGACAAGGAAAGGGAACTCGGGAAGCTTATCAAGGACCAGAAAAAAGTCATTGAGGTCCTCGGGGGGGGGACGGTCGATAGGACGCGCGACTTGTGAGGGGAACCATATAGACCGAGGTAGCAGATCCGTAAGGGAATGACCGGCATGAAACGCAAACTAAATCAGGGCGGGGGGAAGGTTGGAGAAGAAGCGAAAACTAGGGAAGGAATAGGGGGGAAAGTATAAGATGAAGAAGGAGCAGAAAAGCCAGACCCTTTCTAGCACTATCGGAGGGAAGAAAAAAATGGGGCTGGGGGAACTCAAGCGGTGATGCTCAACACAACAACGGAGGAGTAGAGAAATTGCGGACCACTAAAGGGGGAAAAATGCGCACTCACGGGGTTGAAAAGTAAAAACGGGCGATACCCTTCTGTGCGGCTGAGATCCTTAGGCGGAGGAAAAGAGGACTGAAAAGGGGGAAAATCTCACCTGACAGACGTCCGCTCGCTCTGACAACAAAAGGGTCTCGGATTGCGGGGGGGGGAGTCAGGGAAGAAAGTAGAGAAAAACGGGAGAGGATCTACACTACACCTCGGACACGTCTGCGTCAGAGGAACAAGGTATGCCGAGGGAAAAGAAGCTAGAGGACCCTATCGGGACGCAAGACTTGGCCTCTATGTTCATTGGATCAGCTCAGGAGGAACAAAAGAGAGTTGAAAAGGGAGTCGGCGAAGTCAGATAAAAGAAGCGCACAGGGGGAAGGCAGATAATTTACCAAAAGGTAAGGGGAGACCGTCAATGTTTTTGTGTCAGCGCTCTGAAATCAAAACCCTCATGATCCAAAAGATAGGGAAAAAGGTCTGGAAGAGGGAGAAAAGGGGTAAAGAGGAATCGAACAGGGCGTCGCGAGTTGCACCGGGCCCTCCACGTCCATCTATAAGAATCGAAATGCAAAGAAGAAATTGCTCCACACGTCTGGGGTCAGATTGAGATCCTTGGATTATCGAATACCGATTTAGAAGGAAAAAAGTTGACTACGACGAGAGGAAAGCCAGGCGAGCAGAAAGCTCTTCACGCAGGCCAAGGGCGCGCAGAGTTTCCGCAGGTGAAATAACAAATGAAAAAGGAAACGTCAGAACAATCTGCTGTCTTTGACGAGCGGGGGCGAAAATTTCTGAAAAAAATGCAACATGGTATAGGGATGAGAGGGACCGTCCTCAAAAAAAGAGGGACCAAGTTTCATCTCTGGGGCAATCCTCTTCAATTGGCCTTCTTGAAAGGCGGGAAAAACTTCATACTGTGATTCGCCCGTCTAAAGAACAAAGCGCGCAAAAAAGTGACCATTAAGGGGGGGGAGGAGATCGAAGTGTAGAGGAAGGGGGAAAAAAAAAAAAACGTTATACTCTTCTGCGTTGGGAAACGTGTGGTGAATTTCTTATCGGGGGTGGGACCTACGCCAAAGTTCTTATCAAAGGCGGCCTTGTTGGCTCTTTGACCGGCAGGGAAGAAAGAAAAGGAGCCACAAAGGGGACCTAGATCCTCTTTGGTGTATCGTCGGTAACGAAAGCGAGCCAAAAAAGAAAAAGGAATTGAGGGAGAACTCTGCGGGGAATTTCGAGGGCCTTTAAAACTTTTCACAGTCCAGTTTAACGGATTGGGGTTCTTAAAGGGGGAGGATGGAATAAAGCGAGAGGGGAAATCAAGGTGCACACACAAATCCCTGACGCAAGTCCCGTAGGAAGAGTGAAAACACTTTCGAGTGAAAGACATGCCCTGGAAATCGTAGACTTTCTCATCAAGTCTTGCCATTCACGAAAAAAAGGGTAGGCGTCAGGGGGGGAAGGAAGCTCTAGGGGGGAAAAAGGGGAAAAGAATCGACCGTCCTATCAACGACGTAGAGTTTTCAGGGGAGCAGAAGTCTGCTCAGTAAACTGTGAATTGACCTTGGTCCTCCTCTAGTTAGAAAAAAAAAAAAAAAAAAAAAAAAAGGGACATAGGGTCCAGACTATGCGAATGCTGGGACACACGGGGGATCAGCATAAAAAGTAAAGATCGCGCTTGGATCGGCCGACGCAAAAATCGGTCCGGGTCGGAAACCTAGACAGAGAAGAAATGAGCAAAAGAGGAAAGACAGGCTTTTGTGATCATTCTCAACACCGCGTTAAGCTCACAGGGGAGGGGGAAAGATAATAAAATCATTCGTAATGAAAAAAAAGCAGTCTAAACAATGGGGGAGGCTAAATAGCGGTGGGTTGAAGGAGGAAATGGTTCTCTTGGGGGGGGGGGGAGCGCTAAAGTATGCATGCGGAACGAAATTGGGTATCAAGGGCATGGGGCTATCGGAATCGTCGACGCATTCCATCCGTGAAATCGAAACTACATTAGGCAAGGTAGTCCGAATAGAAGAGGACAGGGGGGGGAAAGATGGCGCGGAGCGATAAGAACTCTCACTCAAAAAAAAAAAAAAAAAAGGGTAGGAGAAAAGAGAGAGCCCAGCGCTCGCTCCATTGAGGAACCGTCAAAAAAAGACTGGAAGAGTTAGAGAAGGAAGGGACTGCAAGGGAGGTCAGACTGGTCAAGAGGGCAGATTCTTCTTCTTCATAACTCAGGAATATAAATTTAAGCCTAGCTACCATTTCGACCGCCTTCGTACGAGGAGCTTCTCAGAAGACAAACAAAAACTTTTTCAAGCGAGGGAAAAATGAAACCCCATTCGAAGAACATAGGCAGAAAGACTGAGGGGGGGGGGGGTGGGCAGTACACCTTGATTGCGAGAGGTGGCATTAAAAAATGCGGTAAAATGATCAACAAAAGGAAGGAGAGTTCAAGAGTAGGCGAAAAAGAGGGATGGCCGCCTTCAGAGGTTGTTGCGTTTTCGACGATGGGCGAAGGCCGAGAAAAAAAAGAGGTCAGTTGGAAAAAAAGATTATCACTTGAGGGGCAAAGAGAAAGAGAACCTGCCATATGAGTACCTACGGCGAGACAGGTCCAATACCTGGAAAGAGGAAAGAGGGCTCCACCTATTTCTCTAATGCAGAACGTCGTTGCTCCCGGATCGAAAGTCACTTCTCAAGGGGGAAAGAAGAGAAACTGAAGAACGAAACTAGGGGAGGGCAGGAGGGGAAAAAAGGAAGTCAATTGCGGCGCGGCTACGATTGCTTCCAGGGCGGTGTTCCACTCAAAAAGAAAACAGGGAGATAACAGAAGAGTCGTAAGATTGTTTGGAAAGGGGGGGGAACCAAGGAATGTATGGCCTCACAAGAAAAAAAAATCTAAAAGTGCCTTTTACATTGGAAAAAACGTTCAAACGCTCGAGGTTAACCTCCTCGCTAGATAAAAGGACGGGAGGGTCTTGTTGGCTCGAGTGGAGGCCGACGATGCCACGCGGCGAAAAACCACATGGGTCCCGAGGGGGACAACCAAAAGAAGGGACACGGCGCTTGCTCACAGCCGTTGGGGAGGAGACCTGGCACATCAGAAAACGGAAAAACCAGTGGCAAAACGCATCCAGAGAGGGAGGTCATTATCACCTTTCGATATATGTAAAATGTAAGACAGGAATGGGAACGACACGAGAAAAGTTACAGGTTAGAACCGGCGAATATCTCCACCTGAGCGCAAGTTGGGGGTCCCGGTTAACAGGCACTTGCAAAGGATAGAGGGGACAAAAGGATTACCACCTATTTTGCTGCTAGGACGGCCCGAATCTTCAGACCATGCTAGCGCCGAAAAGAAGTTTCGACAAAAAAGAGAACTGGGAGGTCAGAGGGAACTGCACGCCGTCATGCAGGGGAGGGACCGAAACTCTGCATTCGACCGTGTCACTGGGACGATTTGTTTTACTAGTTCTGAAGGACCGAGTGGACGCTGTCGTCGGCAACATGATGAAATCGGGGAACTTCAGAGGTGAGGAAAAAAAAAGGGAATAACAGAGGAGATAGGACCCCAAAGAAACCCAATACTGAGACGCTAAGTTTTCAGGTAGCGACGAGGCGGTGGAACCGGTCAGCTACAGTTTGTCGAGAGTAAGAATAAGGAGGACAGAACTCGGTAGCGGCGCTTTGACCTAGGAGACAGCGCTACAACAAAGGGAGGAGGGAGGTACCCTTCAATTTAAAAAAAGGAATACTGCTGAGCCGGGGCGCAGCGACTTGAAACAAAAGGCGGAACTCAGCGAGGGAAAAAACCTCGGGGCCAATCCGTGAGGTCAAAAAGACTAGGGGGGGGTATCTAAAAGTATCGATCACGGCGGTCTCCTTAGATGACGCAGAAAAGCTGACGATGTTGTATGTCATCAGAGAAAGAAGAAAAAAAGGAGAGAACGAAAGAAGAAAAATCTGAGGACGAAGAGGGGGGGATGCTATCTATCTGGTACTGGCATCGTGGAGAATATGGCAAAAACATAAGGCCGACGGAATCAGCAGACTCTCCAGAAATTTTCTACGCCCTAGAATAAAAGGTGGATTTAAACA
>Ga0179593_1447180_pt1 | contig 12393 bp, 14 predicted proteins | sample CZODoug2_1_08_16_FD_185931 | JGI IMG/M metagenome (GOLD analysis project Ga0179593, IMG submission 185931) | Vadose zone soil fungal communities from Angelo Coast Range Reserve, California, USA - CZODoug2_1_08_16fungal (PacBio error correction) | ecosystem: Environmental > Terrestrial > Soil >...
AACTTGGGGAACGATTGCATCGGTAGTCTCGGGAACATGCAAGAAATTCAAGTGCAAAAGTTGGTGTGGGGTGGTATTAAACGAAAATTAGTTGATACGAGAGGGGAGAAGGCAGCTGCCCCGAGTTGGTTTGTGAGTGGGTCGTTCTGGGGGCCCACGTATGTTTTAAGGTATGTCAAAAGTTGAAAGGGCGGCGCGCCAGGGGAGGTCGAGCCACGACGTAATAACAAAGGGAAGCAGCTACCAATTTTTGCCGCGCTGCAATGGCATGGAGAGAACACCCCAAGGGCCGAACGGCGCACAACAACGAGTCGAAAAATAAACCTCTCAACGAAAGGAGCCAGAGCAGCACGCCAAAAATACCGCGAAAAAAATAAGTAAGGGAAAAAAGAAAAGTAAATTTACCCAATGGAAATTTCCTTGAGGGATCAACGAAGGGAAAAAATTGGACGGTTTGGAGCGAATGAAGGCAAATCATGGCAGCTGGGAAAAAAAAGACATACAAGGGACCAAGGGAAAATTCCCTTGGGCGGAAAAAGCTAAAGCCTCAAGCCGAAGAAGAAAAAAGCGAAGACAAACCGAACAGTGAAAAAAAGAAGCGGCCTAGAGGGACGAGAGGTGCGCGAGCGCGAAAGTGCTGAAGGAACAATCGAAAAGGAAAAGGAGCGAACTGGCATACTATCTACAAAGGGAGCAGTAGGGGGGAAAAAGCGGGTGAGGCCAAAAGAAGGAGGGGTTCTGGGTGAAAGAACTCTCAGGCGAGTTACCATAGAACAATAAGAAAAAAACACAAGGGGGGCGGGGATTTCAAAAATAAGGGTTTGGAAAACTGAGGGTGTTACGTAAGAAGGACGCCAGACGACGACTTGTCGAAATCTAGATAAGGGAAAAAAACGGGCATTAAAAACTCCGGGGGGAAAGAGCGAGACACAGCGGCGGTTCCGAACAAAAATCAAAAGGGAAAAAAATTTCTCAGAGGCTGTAGGGGGGACTCAAACGAAAAAAAAGTCGACTCGAGAGGGGGAAAAAAAAAAACAAGGTTGGGTGAAACGACACAAGAAAGGCCGCGCAGCATCGGAGCGCGTCCAACAAATTTTAAAAAGGGGGTAGGTCAGGAAAGTTTTGGGGTAATGGGAAAATTGGGGAACTTGAAAAAAAGACAAGAGCCTAAAAAGCATGAATCCGGGTGGGGGTCGTGAGGGACGCCCCAGATAAGGCCGCCGGGAAAGCAATGTTCAAAAAACGACGAGATCAAAAACTCGAGGACAGGAATTTGCAAAGCGGGCATTGCAAACGCTGGTCCGTCCTCAGGAAATGCGAAATCGGTCGGCAATTACCGAAAAAGTAAAAAAGCGAATCCCGATCTGGGAGGTTCATAGGGAAAAAAAACGTTGACACTCATTTCCCCGGCGGGTGACCGCAGGACTCAAAAAACAGTCAGGGCAAAGTATTAAACGGGAAAAAGACAAAACTAGGGTTCGCAATCAACAGGCAAAAATTAAGGGAAAAGGAAACCAATCCATGAAAAGGGAAAGCTCATTGCCCGCCTGAAAATGCAGGGGGGGGGGGGGGGGGGGGGGGGGGGGGGGAGGGGGGGGGCCCAACATGCCAGAAAAGCAAAGACCGATGGGGCGTTGCGTAAACCTCGGATAATGAGAAACCAAGGGAAGACCGGAGGAAAAAGAAAAAAAAGGCCGACAAAAAATTCGATCTCTGGCTAAGTCAAAAAAAAATAAACGATCGGATAGAAAAAGCACGTAAAAAAATGGGTCCGGGACGCCAGAACAACAGATGAAAACGGGGGTCAACGGGAGAAAGATTAAAAGGCGGCTATCCCTGGAGACGAACTTATGGAAAAAAATCAAAGACGGAAAGAATTGAGAAAAGAACTCAAAAAAAACGATGAGAGAGGGAAAAGTGGACGGATCGAACCTGATGCCGACAAAGGAAGGGAGGAAAATGCCGAAACGACGAAAAAAAAAACTCCGAAAGTCATTGCGGACTCAGGGACTGAGATAGCAAAAAGGGGTGGAAAGAAGCTAAATCGGGCAAAAAAAGCCGATGAGAATTGAGGCCTATCAAAGACTAAACAAGGGAAGATAGGAGCGTGCGGGTTCAAAGGATAAGGATTCAACCAGGCTCAAGGTAATCAGCCGTCACCAGCCTCAGGAAAAGGCATGAATTGTAGGGGAAAAACGCCAACGAGGCGGCATGACAGCCGCTGCCGGGATGACGGGGGGGGGTCAAAGGAGCCAGTAATCACCATCGGAATACGGTTAATGGGGCTAAAAAGGGGAATAAGCCGAAGGCATCATCTGAAAGGACCGCAAGGGATGAAAATCTGCAGGGAACAAAAGGGGGAAAATGAGTTTACTTCAAAGCGCCGGAAGGAAACACCGACTCGAAGGAATTGGTCTGAAAGGACAGGCTAATTCCGACGCGCGAGACGGAGGATGTGAAGAGCGCCGCCGACGTGCGGCAGCTCAAAACCTCGAAGGGGACAGAGGGATAGAGCAGAAAGGAAAACGAATTGCAGTAAAAAAAAGTAGAAGAGAAAACGAAAAAAGTGGGAGTCTATTTGGCGAAGGGGCCTTCTGGCAAAAAATAAAACAGAAAAGGGCAAGGGTGCAGAAAAGAGGGGAAACGAAGAGCCCTGTTTAACACCGGGCAGGTGGAAAAAGGAAGAGAATGGAAGCGGATAACGAAAAACTAGATTGTGCGGGAAACCAAAAAAGAGCAAGAGAGAAGGCGAACTTGGATAAAAACTGGTAATGTCCGTCGGATCTCTCGAAGGGTTTCAGGGGAAGCGGCTGAAAAAACATGGGGGAAACGACGGGACCATGAGGGGTGGAAAAGAAAGTGTGTCGACTCGTAAGATGGAGAAAAGATGGAATAGAGATGCGCGTCAGTGGTAGTAAAAAACAAGAAAAAAGAAGTGTTGCGAAGACAATCGGGGGGAAGGTACTGGAGAAGACATTAAATTCCAACTCAAGTACGGAGGGGAACGGCAACAAGAATAAAGACCCCGTCGGTTTGCCTACTTCAAAAAGGGGTCACCGAAAAAAGCTAAAACTAAAAAATTTTAGGAGAGACAAACTTATGGCTCCTTTTGAAAAAGGGAGGAAAAGGAAATCTGAGCGAACTCGGGCCTGGCCCCACCCCCTGCAGGGGGGGGAACCCACCCCCCTTGGCATTTGGGTTTTGGACCACCCCCCCCCCCCCCCCCCCCCCATCCCCGCTTTTTGACAGACCCGGGGCTGTAACCCAGCAAATTGGAGGATATCCAACCCCTGGGGGGAGACGGTGTGCTTTAACCGAACCCAGAACCGGGAATAGGGATTAGAGGAATTTCTTAGGGGGGAAAAAAGCCATCCAAAATCACTTGTAACGGGAGCATAAAACTTTGATTTCCTGGGGCACCCTAAAAAAAATGTTTGTACTAAGATAAAAAACAAAGTGGTTTTCCCAGATTGTCTCGAGGACAATTAATCAATTGGTCAGCTTGGGGAAGGGTAATTACAAAGACAAAAGGATCCTGGCGGATGGCCCGTTTGGAAGCAAGAGGACCTGGGCGCATGGGAGAGGGGGGTGACCGAAAAAACTGAATGTGGAAAGAAAACCTTTGGCACAACGGCCCAGGGGATGTTCAATTCAGACGCGCAGGAAAAACTAAGGCACTGGATAGAATGTTGGCAATAGGGAAGTCGACGAACGTTCGCGTGAAACAGCGAAAAATCTCGGCTTTGGCCAGACGTAACGGACATGGTGGCAGGGGGCAAAAAAAACAAAATCTGGAACCCGCGGGGCAACAGGAAAGGGGAGTGAAATGCGCAAACAGGACAAAAAAGTAATGTCTCGGGTGAAAAAAAACAACAGAACATTGATTGCAAGGAGATTAAATAAACCCTTGAAAACAAAGCCGATAAGGGAAGGCACCGGAAAACAAAAAACGGCGAGAGGTGGTGTGAGCGGCTGGGCTGGGGAGAAGCATGCGCTGGAGGTCGGGAAGATAAGGGCATCCGCAGGGCATAACAGAGAACAGGCTCTATAAAAGTATTCGGGAGGTATAGATCAAACACAAAAAAGGGAAGAGGGTAAAATAGAGAATAGGTCGGTATGTTAAATTAAGGGGGGGCCCGACAGGCCGGACCCATGGGAGCTCCCCGAAAGCGGCGAAGCAAGACTCAGAACCGCAAAAAAAAAGGCCGGGTGGGGAACTGGGCAGCCGTCTTTAGGAGTGACGGTAAAGATGGGAAGCAGAGGCGCGGTACGGAAGTGGGGAATGGCAAAGGGCGAATGGGGGTGTTTGGGGATGCAGAGACGGAGCGTGAAGGGATCCGTCGCAGGAATCTTCAAAAAGGCTGAACACAGAGGGGAGGTACGTTAAGGAAAACCAAATCGGTTCCGAAAGCGCCTATTCGGGAGAGGAGAACGACAGGACCCGGTGACGGCGAGCAAAAATGGGGGGAAAGTCCAAAAAAAAGGAACTTTTTGCCGCGCATCCGGCGGGGGGGGGACAGAACGAAAAAGGCGGACGGTCATCAAGCGATTCTCCCGGATGAAAGATAAACTCAGGGAAAGGACCAGCGCAAAAAAAAAGAAAAAAAGGCTCCTCGTAAAAACGTGTTAAGGGAACATTAACCACTTCGTTACCAGGTTTCATTGGCAATCCGGGGGGGAAACAGGGACTGGTTTGATAGGGCTGAAAGGAACCGGGAAGGGGGTCAGCCGAGAACCCGGACACCCGGAATGCAACGGCCTGTCACCCGTGGGGTCCGCGTACGGCTGGGGATCAAACGCCTCCGGGAACAGACTAATAGGAAGGTAAGGCAACCGAAGTGGGGAAAAACGCCGGGGAAAATTCGTTGCAGAGGAGAAGGGCAATCAGAAATCATGAGGCATTCAAAGAAATAATAAAGAATTACTGAGAAACAAAGGGGTCAGGAGGGGTTCACGTTGGAAAGGGACAAAAAGAAACGGAGGGAGAAGGCCGACAATACTTCAGAGGAAAGAAGAAGGCTCAGGACCCGAAAATGGTGGGGAAAAGGAAATGCAACATCGTTTGGGAAGCTTGGGTTTACTACGTATCCCAGATGGCTAACCTGGGGCCATAAATACCAAGTATACTCAAAAAAAGCACTGTTCCGCACCCACTACGGGGAAAGGTCGGCTAACACTCTTAGGAAAACCGCGAGCACACACTCAAAAGAAAAATGCGGAGAATAATATGAGGAGAGTTTGGGGGGGAGAAAAAAACACTCGGGCTCTACCTAGCGAGGGGGAGAATCTGTTTCCAAAACCACAAACCTCCTCTCTCCTGAGGAGCTAGGAAAAAAAAAAAAGGCGGGGAAATAAGAAGGGCGCCGCTTTGGGAAATCCTTGCTGCCCGTCGGACCATAATCCGGGTCGAGAATCGCAACCGGTGGTGAGGTTCAGTGAACCCGAAGTAAGAGCACAGGGAAAAAAAACGTTCTCGGCGAGCTGCAAAAGAGCTCGAAATAGTGTGTGCGCGACTAAAGGTAAAAGCGATGCGGGGAGCTCCAGGGTCCATAAACAGGGAGCGGAAACGGCAAAAAAGTCGTCCGTTACACGAAAGGAATACCAACTTGTAAATTTCAGAGGGACACAGCGCCTTCCACTCATGGCCCCCCCCCCTGGTGACCGGGGGCAACTAGGGAGAAAGCAAGGGGGGACGGTGAGAAGTGGCGTCGGCAAAGAAAAAGGGGAACGGAAAACGGGGATAATAGGCGGTGAGGAAGAACGAGGCTGACACCACGTCTCAATGATCCTCGGGGGGGGGAGGTCCATGAAAAAAACTCAGCAGTGAGTGAAAAAAAAAAAGACCGGGCTGTTGCGGGGGGGATCACCTAAGAGGGGTCCCCACGGGAAAGACAAGCCGGAACAAAAACTAAATTCGCAGAGGGAAGGTCTGTCGTCAGTTAAGTAGAGGCATCACTTGTCTCCACAGTAAAAGCGAAAAAACAGGGGACTATACCGCCCGAAATGGGGAAACAATTAAAATGGGGGGGAGGAACATCGCGGATTTCGGACGCGTATCCCTGTCTAAAACGATGGACATAACCGTCCGCGTAAGGACATCTCAAAAAAAAACGTAGAGAGAAGAGAAAGAGATAAGAAACGGAAGAGGGACGCATGACGCCGTCAAAATACGGTAAAGAGGGATAAGAAACCGAAATAGCGGAGGCGAAGGGGTAAACGGGACCTTGCGATCTCGCAATCGGCCCGGTTCTCCTCTGCAAGCAAGCAAAGGGAAAAGGGGGAGGGGGGAGGATAAATATCCGGACGAAGACAAAGAGGGGATGCGGGGTTGGGGGAAAACAATGCAAATCATTAATCCCCGACGAAAAAAACTTGATCAAGGTGAGGGAAAAAGCAAAAAAATAATTGGGATCTTTATGCACTTAGACAAGCAAAACAAAAAAAAAAGATGAGGGATGACCGACAAAAGATTATATGTTATGCGGGGGAAGCACATCGACCGTTAATGAAACCCAGGGAAGCGTATGAAGGGGAAATTGACCCGACAAGGGGGAAATCTTACGCATGAACAAGGGCGTGGTCCGAGCCGCGGGGAAAAAAAAGCAATAGGGGGACTTCAAGGCGCCTATAAACTATAAAAAAAAACCTATTCGCTGCGACCGTAACGAGCGTATTGACAGGGGAAGACGGGCGCATCTTGAAAATAAAAAGGAAGGGACCAAAAAATGACATCGCCAATCGTACAAGAGGAAAAAATAAACGCAACAGTCGACGATGAGGTCGGGAAGGAGGGGGTCCCAGGTCGCTGAAAAAGTAGACCACACCAAACAAGGAATCAGTTTGAGAGCTTCAGAGAAAAAGAATGCTTGCAGAAAAAAGGAGGAGTAGCAACGGGGAATAAAAATGTGGAAAAGCCAAAACAGGGAAGGGGGGGGGGGGACGCCGACGAGGGATAACAAGCGCGGCTCAAATTTTAGGGGGGGAACACGTCAATCGAAAGAGCTCTTTTAAGCTCTGGATGTCCAAAACTGATGAAAAGCATCGGGGGGGGCGAGAACGTGGGGTGCGACTGAAAGAAGCCTTGGAGGAGAAAACAGAAAAAGAACTGCAGGTTGTGGAAAATTGGGCCATGAGGCGTACGACGACTGGGCGCGTAAAAAGGTGCTCGTCGCGGTCAGTATAAAAGTAAAACAAACCAAGAACAAAAGTGTTTGAAAAGGGCAAGGACACAAGAAGCCGGGGCCTTCGCCGAAAAAATGCACGAGGAGGGTCGGAAGAAAAGAAACACAAAATGCCCCAATTTGCAGGGGGGTAAAGTCAAAATTCCGTGAAAACGCAGAAAACATTTGGGGGAGAACAAAGCAGCGAAAGGGCCGCTTAGAAAGGTATCAGAAAGGCATCGAAAGGCTCCGCTCATAGAGAGTCGAATAGGGGTAAGCAAGTTCCGTTTCACCAAAACGTCTGTTTTAGACCACTCGACGATATGGCAGGAGGCGTGGTGCCGGAAGACCGAGATGGACATGAAATAGCCGGTTTCGGGGGAAGGGGGGACTCCCGCCTGAAGGAAAATGTTGGGGGACTTCGAGGAAAGCGAATACCCCCAATCAACCCAATGGGGTGGTGGAAAAAACCAGAGTGGCAGCATCAAGAAATACGGGGGGTACGGAAATTTGGCCAATGAACTTTAAAACGAAATATTAACTGAAGGGTGGAACGGGGGGGGGGGCGGCGGTATGAGGCTTGGGTGTGTCATCTATGTGGTGCTTTAAACGCCTGCTCGTGTGGAAACCGTGAAAAAAACCGGGGGGCGGATATCAACAAAAGAGGGAGTAAACAAAACTGATCGGTCTGCTGGAAAGGGGAGCAGTCGTTCGTCTCTACGAACGGGTGAGAGTTCCGCCGAAAGGGCACCCCCCACGAAAAGAAGGAACGAATGGGGGTTGCCTTGGTCGAGAAGCAAACAAATCTTAACAAAGAGGGTCCGTCTGGGGAGAATTGATAGCAGCAATGGACGCGTAATGTCTCGGATCCCAAAAAAAAGGTTGGGACAGGATCGGGAAAAGCGCCTGAGATTACATAATAGGAAGGATAGCTAAAGAAAAAAGAGCGGAACCACACGAAATTCGACTGTTGTGGGGGGAGGGGGAGAATTAGTTAAATAGCCGCGATGGGAAAAAGGAGGACGCGGACCCTGAACGCCAGGGAAGGCAAGCAAGAACATCGAGAAAAATAGGATAGAGTAATGATCTCACACAGCGGATGATGAGAAGCGAGGATTAAGATTACTTATTAGCGTGGGATCGAGGGGGGAACCGAAAAGAGCACAAGGGATCGGGATAAGCCAGAAGAAGCTAGGCTGTAAAAGAAAAAAATCAAAGAAGCCCAGCAACCACCCCCGGGCTGTAGGTTGGACGAATCGGAGGAGGAGGACTTCTCTGAATCTAAGTACTCGGTAGAGAATGGAACAAAGGGAAGGAGTGTGGGTATGCAAAAAAAAGGGAGACCATCTTGAATTGAGAAGGAGCGAAAAATTCAAAGAAGGCTGCCAACTGTGGGATGTTTCAGGGGAAAACAGTCAGTTCGTCGGAAAGGGGAGGAGGGAGGCAAACGAAAACTTGAAGAAAAAAAAGTGCAAACACATAGTCACAGCAAACGGACAGGGGGGAAAGCGAAAGGGCATTGAATATCAGAAAAAGGACCGAAGGGTCACAAAGGGGCGCTTGCACTAGTGCAACCTAGCCTAAAATCAAAAGGAAAATAAAAACTCAAACTCCATAAAAAGAGGCAGCTGCGGGTAAGGGACCTGAACAAGATACCAGGGGGAATTTCATGGGAGGAAGCAATGATGGGAACAATTGGGGAGGGTACGTGTGACAATAAACTCATTTAGCAAAAGGGGAAGGGAACAAGGAAGAACGGGGTCTGCCGCCGGGTCATTAAAGAGGGGGTCGAATGATACAAGCCTCAGGCCCCTCACTAATTGGCGGGTAAATCAACTGAATGTGCAACACGAAAGGGAGGGGCCGGAGCGAACGAGAGGAAAATGGGGCGAGCAGGGCCTGCAGCAGGTGAAGCGCAGGGATGGGCATAGAGCTACAGGTGGGGAACGCCGTTGATTGTTCACGAAACGGGGGAAAACCGGTGGGGGGGGAGGTGTGTCAGGGGGAAGGAAGAACCTCAAGGCATAGGGTCATGGGGTAGATACAGAAGCACAAACTGGGTAAGGGCTTGCAATATTGACAAATGCTTTGTTGACAAATGCCAGAGCGCCGGGAAAACCTTAAGGGCCAGTATCGACGCACGGCAGGGCAAAACAAAGGTCCGAGGACGGCAGAGCCCAGCGAAAGGCTTTCAATACACGCCACCGAAATAGAGGAGGCTTTCTAAAACAGCGGTAAAAGGGGAAGGTTGGTTGGCCCACAGCTGAGAGATACGCAGGGGAGAGCTGCGGGTTGCCCCACGAAAAAAGCAAAAGCCGAGGAGACCGCGTCAAAAAAAAAAGGGGAAGGGATATTCAGGAAAAAGAGTTGGGGGTGCGGCAACATTTCTTCCGGAAAAGGCAGAAGAAATCTTTCGGAAAACAGGGCTCAGGGGGGCGTTCTTACTGAAAGCAGATAAGGCAGCAAGGGGAAACTTCTTGGCTCGAGATGCGCTAGAGCGAGTGAATAAATTTGGAAAAGAGGAGTGCCACCGAAGGAGATAAGAAATGTCAAGCGCGCCAAGGCTAAAATGAAGGGTCGGGTACGTGCCGACCATCGAATCGAAAAGGGGGGAGTGGACTATTGAAGCAAGCCACTGGTAAGTCCCAAGGTCAACCAGGGAGGGTGCCTCAAACTCAACATAACATTAGCTTGGTAAAATGCGTGAGATGATTACAAGACAGGAAGTGCGTTGTGTAACATGAAAACGATCATGCAGATTGGATGGAGTCGAATCAGGGAAAAAGAAATTAGGGAAGCGAAAGGCCCTCCGAGGGCGCTTTGTCAGACAGACTATGCAAGGGAAAAAAAGATTATGGTGCAACGGAGTAAAACGTGCAGCGGAAGAAGAAAGGGAAGTTAAAAAATATCGATCGAAGGGTCGTAATGAAAAATAGACCGAAACCGGGGAAAGAGAGACTCTCGGAATGCAGAGGAAGCAAAAAGGGGCAAAGATCCAAGAAACTTAATTTTCGGAGCGGACTCAGGATTGCGAGAGGAACCCCTGTCTCGACCCGAGTGAAAAGAGTAACTCAAGGATCGCTAATTTCCTCTATCTAAAAAAAAAACGGGGAGAGGAAAAAAAAGGAGGAGAGGAAAGACTAATCGAGGGACCTGAGCGCCGGTCATCAATATGTAGGGGGGAGAAACCATAAAACCGAAATCCGAAGAGCAGCGAAGAAACTGTAATGGGGTAGTAATCTCGGCGGATATACGCACAGTTGGACGGGAAGCAAGCCGGGCAGAAAAGGGATGCTCGTCGCAGGTAAGAAGAAGCTCGATATTTTGAAGGGCTGGCGGGTTCAAAAACGGCATGAGACAAGGACTTACCGCGTGAACGGTTATCGAGGGCTAAAAAAGGAAACAAAAAACATCGGTCTGGATCTTTCACTGGCACAGCAAGCAAGGGGACGGTCAAGGGGGGGGATCCAGTGGATACGTGGTGGTAGCAGCGAAAAGAAGAAAAAGGCATACGTTTGATGGGCAATAAACCTGGGAAAACGAAGGTAAGCAGCAAAAAGCCGCTGACGGGTGAAAGATTCTAAGACCAAAATCGGGAAATGGGGGGACGAAAGTCATGCGGAAAAGGGACGAACGAGACGGGGGGGTAATCCTGAGGAGGAGACTAATTTGACACGCAAGAAGGGAATTTGAAGTATCAAAATTATGGAGCGACAGGCAGGGGAAAGGGAAGCGAAAGATGGACAGAAAGGAGGGGGATCCAGAGCGAAGGAAAAAAAAAATGGGGGAAGGGTAAGCATAGCTGATCTCTAGTGTTCTACGTCAAAAAATTAGTGCGCTCTGGGGGTTCATCTACGGGGCGTCGGGGCCGCCGGCAAAAATGCTTTACGAACAGCGGCGCATGGGCATCGAAGGGGTCAACAACAAACGGGGGTGACTCTGCGAAGGATGGCGCTGAGAGGTCTGGCTAGGGCGTGGGAAAAGGGTGGGGAAGGAATCAAGCGCTTGGAAAAAAATTTTCGACCTACAAAAAAAAAGGGAGCTAACTTCCTGCAGATAAAGAAAGACGTTGAGAGGGGGTGCGAAAAGAAATCCAGGTGGCTAGCCGACGAAATGGGGAAAAAGGGAGTGGGGGGCAATGCAGGCTGCGAACGAGAATGGAAATAATGGCCTGAGCACAAACGCAGGAGAGTCAGGAGGGGAAAAACAGGGACAGGACAACCTATGGGAAAAAAAAAGAAAGCACCCAGTCAGGTTGAGTGGACTTCAACCTGACCCGCATGAAAAAAGGTTCTGCATACAAGAACACCCGTCCCCTTTCGGGTGACGCAAAGAAAGTGAAAAGAAAATGGAGACCATTTGGGGGGGGGCTAGTATGCCAAGCGATGTACCTAGGGGAAGGGGGTGGCACAAGCTACGAATGGGGACTCGCGCAATAGAGAAAATGGGAGCAGTTCGTCTTTCCCAAAGGATGGACAGTTAAATTATACGAAACGCAGAGGGGAGGGGCAGAGAAAGGGGTCCCGACGCCCAAGGAACTTTTAAAACGGCGCAAAAGTTTAAGAACCGGGTTAGCCCATCTGATGATTTGGCCATGGGCAAGAAGAACCAGAAAATTGTGTTCAACCAAAGCATGGGAGACGCATAAAGATCAAACTTTTGGTAAAGCAGGTGGTAAGGGGGGGGAAGGACAAAAGAAAAAAAAAAGGCTTGAATTTGGGCGAGAAGGATCATGTCAGAGGAGTTTGCCCTCAGGGGCGAAACGCGCGGAATACAACCCACCTCCCGGCCACTCTGGATAGAACAGCCAGACAGCGCGGAAAAACTTGCGTTCTAAGAATGGGGATAAAAAGTCGTGTCAGGGATCAAAAAAATGTCGCGTTCACGAGAGAATAGGCTGAAGAAGACATTAATAAAAGACACACCAGAGTAACGCTCAAGGGACCTGGAAGGTAGATTTCCTCGCAGACAGGGGATTCACGCATAAGGGAAAGGGTGGAAAAAAAAACACAAAACATTGAATTGGCCAAGCGGAAATTAAAAAACAGAATGCATAGCGATCCTAAACTATCAGATGCCAAGTTCCAAAAAAAGTGAAGGACGGGGGGGAAAGGGGGAGAGGGGGGAGAGGGGAGAGGAAAAGAATAAGAGAAGGGAGTATACGCGGATAAAAAGGGGGTGGGGGCGCGCACGTTTAGGGAAAAGCAGAAAAGAAAGAGTAAAAGTATATCTT
>Ga0179593_1599903_pt1 | contig 12393 bp, 10 predicted proteins | sample CZODoug2_1_08_16_FD_185931 | JGI IMG/M metagenome (GOLD analysis project Ga0179593, IMG submission 185931) | Vadose zone soil fungal communities from Angelo Coast Range Reserve, California, USA - CZODoug2_1_08_16fungal (PacBio error correction) | ecosystem: Environmental > Terrestrial > Soil >...
AAATAAGGAGGTTTAAAAAATCCCATCTTGTTCCGGGCCCGTTTGGAGCCGCCGGCGGTTACTTCACCAAAAGCTCAGAGAAAAAAGGGCGCGGGAGCGAATATCATGGGAAAGAAAAAGGGGTTCCTAATCAACCGAAAACCTTCGCGGGAAAAAGGGAAGAGTAGGTTAATAAGGCAACGGGGGCGCACGAATGCCGCCATGAAGAGCAGAACGAAAAGGGAAGGCAGTGCAGGATTTAGCGGAAAAGGGTAAACTCGTGGAAAAATCAGCGAAAGAGAAATTAGCAAATCTGGCAAATCCTGTTTGAAAGGGTGATGAAGGTCGCAAGGGAAGGGGGATAATGCCCAGGTGCGGGGCAGGGGAGCCGTGGGGGAAGAAGAACGAAACCGGGGGCTTACGAGGCGCGATTTCGGAGGTGAGACTCCTGGATGGTAGAAATCCTTGGGAAAAGCTGGAGAAAAGGGGAGCAACGAACCGTTATCGGGGCTGCGGGCAAATGGTCCATGGGGTCAATACAGGGAAAGCCATTCTAGAACGGACACCGATGAAAAGAAAGTCTTTCCAAAGAATGTTGGAACCTAGGTAAAAAAGAGTTGGTCAGTCGTTGGAAAAAAAAAAACAGTTTTTGCAGGACACGCCGCCTCGCGTCGGGGAGGATTTGTGAAAAGAGTCGCCGTTGAAGGGCGCAGTTAACAGAAGGGAGGAAATAAAAGATGTGCACCATATAGGAGATAAAGGGACTCAAACAGTCTCGGAGAGATTATACCGGGAGGGAAAACGGAGTAGGTAAGAATCAACATTTCTTAAATAGTGTGGATTCCCAAAAACAAATACAGCATCGGCCCGCAATCGGGAAACGTTGAGACTATTAATGAGGAAGGAACAGGTCGTACTGCCCAATCTAGCAAAAGGGGCTGGAAGGGTCCGACTCCTCCAGTTGCCTCGTAGTATTGCCAAAAAAGACAGGGCTATTCACGACCCGAACAGGTCGCAGGTGCGGCCCATGACGCAACTGAGGCAAACGCGACGGAAGCGCGTTGCGCTTAGAGTGAGATGGACGACCGGGTGCGAAGGGTGACACGGGGAACGCTAAATCTAAACAGTACAAAGTCCCTTCATACCCGCCATCCTGGGAATGAAGCGATCAAGTCTCCGCGGAAGCTTTTAAGCCGCTCGTCTAAGATGCTAAACGAGAAATTTTGTTCAAGGTCCCTGAATTTCATTATTCTAGGAGAGCGGGCGGGGAGTACTCGAGATCTTCCGAAGGTTAGACTTTACTCTCGGGCGCGAGGGCTTGGGCCCTACTGATCTCCCTTAGGGAGTCGGTGGATGAAAGAGGGGACAAAGGTACCGATGGAGGGAGTGAAGGGCATATCTGGTTTGGGACGGGACGGAGACTCGTTAGGGGGGGAAGTTACTTGACCTTCGCTAGTCGCGGATCGGTCTAGCACATTCTGGGCCGAAGCGGGGAAAAGATACTCTCCTGCGCAGAAACTTCGGCAAAAAAAGAATCGAAGGCGTATCTGTTGGGCCAGGGTGGAACGTTTAAACGGACCGTTATGAATGTGACTCTTGAGTGCACCCATCCTCACCTCTCGATATGGGCACGGCATGTTTCCTTTCGGTTGCAGCAACCACAGAAAGAGAGGTTTAGACCCCTTCCTCTGACACCCACCCTGCAGGATTAGTACTCCTCGAGAAGGTGGAACCATTACTGGCCAAGGGAGTTTTGGCACAGTACGAAAATCGGCACTATGCGAGGTTGAGGTCTGGTGGCCAGCCTCGGGACAAGCGTTCGAAAACACAAGGAAGTCTTATGCTAAGGGCTGAGGCACCTCCGTTGACTGAGAAAGGGTATCGTGCGACAGAAGGGTCAGAGGGAACAGGAAGGGAACACAAATCGGGAGTCATGGGGGCATCAGATGATTCAACCGCCTAGGCCTTGGCACGCGCATGAGCGGCGACACGCCTTAAAGATACCAGCTATCCCGGCAGGCAACCCCCATAGAAGTATTCAAAGGGGGGGGAAAGAATAGGACTTTAACAGAAAAGATAACTCACATCTACTGGCCCAGGGGAAAGTAGGAGCTTGCAAGCGGAGAGAGAGGGGGCTGTTTCGGAGGGAAACGTCGTCAATTCCCAGCGTCTGAAGTAATACAGAGCCAGCGCAGAATCAAAACAGACGTACATCATTTCAAAATAGGGAGAAAGAGGGAGAGAGGGTACTCGCGAGTAAGAGAAGGGAAATTCTAACTAGAACGAGACGGACGCGCTGAACTTAGAGAAAGAAATCGACAAAAAGGGGAAAAGAAGAAAAAATGGGACCTATTAAAAAACTACCTAGTACATGAAAGACGGCTGAAACTTTCAGGGAGTGATAAAGAATTGAGGTTATAAACACGGAAATGGTAAAATGTTTTTCCCAGAAGAGTATCGGTTCATTGGGGGGGGGGCGGGAAATTACTAAAAAAAAGAACCAAAATGGAAAAAGTGTTAACCAGGGGGGGGGGGACCCGGTTGGAGGCGGCGACTTAAACCTGCCGCCGACAGCAAGAGGGAAAATAGCACCGATTCAATCGACTCAGACGAGGTCGAACGGGGTTAAAAAAACTGTCTTTACCCGATGCCTCTACCGAAGGGGAGACCAGTCCGGAAAGGGAAAGATATTCCATCAACTGTGCAAAAGGACGTGCCTTGAAAGCTTCGTATAATCAAGCAGGAGAAGAGGGAGAGAACGAGCCCCTTAAGGGGAGCGGCCATCTGACCCAGATATTATCCCAAAGCAAGAGCTATCGAGAAACACGCAGAAAGAAATGCTCTGAACCCGAAAATCTGAGGCAAAGGGGGGAACCTCTGCCCGCGTAAGGGCGAAAAGGAAAAAAAAAAAGTCGGTAAAACGGATTTGAAAGGGGACGGAAGCTTTACTTACCGGTCAGGAAAAGGGTTGCAAATATTACCGCGTCGAGGTGAGAACACGAGGCCCAAACGGGCTGCGCTGGAAAGGGCGAGCGGGGGGGGGAAAGTAGGCGCCGCTCGGTGAAGAGAAGGGGGGAGAGAAAAACGGTTCCAGCAGAAGGTGAGGTCGGAAGGGTGAAGTGTAACCATTAGCTTCGCTCAAGGATCTGTGGGAGCGATGAAAGTACCGCCCCGCGGTCGCCAACGGGGAGAAAAAAAGCTGTGGGGGACACGCCCGCTGCAGGGTCTAAAGAAGGGGAGATTAAAAGGAGCTACTCCAGGCGTGGAGCCTCCCATTTTGTGGAGAAAAAGCGCGGTTACTTAAAAAAGCAATCGGCAAACAAAAGGAGAATCAGTTAGTCCGCGAAAAGGGGGGAAACATAAAGGCGGCCCAGAGCTAAGATGGGGCTTGGAAGCAGAGCCTAACGAACTGCCGAAATGAGCTGGCAGACCTAAGAAGGGGAAAGCTGGAAATCGTGTATTAGCTCAACCGGGAGGAACATCGGGGGCACCCTCTGCGTAAAATGTAAGTGGTCAAGACGCCAATAGGGGTAACGAGAGGAAAGGGGAGGCGGGAGCACTTCTGAAACGGGGGAGGGGAAGGTTCGAAACCCATTTGCACGACGAGGGTAATAAAAGGGAGCGGAATTTCGGTTTTGGAAAGCACTCGGGAGATTGATGTGAATGGGGGGGGGTGGGGGAAAAGAGGGAATTCCTCTGCCAGGTAGAGGGGGGGCGACTTGGGCTTTTAAGCCGGAGGCTAAGGGACAGTCTAAGCTTCAAGCACGTAGGACCGGCATGAGGCCCGGGGGATCGGTCCATTAAGAATTTAGAAGAAATACCCCTGAAACCTGCGCTTTTTTATGCACGGGGGAGGAAAAAGAAGTATCTATCGCATCTGCGGGAATCGGGGATTGTGCGTTGGAAAAAAGGGGTTCAGGAAACCGAATAAAAGGGGTTCTGGGTAGGGAAAAAGAAACAAGCTCTAAAATTGCAATGGCGAACTTCTGTGGTGGTCGGCATGGAATGTGTGGAAGAACGGCAGGTTGAACGCAAAACAATACCGGGCAAGGATGCTAAAAAAAGAAAAGGGGAGTAAGTGTGTTATTAGTCTCTTCGAAGGAAACCGAGAATGGACCCAGTCAACAATCCGTCCCCGTGGGGAAAAATGATCGGAAGGGGTCTTCAATTCTCCATTCTGTCGCGGACCTGGGAACGTCACAGCCGGTAGGCATGGGCGAGGAAGATACCAGGTACACTTCAAAGAAAGAGGGAAGGAGAGTGAAATCTTCCGACCTGATAGTGCCCTAGCTTAGCCACTCGCCGTCGATTTTTAAATTGAATTGACGACGCCGGTCGTACGAAAACGAGAAAGCAACACTAAACCCAGAAGCGGGGGGGTAAATCCTCCGCTGTTGTGAAAGGTGAAGAAAGAAAAGATTGCGCAAGCGTTGGGGGGAAAAGCTTCTAGTCCCGGAACTTACTACAGAATGGGATGCACGCCTTGCTTGATAGAGACATGCTTCACAAAGGTTGTAGAGGGAGTCTAAGGAAAGAAAAAAATGAGGCCTAGAAGGTGAGTAATCAGGCAGGCCATAATTGTGGGGTGGAATGATTGAGAATAGAACCATCGCTAGAACGGGAGGGAACTTTCCGGAGGCGCGTCGACGCGGTGCGGAAGAGAATCACGACTGGGGGGGGGGAAATTCTAGTTTTTTTTTTGGGATAGAGGAAAAGTAGAAATACTACCTCGAGAGATAGGTGCCGTCGAGAACTCCAAAGTTTTCCGACATACACTTTCACGGGAAAGATCTATCACCAAAAAAAAAGGAGGTACATAAGAAAGGGGGAGGGGGCCAAGTGTCCGGTTAAAAGGTTGAAATACCAAGACCGCACTATGCGAGGGCGGGGGGGAGGAGAGGGACGTGGGGCTTTCATGAAACCGGCACCCAAAACGAGCTTAAGCGCAAACAACGCCTTGGACTGAGCCGGAGCGTGCGCAGGGCGATGTTGCTCGCAGGCAAAAGGGAAGGGATCTACAATCGTAAGGGCTAAGGCACTCGAGGGGAAATCCGAGGGCAGGAAGCAGAGGCGTTGCTGACGCGGCGAACGCGTGGTTCGTGGAAGCAAAAGCGAGGCCCGCGATGAAAAGAGGAGGCAAAAATCGAAGGTAGTCACGCAGGAAGAGATGAGGCAACTCCCCCGGGAGGGCGCAAAAGCCACGGGGGAGGAGGATGGCAGGGATTTCCTAAAAGGGGGGTTTCGAGGGAGTCTTGCGGGACGGAAAGCCTCACTAATCACGCAACCAAGAAGAGAGCGCAACTACGCTTCTGGACAAGGCAAAAGGCCCTTCACAAAAAAGAAGCAAAGAGGATACGGAAGTGCCATAATACTAGAAAGGGGATGCGAGGCCCGTCTCCTTCCTGTCTAAGACTACTCTGCAACAAGTTACCGTACAACCGAGACGCGCCGACTGGGCAAAAGGAAAAGGTAAGGAATTTCTGGAAAACTCATGACCAAAGGAAATTCATAACTCATCAAGTATCTGGTGTGCGTTGAAATGACACATCATTTAGGGCCGACCAGTGGGAAAAGGACCTTTGCTAGAGGACGAGCCCGACAATAAACACTCGTCAACCAAAGACCCCTCTCCCGAATGGAGATCCGGGGGTCCAGCCAACGTCGGGGAAGGTAAAGAACGACAGGCGGGTCATTACTCTGGATCAAGGAGAAAAATGACTTTACCTATCTTCAAAACGTGGGGAAAAAATTCCGGGCTACTGCTTGGGAGAGCATTCTGGATTATCGATCTCGGCGTCCCGTGGAAAAAAACATAGGGTTCATGCCATAGATTCAAAAAGGGACACAGAGATCCCAATCAAGAGAGAGGCTAACACAAAGCAAGTCTTACCGACAGGAGGGAAAAGATTTCTTCATCATTCGACACTTCCAGTCCTCAAAATCAGCATTGAGGGACTCCTGCATAAAAAAAAAAGGAACTCGACCGGGTTTAAAGGGAAGGCTTAATTACATCGATCCGAAAAGATCCATAGAGTTTTCAGATATCCCGCAAGGGAGATTGAATCTTGTCCTTCTGCAAGAGGATGTAGAGTCGTTCGGAAAAAGGGGCATTATCAACGGCCCGGAGGGAAAGGCATGCAGGGGTAGTTCAACGGGGGGAAATTGACCTCGATAAAGGTCCAATTTCAGCCGGAAGTTAACCGAAAAAGGTAGCACATGGCGGGCAACACTTGGCAGCAAAAGAGACGCAAACCACAACTGGAGGGAAAAAAGGGGAAAGAGGGAAAGTAAAAGGGCGTTTACGTGGCCCCCACCAAAGACTTGTTGCGCCGGGGGGGGGGGGCTAATCGGGTTCTTGAATAAGAAAAGATTACACAGGCTAGATCGTGGGACACGGGACCTACCTAGACCGCGCTGGGAACCCGATCGTACGAATAAAGGACGGGCCTAACAAAATCTCCTCCATATCTTTCGGAAACGGGTCCGCGTTTTACCTCAAAGGATTTTCAACCCGGAATGTCGGTAATTAAAAAAAGGAGCGCCATCGTGAGGAGAGTGACGAGATTCCTGGGAAGGAACGAACTGCTTATGCGGCCAATGGCGGCAACATGGGAACGAAGAAATTTCCGGCGACATCGGGATTAAAAACGGAGTCGGCGTTAGAAATGGTTGTGTTCTAATACGTTGGAAAAAATAGGGAATTCCTCGGCCCGTCACCGTTAGATAGGGGATGAACATAGGGGAGACTGCGAATCGGGAAAGGAGGAAGGGTAAGACGTCGCCGAGTAGCCTAGAGATCGGGTACTTTTTAAGGCAGGGAACCCTGCGACCATGACATCCCTGTAGATGGCGCGGGGGAAAAAAACGTGGGGGCAGGCACGACGAGTGCTGGATCTGCGGAATTATGTCGCCGTAAATGAAGCCGAGAGCAGGTTACCCAGCGCAAAGGGAAAAGGGGGCACCAGAATTCGGGAAGTTTTACAGGGGTAAGGAGTTTAAGTAAAAAATGTAACGCAAAGAAAATTGAGCACGCTGAGGCGAGAAAGGCACCAAAATGGGGTGGGGGGGGTCATTAGAACGAAAATGGACGGGGGGCCGCGAAGGTCCGCAACAAAGCTCGGAAAATCCTCGGTTGAATATTGAATTCAAGGGCACTGTCTTCAGCTGCCCGAAAGTAGAAAGTCCTGAATCGCCTCCAGGCCGAGTAGGCAGAACTTCTCGGGGAAACGCGGAAAAAACGAGTCCCGGCGAAGGGAAGGGAGCCATCTTGCATCCCTTATGGGAGTTTCCCAGCCGCTTCTTGAAGAGAGAGGAAGCTGGTTTTGAAGATAGGGGAAGCGAGACTGGGGACGGGGGGGGGGAAAAAAACGAAATAAAAAACTTAAACGACGGGAAAATCACGTGACCATCCGCCTCTCATGGGGGGAGAAGGAATAGCAAAGTTCTTAAAAAGACCTCCCTCATTCTCTTTAAAGGTACTCTATTGGGTGGGGAAATTGCGGATCTCGGCCGGTGGATCCACGAAAGGGTGGAGCGCGGTCGTGGCCATACGTCAAAAATAAACGGCCGCACGTCCGAAAAGAAGCTTATTGATCGGAGGTTCCGGGAAGAATATGGGTTGGATTCTTTCTAAAAAAGTGCGCAGTCTTCCAGCTGTCAAGCCTCTAGACGCTGATCGATACTTTGCGGGGCAAAACGAAGGGGGAAAAGGAGAATCTTCTAGAATGTTACAGACGGTTTAATCTGGAAAAAGGAAGGGTCACGAGGCGGCCACAAACTTTAAGGTCTTGGGGAAGTGGAGGAGTGGGGAAAAACTCAATTTTCAACAGAAAGGGAGAAACGCATCTCTCTCAACAACACGAGGGGAAAAGTCGCCAAGTTTGGAAAAGGTGGAAATCCGCGAAAAGGAAAGGGGCAGATATGTTACTTATGGCCGACTAGGGTACACAAACTTGGCGAAATTCAAAACCGGGGCCACCATCCGAGTGAGGGAAGGGAAAGAACCGCCTTGTCATGACAGTAGAAGGTCGCATCTGCGAAAAAAAGAGACAATTTCGGCAAACAAACATCGGACTCGGGTGGCAGCCAATGGGAGGTCTCCGGAGAGGAAGGGAGAGCATGGAAAGGGGGTGGAACGGACACTCGGGAAAAAGTAATCGAGGGCGGGGGGAAAAAATGAGGGGATAAACCCCAAAGAGGGTGTAGAAGGTTGAAGCTAGGTCTTTTCACGCCAAGAGGAGGAGAATCGAGGGGGCCCAATTAGTGCGGAGTCTGGGGGAATTCTTCCGGGGAGGGTGAAAGGATGTCGTTAGAAGTAAGGTCAATCTCAATCCTTCAGACGCACAGAGAACTAATCTGAAGAAAAAGCAAGAAGGGGGGGGAGAGGGAAGCCTACCGGGGAGGCGGGACGCGTTACGCAAAGAAAAGAGATTCTAAAACGAAATTTATTAGGGGGACCGCCTTCGGCATTAAAGAGGGAGAAAAAAATTCCGATTAGGAGAAAAGAGGAGATGCCCTGCGGACAATTTCGGGGCGCGAAAAAAGAAGCCGCGGAAACCAAAGTAATTCAGAAGGGAAAAGATAGCTTTATCATTGGCTGATATGATCGCCGCTGAGCACACGTAAGAAACCGCAATGGTGACCATGGCAGTAAAAGCGGCTAACCTGCTAGGGAAAGATGACGGAAATCTTCATGAATTGCACTAATATAAGCCGAGGGCGGACAATAGGAGTGTCGCAAACGTCGTGCCGGACACCCGAAAAAAGAGAACGTCTGGGACCGTCGTCGGAAAAATAGGCTTCGGACGCTGAAGCGTCCTCACGGGGAATAAGTTCTTGAGCTTCGCAAGAGGGGGGATCAAGTCCTATGGCCGTCAACGCCCCAGACGAAAAGGAGGGAGCCAATTCCCAGCGTGGAAGAACAAGATCGCGTATTCTAAAGAACCGTAGAGCGGAGGACCCGCAGGAAAGCTGCATTCAGGAAAAAATGGTTGACCGCTGCCCATAAGATTCGCCAAGCAATCCACCCCAGGAAAATAAAAGGGAAACTTGCTCTACGAGTTACTTAAAAAATTTTTCCAAGAGAGGAACCGAAGGATTTGACGCTCCACGAGGCCCCAAGAAGAGCGTCGATGAAACGCGGGAGAGGTCGTTACCCCGCATCGGTGGATCTATCGGGCCATAAGAAGGTCGGAGAAAACGGTGGGCAATGGACACTGAATTCTTCGCCTGTCCGGGGGAAAACACTACAAGGCTAATTAACGCCCACGGGAGACAAATGGGGCGGCAAAACAAGACATGTTGCTTTACACGACCCGCTCGAACGGGGATTAGGAACAAGAGGATACGCCAGAAGGAAGACAAAGAGTGGTTGCAGCCCAGGTGCAGGAAAAAAGAGAAAGAAGGGAGAAAGAAGATGATGTATCAAAACCTTGGGAAGCAGAAATCAAGTTACAGCACAGCCTTTTGGGAAACATTCCCGGCAGGAGAAAAGAAGAACAATGTTGAAGAAAGTCACAGAGGAGAGCAGAGCGGGCAGACGACAAGATCAGCCGGTGGTTAGCACAACGCTAAAAAGGGGAAGAGGGGGCTGCTGCGGACCGTTAAGTAAAAGGGTAAGAAAAGCCATCCTTTTTTGGAATATTCTGGTGTGAGGCACGGAGGCAGCGAGGGGGGTGTCCAATTTCTTCAGCAGGGGAATTTGGAGATAATTTGCCAAGTTCGGAAGATGATTCTGTAGGAGACTCGCGAATTGGGTGGGGGAGGAATTGGGAAAAAGGCTTGTAATCCTAGGAAAAAAGGGGAAAGTGGACGGGCTTGTAATCCATGAGGAGAAGCGAGAGAACGAGGGAGCTAAAGAAAGGGAGGGACCCTATCAAAGTATAGGTCAAAGTAAATGTGGAGGCGAGAAAAGATCAACTCATATATGGCAGGGGGAAAGCGAAGGGTGTAGAACAAAGCCCGATCCCATCGGCGGACAGTGAGCAAATGGGGGAAGGGAAAGTTGCCAGTTTAGAGAGGAAACCATCTGGGGTTACGTAGGAAGTGTATAAAGATCGTCATTGACCGCAGGCAATTGGATAGGAAAGTCTAGCGAAAAAGGGGAATTGTAAGTTTTGTCATTATCCTAACCGGAAAAGTCGATACTACGGAAGGAGACAGGCCGGCAGCAGTCCGACGGGGGAGAAGACAAAGGAACTTTTCCGGGGAGGTCTCGGACGAGCGCAAAAGCCTTCCAGCCTCGTCCTCAGCGGCAAGGGACTCTCGCCGGTAGGGCGGAAGGAAACAAGCATAAGGGCAAAGGCGCTATGGAAACGAAGGGGCTGGAAATGCAGATTCAAATGGACACAACTCGCTTTGTTGAGGATGTTGGAAGCTTGAAAGACGCGCCTTGACGAAAGAACGAAGAGAAAGGAACCACAAGAAAGAAAAATCTCCATCCTAGATCCTTGTTTAAATGCGAGAGTGGAAAATAAAAAGTCGTCTGGGACCTCAAAGATTCTTCGAGGAAAAAGGACCTATCCTCGAAAGCAGTTTGATGCCCGTGCCCCACAAAGAAACATCCCGCCCTTGTAGGAGAACATCAAAAAGAATGAAACGAATGGTTGGGGAAAGCGTGTCCGCCTAGCTAAAGAAGAATGAAGAACGGAATCGCTCTTAAAGAAGCTGGGGCCTTCCCGAGAAATTGTTGTGGCCGACAATCTGACTAATCTGAGAGAAAACCACGGATAACTTAAGGAAAAGGACAAAAAACTGCGGGGGAAACAACCCCTGCTTTCATTAAGGGTGCAGGTATCCAAAGGGGGGTTATCGAAAGAGAGGGGACCCTGACATACATGCTTATGGTGTGAGTGATGAGATGTCAAAAAAATGTCACAAAGAAAAATTTCGAAAAGGAAGATCTCACAACAACAACAGGAAAGAGATATTATGACAATGGTGTTTTTGCACATCCGCACGAAAAAAAAGAAGATATAGGTTCTAAGGGGAAATAGGACGATCGTCTTCAAATCCAAACTGGGGGACCTCTCGGTAGGAGAATAAACGCCGGTGAGCAGTATCTTTGCGCAGCGTAGGGAACTCGTAAACTTTCTACGAACACATCCAAATATCGCTTGCCCCGCTACCTCAAAAAGAGGGAAAACCTGGCCGTTAGCGCATCTTGGGACGGGAAGACACGTCAAAAAAATAGTTAAGCAGGATCCGGTTCCTGGCAGCAAAAATCGGAGGTGAAGAAGGAAAATCTTTGGAATCAAACTACGGGAAAAAAAGACCTCGACCAAAATGAGTGCTTCTGTAACTGCGGTCCTTTCAGTCTTAGTCTAGGGGGTCAGTACCGCGTAAAGCTCAAGAAGCAAGAATCACCAATCAGGGCCAGAGAGGGCCTAATCTTAGTGCCAAAGAAAATGCAAAAACTGCGCTACCTGGGCTGGGCAGGGGTGACCGCCGAACCGGGCGAGAAGGGCCATAAACTACAAAAAAAAGGGGGACCGAGTTGAGGCTGGGGAATGGCTCGAGCGCAGTACCGCACATAAGAGCATCTTCGCCCAAAAGACGCTGACGGGATTGGGCGACCTGTAGAAAAGGGGAGAGGTCATAGTGGGGATACTCTCACACGGCATTGGGTTGCTCAGCTATAAGATAGCGGTATAATTGCTTTCGTCAATGAGAAAGAAGACACGGTGGATGCCTAACCGCAGAAGAAAAATTGCATTTAGGGGACGGACGGCGCCGACCAGAAAAGTCGGACGGAGGCGAAAAGTGAAACGGGCAACGCACATAGGTAAAAAGGAATACGGCGGGTTACGCAAAAGGGCTGAGGACTACACAGCACCATCACAGGGGGAATCGGTTCGGGCCCATACACCGAAGGGACAGAGAGTCATCAAGGGCGATAAAAAGGGGCTGAGTGCTGAAAGGAGGGAAATCTCGTAGAAGCCGCCTAAATGGCGTGTAACGATAGTGTCGCTCCAAGGGTCAAAAAGTAAGTAAAATCAATCAAAAAAAGAAAGCCAGAAGTCAGCTCCAAAGGAGGGTAAAAGAGGACAGAGGACATTCGCAAGAAGTTTTCGCCCGAGAGAAGGGGGACAGATCAGCAGTGGCGACCGGCCAAAAAAAAAAAACCACGGGAATCTAAAAATGGAAACGCTGCTCTACGAATGTACCGTACCGCCTTGAAGGGGGGGGGACCAAAGAGTACGCTTCGCGTTTGAAAAAAGGAAGAAAAAAGGGCATATGGACCTTGCTTGGCAGGGGAAAGGGAGGGAGAAGGTAGTTCGCCCCGAAGTCAACGCCAGTCGATAGCCGCAAGAGAGGGAGGCAAGGTGTGCGACTTGCACGTGAGAGGAGGGCAGGTTTAGTAGAGGAGGCGGGGGAAACGAGAACACAGGTGGGAGGCAACGCCCGGAACGGCTT
>Ga0179593_1364575_pt1 | contig 12392 bp, 13 predicted proteins | sample CZODoug2_1_08_16_FD_185931 | JGI IMG/M metagenome (GOLD analysis project Ga0179593, IMG submission 185931) | Vadose zone soil fungal communities from Angelo Coast Range Reserve, California, USA - CZODoug2_1_08_16fungal (PacBio error correction) | ecosystem: Environmental > Terrestrial > Soil >...
CAGGTCGGTTGAGCAGGACGTACATCTAAAGTGCTGAATTGTGAAATGAAAGAGGAAAAAAAAACAATCATGGAAGTTCAGCGTTTGTGCGAAAAAATCCATGTCTGGGCCGACTGGACTCAGGGAAACACAGGTAAAACGATAGTTCAATCGGCAAAGCAAGGACGACGAGGCCAGGCTAGGACTCATTTCAGGGACGCCTCTGAAAGTCTCGCCCTGAAAGAGAGAGACAAGGGGGAGGGGGCGAAGGAGGGGAACGGCCGAGCTAATCGGAACATCTATCGGGATTAAGGGTCACCGGGGGCCAGTTAAAAAGGACAGGACTACAGTACAGAAAAAGATGAAAGAAGAAGGAAAAACCGGTGTTCGGAAGCAATTCGTGTACATCCCTAGGAGATCTACTGGAAACGATCGAAACCCTCTTGCCTTGCATCTCAAAAAGGATCCGTAAAATCAAACGGTCATTAAAAAAAATGGGACGATATCTATTGATGCCGAGGTGGGGTGGGGACATCAGTCTTTGTCCGGTGAATGACCGAATCAGGGAAAAAAACTCTTCCGAAGTTGGAAAAATAAAAGGTCTTCCTTGGAAAAAGAGCGGACAAGAACAATCCCGGGGTGAGAACAATGGAAGTTGCCTCCTTTGCGTTCGGCCGAGTGGAGCTGGAGCGATCTGGTACTTCCGGTACTGGCAAACGGTGTCCAGGAGGTTGTACTACTTCCCGTGCGCAGGACTCGAAGGGTCCGAGGACGGCGGGTCAAAAATTGGCCTGGGTAGTGAAAGGAAAGTCACATCTCACCGGCCTCAAATGATCGCGAAAATGGATAAGGAAATGCGGGCGGTTGAGGCGCGAGGGGAACGCAAAAGGAAACGACAAAGGGGGAGGGGAGGATTTAAAAAGAACACCTTGTTCCTGGGTAGAAAAACTGGGGGAGAGAGCAGTGCTCTTCGTCCATTGGATTCTTTTTACAAAGAGAGAAAGGACCAGCGACTCATGGGAGCGCTTCTGCGGGTTTTGAAGACCCGGGACTAAAAAGCTTTAAAATGGGTATGAAGCGCAGCGAGGGCGAAAGAATTCCCCCTTTTCTACGCAAGATCTGGTGGAGGGATTGAAGTCTGCGACTGATACCCAAACCAAAAAGCGAAATGGAACAAGGGGGCGATAACAGGGAAAGGGACGGTGCGATCATCAACAAATGTTTCGTAAACCAACGAAATAGGGGTAATCAGGTACACCCTCATTTTCCGTGCTCGCCGCGGCCGGGGACAAGGGAAGAATGTTCGGTAAAGTGCCAGAGAGGAAACGCTATTCTTACGGTTCGACGCCCGCGGGTAAACCATGGGTCCAAATTATCTATAGGGGAGGGAGGAAGTACAAGGGAAGCCAGCGATGTATGATACTGCCGCACTTAAAATAAATTTGAAAAAGGTTTAGAATAGGATCCGCGGGGGCGGGGAGGGGTGGGAATTGGAAGGGGGGAACACCAAAGCATTCCTGGCGGTGTCAAGATCGGCGCGAAATTTCTTACTAAAAGTCGCGATAGAGAGCACTAACATCCAAGAAAAAGAGGCCGGAAAGGGCGTTGTGGTCACATGATTTCGACAATTGGGAATGGCTAAAGCAATGAAAAACAATCTCATGCTATGCCGCAAAAAAGAAGGAACAATTCGGGCAGGTGCAAAAAAGGAGTGCCATTGGTTAGGGCGGACGGGGTGGGATATTCTGGGACGGGAGGTAGGGCTTAGACGAAATCAGAAGAAGTCATGCTGCGGAACTCCCTGGCCTAGAGAGCAGCGCCGGAGCATTGGATTGACGGGGGGGGATTGGGGGGGACAACGAGAAAGTGGACCCAAGGTGTTTTTTTTTCAAGGGTGTTCAGGGGGAAGCCGTGCGGGCGCACGCTAAAGAGCAGTTCTTGAGCGCGATGTGGGGCTGGGCAGCCAAAGGTGGGGTATGTCCTATTACGACAACGTTCGGAAGAAAGACTATTGCCTGGTTCTTGCCTCGCTCTACCCCACAAAGAGAAGATATTATAGTCGTATTGGGGGGAATTCAGAGGGGGCTGGAAAGAGGTGGGGGGGGGCAGGGTTGGATAACGGAGGTCTTATAAATGGACGTAAGCGTAGGGAATTATGGTCTGATTCCTTAGGACTGGGGTGAAAGTTGAGCTTAGGGGGCGGGTGTCTGGCGGTTTTAAGGACGAAAAATCTGTTTCGGCACGGGACGCACAAGAGGGTGGGGGGAGAGGATAAAGAGGTGCGGAAAAAAGGGCCTGGGACATTAACCACAATATACGGGGTTTAGGGGAGATCAGGGATTGCGTCGTTGTTCGGGGGGGGCGTATTGGGGCGGATGAAGCGAAAAAAAGGGCTTCACAGAATGATACTCCCGGTAAACACAGGAGGAAAGCGGGGGTATGTATCAAAGACCGACACGTTGTGGAGACAGGAAAGGCACCATCAGGGGCTATTCGTGAGAAAGCCTTTAAATCATCAAGAAGAATCTCCAGAGGTCAAAAAACTAACCAAACTAAGAACGCATCAAGGGGGCAGGCTATTCTATTTAGCTGTCGTCTGAGAAACATCGCGAACAAATCCTTCGGGGGTGAAATAGGAGAAGCATAGGGACAGTGCTCCGATGCAGGCGTCGATGTTGGGGGGCAAATTGTGCCTTCCGGGGATTGGCAAAAAATACGAAGAGGGGAAAGTATGCGGGGCGAACAGTACCTTTAACTTCGGTCGGGGAGCAGGTATTGCTGAGATGAAAGCAAGGGGAAGTGGGACTGAGGTTCTAACTTGGGAGGCGTCCTGATCTGTTGCATCAGAGCACGGAACGAGGATCGAAGAAGGCCTTCGACTATCCTCCCAAGGACGAAAAAAAGGGGGTAAGTGGACGCGACCGCACACACGCGGGGGAAGGGGGGAAGATTTTTGGGTAGCGCATTCGGTCGGAAAAAAAGGAGAATGGGTAAGCGAAGGCAAGAACCGAGGTAACTCTGGAATTCCCGGCCAATCGGAGAAACGTATCTCTCCCCAAAAACGGAGGAAGGGGGAGGACACATAAAAAGACTACCCTCCATACTCGGGCAGGGGGAAAAGTGACGAGGAAGAGGATTTCCTCCTATCCTGAAAAGGATACGGTGGAGATAATGGCGGACTAGGACGATTAAAGCTGGGGCAACTCTTCAGGTCCCCTGGGGGCTCGACCAGACTATAGAAAACCAAGGGGGGGCAGGGGAAGGATTATTGGCAGCAAATGCAGGCATCGGGGAGAGGGGTCAATCTAAATCATGGGCTTAAAGACCATTCAAGCTTGATAGAATATGCGCGCAAAAAACTAACCGGCCTTCCGAACATAATAGAATGAAACGGCCAAACGGAAAAAGGGCCGAGGAAAGGCGACCTTATCAACTTATGTTGACAAAAGACCCCGCAAGAACTTCCCATTTTGACCAACAAATTAGTATCCGCCAATTGGCACCGGGCTAAAGGAGAGCAGAAGCTTCTTTCTTCAAACGGCAACCAAAAAAGGATGAAAGTGAGAAGTTAAGAAGAGACAGCGAGCCAGAGGCGCGTTCACCGTACGTACATGCGGGTAGAGGAAGTTGTTTAAAAAAACAAATCGAATGTCAGGGAGGAAAATGGCCCAAGAACTTAATACAAAGCCTTCACGGGGGGAATGAAAAGAGGGAGGGGGGGACAAAACTTTCGAGGCATGTGGTAAGGAGTCATACAAGTTAAGGGTGCACAAGTAAAAGTTCTTAAGCGAATGTCGAAAAGTCAATGGTGACTTGAAAAAGGAAGAACCTAAACGGGAATCAAGCTGAACAGAACCCGGAGATTTGGCTGTACTACAGCAGTTTGGGGGAGGTAAGAGGGGGAACGCGATTCCTCCACTGGTGATGCTGAAAACGGGGGCAAACAGATAAAGGCAATCGTCGAAGAACTCTCCAATAACCAACGAAAGAGAAAAAACGGACCAGAAGGAAACGCTCCGCCCTTAACATCCAAGATTCTCCCGAAAAACGGGCCAATTCAACTCTCAGCCCAAGGGGAGCAAACTTCAGAAAATCTCAAAGTAGTGCGGGGATAAGGGGGGCAAAGAACATCAATTTTAGCACAAAGTGCTAGAATCCAGGAAAGTCCACGGGCGAAAAGCGATCAATAAAGAAGAATTCTTAGGAAAATCGGGAGCGTGTGATAAGTAGGTAGAAACAAACAACAACACCCACCAACCATCCAAGAGGGACAAATCGAGTGGTCCACAGACCCTAAAAAACCACCCAAATGAAGGATTACATCTGGCATCCGGGAGTATTTCAAGCAGTAAGTATTAAGGGTTTTTAAGAGTCTAGCACCGATAAAAGGGAACGAATTAACGGGCTACTAACTGTTCCAAAAGGACGACCGACAGAAACCTGAAGAAACGTGGTCTTGATTGGATTGGGAGTAGAGAGAAGGTTAATCCAATCCAGAGTGGAGGGAATACTGTTGGGAAAAATCATGGGAAACAAACTGGGAGTGTAGTCAGAGAGGATGAGAAAGTTGACATATGGCGAAGGGGCAATATATGTGCTAGGAGGGACAAAAAAAAGCCAAGGGAAGGCTGGGGTGTTAAGATCCCCGGGAAACACCCACAAACCGCGGCGCAGAGGAATCAGAGAAAATCCAAAAGGGGCGGACGGAGTGAACTCATGGCATCGCATCATAAGGCTATTTCAAGGGGTTTGGAAAAGAGTACCGCGGACTAAAGAAATGGAACTCGGAAGGCGAAGGGAAGTGCATAATGGGGGGGGGGGAAACAACGCACATGCCGGGACCGCAAAAAAGATAAAAGGGGGTAGCAAGTGGGAAGGGGAGGCCCCTCGTGGGGTACAAAACAACCGTTGCTTAATCGCGCTCTACCCCAGAGAAAGGTAAAAAATCGTGCATGTCATATTGGGGGGGGGGGTGAGTAGCGAAAAGAAGGCTCTCAAAGTCAAAAAAACATTATCTGCAGTCTGAAACAAAAATTTCTCAGGGGAGAGCGCGCGGTGTAATGCCTGAAATATGTCTTCTTAAAAAAAGAAACTCAAGAACCGTATGCGAGAAGGATATGTCCGGGGTAATGCTGACGCTGGCCGCCTCCAATTGCAGAAGGGTATCAAATAATTATCTGCCAAACAGTGGGGGACAGGAAAAACAAAAACGCTTTTAGCGGCTAAAAAGAAGAGGCCCCCGACCCATGGGAAGTTGCAAGGGCCGGAGGGGCACCAGACGAGGAAAGGTTGCGGGGGGGACGGGTTGGGGGACTGAGCAAAGGTCGATCTGGGTACGGGGATACTGACCGGGGATCCAGGGATTGAAAAACAAAGGGATTATCCTCTGCGGGGGACAATGAAGGGCTACGGAGACAACCTCGATGGGGCGAAAAACAAGAGATGGGGACGATTTTAGACCAAAAGGGGCGATTTCAAAAAAGTGAACGTCCACGGACGCAAAGCAAAATCGAAACTTCGGGGGGGTCAATCAAACAACGTCTACTCGTTCCTTTCAAAAAAGGGCACAGCGCGCAACTTACGCCTTTTACGGAGGGGAATGCCGTCAGGGGCCAAAGAAAAAAACGTGGTGGGGTCTCGCGCACAAACCAAACGGGGCAATCGATAGTAAAGGGGGAGGCGTGTTATCTGCGGTAGGTGCAGAGGTTGGGGCGCTCAGGGAAAAAGGGGCAGCCGCCATAAGTCGAATCGTTCAAAAGGGTATCCTCAAGATGACCTGTGATCCAGGATAAAAACACACCGTGACAATGGCATATTTTCCAGTTTTAATTAGAAGAGGGGAGGCACTAACAGTGAAAGGGCTGGGGGAAGGTATGGGACTCCGAGGATTGGGAAAAGAGGGGTGCTTAGTTCCTCTCTCTGAGTAAGAAGTCGAAAAGATCAGGGGATCCCCACAATTCTATAGGAGTCGTTCCTCGGGATTAAGAACGAATAGCTTGAAAGGAGTTTTGCCAGCTAGACGCTAGGAGAGCAATGGGTTTTGAATATCCGGTGACCTTCAGAGATGGGGCCATGGTTTCAAAGGTAGGAAGGTCATCCCAGGGAGGGGGGCCTACCACGCAATTATTTGGAGGGTTGGTTGTTCATATGGGACTGTTAATAGTCAAACAAAGTTCTCAGTAGTAATGCCTGGGAAAAAGCTACAAGACCTGGACTTGAAATCTCTAGACTACAACTTACGTAGGCCCCGACTGCTGGGGCAAGGGAATCTTATCCAGGAAGACTACTCTAGGAGAAAATTTGCTGAGGGGGGGGAACTCCTATGAAAAAAGGCCAAGAAATTTGTTCCTAGTTGGCGCCACCATCAGTCTGGGCTACGGCTACATTGAAAACTTGTGAAAAAAGAATCGCAGAAGGTCCTGGGGGGGTCTCGTAACGGCAGTGTGTCTCTTCGAGGAAAAACGTAAGGGGAGGGGGACGGAGCTGAGGTGTCTAATCCTAGGGGACGGGCTCAGGGGAAAAGTCGTGCAGGACCTGCTGGGAGACGCTGATTTTAACAATTAGGTCGCGGACAAAATGATCGGGGGCAATTTGGGGCTGAAGGACAACCGGGCAGGCTGATAGCAGGGAAAAACGGCAAGAGACAAACGTGAATCACGGTTCGGGGCAACGCAAGGGAGACAAGGGGGAAGTCCCCGAGGATGATCTGAAGGGGCGGTCACTATGGAGGTAGACATCAAGCAAGGAAATATCCAGTGCGCGCGGGAAAAAAGTAAAACCGACGACGAGGACTCTCTCTGAGGTGGAGAACGGGACGACAAAAAGGGGGGGGTGGGACCGGGGGCAATAAAAGACCGCAAAAAGCAACGGCAAGGGTGGCAAAATCCTTCATTGGGGGGTAAAGGAGACAGAAAGCGGACAGAAAAAGGACAGGTGTCAGGGGTGTGCGATCGCTTGGGAAGTGCAGCGGCGCAGGGGGAAGGAAAGGGTCTCTAGGTTCCAGCAGAAAAAAGGGGGGGTGAAGAACAGAGGTGCTCCAAGTCAGTGGGCACAAGGGAAAAGGCTGGTGCCAAGCAAGACTAATGAACCACGGCAACAAATCAAACAGGAGCGCGCCTTGTCAAGGAACCAAGAGGAGGTAAAAAGCCTCGAGGGGAGAGCCGGGGGGCCAGAAAAGGCCAGTCACCTAAGGGGGTCAGGCTGGATTGGGTCCAGAGAGACACGATGGTGTGAATGAGCACTGGTTTTCAATCTACGAATCCGAAAAGACCAGGGAAAAGTGGAGGGAGTTACAGGCAAATTAGAGAAGGCAGGAGAGGCCGCACGCGTGAACGGAACGGAAAGGGGAATGTTGGAAAAGAAGACTAAACTCGGAAAGTCGGTTGAAAAAAAAAAAAAAAAAAGAGAAGGCGCGAATAAAATAACGGTAGGGGAAAAAAAGTTTTGATGGGGGGATCAGTTCTGTCGCTCGAAGAAAACACAAAGCGAACAAATGGAAATTTCGGCAAGAGAGGGCGAGAAGGAAAAAAAAAAAGGGCTTGTCAAAACAAACGACTCGGGGAAAAAGGGACCAGGAGCCGCGATCCTTGGGCTTAGAAGGGAAGGGAGGATCTGGTGAAAGAGGGGAACTGGTCAGGCCTAACTATTTCAGTTAATTGGGAGGGGATACTCACATGATAGAGCTGGGGCCAAAAAAACTATTGGTCAAATCTATAAAGGGGGAGTAAGGTGTCAAGGGCCGTCCTAGACATACGCGCCAGTTCAAGAAGGGAAGGGGGAATGCGCTCTCTCTAAATATTTTCAGGGAGGGGGTGCAGGGGGAATGTCTGACAAGAAAGAAGAATCTGCCCGAGACTGCTCGAAAGGTTGCATAGATGAAAACTTTCGAGAAATAAGGGAGCACGGGCGCATCTGAAGCCTAATCCAAGCGGTCGGTTTGGCTGGGGCAACTTGATTTCGGACAACTTGAAAAAGGACCCGATGAAAAAACATCGAAATGGTGGAGAAAAGGAACCTTTAACCCAGCTTCGGTTGTCCGGGGCACCCAAATCCATGGGGGTCGTCGAGATTGATATAGGGAAGTTAAAAAGGGGAGATAGGGGGGGGGGGGGCGCGAAAAGGGAAATCACCTTCATGTACTGACAAAAAGGACCAGATACGAAAGAGGAAAAAAATGGCTGGAAGTTGAGTGTAAACTCTGAAGTTTTACCCGAGTGGTATGTTGGGTGGTGGGTTGTCTGTTGTTCAAGACTGGGGTCGAGGGGCAGCCAAGAGAAATAGACTCCGGAGGCGGGGGGGGGCGCAGTTGCGGGGCGACAGTCAGTCCCTGTAAGGATCACACCCAACCCTTTCCTGTATTGGCGCGCTCTCACCCAAAAATTCACGTTTGGAGAGGAGCATTTAGGGACTCGTGGTTGAGCTTGTAATGGGGCCGTTTATAGGAGAATTTAGGGCGGAAAACAGAGGGAATTGCTCTTACTGATTTCTTCATGCGGGGGGAGTTGCACTGTCTTGATCTGGAGTTCACTTATCTGGGGGCAGCGGGGCTTTGAAGCTGAAGAGTAGGGGCGAAGAAAAAAAAGGGATAAGAACAAAAAGTCTACGGGTTCTGGGAGGATCAAGAGGTGGAGTGAGTGTGTTCTTTGTCAGCTGAAGGAGAAAGGGGAAGGGAACGTGTGTGAGTAAGGCGGAATCTCATCCGGGAAGGCCGAAGCGGGGGGTAAGCCGTAAAATTCCGAGAAATGTGGAAACCGTGAGGAAAAACGCTAGGAGGGATTCCAGACAATCACAAGACCTAGGAGAAATAAGCGAAACCCGCGACTAAAAAAAATACCGCCAGGATCATAGGGGGCCCGAGATAAGGCTCGGAGGGAGGGGAGGGATGAAAGTACAAGACTCCATGAAGGCCTGTGGCCTCTCTAACGAAAATCAAGTTAAAAGAGTAAACTGTGGCGCCGTGAAAGCGATCGGGTGAAACATTTTACCTACTGAGGGGGAGGGGGAACAAGAGCGGCGAAGGTGGAAAACGAATCTCCGTGCCAAGTTGCCAATTGGAGTCGAAAATCCTGGTCCAATTTGCGAAAGATCGCCTCTCCTGGAAAAGGCGGGGGAGAGGGAGGGTTTGTGAGCCGCTTGAAAATTGGGGTAAAGTCGTGGATAGCCGGGGGCTGCATGCGATATCCGGCTGTATACCTAGAATCCGGTCAAAAACCGGGGGTATTCGAACAGACCGCACACCGCCGGAAGTGGACGCTCTGGGTAGGAGAAGCGAGGACCATTCATAGACAAACAGGAGGGGTAGAAGATGGGCAATAAATCAGACTAGGAAAAGGCCCTGCAATAAGACAATCAGTAAGAATCGCAACAACACCTTAGGAAAAGGGAGAAAAAATAGACGTGACGGGCAGAGCTTGGCCGAACGCCAAGAGTAAGGTGATTGGATGGAGACCGGCGACGCGAAAAAAAAACGTTAATATCGGTGAGGAGAAGAATCAAACGGGGGACTATTAAAAGAGGGCACAGGCTTAATCTGTGAAGGAGGTCGCAAAGTATAAAAGGTTTTTGAAGAATAAAGTGTAGAAAGGGAAGCAGAGCGAAAGTACGGTAAACGGCTATACAAGTGCAAAGAAGAGGAAAAGGAGAGGGCTCATTTAAACGTAAGGAACGCAAAAAGAACCTGTCAAAAGACATGGCGAAAAAGACAGTCGCGGCAAGTTTCCCCTGGGGGCCGGAAGAAGGTAAAGGATCGGGGTAGGTTGCCAAGCCCCGAATAAGTAACATTAATGAAACAACCCTGTGAGCGCCTGGGCAGCTGTCCAAAAATGTCCGCGCAAAGGGAAAAGGTCGGACGCGCCGCAACCACCAAGGGACCGGAGGTTCCATAGAGGAAACGAAGAGCAGAGGGAGGATTCCAAATAATTATAAAACCGGCAGTAGGCGCAGGGGGGAAGGGGTAAAATCTAAATATAAAAGGGGGTGGGGCCAGACTGAAGAGCCCGTCTTTATGAAGGGACGGGAAAACAAACGTGCTCGATTGAAGCTACAACAAGAGAAATTGTGAAACAAACGGGGAGAAGAAAGGTGAAATCAAAAGGAAGGCCCTAGATACACTACGCAAAAAACGACGAAGAAAAAGAGGAGACACAGACCCTAGGTTTGTAGGTGCATCCGAAACCGTGGGGGCTGCTAAAACTGTCAGGAAGAGGGAACACACAATAGGGGTAACTGCCAGAGCAAAAGATAGAAAGAAAGATCATAGAACGAAAAGGGACCACTCATCATGGTCCGAGGAAAGCATGCCCGAATTGAAAACACTAAGCCGGACTCTGTTAAACGGGGCCAGCTCAACATTAAGTCTCCCACGAAAGAATGAGAAGCGGAAACAAGTTACGGGGCGATTGGGCAAATAACACCAGGGCAGGGCGAGGGTGATAAAACGAACGGGAAATATGAATGGGACCCAGAGAAAACATTGGCGAACGCAATTCGTAAAGGAAGGAGCCAAAAAAAAGACGTATGGAGAACAAAAAGAACCAAACCACTAAAACAAAGGGGAGGAGGTACCAAAAACACAGCCCACAATGGCCAGGAAAAGGCAGGCCGACAGTTCAGACGGAATCTTGCTGAGATAGGCTAAACGAGAGAAAGGACAATAGCCAGAAAACGCGACCAAACCACTGACCGAAACGGCAGAAAAAAGGAATGGAGTGCCTGGGTGGAGTCCCTCCATACGAAGGGGGTCAGGAGAACAAACTTGGGGAGGGAAAGCTGGGGGACACTCCTCCTTCCAAGAACGTGGGGTGGGGAATGCACGATCTTATAAGGGATCGAATGATTTCGATACGAAAGGGGGGAGAGCAGCGGGACCATCTTAAGGAGGGCGGTCGCCCCACAAGGACAAACCGAAAAAACTGGCTTCGACAGCAACGCATGAAAACGAAAAAGGGGGGAGTTCCGTTACTTAAAATATGATGGTCACCTGTCACGTAAGAAACCCTCGAACTATGTGTGGGAAGAGAGGAGGAAGAGGAGGATTAGTCTAGAAAATGACATCGCGCGAAGCGAAGAACTGTGAAGGACCTTACCGGGCGGGCCGCCGGACACGCGGGGGAGGAAAAGGGTAATCTTCCCCGAAGGGAGGGTGTTACTAACAAGACCTTTGATGAAGCCGCGCTCAACAGAGAAAGGAAAGAAATCGTGAGGGAGATTGTGGTCGAAGGAACAGGAAACAAGCACCGCACAATACTTAAACCTTGCCGAATGAAAAAGCGCAGCGGGGGGGGAGGATTCTCACCCAGGGGGGGGTAGGGGACGGCTTAAAAAAACCCTGCAGCACCGTACGAAGAAGCGCAGTAAACGGTCCAGGCTGTCACGAGCTGGGAACAACGAAAAGCCAGGGACCACAGGGGTAAAAGCTGAAGGGACCATTTAACTCGCAGGGGGAAAAGTAGAAGCAACCGGGCTGGCCTTGCCGGGATGGTACCCAAGAGGTAGGGGAAGTTACCGCGAGGGAAGGACTCAATTTCGCAATCAGTGGAGGACGGGGGGCAGAAAATCTTCTAGGCCGGGGGGGAAAACAAAGGAACGAAGTAACGCCGCGGTCGGACACGGATACGCAATGAAGAGGGGTGGGTTAGGAAAAATGGGACGATGGCCTACAGACCGGAGGTCATCAGCGGCCCGGCAAGAAACACCGGATAAAAAACTGTAAATGTGGCTCCACAGATACGCTTTGCGAATCTTTCTCGGGGCCGCGCAACAAAAAGGAAAGCAGGAAAAAAATAAACGGCGGGTGAATAGAAGGCTTGAGGCCCGGTCCTTACAATACATGGGGGAGAAGGGCTAAAAAAAAAAAAGCTAGGAGGTTCCGAGTAAAAAGTCGCGACTTGTTGATCGAGTGGTTTCAATTGGGTCTCTGGAGGAGTGCTAAAAAAACATAAACAGACATAAGTGATGGAGTACTTATATCTGAAGACGGTGAATGAATGGGGGATACATGGAAAGTCAAACGCAAGGCCGGCGAGCTGCGTGTGGGGGCCGTTCCTGGAGATCGAACGCCTAAGGTGCGAGGGAATGTTCAGGATGGGGGGTCCGGCCGATAGTGTGTTGACCAAAGCTGAGCGTGAGGGAGGAAAAGGAAGGGCACCCAGAAGGGGGATTCTAGTCATTCAGGAGGGATTAGAGGAGTCTACCGGCCCTTGGTCAGCGACAAATCTTCCTCAACATTGCAAGGGGGGAAAGAACAGGGCCCTCAACAATGGGGTTTACCGTGGTACGTAACCACATCCAGAGGTGTAAGACACGACCCTGATTGGCGGGGGTTTTCGGGGGCACCGTTCCAGACAGCAAATTTCGCAGCCGGAGGTGGGAAAGAAGAAAAACGATCCTTCAGGCTCTCCGCTCTAGCGAAATCT
>Ga0179593_1365794_pt1 | contig 12392 bp, 17 predicted proteins | sample CZODoug2_1_08_16_FD_185931 | JGI IMG/M metagenome (GOLD analysis project Ga0179593, IMG submission 185931) | Vadose zone soil fungal communities from Angelo Coast Range Reserve, California, USA - CZODoug2_1_08_16fungal (PacBio error correction) | ecosystem: Environmental > Terrestrial > Soil >...
AGGCCAACGGGGGGAGCCTCTACTCTCCAGAAAATGATGGAGAAGATGGATCGGAAAGAAGCACAAGGGGGAGAGGTGTAAGCACCGGTGCCCACGGATAGACGGGGTGTAGAATAAAAGCGGGCATTTACTGTCTACATAAAGGAGAGGGTGATATGTCAGAGTGTAAAGGGCCTCTAGGTAGAGGCCCATCAACGACACGGGCCGACGGTGTCAAAAGGCGCCTGGACCTGGGGCTGGACTGAGAGCAAACAAAAAACGCTCTACGTGCAGCTTCGGGGGTATGCGTGGCGGTGAAAGCAATTTTATCCTAGGGGAAGACTACAATAAGATAGGCAACATGGGGGGAAACGGCCTGAGGGCAATCCTCAAACAAATTAGTTTGAGGAGGGGAACGATTGGGGGTCCGGGCCAACTGCTCGGAGAATCGCATAGGGGACGAGTGTTTGGAGTCGGAGACGCTAAACGTACAAGGGGTTGGAAACATGGTGGCCGTTGCACCGAGATTTTACAGAGAGGAAAATGAAGAAGCGTGGGGGGGAAAATATAGGAGTGGCAGAGCTAGACAGGAAAACCGCAAGACGACCACTCAAAAAGCGGGGGGAGTAAGTCTCTCGCAAGCGCGTCGAAAAAAAAGAGGGGAATCGTGGTATTCAGGAAAAACAATAAATCCGTCAAAGAATGGGGACAGGCGGGTACATGAGAGGAGAACCTGGGGCGAGCTGAAAGTCGGACAATGGGTTACTGAATAGAAAACATGAGAAAGGTGTCCGGAGAAACATTGCTCACGAAACATCGTGTGCCCTTTTATTCCGAAGAAGTCCCGGTCAAAAAGCCAAAAAGGGAGGGGCGCTTGCGTGGCGCAAGAGTAGAGAGGGACGACCGGGGGGAAGATCTTACGAATCAAAGACATTCATGAGGGGTCCAGAAGGAGTAGAGGAACTGGCCAGAGTTCGGACAAAAGAGGCACGATAAACAGACTCAAAGCCGTTGGAAGCGGAAATCTGGGGGACGGGGGTGAGGATAAGGGATCTTGGACAAGAAAAGAAGGGGTGAAATCCCTACCTTTGCCGGAAGGGCCCGAAGCCCATCCTCTACCTATGCTATCTACTCTCTCACAGCTGACAAGTCCCGAGAACGGAAGATCACTCAATGCAAGCACCTTGCGTACGTCCTGGGAAGCATCGTACATCGAGGGGGGGGGACTTACGAAACGATGGTATGGGATCGGACGCGAGAGGGAGGGAAAAATCAGTCTGAAACAGGTCTTGAGGCGGAAATAGGTCGGAACTTCAAGTAAGTGAAGTGAGATAAAGTGGGGGCATACCACCCCGCGGAATCAGTGCAGGGAGTCCTTGGGGCTCTTGTCCCCATCGTTCAATCGAAGGGTGGTGGTGAGAAATACGGACAGTCTATGAACGAAGTAGTTATAAAGCTCGAAAAGAAAACAAAAAACGTATTAGTAGGAAATAGACGAAAGAGAGATCAGACATTTACTTCACTGTCGCCATAAAGAGAGTGTTAAAAGAGCATTTAAAAAAGCCTTCCAAGGGCCTCTAGATACCGAGTAGAAAAACTGTAGACTACACTCACCCAGAACTGGGGTAAGTAAAGAGATGGAGTAGGAGCCTCATAAGGTGAAAGGGGGACGGGAAGTCGGGATCAATCTCTAGAGGACTAATAAAAGGGAAGGAAAAAGCTATTACGTGCACGACCCCCGGGAGAACAATGTGCTGGGGGGCAGCGGCGATCGCGTTGCTTTGTCAATGCGGTAAGTCGGATATGAGTAAAGAGGCAGGGGAAGGGGGTCACACATGAAAGAACCTGCTGTGAGCAACTCCGTCTGGTAAAAGAGAAAGGAAGGAGCAAGTACGACACCTATTTTCGAGGGAGGGGAAAAGGGAGTGGGGTCGTAGAAATGTCCCCTCAGGGGGCGGCAACGAGGGGCAGGGGGGCAGAAGCAAATGGCAAAAAAATCACCAGCGCCCTGAGGAGATCGGAAAGGGATGACAGAAAGAGAGATAAATCTGAAGAAGCCAAGTGCACACAGAAAGGTTGGGGTTTCTTGTTGTACGGCTGGTGCGTATGCCTAAAAATGGAAAAAATGTATGCGAAAGGCTCTAAGCATATAATTGTGACTTCGAAAGAGGAAAATGGCGCAACTGAGGAGACCAAATACGACAAAAACGTGCTAGATCGATGAAAAGAGGGGGAAAAATTAGGGAAGGAGGTATTACTAGGAACTATGGCGACCAGAAGCGATCGCAAAGGACTGGGGGAAAGTTGTATGTGACGAGGGCTAGACGGGAAGGGATCTAAAGCGCGCGCACAATCTCTATCTATCCCCATGTAGGGAAGACGGGCTATGCCCGATAGGGAAATGAAACAGGCAATGGGGTGGCAATAGGTGCAGTTCTGGAAAGCGAACAAAAGTAAAGCACTTCGGGTTAAATATATCTATCTGGAGAAAGGAAAAGATAAAACGGGGTGGAGGGGCAAATTCACTAAAGGAAGTATATCGATATTGGTAGGAGAAGCGAGGGTCAATTGAGTTTCAACCAACTAAGCCTGCAAAGAGGGACTCGAGGGATGAAAGGGGTTCAACATCAGGGGAAGAACATGTTCGTAAAAAAAAAAACGCAACAACGCACCGAGGCGTGAGTGACGGGACGTAACTTGAGCAAGGTCCCTAAGGTAGGAGGACAGCTCCAAATATACATTATATTGGGCGCAACTAGGAATCGATTGGGAATAGACGAGAGCAACGTTCGCAAAGGAGTGATCCAAGAGCAAAAAAAGGGCAGGGTTACTATCAGCGGTCGAAAAATGGACGAAGGCGGGAGGGGGGACCAGGGCAAGGAAAAAAGGCTTGGTTGGAGTTAGCGAAACGTTCACGGCGGGCGAGCAGTAGAGTTGTGCTGAGTTTGTCCTAAGAGAAGGAACGTAAGAAAGGGCATCTCGAAAGTCTATTGGATGACGAATAGAGAATAAAAACAGCACTCATTTACCGGGTGAATCACGAGTTGAAAGCCTTGGGGCCCTCCTACAGCAGGCAAAGAAGAAGGAAAGGGGGAAGACTGCTAAAATCTTCCGTCAAGAAATTGTGAAGAGCACAGCTGGAATAAGGGGATCACTAGGTGTCTATGGTCTATCTTCAAACCAGAGTTCCCACAAGTAATGGGGGGGGAAAAAGGGAGCTCTAGCAAGCGAAAAAGAAGGAGAATAGTGCGATCATCTGTGGAGGGATTGAACTTGAGAGACTATCTTCTCCAAATCAGTGAGTAAGGTTGGCGGAAGTAGACTAAAACCGGTCGTGGACTAAGAGAACGTGGTCGTAAAAATATGTTACGGTTGATCGAAGTAAGGTGAGAAGCGGACTCTTCGACACGCAGAAATGAGGCGGCGGACGAGTGACGTCCCAGTAAAGAAATGAGAGCGGCTCATAACAGAGTCCAAGTCAGCGTATGAAGGTGAGGGAAGGGGCCGGTCGCCATAGCCGCGTAAACTATGGGATGTCAAACTATGCGAATCTCCAGATCTGAAGGCGATACCAAGCGCTTTATATTCAAGTGCAAGGGAAAGAAGATCAAGGGAAAGGACTCGGGGGGCCTTTCCTACGGGCCGTTTTGCTAGGAAGCTCCAGGGGCAGGACAGGGCCATGCGGCGCCGGCATAAAGTAGGAGGGGGAGCAACATTTTTGTTTTGATTCTTAAAAAACACGACGTGATCAGGGGGTAAATCAAAAAACTGAGGCGCAAAAAAAAATCATAGGTAAAAACGACATAAGTCTAGAGTTGAGGCGAGAAAATAAAAGTTAAAGGGGGAATGAGTAAATAGCACCACGGATTGGAGAAGAGAGAAGCCGATTGGGGTCGGTAATTACAAAGATGATCGGGGGGAAACAATGGGCACTGGAAAAAGGGGGAAGAGGGGGGGAGAATAGGCGTGTGCGCACTCCTGCTTTGCCGTCAGGGGATTGACGCCGAGGAATCAGACAAGAGAACGATCCCGCTTCCGGAACTAGACGATAAAATTTTTAAATCGTATGGATATGAAGACTTCGGGTGGCAGGTGGCGAACCATTCGGGGGGATTCCAGAACTAACTTCGAAACAACACGGGATCTGGCTTGTCTTGGTCCAGTGAGCAAGGGCTACACCGCAAGTCGGAGCAGGAAACACAAGCGTCAGCACTACTGTTAGAATGCTCCGGGACAGTATTTTGGGCGAGTTGCAGGGCCCTGCTCCGCACCGGCCGGAGAGGAAAAACGCGCGGTTCGAAGTAAAAAGCTTTTGTGAGCGCCTCGGTTCGCAAAAGGTAGAAAGTTGGAGAAATCTCAAAAGCACACAGGCAAAGACTGGGTCCGAACAGCAAGCGGGATCAAATGTCTCACAGTTGGCGACTGGTGAAGAGAGAAAACGATCAAGCGAAAAAACAGGGTATAAAAGGGGACGCTTTCGAACGAAATAGAGTCAAAAAAAAAAGGAATTTTCAGAAACAATAGCCCGAAAGGCCGTGGATTACATAGGGAAAAAAAAGGTCTAGAAGGTCATTCAACTTTGGAAACGGGGGTAGTGGTGCTGAAAAGGAAAAAAGCTGGACCGCTTTTGTTAGTGTTTCCTTAACGGTATAGTAAGTGTAAAGGTTAGAGCGATGGGAATGGTTAAGGGGGGGGGGAATCGTGCCCATATCCCCGCCCTTACTGGTATTCTAAAGATAAAGGAAGTAGGGGGGTTTATGGAGAATCAGCGGAAGAAAAATGGGAAATGGTTCGTACTGGGGTATAACTAAATGAGGGCAAGAGGACAAAAAACTGCCTAAAAAACATTCTATAAAAAGACCGAGTTAAGCCAAATTGGGAAGGAGAATACAACCCAAAAAAATAGGGGGAGGCGGCAAGAGTCAAGGAAGCATTTTCGACGAAATGACTGTCCGGACTCCCCTATAGTAAAAGTTGGACCATCTCAGAAGGGGGGGGAGAAGAGGAGTGATCGCTATGAGACCATGCTGGGGGACGGAGAAGAAAACGGTGGAGAAAAACGAGCAAATGGGAAAAGATCTCATCCAAGGAGTCGCCAGGGAACTCAAAAACACCAACTGGAGGAGTGAAAGAGAGAATGGAAGAGTTGCAAGCGGAGGGACCAGAGACTCAATCTCAAAGGTGCTGGGTCTAAGAAGAGAGCAATGAGGGTCCGAGAGAAGACGGGAAACGGGAGACAGATGACATGCCCCGCTGAGGAGTGCAAAAGGGGTCAGAGCTTGGGAGACGGCAAGCATGTCGACAACTGAGAAAGGGAAGCGACACCAGGGGAAGTGGTTGGGGATTTCGGGGAAGATCAGGGGGGAGACCAGCAGCGTCAGCGGGCTGTGGGGCCTCGAGAGGTGCAAAGGGCCGACAGGAGATGGAACCAAGATGATGGAAATCCGGTTTTGAAGGGACGCTGAGAGCCATAAAAAAAAACAGAACTGATGGAGAGGATTCGCGCACAGCACGGGGTAGGGGGAAATGGGGAACAAGTCGGTTCTAAGTTGAAAGACAAAACGAAAAGGTACACAGAAAACGTGAAAAAGCAAAAAGGTTTGCCAACTAGGTCCAGAAAACAGGCAGGTGGGGAAGGGATAAAAAGACGGGAGGGCCGGGCTTAACTTTAGGTCGGAAAAAATCTGACCGACCTTAATCTAAACCGAGTGCAAGAGGGTCTGCGACGTGGGCGGAGCAAGAGGAAAACTGTTAGAAAATGCGGACAGTGTGCGGTGAGGGAAAACCAGGGACGGACTGGGGGGGGGAGTAGAGGGGGGGAAACCGATGACCTCAGCAAGTGCGAAACGCTCGCCCCTAGCTACAGCACGCAGGATGTTGTGCCTCTCCTGGAAGGTAGGCGGAGGGGGAGGAGGGAAAGGGACCCAAAAGCATCAAGGCTCGGGCCCAACCTGTAGGGGGATAAGAGGACAATCATGTCGCGAAGTCTTGGAGTGGGCGCAAGACTTGTCACAGACAACAAGGCAGACGCGGTTGTTTCACGAAAAAAGGGGGAAGAATTAAAAGGAGCCGCCACACTTGCCACGAATCGTCGGGACGAAGACAACTACTATTGGAAACCTGTATAGGGAGGAGGGGAAGGAAACATCCGGTGATAGTGGAAGGGCTAAATGAGTGTCGGCGTAATAAAGTAGGTACAAAGAAATCGGTGAAACGGGCCGGCGCTTACAGAAGATGCGCGACAACAGGGGCAGCCAAGATCACCCGAGTAATGAAAGCAAAATCTGGAGGTCAGGTCGGGACGGAAAGGGGAGAGTGGGGAGAGGACAGCAAAAGGGCAAACGGTAGGGAGGGCGGATAAAACGAGGAGCGGGCATTTAGAAAGGTAACTACCAGAAGGAGCAAGGTTTTGGAACGATGATTAAAGGGGGGGGGGGCATCCAGTTCTCAAGTAGCCAAAAGGGAAAAAGGGGTGCGGAACACGCGTGGGAGGGGGTCGGCGCCGAATTCATCCCTTCTCAAGGGGATCGTTTGCCGCGAAACAAAGAAAGAGAAAGCAAACGATAGAATCCTTGAGAGTCAGTGGCAACGGGTAGGGCAATATTCAACCCGACTATCGTTATTACGTCAGGAAGTGAGTTTCGATCGAGGCAACAGCGTGGCCCAGAGGGGAGGGGAGAACGGGCGGCCGCAAGAAACATCTCTCTGGCTGGGAGAGAAGGAGAGGTCTATAAATAAATCAGTAAGGCAGAGGCAGCTGAAGCTCAGGGCTCGTTTCGAGATCGCTTCTCCACTGAAGGGCGGAGAAAACGGGGAATGTGCCGTTGGTCTCAAACCGGCTCGTCGAAACGATAATTGAGCAGAAACTAAGGAAATCACACAATGGAAATCACCTCGGAGAAATAGAAAAGGGTGAAATAGGCTCGGTCACTTTTCCTTAAACGCCTAAGGGCTAGAGGCCGTTATTGTACCGAGGCACATCACAACATTAAGAAGGAAAACTGAGTCTTGTGAGATGAACAGGAAAAAAATTGATTCAGAGGCCGCCGGAGAACGCTGGATCCTCTTAAAGGGTGACGACTTGCCATTAAGAAGGACGACTTTGCACGTCTGCTCAGTGAAGGGGAGGAAACGCTTGTTACACGGTCACACCTCGGGAATTATGAAGGTGGCTGGAAGGAATATGGTACTGTCATCAATCGCCAGGCTAAAGAAGTCCCTGGAGAGGAGTCAGCTTCTTCTCTTAGGCGTCTGTCGCTGCGTCAGCACAACTTCTAAAAAACACAGTTAAGAGAAAATGAAACAAACGTAGGTCAGAGAAGTCCAAAAACCGAAGATCTGGCGGGGCTTGCAAGCAAAAAAAAAAAAAACATTCAGGTTTCGCCGAAAGGAGAGGAAGAATGGTGGAAAAGGGGATTGACTCAAGCACTTTCGTCAAAGGGTGAAGAGTCAGAAAGGGCATCAATCCAGGAAAGGGCGCGCCATCGAAGCGTGGTCAAAGGGGTCTCCTAAGATCGCGAGGAGAAAGGAAGTCCAGTCGGCCATAAACATCCCTTGACAGAAAAACGGGGGAACAAAAATGACCAGCGGATGAACGAATGCGCAAAAAACGCTCCTATAGGAAAGGTAATTTGCAAGCAGACTGCGGGTGAAAGGGGGGGGAGCAAAGATTGTCTACAAAAAAAGAGAGAAGAGAGCGGCCGGCCCTGCGTGCCGTCAACCAGAACAAATTATTTTGAGAAGGGGACATGGGTAAGGAAAAAAGCTCCCAGGAGAACCGACTTGAGTGGAAAAGGGGAGGGGAAAGTCAAGACACCAACCGGAAAAATTCAGGGGGGGGGGCAGGGACAGGGGGAAAAAGCCAAAGGGAAAGAAGTGGGGATTAGGAGAGAGATTTGCGAGCGTCGGATAAATTAAAGCAAACGCCCTGGAAAAAAATAACAAAGGGACGCCCCATCAGGCGGAGAGATCGTAATACCGGGAGCGTTTCATCAATCAAAGCGTCACCATAATACGGACAAATAAGAATTGTCAATAGGGGGAAACCCTGAACGAGAAACACGCATGGGGGGGCGAGGATGATCCTACGGTGAAAAGTGCGGACTTAATCGAAAACAACATTATAAAGTCCTAAAAAAAACAGGGGGGGGCGAAAAAAACATAGGGGTGGTCCCGTGGACAGGGACTGGCCAAACAATCACTAACAAATCGGTTCTTGGGCGAAGGGGCGGGGAACGAGTCGATAGGGAAGAGTGAATGAAAGACCGCACGAGGAACTAGCAAAGGGAAAGAGTTCCTGTTGTGCCAGCGCAGGAATAAGGCCAGACGGTGAATAGAAAATCGGGGGGAAAGGCTGTTCCGAAAATAGAAGGAACAGCATGTTCTGAAGAGGAAGATGTGCGGGAAATGGTCATTGAGACTTATGGTAGAACAAGAACTAATGTGGGAAGCTAAAAAAAGGTAACTACCTGTACCGGTGCCACAAGGATCAGACCCGACATCTCACGAGCTGGCCCACAAATCGCCATCGAACACTCGTATGACGGCAGATGGAATGAGCAACGCTGCAGCGCAATGGGTAACTCATCTTCATCATGCTTTTGGGGGGTACAAAAGGTAGATGCAAGCGAGATAAAGCGGACGAAAACTCAAGAGAGGAGCGACTGACTTCTGATAAGACAACGACAAAGTGCTCTTGCGTACGACGTGGGCGAAAACGCAATACGGTTCTCGACGGCCACGTGTGCGATTGCGAAGACGCTGTCAAATAGAAAAGGGTGGGAATGTCGATCTCTGACATTAGGATCAGAGGAGGGAGGAGAGCAACAACAAAAGTAGGAAGAGAAAAGATATAGATAGAAGAGCTCTGCCTACCGGTACGAAGAGGAACCGAAAAATGAGATTGAAGGGGGCGCAAGCCGACACACAGGGCAAGAGGATGCACTTAGCGGTACAAGAAAAGCGGCACACCTGAGGGAAGGGGGTGAATCGCTGATTCCATCTCCTCCCTCTGGCGTGGGTCAAGATTTCGCCCTCTCAGCGATGAAACTTCAAGGGGGGAGAAGGAAAAAAAGAGATGGAACGAAGGGGAATAAACCCCGGAAGCTGACGCCCTTGCGGATGGAGGAGACTTCCGTCATAGAGGGGTTGAGGGATGCGGCCGAAGAGAGGAGCAGGAGGGGGGAGGGGGTGCACCTGGAAACTAGCACAGTAGGAGGAAAACTTCAGGCCGGGGCAAGAAAGTAGCTGCAGGTCCGACACCGAGTTAAGGGAAACGCAAAAGGCTTGTCTATTTCTTCGACAAAGAGTGCCACCCGAGGTGTGTCCGGAAAAGAGGCAAAGGGAGACCTGAAGGAGCGTCAAAACTCTTAACAGAGGGGGAAACGGTCCGGGAACTTCATCACTATCTAGCCCGATAAGGGGAAAACAAAACCAAGGAGAGAAAAAACGATGGGGGGGGGGGGCTTGTTGAAAGGACTTCCGGACTCAAGGTGGGACACCCGATGGAAAGTGAGAACGGTCTCTGCCGAGGTCTTGTGAATATGGCGAGCTTTCCCCGGGATCAAGCCCTAAAGCGACCACCACAAGGGATCTAATAAGATGTTACCAGGGGGGAGGAAGGCGGTCTTATGACTAAGACCTAAGAAAGACTCGATCCGCCAACGATTTGGAGAAACGGGGGGGAAGGCCAAAAGAGGGCGAATGTCTACCCGCGCGCGGGGGAAACGCTCAATCTAACACGTCGTCATTTCGGCTAGGTCCCGGGAGGGTCCTCTTCCAAAAGAAAACCGGGGTCAGCGGTAAAAAGGCCTTGACGCGCCACAAGTGAAAAATGATCGGTGCGATGATCGAGCCGGTCCTGAAAAGCAAAAGCAGGAAAACTTTGGTGCAGGGGTGATGGGAACCCGAAAGAGGCGGCCATGAAAGAAAACTGGGGATTAAGAAGATATGACAAAGTGCGGGGGAAAACAAGCCTGCAATTCAATGCGGCCGCGATGAGAGTGGGAAAGAAGTCAGACTTTTTCTGGGGAGCCCAAAAACACACGTGGCGGATGGCTCACCGGGCAAGGGAGGAGATCGTAGTGGTCCACATCTAACCACAAACTGATCACGTTGCTACTCGTAGGGAATGGCAAAACAGTCTCGTTGAAAGTGAAACGGAGGGGAGAATACCCTTAAAAAAACAAGTGCAGGCTTTCAAGATCGAATACATAAGGTAAGGCAGTCGACGCAACCACGGCAGATAGAACGCTGGGGATGCAGCGACGTGGCACTGGGCGGAGGGCGGGAGGCAAATCAATTAATTGGGGTGGCGGTGGGTGGCCGAAGAGCTGACTCCTATAAGATCGATACCGGAGATTATGTGCCTACCTATTCTTCAAAAAAGCATAATGCCGGAAGGGGGGCACATAGTTGCTCACGCCGCCGTTCAAAGGCCCGTATGCTTGAGGGTCAGGGAGCTAACATATTTAAATGATCCAGAAGGGAAGGGGGGCACGCTCCTCGACAAGGGGATGCATTTTCGAGTCAAAAGAATGGACGAAGGAATTTGGACCTAGGGGGGCGCTCGCAACGCGGGCAAACGTCCTATCAGATATAAGAGGCGAAGGAAAGGGGGTGCAAAGGGAATCCGAGCTCTCCTGAGTGAGTAAGGGGTTTCGACGTGATTCGCGCGACGGTCTGTAACGCCTCAGAAAAGGGGGCGAGAAAAACACGTAGGCTCGACCTTCCGCACTGAATCTGAAGACCACTCGCACTGACGTCAGGCCGGATGAGGACGGAAGATGAAACAATTAGCAATATCAAAGACGAGAAAGGGCGGCCAAGGAATTCGCCATCTCAGGAAACGAGAGCGGCAATCGAGCGAAGCGCCGGGAAACGGCACAGTAGAGGGATGAGAGAAAATTCAAAAGGGGAAAAGAAAGGAGAATCGTTGGCCTTGCCTCTGGGGTGGGCGCGGAAAAGGAGCAAACTTGAGAAAGGAGGAAGGAGAAAGCAAAAGAATTGAGAGGTCCAGACAGGAGGCGGGAGAAACGAGAACGTGATGCCCTGTCACTCGCGGAGCAAAAGGCCAGAGGATTTAAATGGAGAAGTCCGCTCGATGGGAAGAGAAAGAAGGGGTTAATGCGCTGAACGAACAACAGTAGGTGGGGTGGGGGTTTTGGGGGACGAAGTAAAAACAATTCAGCCGTTGGCGGGATGGCGATAAAGGATGGGCGCGCAAATGCTCGGAACGCATAGTAGGAATAATCACTTCGGTGCGCCGAATGATTTTGGAATATTGCAAAGCAAAATGAGCAAGAATCCGACGGCCAGAAAGGGAAAGCACAGTTAAAGTTGGAATCCTGCGTGAGAGCCACCGAGATGTGCAATGTTGCGGAGCGCCATGGTGAAAGGGGGAAGTCCATGCTTCAGAAACAAACGAGGGAGGGCTTTTACCGTATTCACCGCACACCTAAAGGAGAACCAGTAGGAAGATCGGGGGACAGGACAAGAAAGGGGGGGGACCAAAATTGACAGAGTTTTTAAAGTTCTACGAGGAACCAAGGAGAGCCGCCCATTCCGGCCGGCAACGGAAGGCTGACTTCTGGAGAACATTGGGGGGATATCGAAGAGGTCAAGTAGGAGGGGAAAGGTTGAGAGGCATAATCTCACACATGAACGGACCGGGAAGACGGAAGAGGTATCTCAATTTTAGCACTTGGATAGATTATCGTCGAAAGGAGAGAAAAAAAAAGAAACCCTGCCCGGGCGGGGAATAGTGTAAGAGTTAGGGAACGAATAAAGGTGAAAGCAAAAAAAAAAAAATCTTTGTCTACAAGAGAACTAGAACTTCAAGGGGTGAGGACTATTGACACAAAGTGTCGAGGGAACGGCAATGAAGTTTACAGGGGGGAGTGGGCGCAATAAAGCAAAAACGAACAGCTCCGGGCTGTGGTGTGTTGTGTATTTGTGTTTAGTTCGGATATTTGTTGCTGTTCCAGACACCAGAGGGGACGAAATCCATTTTCCCACAAAAAAAAAAAAAAAAAAAAAAAAACAAGGAGGGGGTTTAATGTCTCTCAGAGTAAGTAAATGGATTCCATTTGGGTGGACGTAGGTCCTCCTCTAAGAGGCCAATAGGTGAGTCAAAGGCTTTATAGAACGGCCAGAGAGGGACAAAAAACGAACCCAGAAAGTGAGCCTGTCTAAGAAAAAAACAAAGGTCTAAGGTTCCGTCCGATTCTTAAACCTCAGGGGGGGCATCTCACCATGCTGGTTAAGCTCCAAGAGGAAGACAGGGGGGAAACAGATCGAAGTATTAACGCCGGCGGAGATGACCGCAGAAAAGGAAAATGAAACGGCGATGACGGCGAAGACCCAACCATTGATATGGAGCGATACGGGGGGAACAGACCAGAAACAGTGAGAGA
>Ga0179593_1414726_pt1 | contig 12392 bp, 11 predicted proteins | sample CZODoug2_1_08_16_FD_185931 | JGI IMG/M metagenome (GOLD analysis project Ga0179593, IMG submission 185931) | Vadose zone soil fungal communities from Angelo Coast Range Reserve, California, USA - CZODoug2_1_08_16fungal (PacBio error correction) | ecosystem: Environmental > Terrestrial > Soil >...
ATCACGAAGAAAATTCCACGAACAGGCATCGTTGAAGAAATCGGGTCGACCTCTTGTGTGTCAAGGGACGTTAGGGTAAGTAGCGCGCCCGGGGAGTCGACTAAGAAAACAAAAAATCGGGAAGAGGAAAGATGCGCAGCATGAGACGAACAGCTCCTTCAGGAGCGTGGAGAGAGACGAAAGGGGGATCTCATGGGAATCGCCCCGTCAAGACGGGAACCGTGGGTGTAGACGTCTCCACCAACGTGATGCGCGATCAGGAGAAATCGGCAGCCAAACTATCAGGTTCAGCCAGACGCGCTCCAGGATCGGCGGTGGGGGGAGGAAGCCAAAAGGGGGAAATCCACCATCCTATAATCTGGGGGTGGGCCACCTGGTCCAATCAAACGCAGGCTATCAACGTGCCGAAGCACTAGAGGAATAACCCCATGCAAAAACAAAGAGGGCTCAGAGCTCTGGAAGGGGGCCGACGAGGGAAAAGCTGACATGTATTATTTGTGAAGGGTGAGGATAAAAAGGCAGGGGGCGAAACCGAGAGCGCAAGCGTGAGGAAAAACCGAGGGCTAATAAAAATCTGGCACCCGAGAGAATGAAAGGGAAATAAGGCAAAGTCAGATCTCGATCTGAACGACGAAAAAAGCCAAGTAAAGCAGGGAAAAGACAAAGTGCGCTCAGAAAATAACAAACAGACACAAATAAAAAAAGGACAAAGAAAATAAATGCAACAGCGGATGTGGTGCGACGCAATGTCCCATATCGCGATCAAGGAAGGAGAGTTCAATGTAGGTAAACGCTTCGAGGAACAGCTGGGGGAGGAGGGTACAAATCAGGAATTACTAGGATCGATCAAGTAAAAAAAAGCACTTTGCCGGATCAACTTGATATAAAAAACGAATGACCGAGTGGGGAAGGAAAAAAAGAAAAAGGCGATCAACAACAAAAAGTTCAAATCAGGCGGCTAGGAGCGACCTGAAGAGGAACGTATTGGGTGTCCATGCTTACAACGTAACGGCCGAAAAATCGTGCATCGTTCGAAGGAAGATCTACCAGGAATAGACACAGTAGCGATGGGCAAATCGGCGAAAAGGAGGAGAGCCGGCGTACTAAGGCCTGCGCGTGCAAGCACGCCTCCAGCGACGCTCTTCCAAATTTATCGAGTCGAAAAAGGAAGTCGAAAAACAAATACTGTCTCCCCGCACAACTCCCCCGCACAAGACGGACGTGAGGCAGCAAAACTAGTCAAAATCTGTCGACTCTCCATCTAACTCGGAAGAGGACGGGGCAAGAAAAAAAATCCATAAGAGGCAATCCTCCACGAAGTAAGGGAAAGGAAATCCGCACGACACGCGAAGACGTCAATCAACGCTGCCATCTCATCTGGCAAAACTAGCAAAGAAGCCTCAAAGGAAAGGGGGAGAAATTCGATACAAGAAAATCAATACGGAACCAATATTCTCGAAAAGGCGCCGAGAGGCTGAGGATAATACCAAATAAAAAGACAGCGACAAGCCCAAGGCTCGCCAGTACCAGGCCGAGCAGAGCAGCCGACAAAACCCCTACTGACACTCAGGACAAAACAAACGTGATTCAGAGGACACGGAAGGCGCGGAGAGCCCTCAAGTGAAAAGCAGGACGTCCAGCCGCTATGGGCAACTGGACGGAACAGATCAAGTCGAGAAAAATGGGTATCGGGAGGAAAGAGGAAATCCGCCGCAGGTCCAATGAAAAAGGTTTTGGGAAAACCTTAAATTTCGAAGGCCTGGCTCAGAGGGAGAGGAGGAGAAAGGGGGGTAGGAACGCGGGATCTACTCCCTCGAGTAGCGAGGGGGAAGAGACCATAAAAGAAGTTTGGACGGGAACAGAGAAGGCGACCGAACAGAGACCTGCAGCGGACATAAAAGCAGCGCGGCAGGCGGGGCAGAAAGAAAAAAACTCGTTTGTGGAAAATATAGGAGGAGGCCTTTGAGCATCACGGCCGTAGAGGGAACAAAACCGATGCAAAAACATGACTAGAGGGGAAAGAGGGTCCCATCCGTGGAAGAATGTCAGGAGTTGGGGAGGGTCTAGGAAGATTGCGATTTTTAGCTTAAAAGGAGAAAGTTGTAGGGTGTAACACGGGCGCGAGATTGTCTGCGGGAAGGGGTTCAGGAAAAAGTGTGCCCGGGTTGGGGCCTGTAAAACAACGTACCACAGAAAATCGCATGCGACCGCTGACTCGGCCCTAGAAGGGAGTTCTAGTTGGGAGCTTGAAAACCCTTGGAACTCGAGCCAAAGGGGAACAGAGTTCCTTAAACGGACGCTTTTCGGGGGAGAAAAAGCCCGCGTGAATCCTTTAGTCTCACTCGCGGACGACTCGAGCGACATCTCGAGTCACAGCAAAAAAAGACTAAGGCCCGGGCGAGGGGGGGAAAAGGTATCAGACTGACTGGGGTCAAAAAAGAAAACGCGGTCAGGCCAAAATCGAACTTGGGGAGAGAATATCTCTCGTGCTTGAACAGATCGGACTCGAAAAAGAAGAATTCTAGGAACGGGGGGGGGAGGAATCGCCAACATCTGTCACTAGGAGAGGTAGAAAGAGTCCGCTTCGAAATACTCAGGGGCCAACGGAAACGAAACAGATCGAGTAGTCGGGGGGGAAAAAAGACCGGGGGAAGAGGGAATCGCCGGTGCTGTCGAGCCTGTCGTAGACGAGGTATCACAAGGGAGAACCAATCTCGGGTGGGCAAAAGAAGTAAAAAAAGGAACAGGAAAGAAGCTTAGATCAAAAATACCGACAAGAGCGCTTTGCAACGACATAGGGAAAGGAAGGCTGTGACGGATGGGGCCGTGCTTGACGAGAGGGACGAGGGAAAGACGGTTGCGTCCGGAGCAGTCCTGGATCAACCGAGAGGGAGCGTGCACGAAGAGGAAAATTACAACGGTGCCAGGGAGACGAGGGGAAAGAGAAAAAGAGAAGACCTGCCAAGTCAAAGAGGGGGCGCGTCGTCAGAGAAAAAAATCTCTGTGATGAGGGGGGACGCAAAGTCTTAAAGGGAGTGACTACGACGGGGGAGGGCGCACGCTGAGGCCCGCTAGTGGTCGCCTGGAAGGCTCACGCGTAGGGAGCATGGGACGTCACAGATCGCTGTTTGACCCAGAAGGGGTGGGAAGTGGCCGGGAATTATGACCAAATGAAAGCCGTACAAAAAAGGTCAGGTAATGGAGTAAGGGGATGAAGGGAACGGGCTGCACGGCGAACAGAGGTCTCCCCAAGCCGTGTCAGCTTATGGGCCAAATTTGCGTCAACAAGACTGGGAGGATCATCCCGCTTGACCAGTAACATTGGAGGAAGTGGAGCGGGGAGAAACGCTTTTTGAGGAGGAAGGGGAGAAAATCTCAGAAAACAACCAGAGGGGGAGGGGAAAAGAAAGGTCCCCATCGTCCCCAACGTGCCGAGCTCCGCCAAAGAGAGAAAGGAAAAACTTTCAGAGCAAGGGAAAAAAGTGGGGCCTCAACCCTAAACAGCAGGCAGAAGGGGAAAAATCAGGAAGAGGGGACCGAGTTCAACGCAGCGGCAAAGGAGACCGGCCAGGGCGCGGGCAATCCCATCAGGTAGATGGGGAAAAACTAGAATGGACTGACGTCAGGAGGGGATCGGCACGAATAAAGTGGAAACAAACCAGGTCATCCTCGTGAACACTACTGACAATCGCCAAAGGCGGTCGTTAAACAAACTAATCGCGCCACGCCCAATCAGCTAAGCCAAGTGTTAGGAGAGGAGTCATCTGAACTCAAAGGGAGGGAGAGGAGTGGGAAATTTTAGCGCATCGTATACCCAGCGGCGAGGGCAAAAGGCCTTCGATCTGCGACCGACTCTCGGAGTCCAGGAAAACGCAATTAGCAGAAGGAGCGATCAGTGGCAAGGAAAGCACCAGGACGAACTCAGCGCTCTAAGGGTGAAAAGCGGTGGAGAAGGGGCTAAGGAGTGAACCTTTAGGCCGGGGAAATCGGAATTATGCTGCAAACCTGCTTCGGGCAGCAGGAAGGCAACCAAAATTATGTCCGGCGGCCAAGCGGGAAGAAGAACGGGGGTAATCCGAGAGCGTGGAAAAATCGGGGGCCAAAAATGCGAAGGAATCCATTTTCGCCTCCTCGCAAAAAATCGGAGAAAGAGGAAGCGCGAGCAGGAGAATGACAAGAAGTAGGGTTTCAAAGGGGAAACCTAGGGGAGGACGACGACTAGCTACAAAGGAGGGGACATAGAACAACCGTCCAAAAAGTCAGAAAAGGACGATCCAGGATACCAGAAGGTATACGGGGAGGTCAGTTGGGACGGCTGCCGCGCTGGACGGGAAAACGAGCGGCAGCGAGACTTTCCTCAGGAGGGGGAAATAGGAGGATGTCAAAAATCCGGCGCAGAGTGAAAGGAAGAGTAGACCAGGTTAAAAGTTTGGTCCGAAAAGGGCCGAAGAGAAAGATGTGAGGGGAAATGGGTCCCCCTCGTGGCTGTCCTAATCTCTTCAAAAAGAGGGAGAAGCTGGAAAAAAAAGTCCTACCGGATAAACGGAGAAGATCACTGCGATCGAGGAGGCTGAATCTGCATCGTGAGAGACCCAGCGACAGAAAGGGGGTAATTCGAGGTCATATGAGCAGGGACGAAATTCTACCAACGGAAGTCCGGACCACAGTGCTAGAAACGCGGGGGATAAACCGAGGCATCTACCGAAGAGCTAAAAAGCACACAGGAAGACTCGGGGTAGAGTGGCGCGCTGCGGAAATGTGGGGCGAGACGGGGGGGTTTAGAGCGGTGAACGTCCTAAACTCGGCTGTTCAATTTGCCCAGCAGAGACAACAGAGTTGGGAGGCGCACGAGGTAGAGGCGCGCAGAGGGAGGGAAGCACATGACGCCAAGTGGTGCGGAATAACGTCCGAAAGAAGGGGAGGCTGAGAGTGGGGGAAAGGAGAATAATCTAAAAAGGGCCAAGCCCTGAACGCTCTAGGTGCGACGCATGTAACCCGCGAAAAACTGCTGGGAGCATGAATATGGGTTACAAGGGAATGCTAGAGCGGAGAACGGGAAAAGGAAAGGTACGAATATTTCCTGATTCGGGAGGAGACCTTGGGGCGGGAGGTTGAGGCGGTGAATGGAGAAGAGAAAATCTAGGTCGTCGATGGCTTATCAAAGGTGGTGAGAATGCTTCCTTCTCAATAAAAGTCCAGGAACTTCGTCTCGGGTTTACGAAGAGGTCCGACAGGAAACTTTGAGAGAGCCTCCAAGGACGTGAGTAACGCACAGGAGGAGGGTGTACTAAATCTCCGAGGAGACTGGAGATCTAGGGGGACGATCAAACGGGTAGGGAGGGGGGAATCATACTAGTTACGAGTAGGGTGAGGACACTGAGAGGAAAGAAGGTCTGTTAAGAAGCGCGAAACAATTACGGGGGAAGTCTCAGGCGAGCTCGACGGAGCTAAAGGGAGGGAGTGATAGAAAGTGGGAAAGGGAAAAAAAAAAGGAAGGAGAAAAAAGAGTAGGGAAAGGAGGGAAAAAGGGGGGGGGGGAAAAGAAGGGGAGAGAAAAAATCTGAACACGAGACCGGGGTCGCCGACTGGTGCACGTGGCGAGAACGATACGAGGTCGTCCTGCTCAGTGCCGCATACACAACTACACTCTTGGAATCATCTCTGCGGGCCCGATAGCTAGCTTCAAGCAGGGTATAGATCATCGAAGAAACTGCAAAAGGGGAGTAGAGTCACAAGATACACGGGGGGAGGAAGGGGGACTATCAAGATCTCAAGCCCGACAGCTTGCGCGTCCACGGGTGCCTAATCGACTCGGAGAAAAGGAGCCAGAAGGACCCGACGCGGCTCGGGCCTTCTCAAAGTGCTGGAAAAAATAAAACGATGTTCGGGGAAACTATTAAGGGAGATGGAAATTAAAGGGGCATCAAGACGGGGAAAGTCAGAGGCGAGTCAAACACAAGAGGACTGCAAACGCTGCTCACAAAAAAAAAAAAAAAATACGGTCATGCAAAAAAGGCCACGCACGGACAACGAATAAACATGGAGGTAAGGTAAAGACTCACAAAGCGAGCAGTTAAGGGCTGTGGGGCATCGGGAAGGGGGAGCCAAGGAAGGAAAAGGGGAGGGAACCAACACGCAAAGCTCGAGGTGCCCCTGGAGGGGGGGAAAACCACAGGTAGAGAAGACACTCTTGGAGAAAAAGAGGGCAACGGGCAGCCTACGGCTATAGAGAAATCAGGGTGGGGAAGTCGGGCGAATAAGTAAAGGGGGAAACCTTGATCGCAAGGTAGAGACAAGAAATGAGGAGCTGAGGGGGAAAACAGTAAGGAAATCAAAAAAAAAAGAACGAGGATAGGCCGAAGTGAAAATTGCGATACGAAAAGAAGTAGGAGGAATAAAAAGAGAGAGGGAGAGGACGGGATTCGCAAAAAAAAGGGAGGAAAAGGAGATCATCTCGTCGTAGTCTGACAGAAAGCAACATCACGGTGAGACTTCGGGGACCGGATTGTCGTAGAACGTTATTCGAAGAGCAGAGGTAAATCGGACGACAGCGAGACTTGGGGGGGGAGAGGAAGGAAAGCATGAACAAGAATCGGAAAACTATACGTCGACCAGGGTTGCGCAGGGGTCCCGCCCAGACTAGACCGTTCAGGACAAACGGCTAAACCACGTGTAAGGAAGGCGACAAGAGCCAACGGAGGGAAGAACAGGAGAAAATCTGGCGAAAGAAAAACTCATCAGAAAAAGATCCGGTGGGGGATAGCAGGGGAACTAAGGGGGGACATAAGCGGGGGAAATTTGCTGGAAAGGTCCAGCACAAGGATGAGGCGACTTGAAGAAAAAGGAATCTAGGTAAAACAGCCAAGGAAAATCAGAAACTCACTAAAGTACATTACAAGTATGTAGTTTCAAGCGAAGTAGATAAATTGTGCAGAACCTTATAGTCAACTCGTTGGGACCGCAGCCGGCAGACAAGAGTGAGTGAAAGCTGGGGGATGGGACGGAAAAAGGGTACACCGGAGAGGGCTGAGAGTGACGAAGACATCTCAAAAAACAAGTTCCATCGTGGGACCCCGAAAGAAGTAGAGGGAAGAAAAGAACACGAGACGTCTAGAAGGGACAAGTCTGGGGAGGAAACGAGTGCACAAGGACTCGAAAAGAGGCAGTTATCGAGTAGGGGCACCCAAGCTGAAAACGTTTTGGTTAATTGAATCGGCTTAACTAAGCTGGTCTACAACGGGGTTAGGGAAACGGAAGCGGGAGCAAAGGGAATTCCGAGAAACAGGAAGGAAAAAAGAACTATAGGACAGATGACTATCACAGCTTTTGGTTTGTGACAGTAGGGGGAACTTCAAACAGGCAACCTCGTAGATCTAAACGGCGGAAAAGAAGGAACTTGCTATTGGGGACAAAAGAGAGAAAGAGAAGAGCAAGAGTCAGAGGCAGAAGGAAGAAATCAGCAGAAAGAAAGCAAGAGAGAGGAAATCAGTAGCGGGAAATCCAAGGAGAGTCACAACGATCCTCAGGGAGGAGAAAACCCCAGAAGGTAGTCCCAGCTCTCTCAACAGCTCGTCTCATATAGAAAACGCAAGGCTTAGAAATTCGTCCTCAAATCAAAAAGTTCGGCCAAGAAAAAAAGAAAAAAAGGCCTCCGACAAAGGGCGCATCGCATCCCCGCGGCAAAATCGCCCTCCGCGAAAAAGAGCCAGGAAACGCGCCCGTACGGTAAAGAGAGCAGAGGGGAGGCAAAACCACCTAGTACTAACAAATCCTAGCGTCTATATCGCCAAGGAACGTACATGCCAGGAAAAGCATCCGAAGCAGGAAATGACTCCGGAAAAAAAAAAACGGGTCGAAAAAACGAAAAAGAAGGGATTATACTATGGAAGACAGGAAAGAAGGAAGTCAAGCCTCGAGAAAAAAAACAAGGATAAAAGCACGGTCGGGACCCCGAAAAGGGCAAATCTCCTCATAAATGGGGGGGTCACTCTGAGTGAACTGCAAAGAAAAGGAAAAATTTATTGGTGAGATCGGGGTCGGGAGAGAAGGAGAAATAGAAGACGGAAAGCGCTTCTTTTCGAGATATGTAGGACTCTCTCACACCGAAGAAGGAAATCACACCTCATGGAGCGCAAAACTAGACAGTAGAGAGGTTCGATAAACGAGGAAAGTGGCACTGGATCAACGGCGGGAGCGCCCGCCAGCTGAGCTAAGGAAAAAAGTTGTATGGAGAGCAGCTCCTACACTAGGGGAGGGAAATTTTGTGGGTGAGAGCGGACAGAATGACGAGATTTAAGGCCAAGAAAGGAAAAGGAAAGACCAGGATTGCGAGCGATAGGTGTGAAGGGAGTGGCAGAAGGGCCGCGGTGCAAGCCCACTGAGAAAAACGAAAAGTCAAAGAAGTTCTACCCAACAGAGGACAGAAGTCGGGTCGAGGGGAGGCGAGAGGAGGAAACATAAAAGAGACAGGCAAAGGAGCAGCAAAGGAACTCGGAGGGTGAGAGAAAAACCGCGGTGCCGAACTTTAGGAAGCCGCGCGAAGGCAAAAAGCGAGAGGAGGGAACACATACTGATAACGCAAAAGAAACGGAAGAAGATACAAACCTCAGGAGGTAAACCACCTGCTGACAACAAAAGGAGAGAGAGTGACGCGGACGCGCTTGATAGGTCAGTAAGGCCGGGAGGGCGCTATACTACGGTCAAAATACGCTGGAGTAAAAGGAAGAGAGGAGGTCTGCATTTTAAGCGAGAGATGTAAAGAAATACAGCGGGCAAAAGTTCAAAAGGGGGGGAAGTCGCGTCGGTAGGGGATGTAACGGGGGGGAAACTGCCAACTGAAGGAGAAAAGGAGGAGGAAAGCTACAGGGGAAAAGAATCAAAGAGAGAATGAACAAGACTCTCAAGGGCAATCAAGTAGTAAGAGGTCAAACCGTCGGAGGGGGGGACCCAAAAACTCTATTAGGAGAGGAAGGGGATTGTCATCTCCAAGGTACGTCGATGTCGAGGGAGAGGAGCCGAATAAAAACTCACTCCGGAAAGCTTATAAGTTCCGAACCTATGCGAAAAAACAGTGCCGCAGAGCGAATAGGCGCTGGACGTGGAATCCATAAGGAAAAATTGACTCGGGGGGAGAAGGAGGATAAAAGAATCGAACCACAGGGGCGGATAAGGTTGGTGTTAGCATAAGGGAAAGAGTCGTGAAAGAAAAAGGTGGGTATCGTAAAGGTAAAGATTCCAGAGTAGGGGAGAAAGGGAGCTCACGGAGGGAAGTGATGAAGACTAACAGGCGTCGCGGGGGGGACAAACAATAGCGATATTCGAGTGGCCATGTCATAAAATGTGAAAATATAAATGAGACGGAGGGCCTCGGCGGCAATGGGAATCGGAAGAAGGGGGGAAAAGGAAAAAAAATGTCAGGTGCTGACTGTAAAACAGAGGTAAGAACTGGAGTTACCGTTATCGGATTGCAGTGGAGGAATCCAAAGCAGAGGGGATACAAAGCAAGGGGATGTACAACCAACAAAGGAGGAGGGGGGAAAGTAAGAAGGGAGAGAAAAATCGCTGCCCCAACAAACAAAGCGAAGAAAAAGCAATCAGAGACCCTAGTCGCCACCTACAAGGAGGAAAGAAAAGGAACAAGTGGTGGAAGCAAACAGTACAGAATAAAGCAGTCTGATGAAGAAGGAAAGAAGGCCAGGAACGTGAGAGGAAAAGAAAACGAGTCCAGTGAAATGAAAAAAACATTGAGGTCCCTCAAAAACGATAGAAGGGCAAAGGAGCATGGAGAGGAGTTGGAAACCGTCGGGAGCAACAATGCAGACAAACGGGAGTACCCACCAGAAATTTCTTCAGAAAGAAGGAAAGATAGAACACGTCTTCTTCAAAAAACCGCCTCTAGAGAGCAACGACATCAGACTCGCATTTGGAGGGGAAGGTCGCCGGGGAAGGAAGAGAGGATCTTAAAGACGGGGACGCTGCATCGTAAACGAAGACGAACGGGGGGGACGTTTAAGTGCGAAGGGACGGCCTGGGTAACAGGAGAGGAGGTTAAAGGATATCGGTCAAGAAACAAAAAATCTCAGCAAGACTATCTGAAAAACCGCCGCCAAACTACGCGGAGAAAAGAGTGTCTAATCCTAAGGGGAAAAAAGTCTAAGAGTCTGATGTTCACTAGGAAAGGAGGAAAAATGCTGAAAAGAAAGCAGAAGGACGAGGTAATTGATTAAACGGCTTCCAAGAGGAGAAGAGGGGATCCGAAGACTCGATCGGGGGGCCAGCAGTCGACAAGGGGAACAGAGAGGAGTTAAAGCCGTTCCTCCGAGCGAAACACAGGGGGGGGGAGACCGCGAGGCGCGAGACTTCTCATCCGTTCAACGATTCGGGGGAGGGAACACGACGTACGACAAGAGAAAAGGCGAAAGTCTATAACGAGGAGGGGGGAGACTCGGGATACAGCGAAAAAAAGAAAGGGAGAAAACGGCCGTGGACGAGAAAAGGGATCTTAAGAGGAGAGTCGGAGAAAAGACTAAGGCACGCGGCATGGGCAGAAAAGAGGAAAGTAAGTTCCAGTGTAAGGCGGAGAAAGGTAGGCGATTTCCTCATCTCGAACGGACCAAGAAGAGGGCAGAGGAACCGTGTCTCAATCATGGCTGTCCGTGGGAGAAGAAAAGCTGTCCTTCGCCCAACTCCGAAGAATACCGCTAAAAAGGACGGTTAAACCTTCGAGAGGGGAAAGAAAACCCGCCATCAGGTTCTCTACAAAACCTAAAAAAAGAAGGAGGAGTAGGTGACCTCAGGAAAAGCCAAGTTAAAAGAAAGAAAGAGCGGGTTCTCATACTCCGTGATTCAAAGGGGAAGAAATCGCCAAGAACTGAAAACGGAATAGAAGAAGGGCTCTCGCTCTGGCAAATTGGAAAGAGGGAAAAGGACATCACAACGTAGCGGACAAGGGAAAGAAAGGCTACGCAAGAGGAGGAGCTAAGGGAGCCGCGCGGCAAAAGCCATGGTGCAAGAGACCCGAGACTCCGAGCAACTTGTGGGAAAAAAGCAAGAGCCTTTGCCGACACGGGCTCAGCGGTTGGCGGCAGAATACCCTAGCAAAGGACGAGGGAAAAGGAAACTCTGCTGCACACGACGGACTTCGTTCGCTAAAATCGCGTCCGCGCAAGTCGTAGGGGACGATGATGCCCGCCTGCGCAACTTGAGCTAGATGGGGAGGGACGTTCCTGGAAATATCAGAGAGAGGGGGGACGGAGATTTGGGAGAGGATGACTTTAAAGCCGAACGTAAAGGGATGACGGGCTCGTGGGGTCTAAAAGAAGGGGGCCGCGAAGAGGAGTAGACGGGGAGGAGCAGTCCTTGCAGGGGAGGGGGAGTAAGCCGTGTCTTCTTTTGGAAAATAGGAAAGGGAAGATGGTGTGGGAGGATAGGGAAAGAAAGAGGGGGTGAGTAAGGCTTCGCAAGGGACCAGAAGGAGAGACTGAACTCGCCTCTTGGTAAGAAAAAAGGCTTGGGAAAAAGGGAGCCAAACCCTACATTAGCAGAGGAAAGAGATAGAATCTGGCATGCCAAAGGAGGGACTCGACGGGGAGAAATAATTTTAAAAGGCGGAGAAACGAATTGTTGCGGAAGGGGATCACGGGAAAGAGTGGGAAAAACTACATCTTACAAAAGTTTCAAGGGGATAGGCCGCGGCATGAGGGATCGACATAGGCTAAGATCACGCGGACTCAAAAGAAAGGAAAAGGGGGGTACGAATCTGGCGGAAAAAAAAAACTCGAAGAAAAAAGGTACTCAGGGTCCGACACAAAAGAAAAGAGGAGGAAGACGATCTGGGGACCTCTGGAAAACATGTTGACCAACCAAAAGGAGGGGAGTTTTACGCGAAAAAGTTCGTGGAGAGGGGAAGGTGATTATTCTTAAAGAAGAAGAAAAACTCGCGGGAAAAATTTCAGACGGAAAAAGAACTGGCAAAACCCAATGAGGGGGGAAGGAAAAAGGAGAAACGATAAAAGGGTAAAAAGAGAAGCAACGACTACCGGGAGGAAGGTGAGAGGGGAACACGAGCGAACCGGAGAGGGAAAGGACTAGGGCATTGGAACAATTGCATCTGGTGCAAAAGACACAAGCCGAGGGTACCACCCTGATTTAGAAAACCAGAGAGAAAATGGCGCCAGAAAGGCGGCACATGGCGCACCGTCTTCTACGGGAGGAGAGCAACAAATAGGGGAGAAAAAAAAAAAAAAAGGGGGTAAACGGCAAAATACAAAAGGTCGAAAGAAAATCCTGAAGGGGATCAAAACGTCAAAGAAAAAACAAGACGCCCCTAAGGCTGAAACTGAAAACGAGACCATAACAAAAAAAATAAAAGACGAGTGGGACTACTAAATATT
>Ga0179593_1424021_pt1 | contig 12392 bp, 9 predicted proteins | sample CZODoug2_1_08_16_FD_185931 | JGI IMG/M metagenome (GOLD analysis project Ga0179593, IMG submission 185931) | Vadose zone soil fungal communities from Angelo Coast Range Reserve, California, USA - CZODoug2_1_08_16fungal (PacBio error correction) | ecosystem: Environmental > Terrestrial > Soil >...
CGAAGCCAGCAGGAACTTTCACTTGTAAAAGAAAAAAAAAAAAACGCAGGGGCACAAACCCCAGGGAGTATCTCGATCGGTATCGCGAACTGTGGGGAAGACCGGACTCGAAGAAACCTCTCTTGCGAAGTCGGAAGGGGACGTTAGACCGAAAAAACAGCAGTATAGGCGGATAAAACGTCAAAAGGGTGAGCTGAGAGTTACCGGGGACAAGTTAAAAGGAGAGATGCGAGGAACAAGGGAGAATGCCAATGAGCTGAACCCGAAGAGAACAAGCTGACTCAGTCCTGCGCCCAGGGGGGGAAAAAGAGGAGGCACGCTTCGGGTTGTTGTGGCAAAGCATCCTTCGACAAAGAAAAACGTACCAAGCGAAGGCTGGTGAACGGTTGCAAGGGATGAAAACAAAGACGCACGTCCGCAAAGAGGGTCTGGAAAATGGCCGAAGCGGATGAGGGGCCTGACACGCCTTTTCAGAAGGGAAAAGATGGTCCAGGAGATCAGGAGACGGAACAGGAGTTGGGACGAGACGGCGACTGGGAAACGCGTATTATATAGAGAGAGAGTCTCGGGGAAGAAACTGATAAAATCTCTTTAAGAAGGCGAGAAAAACGAGGAAAACAGACGTTGCATCTAAGGCACAGTTCTAAGCGCGTGAAGATGCGTTCCGGATGACAGGGTGAGAGAGCCTCGGTTGCAAGGCATCAAGGTAAACACGGGCAAACAAAAAAAAAGAAGGAGGGACGGCGTTGACGCAGCCCCAGTCAGGGACAAGGGGCGCAAGTGACGAATTACGGCCGATCTGGTAAGGGAAGTAAAAACGGGAAGAGTCTCAGCACTAACCAACATCAACCGGTACATTCGCGACGGACTTGAACAGAGGTCAAGAACCAAAGGAAAAAACACGCGATTAACCTAAAGGTGATGGACTATCAAAAAACCCAAAAGTTGTGACCATACTTCCGCGGCCACATTCAGGGGAAAGACGGTTGGGGGGAAAAGAGAATGCTTGGGCCACGGAGATCCCAGAGGTTGCAAAGGACACAGTAAGGGGCAAGGACCTCAAGAGGTCGTGCGAGGCGAATATCCGGCTGGTCACGGCCGGTCTCTTTAAGGATTAACATTAGAAGAATCCCCACGTGGAGCAGCCAAACAATTTCTGAAGACCGACAGAGGTCAGGAAAAGGGGTCAAGATACCACAAGTGAACCAGTGACATCATCGCGAAATCCAGCGGAACCACCAAACCAGACAAGCCGCGGTAGCGCGTGTGTGGTGAAAGTCCATTCCAGGCTGAAACTGGAGGTCAGAACAAGGAATAGGCAAGAAATGGGTCAGATGCACAGAAAAGCGCTGACATAGAGGCGACGAGGTGAATAGATAAACGGACGACATCCCGCGCGGTCACAGGATAGCCTTCTCAGAAGGGGAAGAAGATACAGGTCAACTGAACAAAACGACTATAGTGGCGCGTGCGGGGGTGAAAAAACTGGTACCCTGGTAAAAAAACAGTGAAGGGGTTTGAACAAAATCGATGTGAAATTTTTCGCCAGAGTCTGGTATCGTCGAGGGAAAGTTGGAAGAAAGGAGTCTGCTCGACGAAAAGGGGACACGTAAATAGGAAAAAAGGGAGGAAAGAAAAAAATAAGTAGGGGGGGGAACTGGCCACAGGAGCCATTTCCGGGGATTCTCATGTGCCAAAAGGGGGAAGGCTCTAACAGCTCCGCAGCCTGACTCGAAGCAGCTAATGTCGGTCCGCGTCAAGGGAACTGAACGGGGAGGTCCTCATACTCCTTATCCCCGCAGTAGGATGGATACAGCAAAAAGTAGGACGGAACAAGGGACCAGTTCTGAGTGCACCTGAGAGGGAACGACGTTGCTTTAAATTCCAAAACGACTGAAAGCTTCAAGCAAGACGGAACGACCGGTGAAGGCTGAAGAGTAGAGAGAACACGCTTTGGAAGGCAAAAAGACCGGTGCCATTTTGGGAGAAAAACCGTTCTATCAAGAAACAAAAAAGAGAAACAGATCAAGAGAGTCAAAAAGAGCACTCTTTTTTTGCTAAAAGGTCACATCGAAAAGAGGGGGAGTCACCAAGCAACGGACGTTGAAAAGAAGCCAATGACAGCTTATGCTCATTCGTTTGGGGCATTTCAAAAAAACCAATCAGCGAACTGCACTTGGAGCCACCTAGCGCTCTGGACCTCACAGTCGTACGCCCATGCCGGGGACCAAAATGCAGGGGGGGGAATTCAACATGATGACGTTCTCGCAAGCCGCAGTAGAAAAAAAGAGACAGCCGTGCCAATAGGGTCTCGGGAACGAAGAAGGTAAAAAGGGGAAAAAAAATGAAAAAAAAAAAAAAAAAGAAAACGGTAGCGACAAAAGGCTTGTAAAAAGTGGAGCTTCCACAGTTTTCCAAACGGTGGGCTTGTCGTTCTCAGCAGGAAGGGAAAACGGCTACCAAGGAGTCGTCGAGTCAGGGGAGAGCCTTAGAGGGCTTCAAACAATTTGCTCAAAAGAGGGGGGGATTGTCGTGATGCACAGCAAAACTAGGGGGGAGGGAAAACAGGAAGAAAATCCGCCGTTTCTAAACGCGCAAAGAGACGCGTAAAATCAGGGAGCCTAAACGGCTCTCAAACGGGGAGGGGCAGTCCTACGGTGATGAAAGGGAGCGGAGGCGTACTCGAAAAAGTCGGACCGATTGGAACACTCTGAGGGGAAATGGTGCAGAGACGCCTAAATGGGGGCGAAATACTTGGCACACAAAGGCAAAACAAGGGGCCGCCCTCCCGACGAAACGGACCAAAAAAAATGTCAGGTACTTGGGACTAGGAAGAGGTCAGCTATGTCACCGGGTGGATAGAAGCCTTGACCACTTGGGAGGAGAAAAGCAGAACTGATCTTGGGGAGGACAAGAGGCGGGCAGATCCAAAGGGGGGAGGAGCCCGGTGAAGTCCTTGGGGAGAAGGAAGAACGGCAAGGATCGAAGTCGTAAACATCATCACGCCCTCTTTCCGGGTGGGTAATGTGTCACAACTGTAGCTAAATAGATCCCACGATCAAAGTGAACCCAGAAGAGTCTCTTCAGGGCAGAGCATAAAAGGGCGCAACCTCTGACAGGCGGGGTCATCGATGAGAAAGTAACAAGGAAAGCGGTTCACATGCTCGCCAAGCGTTCTGGGAACCATCGACGGGAAACGAGGAACTGAAAGGAACGTCTTTTACGGAAAGAACGGGAAGAAGAAAAGAAACTCAAGCGTCAACGCGTCCGACCCGGGAAAGAAAAGGGGCGATAAAGCAGACCGCCTCGCCGATATCAGGAACAAACAAGGAAAGACCAACCGCAAGTCACACGGAACTGAAGTCACGGGGAGATGAACACACTGAACGCTGAAATCTCAAGCGCAAAACGAGGAGGGGGGGATCTACTCATAACGCTATTATGAGGGGGCCCTTCACAGAAATCGTCAAGAGGGGTCAGTACTAGTACTAAAGCAGCATCCCGAAGCCTGGTCAACGACGAGGACGCTTTAAATGCCCTTAACTCAATCCTGCTCGGGAGTTGGGGGTTCAAACATGAGAAGGGGGATGCCCATAAGAGGGACGACCAAAGTGGGGAGCCCGAAGTGCGCCATTAGTAGAAACTCAGCCTGAAGAATTAACTTGGATCTGAATAGAATTATGAAAAAAAAAGGAAAATCCTTCATCTGGACAAGCGGATGTGCAGAAAAGCGCGGAAGCGCTCATGAACAGGTCGGTTGGCAAGCAGGAAGAGCAGGCTCAAAAACAACAATTCAAGGCCATAGCCGGGGCCTTGAAATGACCATCTGCACAAACAGGGGGGTGAAAAAGGGGCACCGGGAGGATAATCAGAATGCTTTCGCGACGTCGATGTTACTGAGCCTCGCTACGATAGTTTTAGCTGAGATGAGGACGGGATCATCGAATCGAAATGACTGGGGAGGGAAAAGGTTTGGATGCTGGGGGGCACAAGCTCGTGCCGAGCGAAATGTGCCAGCAAGTTAGAGCTCGACACAAAACTATGTAAAAAAGAAAAACTTCTAAGCCGCTCGGGCCAAAAGAAATACTGTCCAGGAGGGGATTGAGACCTCAAGAAAAGGGAACCCTAAGCAACCAGGCAGGAGAAATTCGGTACTAAAAGGTTACTCCCGAAGGGGGAACCCTCTCTTCAGAGCTGATGCGGAGGGAAACTGGGGTGGGGCGGACAGAACAAGAAGAAGAAGGGACGGGACGGTTATCAAGCAAGGTGAAAAGGGAAAAAAAGGGGTGCTATCTTGTCCGAGGGGTAAACGAACCAAGGAGAGAAAGGGATGACAAGGGGGGGCTAGAAGAAAGGGAACAGAACTTCAAGATGGCAGAAAAAAACGGGGGAGGAACGCTCCGAGGGAGAGGGGTTTTTATTCCAAACCTTCATGAGAGTCAAAGGGAGGCGAACGAAGCATAGTTGAAAGGGTGAGAATTGGGACGGAGGGAGCAAGGGTCGACCTGAAGAAAGAATGTCCGTTAGAACCTATTCGAAGGGGTGCCTGACGAAGTATCTAAGAGCAGTTTTGCGGAACGCTGAAAGCAGTTCAACGACCTGGCAGGCGGAGGATGAGACCATGAAGGAAGGCAACAGAGCTTGACTATGTTCTCTCAAGGTGAGGAAGAAGACCGCGAGACTCAGAGGTAGATCAAACAGACGGGTGGCAGCGGAGACATACAGGGGAAGACTTGAGGGAGCCGTTCATGCTGAAGAAGAGCGCAGGGTTGTTACTTCAAGGGCAGAACCGACCCCGTTGATAGACGGAAAGCGCCATCGGGGATCGGGAACCTGGAAAACGCAGTTGGATCGTGACGTTGAACATGAGGGGTGGGGCAGCGTCTCAAAAAGAACGCGGAATAAACGGTAACAAGAGAGGTCATAAGGGAGAACCGCAATTGCGTATCAGGGGAGAGAAAGGAAAAGAAAGAAAGACGAGGACCGCGGCCCATGGCTTTACAAATAGGGAGAGGGGAGAAGAAATGAAAGGTCAAGACTGCGCTCAGGGGAAGAGGAATAATGCTTGCCACTGTGGATGGAGGGGTCCAGTAAAAGGGGGACAAAAGACACAGATTGCTTGGGGAAAAAGAAGGGAAGGAAAAAGAAGACGGACGGGCCAGTAATAGTGTAGTCAAGGATTCACCTACTTAAAAAGGAAAGCAGCACAAAGTTTTCATCTCGACCATATTCTGAAGACCTAGAATTCGAGAGACAAGGAGGGGTTATACAGGGAGGAAGGGGAAACAGGTGAAATCCGCGAAGATACAGGGAGAACACAAAAAAAAGCGAAACACCTTAAGGTCATGGAAAAACGTGTGAGAAGACGATGTAAGGAGGGAAAAAGGGCCTGTCTTATATAGGGATGACTTGCAAGGTAATCGGCAAGCGGAGAGGAACTAGTGAGATCGAGAAGAAAGAACCACGAAGGGCACATCACGTCAGGAGGCCATGGGTTAAAAGGCTGAGAATGCGTTAAGAAAGAGAGGGTATTACCCTGGTCATGATTGACCAGGGGACGGAAATCCATGAAAAGGGGGCCGTGTGAAACATCAAAACAACAGGGGGGGATTGGTTCCCGAATGTGAAGGGGGTGAAGATTACGAAGTATTCCAGGGCAGGCGAACGTTCCTGTATAAGGAAAAAAAAGAGGTAACATAAGAAGAAAAGGCAGAGAAAGTTCTCAGGGGAACGAAAGGGAGATTCAAAAAAAAGACTCCGGGTCCATGAGATACGCGTTTCCTTAAAAAAGGGGTAGCTAGGGCGAAAAGCGAGGATGGAAAAGAGAAAGAAGAATGGGCGTAGACCAACGAAGGGAAAGGGAAGGGAGTGAGCATGAGTGATCCCTCGACGAAGAGGTGACCAGTGCCGGAAAAGGGGGAGTATTAATCTTTTTGTCGGAAGGAAAAAAAGAATTCGGGACGTCAGGGTTCCAGGAAGAGGGAAGTTGATGAGGAGAAAGCTACAGAGTGACTTCAAAAGAAAGTTGCCGCACTTTGGACGTACACGAAATCACAAAGAGGAGTAGAGAAGATAGAAAGGTAGAAAAAAAAGGATTTGGTGGACTAACGTTAATCGAAGGGGTGAGATACCTCAAAGGAGTCACAGTCGGCACGCTTACAGGGCTGAAGGGGAGAAAAGGTGCATTTCCATCAACAAAAAGAGCAGAAACGGGACCAGGGATGAGGGAAAGGCGATTAGAGACCTGCAAAAAAGGTAGATTACTAACAAGGCGGATGATAAAGGAGGACGTTCACTTTCAAGGGCGAACGAAACTAAAAAGAAAAAGAAGAGCTGCTAGGAACAAAGGAAGTCTACTGGAAAGGAAGGGGGTGCAAGCATGTATACCAAAATGGGAGATTTTAGGGGACCCGCTAAAGGGGGGGGAACGCGTTCGTAGAAGCCTGGAAGCGGGAGTGTAATCGAGAAGAATTCAATTGTCGAGGAGGTAATGCTGAGGGGAGAAAACAACCGTCTAGGGGAGGGGTCGAAACACACCCGCAACCTAGACCTAAGGGAGGGGCGGCACCAGGAAAAGACGGGCAGGAATTTATCCAAGAAAGAAGATCGTTCAGTTTCATCTTACCTACAGGAAGCTCGCCGCAGACACCGGTCCTTCGGTCCACCCAACCAGGAAAAGGGGGATGGTTCATAATCTCGGGTTCCGCGAGAATCAGGATTAAGATTATGATCAGCTTGCGCGGCCCTGGGTTGCCGAGGGAAAAGAGAGTACTCTGCGGGGGATATCACATGAAAGCGCAGGGTCTTCCTTGGGAAAAAAAAAGGGACAACAGAGCCTCTTCGGAAGGTGGATGCTTGGGGGTTTTCAAGCGGGATCTCCCCGATGAGTTCAAATGGGGGAAAATCTGAAATCCTTGGGGACCAAGCAGGGGTTTGCCTCGAGTATTCGGGTAAAATTCAGAGGGAAAGGAAGGGAACAATTCTGGGGATAGTTTCAGTCGGGGGAAATAAGTGGCTACAGAAGTGCGGCCGGGAAAAAGCGGACGTAGAGGAGTTCAGATCGTCACGACTCTGAAGTCCGAGGTAAACCTTCGGGTGTAAGGGAAGAGAAAAGGAAAAGGAGAAGGTGGATCCTGGACCACCGCGGAGGTCGAAAGGAATTGCGCCATAATACCTAGAGGGTAAGCCACCTCGGCAAGACTATGCTTCCAAAGGCTTGGGTAAGAGCTACTAGAAAGAGGTGCTGGGGAAAAAGGAGATCGAAGTAGAGAAAGGTACAGGGGGAAAGGAGAGTCAGTGAAGGTTACGAAAAAATCTAATTGCAAAACAAAGGGAAGGGAACGAAGAGCACTGAAAAGGTCAAATATCGACTGGGGGTGGTCTTAAAGAAGACAGAACGGAAATCGGCTTCAATTTCTGCATTTAACCGAACACATGAAACCGAGGGAAGGAATACTGAACGTAACGCAGAACACTCAACTCTGAAGGCCGATCACTCGTGGATCACGAGCTGAAGGAAAATGATGCTCTCTCAGGGAATAACATAGGCAAGTCGGAGAAGGAGAACGATCACTTCCTGATTCCTGACAGCCCTGCGGACGATACCCACCAGGAAAAAGGTGTTAATCTCCTTCTCGTAGTATGATTGAAAAATGGGGTCCCGGCCGGGTAAAAGACCTATCGACTTCGTTGTAAGAAAAAAAATAGGGCGTCGGGGGGGCAACACGTGCCTTAGTGTGAGGGAGTTTGAGAGACGAATAGGAGGACTCTTTTCGAAGAAGGAGTGGAAATCACGCATCCCTTCACTGAAAAAAAGTGCTGGACATAACCCCTGAGAACGCTCAAGGACTGTGAGAAAGTCAGCCATCGGATCGCCTTGAAAGAGCTGAGGGAACACTCGGAAAGAAGGGCCATGTGTGGAAAAAAGTTCACCGAGTTGAGCACGCCAGGGAAAAGATGCTGTCTAGGAATAAGGGCGAAGAGTTTCAGGAGAGGAAAAAAGGTACATAAAGGTAAAGAGGAAAAGAAAACTGGAAGGGCCAGAGGGCCGTGGAAGGGAGAAACACTTACCGGTATAGAGGGACAGAGCAAACATTCAAATTTGAAAAGATCATCTCACAAGGAAGGAAAAAAATTTACCTGGAAGGAGAAGCGGACTATGGACTTTCAAAAAAGGGTCTTGGGGAAAAACTATACTCTTGGCTGAGAGAGAAAAAAAGGCAGGTATCATCGATCGTTAGAGGAAGGAAAGGGGGTGAATCCTGAATAACCCTCTCGGTCAGGGCGGAAGGCTGAAGGGGCTACGTAAGAAAATTCGTGAAAAATAAAGGGAAAAAGTGTGGGGTGGGTAGGGTACAGAAATTGTTAAAAGACGATGAAAAGGGGAAGCCGGAATGAAGCGAAAAACCTACTCTCGAGTCCAAGGAGGGGGGGGGGGGGGGGGGTGTGGGGGGGGGGGGGGTGGGGGGGTGGGCCCGTTTTTGATAAAGAGATGACAGCTGGCATGGAGCGGGGGGAGTAATCTCGATCATCGGAGAAAAGCCTAGGCAGCGAGGGCTCTACTTCTGACGGGGGGGGCAGGAATAACGCACGCACGGAAAGGGTCGGGAGGGATACTGCAACTGGAAGGCGATTAGGGGCTAACCTGACCCGGCCAGTCCTTTTAAATGGAGAGAGGGGAGAATTATTGCACGAAACGCTGAAGGGCATTTCGCGAGGCGAGAGGAAGGGGGCGTCTCTAGCTCAGGTAGAGGGAGTCGACTCAACTCTCTGGAAACGGGAGCGGTAGACCTATAAGCGTCGAGACCATCGCTCAAAGAAAGAGACGTGGCTTCATTCATCGTCAATGTGGGTCATACCCACCCACACAGAAAAAAAATCTTGGGCTTAAACACTGGGAATCTCCCGGGGCGGGGGTCTTCGTTTTGGAAGCCCTTGGCAGAAAAAAGGAAAAGGTGTATATACTTAGAGACGGTTCGAGTCAAGGCGTACGGTGAACCTTAACATGTGAAAAGAGCGTAGTTCCACATCGGTGTGAAAACGGAGAAAAGGCCAAAGACTATCTGTAACATTCTCGAAGGAAGAGAAGACAGGAAGAAATGTCTATATGAAAAATCCGATATGAAACCATCAAGAGATGAAAGCGGCAATCTTGTCGGGTACAAGATAGGTCGATGCGGCATCCTAATACTCGCATCAGTGAGTTCATTGCTAAAGGGGGAAAAAGCGTTGGATCATACGAGGGTGGGGGAAAAAAGGAAAGGAACAGTCAAAATGGCGTGACATGGAGAGAAAACGGAGCACCTTGGGAGGAAAAGGTGCACAGTATAAAAGCACAAGGAGGGAGAAGAAAGAGGCTCTATCTTAATACCTAGAAGCCGGGCAATGATGGGAAAAGTGGGCAGTAATTCTATAGAAAGAGGACAAAGAACAAAAGGACATCACGCGGAGGCAGAGAGTCGTTGATGTTTCAAACACCGGCGAAGTGAAAGGGTCTTATATGGGACGGGAGAGGAGGCGAGGCCGACAAATAGACGATCGAAGACGGAGAAAGGAAAAAAAAAGAATAAACGAGGAGTCGTCCCTCCAAAGTCACGTTAAGGAGCAAACAATTGGAGCAGCGAGGCCAGGACGAACCCAAGAGGGGTGACTGGGTATGAACCCAAGGGAACTTGAAAAGCCATGAGTAGAAGGGTGCAGGGGGTGAACATCAGAAAAAGAAGCGGGGAAAGGGGATTGGTAGAACAGGGTTACAAAAGGATTAAAAAAAAGTGCAATAAGCGAGGGGAAGGAGAAAGACCATATGAGAAGAGGGAAAAAAGAAGGAGGGCTTTTAACTTTCAAAGGCAAGAGAATGCTGCTAAAACAAGGGCTGAGAGGGAACCGTCTTCGGTTGAAGAGCCGGCCGTTCCGATACTACGAGTGGAACTGACCAATCAAGTCGCTTCGAATTCCGAAGACGGCAAAAAAGGAGAAAAAGGACGGCATTTGATCTATCGAAAAAAAAAAGGGGGGGGGTGGAAAAAAAAAAAAAAAAAAAAAGGGGCCCCCCACCCGCTACGGGGGAAAAGAGGGAAAGTTACTGGGGGGGATGAGGTTGGGAGGGGGGGAAAAAAGGAAATTACCTGGAGAGGGAGAAAGGAAGAGTGTGGGGTCTGGAATTACCAAAAAAAAAAACAGACTCCACGCACGCCTGAAGGGGGAAAAAACAAGTTGAAGGGCTTATAAGATTCGAAACAAAGAGAGGGAAAGGGCCAAAAGACCGGTTGTGGGGGCGCACAAGGATAACACAAAAAGGAGTATGATAGAACCTGGGACCAAGACGGAAGGTCTTTTTTTTCTAAACGTTCAAAGAGAGGAGGTGAAGAAAGAGAAGAGGCAGCAACGTCAGTAACCGGAGGGAACGGACCTGACGGCTTATAGAAACTTTTTGGGAGGAAAGCAACCAAACACTACGGGTCAGTCCAAAGGTCGCGGAATCGTGGGAGAACTTAACGAGGCGAGAGGGGGGATAGAAGGAAGGTACTTGTGATAAGGCTTCCCCAGGGGAGTTCGATTGGGAACCGACGAAAAATAAAGATCTCATTAAGATTAGAGGGAAAAAAGAGCCGGAAAAATTAAAAGTGCGGTTGAAAAGGAAAGCCGAGGAAAAACCAGCAAAAATGGGAGAGAACTGGGACAGTTTCCGAGAGGGAGGGAAAAAAGGAGTCTCTCCTGGAATCTGAACGGGAAATAAAAACTGCTCGGAGAGGAGGCACAGAAACCCATCCAAGGAAAAAGACAGAGATGTGCTTGAGGGGGGGTCACAACCGGGATGTACGGGAAAAAGGGCTACTGCAAGGGGAGAAATCAAACTCGCAAGATCTCGTGGGGGCGGGTTCTTGAGTCAAAAGAATCCACCGCGAGGGGAGTGGATTGATACAGAGAGGGATGAGAGTCTCAAGAACGGCGTAGGCCTATGAGAAGGGGAGAGGAAAAAGCAAGACGTCCCTAGCTTGACTAGAAGAGGGATGCTCAAATGACAGCGGCAGCCTGCGAAAATCTAAAAAGGAGAGGGGAGAACGGCTTTATGGAAGGGACAGGGGTGGGGAACTCGGGATAGGCGCGATGATGGGTCATCACCTTTTCAACCTTCTTCGGTATCCTAAAGGTTGGAGCTAACAGCTGATAGATGAAAAAAAAGAAGGGGTTTCTCTAAGGAAACGAAAGTAGGGCCGTTTTTCGGCAAGGTGAATCGGCTACAAGAAGTGAAAAAAAGGGAACGTGAACCGTAGATCTGTCAGGTCCGAGGAACGCCAGGGGGAACTTATGTGTGACGAAAAAATATTTAGGGATAGAATCACAAAAGGGAAAGAAGTTGATCAAGCAAAACGAGGAGGGAAGGGGAGGAGGGAAAGGATCGCATAGCGCTCTTGTAACGGCGCCACAGACGAGGACCGGTCATCGATGCTCGGGCAAAGGAGCAAGCGACTACGAAGTTGAGGTGAGAAAGGCTGCTCGAACGGAGCAAGGGAAAGTAGCGAGAGGGGTAAGTGGAAAGGTGGAAGACCGGCTTAACCCACGGGGGGGGGGGGGGGAAAGGACTCATCTTCGTTCCAGGTGAAGAGAGACGGGGAAAAAGACGGAACATAGGGGGAGAAGAGAAAAAGGCTTCTTGCAGGCCGACACTTAAAAAGCGCGATGAAAAAGGAGCCGTAAATGAAAGCTATGAAAACACAGAGGAAAGATTAAGCTTAAGCTTAAAAAAAGGGGGAGGCAGGGGTGGGAGGTAGGACGGCCCTCGAAAGGGGGAGGGAGAAAAAAGAGGCGCAGGTGTGGTCCAGACGAAAAAAAAAAAGACCAGCTTCTCTGAAAGCGCCTTAGAGAAGCCGTCGAGGACAAATCCCCCTTAAGCGGCAGAATGCAGAGAGAGAATACGTCCTGGGCAAAGTAGAAGAGAAGGGGGGAAGGGGAACGAATTGCTTGATTCAGAGTAGTAATCCGCCAGACTTATAAGTCAGCTTTATCAAATGAATGTAGGTTCTCGAGGAAAGGCGGCGGAGGGAGAGTGGGCAGAAAACCATAATAAAGGAAAGAGGGGAAATATCCTTCTTGAAAAAACAGGAGCGACGTTACTATTGAGGTTCATCTAAACCGCCTTCTACCTTTCGTAAATAGCCGTGCACCAATCCAGGGGAAAAAAATTAGTCAAACAGCTACAAGGTCACATTTTGTTCAACCGGAGTGATCACACCTGTCAATAGGGGAGGGGACGAAGGATCAAAATAAGGAGAGAAGAGAGGTCTTCAGAAAAAGGGAAGAGGAAAAATTTCGGCGAGACCCTCATCTAGAAAGAAATTTTGCGGGAAATACTTACTCAGCGAGAAGCTTTGCCCGAGCGAATGTTCGAAGGA
>Ga0179593_1475901_pt1 | contig 12392 bp, 9 predicted proteins | sample CZODoug2_1_08_16_FD_185931 | JGI IMG/M metagenome (GOLD analysis project Ga0179593, IMG submission 185931) | Vadose zone soil fungal communities from Angelo Coast Range Reserve, California, USA - CZODoug2_1_08_16fungal (PacBio error correction) | ecosystem: Environmental > Terrestrial > Soil >...
TCCTCATCAGTTTGTTGAGAGCCGAAAAAGCAGGAAGGGAAGGGGAGATCGGGACTGAGGGAGCTGAGGGGCTCTTTTGCACAAAAAACAAAGGGGGGATCGACAGGACAAAGGAAACTCTTCTTTCTCCGCCGGGGTGGTAAGCAGTCCAAGGAAAAAGGCCCGGCGGGGGGGGGGAGGTCACTGGGCCTGATGACGAAAAGCCCGGGAGGCAACCCAATTGAAAGGAAGATCGCCAGGGTGAGGAACGTTAACGTTCTTAAATAAACCAAAAACTTGCGGCAAGCCCCGTGAAACTCCAACACAACCCTGCAGGTGAGCGTCGCCGAGATGTGTCCCCATAAAGTTACTACATGGAAGCTCATGGGGGTGAAGGGGAATCCTTGCTAGTAATCTTAGCTACAGAAGGAGATATGACAGTGCAAAACAGTAGAAGTTTGATACAGTTGGGGGAAGACATGGCAATTCTGTCGGCACGAGACCATCTAGCCTTGAAAGAAGGAATAAAACCGTCGAAAAAGAGATCGACCGGGAGCAAACAGGCCCCTGTTTCAGTCGGTTCTTGCTGTCTAGGAACGCGCAGTTGGAGGGAAAAGGTTGGTGACATGCAACTGTATTATATCTAGAATTGTTCATGAACTCAAAAATAAAGAACATGAGTAGCAACGAGATTAGAAGAAGTCGGAGCCGGGGTTTCCCTTAAGAAAAAGGAGTTGGGGGGGACCTTCCTCATCTATCTACTACAGTCCAGCGGGGAAGGAAGAACTAGCATCTGGGGGCCCGCAACGGGAACCGGAAAAGACAGGTAAGCCAGACCCCTTTCAGCAAAAAGGGATCCTCGAGCACCGAGCTTCCCTAGCGAGAAAAGAGGAAAGAAGCAAAGACAAGTACAGGAAACTCCACAAAAAAGCTTCCTGTCGGAGAAGGGGGGGGTGCGACCAATTGTACTGGACGTGGGAAAGCACAAACCAGCTCCTAAAACAAGGGAGTCGGCAACACAGAGACAACCACGGATTTGATACACTGCGGCAAAGCCCAATCCACGCCCGAACGGTCAGGCCTTGGAACCGTCCAAGGGTAACTCATGAAGGGGCTGGCCCCCAAATCAGATCCAAATGAGCCTCCTCTACGTCCATCGACCCTGCAGGAAAGAGGAAAAAAAATGAGAAAGATGAGCCAAGGACCCAGGGGTAGCTGTTACCCTTCGGGGGGCGGTCGGAGAGACATGGGATGGGCGCCATCAACTAAAGACGGATTCACTAGACGGGGGCGAGGTGGGGGGAAAACAATTGAAGGAAAACCACCAAGGGAAATCCAGGGGAGGGCCTTCGGGTATGGACCCTTCCTGAGGTCCGAAAAAAATGAGTCTACCGGTCAAGATTACTAGAAAAGCAAGGTCGTAAGAGAAACGACCAGGCGGGTTCTGTCGGGAAGAAGGCGATGTAAAGAGGGAAAGTCGACCCAAGGTGCAATCGCGGCAGGGAGAGGTTATGTCTCTGCCTTTGTCGAAGAAAAACCAGGAGGAGGGGAAAAACCCAACTTTTCGGGAGAGGGAGAGGGCAAGGAGAAGCTGGTTTGTCTCTCAAAAGGGGACAAAAATCCACAGGGGATTGCCAGCCTCCTCCTATGCAAGAAAATTGGCTCGTGGCAGTATTCCAGAAACCACGAGAAGGCGGCTACAGGACATGCCCGAGCCACCTCGTGCCACTACGGGGGCGCTGTTGATCAAGGCAGTGAGGTGAGGATTCTGTCACAGGAAAAAAAACCAAAAACTGAGGAGGAGGGAAAGAGAGGAAGCCGGCGGCCCTCCTCATACTAAACTAAAAATGAAAAAAGCGTTCACCGGAGGTGGGGGGCACTCCGGTTCTTTTTACAAAGGGCAGTTTCCGAAGAAGTCTCCTGGGGCTATCCTCCTCCTGCTCTGCCACGGTAAGGGGGGATGAGGACAAAAAGGGGAGGAGGTATCAAGCCTGGGAAGAGGGGTTTCTCTCCGCCGGGGAAGAACACCATCTTTACTCCAGCAATGAGAACTCACCCCACCCCGAGTTTAAACGCCGAAGGGGGGGGGAATCGAACCAGGGACTAAGCACGACCACCCGCGAACTTCCTCCTACTTTCAACTGGTGGAAGTAGTGGACCTGCTACAAGCGCACGACCTCTACAATCGACGACGCCTACTTCTAACTAAAGACCCGATCTAGGGAAAGAAACTGAAAATGATAAACTCAAGACCAGGGTTGGACCGTAATCAACATACTGAAAGGAGAACGTGGGGAGCTGACTTAGGGATTTCCACCGAACATCAATCGTGATAATGAATGAGGGAGGAGCCCTACGCCCGGGATCAACTCCATCTCACCCAAAGACGTGGAGACAACCAGCCCACGAGAAAAGTTTCCTTCAAAGTACCCAGAGGCCAAACTCTTTAGTTTGTCCGACTTTAACAGTTCTTCTCCCGTATCAAAGAGGGGGAAATAGATAGGACTTCCGTTTCCACCATTCTCGTTCCGTGCGGGGGTGGATGGTCTGAGTCAGGGAAAAAGACGTGGGTTGCCGAAGCACCTGGGGGGATATCTAAATCTTGTTGGGTAAAAAAACCTTCTAAAGGGAGCCCCACTGCATCACGCGTGTTGGACTCAAAGCACTGGTAGGGTGTAGAGGTCTCTCGGTATAAAAAAACTTTGATGAAGGAGACGAGGGATAAAAAAGTGAGTATTTGGCGTGAGTGGGATTTTATTATGGGCTTGAGTAAAAACCGATGCGCTCTTTCATTAACTAAAGTTCATTAAGCAGGATAGAAGGGCGTAGAATGAAGAGAAGTAAACCACTCCCCTTCTAGAACAGCGACCGAACAGGTACAGACAAGGAAAAGAGTGAACCGGGTTCTAACATGTAGTTCTTTGCATTTCAGTGTGAATAGTAATCATGGCATGAAACAACTCGAAAGCGGATAGGGAAAAGTGGAGAAATAAACGTCCTCCGACTCGATCAACTCCTGAAAATTCGGTCGGGGAGGGAAAGTGGAAAGAATGGCAGTGCGGTGCGATTATTCCGCTGCACTGTGTACCAACGGTTATCTACAAGAGAAGAGGTGTTGAACATAAGGGGGCTGGGGGCGGCAAGCTCGGCAAGTTCGAGGCAGCGGGGCCAAAGTGGTGGACCAACCATCTAGAGTGAACTTTTGGACGTGGCCAAAATGGTGCGAAGAGCAGAAACCGAAGGTTGCTTTAACTCAAGGTCTGAAGAAAGTGTTTTAAAGCCTATCCACGGACACGGAAAACGACCCTGGCTGAGTCTTTGCTATGGTGGAAAACTTAAAGGAGTCGGGATGGGAAAACCGTTGTTATGACGGAGGCACTAAAAAAGACATGGGAATTAAAATCTCCAAAGTGAGGAGTTCACGGGAGACTTCAGAAACGCCTCTTCCACCCTTGGTACGTACGCCACCGAAAGGCCAAAAGGACTTAGTCTATACGCACAGCAGAGGAAAGAAGTAACGCTGAAGGACCTACCTGACTCCACCTCAAAGGCAGGCATCTATATCAAACAAAACGAGATTATAATGAGGGTCCTTCCATCATTGGGGCGGTTCATTATACTAAAGGGGATGATAGGAAGGTGCCGTCGGGGACGATAAGGGAGTGGGTCATCTGTTCGAGAGACACAAAACTGGGGAAAAATTGGGACAGGATCGCCGAAAGAAGCTGATTCGATCCGGTTATTCAGAAAGGGCCTTGACCATCCTCTTCGGTTTCAAGGGGGGGAAGGAAAAAAACCGTGTGTTCCAGCATGACGGGGATAGGGACACCAAGCGGTGCAAATATAGCTCAATGTTTCGTGAATTTCAAACTTCAAAAAACTCGGCTGTGCAAAACCGGGTTCTGGCTGTCACACCAAGACGGGCAGGGTCTCTTCTACTGATCTTGGGCGGGAAATTTTCCTTTAAATATGATGGTGTTACCCGGTGGCGCCTTAAACTGAAGCCGAGACCGCCGAGCCCCTTATCGTAAGGGGAGGAAAACCCCACCGAGAGTTGGGATATCTTGGGGAAACATGGGGACGTTCTCGACCGTACACGACTCAAGGACACCCAGGCACTCGAACCATCAAGAAACCCGACCAGCCCGGAGGGAGCAAGCCAAGGGCCCGTTCCCCTCGAATAGTCGGGCGGACATAAAAAAAAACGAGAAAAGGGCTTTGGGCGAGTTGTGGACATTCAATCTAAAAAGTGCTTCAGGAAACGACGAAGATGAAAAAGATTGCGGAAAAAAAAATCGGAGGGATGATGTAGCAACGGGTCTCCTTGAGATAGGGGAGGGGGGGGTGGCGTCAACGCTGCGCTGCGCAGGACAGCCGGCGTCAGACGCGAGAAGACTCCCCTCTGGTCAGAACTTAAGCACCGAACGAGCCTAAGGGGTAAATCAAGTGATAAAAGCGATCTCAAGACCAAAGAGAGCACACAGAGAGGCGAACGAAGTAAAACATCACCTGGAATTCACAACCGCCGCTTTCTAGTGATTAAGGGGTGGGAGAAAGTGGAAAAAACGGGCGTGGCGTACCGACCCAACCCAAATCCCCCCCCCCCAATCGGAAGAAAAAAATACGGAGTTCACCACCGCTGAAAAAAAGGGTTGAACCACTTCTTCTATCACACCCCTATAGCATGCCGGTGAAAAGGAAAGGTGGGTGGAAAGACAGTAGGGGAAACTAAAAAAAAACCAGACTGAGGCGTTCGAACTGACCTTACTAAACCAAAAGACCCCCTTGCCTGCCGAGTTCACACATTCAGTCCTTACTCCATGGGATGAGGGTGGGGGAGGGACGCACCGAGGGGGGGGAGGTCGGTCTGAGAAAAAAATTCTTATTTAGCACTAACTAACATGAGCACTGATTAAGTTTGAGGGTGAACCAGCACTTGATTCTCTCCACGTCGGCAAGTATGGGTGGGGAACCCGGCTCGGACACTGGGAAGTTTCTCTAGTCTCAAGCAAATATATAGGGGGATCCTTAGCAACCGAGGGAGGGGATTTAGGGAACGGCCTAGGGTCCGATGGTCCCACATCCGGTATTCACATTCGGAAGAGAGAGGGGGAGCGGGGCGGACTGGAGGTAACCTTGGGGTAATCGAACCCTTCGTCTTGAAAAAAACCTCTCGGTGAAGGAGAAGGGGTCATGTCTGAAACTGTTGGGGGAGAGCAATAACAGTAGGAACGAAACCATTCCATCCATTTCGTACCATCCTCCTCGCATCTTTCATGGAAAATATCGTGAAAGGAAGGAGATAACTCGCCAAGGGAGCAAGGAAGAAGGCATTATTTTATCGAAACCGGGGGGCTCAGAGAGAAGGTGGGAGGTGAGATCTACTTCATAGTTTGGAGAAAATTATAGGATCTCGCAAAACCACAAATGATTGGAATAGAGAATTCCTGATGGGAAAGCATCATCAAACTACCCCAGTAGTCTACATAAAAGATCAATCTGTCCGATTTGCGATTGTTTACCAGAGGTCACTGGTTAGCCCTGTCGAAGGGGAGAGGAGAGACGGAGAGGCACCAAAGGAGAATCAAGTGTTCTTCGTGGAGGATTTTCTGTAAAATGGAGGGAAAATGGTTAACTATTATCCAAAAACTTTCCAGTCAACTGCCCGGAGGACTCTCCCCCAAGAAAAGAGAGGGGAGGGGGAAAAGGCCTGCTCAAAACGCGACTATACAGCAAGCCTGGCATAACCCAAAGAGAGCGCCTCAGGATCTTCTTTTCTAAAGGGCCCGGCAAAAAACTAAAGTCAAAAGCTACAAAGTAGGGGTGCACTCCGACGACCTATCGAAGGTCGCCCTGAATTGCGAACGCACTCGAACGAACAGATGGACAAAGCAAGAACCATGAAGCACGACCGGTAAGATGGAGAGGACTTCAGGCGGGAGGGGCACAAAACAACCGTCCTCTTTGATAGATTAGGGCGCCCTAAGCCACAGGGGATAAAAAACGACAGAAAAAATTCATGGTAGGAAAACGGGCCCCTAAAATGGGTCGTAAAGCTGTGAAATGAGGGAAAGTCTAGGGATTGGCCCTGCGGCCGGATCAAGTGTCAAATATGTGGGGGCCATAAGAGGGCAAGTAGGGGACAACCCGGTCCGGTGAAAAACGCTTTCTCTGCAATGTGATCGACAGGGGGGGGCCCAAAGCGGGGGGAAAGGGTTGGTTCCCAGCCTTGATTAAATAGGGAAAGGGTTGGTCGGGGAAAAAATTCAAGGGGAAACAACTTAGAAAACTACAAGCCAGGCACGGGTGGAAGAAGGTGCAGTGGGGGAGAGTGAAACTGCTCTAGGGCCCTGGGGGGGAACGAGAGAGAGAAGAAAGTGGGCTGACCAGTGTTCGGATTACTGTGCGGAGGGGGGGGAGACAGAAACGTCTTTAAGTCGGGAAGACATAGGTGTAGAAAGGGGAGGGAGATCAAGCACTAGGAGGGGAAAAACAACTCAACCCGACTATCTTCAAGGAAAAAAAGAGGAAACCGAAGTCAAAAGAACGATCGAAAGAGGTCAGACTAATGTTCAATAGGATGTCTTGTCATTAAGTCGGGGTCGATTATATATTTTCAACTTATAAGGATCAGGCGGGAGCGGCCTCGGAGGGGAAGGGACTGAGAGGACAAAATCCACTTTCTTTGAAACTGATCGGAAGGGGAGCGTTGAGGGGAGGTCGGTTAACGTACTGCAAACCCCGCAGCATGGGCACTCCAGGGTCTCCAAGCCGAAGAGGGGTTTGCCCTGTGCCGAAAAGAATCACGGAATTCTACGGCCGATTCAAGAGATGAGGCCGGCCGGGCGAACAGTGTTCAAAATATCTCATCCGTCCGAACTGGGTATGGAGGGACACGAGAGCGGACGAGCTCTGCCGGGCGTGGTATGGAAAAAGGCAGAACGACCCAGGTGGAGGCCGAGGGGGCCGAGCGCCCGCCAATGGAGAGCACGGATCGGGGGTGCCTCATTGGATGGGGAAAACCATTTGGAAGTTAAACAAAAAGATTACTCGACGCAGGAAGGAATGGATGGGCACGGCTAAACAACTTCTGCACCTGTATTAGAAGTCAGAACGAACCGCACCGGGGCCCACCAGTGTGGACGTCGACCCAGACGTCAACACCTTATAAAAAGGCGAACGCACCGACATCGAACCCGACGTCCGCGAATGAAAGGGCTCAGCCTGGATTAAGCTAAAGTCAACAAAAAAAGTTGGGAGGGGGATGAACTAGATCCCCAGGTTGGTATCGACGGGCAAGGGGGAAAAAATCGACGGAGGTCTTAACTTTCTTCGACGATAAAGAGGGGGGAAGTGTCAAAACTGGGGCAGACTTTCTCAGGAATCTCCTCAAGGGAGGGGCAAAAAGAGGGGGGATCATCTTGCCAAAAGCTCCAGGCCTTCTGCAAAACTGAAAAAGGGGTTGGAAACCGGGGAACAAAGAAAGGATAGAAACATCTGCTTTCAACGGATGACAATGCGAAGGGTCCCTTCGCCCCTAGCCCAACAGTGTCGGGAGGGGCCGCCTTCACCACCCTCCAGGCAGGATATCGCGAAAAGATCGTCATTGAACCATAAATTTCAGACTTGACTGAGGGGGGGGTAACCGGTTGTAAGTCCTCGAGACCCGCCACCCGGAGCCGGAAAGTCGCCATGGCCACAGGGAACGTCTTTTATAACCGTGGGGGTGAGGAACCCTGTCGTGACCGTAAAAAAAAGAAGGCAAAGGGACAGGTGCCGAGGGGGGACCGTAACGACATCGGGGAGGAGCCCCAGACCTGGGTCGCAGAATCTCACTTCCGATAAACGCCAGACTTATGGAGAGAGTTTTGACAACCGGGGAAACAGGAGGGAGAGGGACTCCAGGCTTCATTCAATCACGACAGATGCGAGGCAAGCTGAGACGGGAGGGAACGGGTCGGGGGAGGAAGGGGGGAACATTGAGGGACTCGTCGTGAGTTTGTTTCCTTTATTACGATCAGGCCGACGAACGGATACAGACTGACTCACATAAGATAAAGCTACCCGCAACGTGACCCCGGTCCATCCTCCCAAGACCCTGGAAAGAAACTGGTAGCCACGAGCAAACTCGAAAATGAGAGGCCAGAAGGAGAGAGTTGAAAAAAAACCGAAACCAGGGAATGGAAGAGACACACCGTCCGTGATGAGAGTGCATGTTTCTACGAATTCTTGTCCGTAACCAAAAAAGGGAATCCGAAACAAGTGCTTTCGTGACCAAATCCCGTAGTGTCTTGGGACACGGTCGGCAGAAAAAAAACAAGGCCCGCGACTTGCCTATGTGAAGGCACCTTTTTTAACTAGGGAGAGCCTGCCCCAAAAGCGGTAGCCCGTTCGGCCGAGATAGGACAAGGACGCTAGCCAGACGGAACAATATCGCTGCTACGTAAACATTGGAATAGGTGGGGCTGTGCCCCGGGAGGATAGTTCTTAAATTTGGGGGGATCGTTCGCCATCCACTACCCGGAAAGATTCCGATGAACGGGGTCTTAAGTGGAAGCAGCTGAATGAGCTGAAAACGATGAAATAACTGTAAGGGGCCTTCAAGGGGGGAAACTCAATATTCCATCTGTCTGTAGAGGGGGGAGAAGAATGAGTACCGGAGGAAAAAAGGAGATGTCTCCGGATACACTACTTGTAAGGGATGCTGGGGTAGGTAGGAGAGGGGGAAGTATGGACACTATCCACTTGGAAAATCTTCTGCACACTGGAGAGATTTGGTAATATGCTGGGCGGGGAATTTGAGAAAACCAACCCGCTTCTTGGTACCCAGTCTCTGTAGGGGAGAGGAAGAAGGCAGGATGAAGGGAGGGGTGGTAGGATAAACGCTCCTTAGGAGGGCACCAGTAGCAAAGGTAGACCTACTCCTCCTCCCGTTTCAGACCCTTTATCTCGTGAAGGAGTTCTCGCGTCAAGACGCGGCAGACAGGGCAAGGATGAACAATCGCCACACTCTGATCTCAACTGGGAGGCGCTGTAGAGCTGGAAGTATTGTGATGAATGGGGAAGGCAGATTGAGAGATCAAAAAAACTTATGAGGGAGGAAAAAGATAGGAGTGGCCCTCCCAGCACACCGAATGCCACGCAAAAAAAAACAAATCCATAGGAGAAACGAGGGGGAAAGTCATGTGGAAAAAATAAAAGTCTACGCTCCTGCCTATGCGATCTCTCCTGGGCAGAGGAAAAGAGCAAAGGGGCTCTACAATAAGGACATATGGGAGAAGGGATGTCTGTAATCCAGCTGGCTGAGAACAGTCGATGAAGTATCAAAAACAAACACAGATTTTTCGAAATTCTTCCTGATCAACAGAAGAACGTCAGCAGCAGTGGGGGGGCTCTACACAACAGGCGGAGGGAAATACTAACAGCAAGACCTTACTAAAACGCTAGAAGGAAGGCCGAAACTGTAATCAGTGGAAGTTGTGACCAGGCGGACCATAGGCCGACCAATAAGTAAAAGAGAACTTCGGTCTAACTTAGCCCTATCTCGGTAGGCATAGGGAATAAGTAGAACGACCCTCCGAGACTGGCTAGTCTCCTCGGGAAGGAAACAGGAGAAGTCTTGTCGTGGGCAGGGTCAAGGCGGTAACAAAAGTAAAAGGAAAGGGTCTCAAGGGGGCCTTCAAAAGTGGAGCCCTACGCCCAAAGGGAGCTGCCTGACCTGGAAAAGCAAAAACCGAACTAACAACGAGCCAAGTGTAGGGTAAGCTGTGGGGGAAAAGAGGAGACAAGTTCTAGTGGCGGGACAAGTAAAGGGGCCGGCAATGGACCATTTATCATAGTGGAAAGATAATAGCCGGATGAAAACCAAACTTGAAGGAAAACGGGAGGAAAAGGACAGCAGGGATGATGGGCTCGGGGTGGGCACCAAAGCGGGTGTGCGTCGTTTTGCGAAAAGTCAGAAAAAGGTGTTGAGGAAATCGGAAGGTGGTCGGCAAAAACGCCCTTCCCAGGGGTCCCACTGCACAGCGTGGAGGGTTAGGGACAAACAAAGGGGGAGGGAGGTCGGTACTAAACTGAGTCGGGCAAAGTCAGGGTAGCAAACCGTAGGGCAAGGAAACTGTCGAAATGGGTAAGTTAGCGGGCGGTAGGGCGTCGAAACGGGAGGAGGACTGGAAGTCTCGGGGAAAATAAAGTCTCGCGTCAAGAATGCAGGACACACTAAAAACAAGAAGATATCAAGGGTCACGCGTCTACCTACATCACCCGGCGGAACTCGGGCAAGAATATGGGGGCACGATTAGTGCGTTGCAATTAAGGTCGGCTATAAGAAGTGCAGACACAACCTCCAAATAAAACGAAAAACTGTTCTTCATGAAGCAGGGGGAAGACGTCTAACACTCCTACGGGATGGGAGGGAAGGGGGTGGGGGGGCGACGGGGTACAGAAAATTTCATTGTCGGTAGGTCCTGACGGTAGTAAAGTCCAAGGGCTCAAAAGTTGGAGAAAGAACGACGAGGGTTTCCGGAGATCTTCCCTTCGGCTACTCAGGAGGTAGCGGAATTAAAGGAGCAAACCGTCACAACCAAGAGAAGCATGATACTGGGGGGAAAAGAAAAGCGGCGCGAGAAAAAAAAAGGAAAAATGTATTGGCTTGTGAAAGCGGCCGCACGACCACATGTTCGAGTGTGAAGACTGGGGAAAGGGGAAGCAACGGGGATCTTGCAGGTACGCAGATTTTCTCAGTAACAGGAGGTGCGGCGTTGCAAAAACGTATAAGGAACGACACATCCGGGCTTTTGAGGCAGATTGCTATAAAAAGCTGGCTGCCTACGGATATATGCCTAACGAACCGGTGTTTTACGTGAAAAAAGAGGAACACTCCGAAGACTCAGGGGGCTCACGCGAACAGACTCCGGAAGCCATTCACCGGGCTACGCCAACAAAAAAAACAAAACCCCGCTTGCGGAGCTATCGACAATACAACAAGGAGGGTAAGAAAGAGTGCTAAATCATGTTTGGGGGTCTGATCTTATCTTCCTGGAGTAGTGCTGTGCAAGGTAGGAATAAAAGATGGGAAGGGGTAGCGAAACAAAAAAGGTTGAACGTAAAAGTACGTCAGTAAGAAAACTCCCGGTCTGTCCTCAAAAAGGTAGCGGGACCGTCCCAGCATGCTTTCGTCTGCGGCCTGAACCGGGGTTCAAGCAGACACATAACGGGTATATATCCAATAAAATGCACCTTAATCATCTGCCAAGTCATAAACTTATCTACCCCTCGTCTTAAAACTGGGGGAGGTGAGACAAGTCCGTTTCACAGCCAACTAAAGTTCATGTGGCTCGTCCCGATCTTGGAAGTCCAAAAAGGTCGGGGACTTGAGCAAGGTTTGGGTCACGCCTGGGGGGGGGGGGGGGGAGATGCGGCAGGAAAAAGAAGAGAAGTACCAGCAAAATAGGCCACCAAGATGAGGTCTGTGAGATAACTTTGGAGAACATGGGGCGCGGAACCTGAGAGCTCCTCCCCTTAAGCCTCTAACCGTACGAGTAAAGGAAAATCAAGGAGGAGTCAACCTTCCTTGAAAAAATTCTGAGGCGGGGAAGATGCCCAAGAAGTATGGGGTTAGAGGGGTTTCAGGCAACTGGAATAGAAAAATTTCATTCAGGGCACGCCTAAGATTAAAATGCGAGACGAAGGGCGGGAAGGACGGAAACTGTTCGGGGAAGGACTGAATTTAAGGGTGGGGGGCAGTTCACTCGTGAGAAGACGCCTTGAAGGAGTCCAGTACGTCAAGACTGGGCCAATCAGCCGCTCACAACACTCAACGGAAACCGCCCGCCTCCAACTGGTCAGCCACAGGATCCAAAGAGGAGCAAACTAAAAGGTATCTTAGATACGGCGAAAAGGGGCCGGGCACAGACAAGCCTTTATACGACAACAAAGTAAAAGCGGTGCTATGAAAGGTTCTAAAGTGGACAGGCCATTGGGGGGAAAAAAAAAATAAACTAGTAAAGACCAAAATGTGGGGGGAGGGGCAAACACAAAAAACCACCAAGATGGTTTGGTAGAACCGTTCTTCAAAAGGAAAAACAGTCCACGCCCAACGTGCAGAGGTGAAAGGAAAGGTGGAACGACGCTGTAGCTGCCCCTCGGAATCCCGGGGAGCGCAGAAGAGAAAAAAGGAACAAGACATTAAGGGTTAAAAAGAGCAAGGGAATATAATAAAAAAGGGCGCCGTACCTGGGAAAAGAGGTGGCTGGGGGGGAGACACCTGCGGGGGGTGTCGATTGGTGTGGCAACCATCACTAAACCGCACAGAGACACTAGACTTTCGTAGTTGGGACCACAATAAAGCAGTTAGGACGAAACCTTATCGGGGACGGAAGGGAAAAAGGGGACCACGAAAAGGTCGTGAAGTA
>Ga0179593_1523329_pt1 | contig 12392 bp, 15 predicted proteins | sample CZODoug2_1_08_16_FD_185931 | JGI IMG/M metagenome (GOLD analysis project Ga0179593, IMG submission 185931) | Vadose zone soil fungal communities from Angelo Coast Range Reserve, California, USA - CZODoug2_1_08_16fungal (PacBio error correction) | ecosystem: Environmental > Terrestrial > Soil >...
GGGGCGTGGAAAGAGCAGGACCCACCACCAGAAAGGTACGAAGGTGAGATTGAAAACAGAAAATATCTGCCGAAAATCGACAAGGTACTCTCGCATTGGTCCTGTGAAAAGAGCAACAGGGACGAGGGGGAAAACTCAAAACAAAAATGACAGAGATCTCGTTGGATAAGCGTAACTCGATCAGAAGTGGCCAGCGTCAGAAAAGCGGAACAGAAGATAAGTGATCAAAAAACAGTGTTGAGAGGGGGAGCAAGGAAAGGCGGACTTGGTGGCAAGGGCCGAGTTGCCCTAATGAGGTGACGGGGATGGTCTTTGGTCGTTGATTGATTGGCGTAGATTTCTATGAGGGCCGCACACAAAACGTCTTGGTAATGGAGTTTAGAGTCCGATAAGAAGGCGGGAATGTGTAATGTGGGGAATGACGAAGGGGGGGTGGGTCCACCCGGAGAGGAACTGAAAAGGGAACAAGTCATGGTCTAGGTGGAATCAATTGTATTAAAGCAGCATGTAACAGGATTCATTTTGGCTGGAAGACGACGGAAGATTTCGAGAGAAGAAAAGAGGCAGGAACTTTTCAAACGCACTGAGAGGAGGGAGGGAATGGAAGTCACGCGGACAAGGATCTAAGCATCCGATGAAAGAAAAATTCATCCAAACACTACGCCAAGGCCAAGGTCGGTGAAAGGAGGTTGCCGGGGTTGACAGAAAAGCGCTTCGATCACAGTTAAACAGTCACCTACCAGACGCCCAGGCCTAGTATTTCTGAGGGGGGGGGAACCCGACTATGTCAAACATTGGGGGCATATCGATGCAGTCGATTGAAAAAATTTTGGGACTGCCCTAAAGCGCATCGGGGGATACGCGATTTGGAACAAGTATCCGTAAAATAATTAGACGGAACGGGAGGAACATCAGTTCCCGAGAACCCCGTCATAAAAAAACGAACTGGGAAGGCGCGGAAAAAGGGAAAGACTTGGAACATTGTAAATCGAACGCGAGAGCACAGGGGTCAAAAAAAAGAAATAAACGGGCCGAAATAATCACGTCGGAATGTGGCTAAATAGGAACCTGACAAACATGCGTGCAAGATCAAAAACCAGTCGCATGTCGGGGGGTTAATACGATGAATGGTGGGGAGAAGGACGAAGCTGCGAGAGCAGAGATTCCGCAGATCGCGCAAGGTTTGCGGCTAATGCGTCAGGAAGAGTGATACCAGGGGTAGTGGATAACGACGTATTATCGGAGGAGGGGCGCCGAAGTCGGCCAAGGGCGCGGGGGGGGGGCAAAGCGCTTTCAATAATGTGATCTGCGCGCCCTACGATTCAGCTTCGACTAACGTGAGCAACAGTAAACGGATGCAGAGAAAGACATGGTCAAGGCTGCGCTGTACTACTACGACGGACGAGGATGTAGGAAGCCATTTCATCGGTGTGGAGGTACGAAAAAGGGACAAAGGGATCATCGAGACGTAGTTTTGTACAAGGAGTGAGACGGGAGGAACTACAGGGGGGGGAAGGAACTCCGCCGGGAAAAGCCGAATCCCGGGGCGCGGGAAATCCATTCTCTACCTAAGCGAAAATGGGAAAGGCAAGCGGGTGGGGTCAGAAACTTACTTAGTCATCGCAGCAAGTTATAATAAAGAACTAGGGCAGAATCAGGAGCACGGGCGGTCGACCACACCCCGGGAGACGGTGATGGTATCCTCGTGTGGAAGGGGGCGAATTAGCACGAAGAAAAGGATGCAAAAAACGTAGTTTTTTCCACAAGGCATATTATCTCGCGTGGAAAGGAGGAAGAAAAAAATCAAACAGTAAAGGAGCGACCTAAGGGCAACTGGAAACGAGTGGGCCAAAAAGGTAGGGGACAAAACCAAAAGGGTCGACAAGAGGCCCGACGTTTATATATCAAAATCGGCCATGACTGGGGGTGCCGTATCATTTTTTCACCGGGAAAATGATTATTCTTCTGGGGGTATTCTAACGACAGGATCGCGGTCGGAACCACCGAGTTCGCAGGCACAGGACAATTAAATGTCAAATTTCCAGTTCCGCCGCGAGCCTTCAATAGGACGACTTCCTCGTCGTTGCGCCATTTCAAGTACAGAGCTTCGGAGGGCACAGGACACAGGTCTGGATGAAAGCATTTTGTTGACCGAGGGGAGTATTGAGGGGGGGGCTGGATAAAGGTCGTACGCGGGCAAAGTTATGGGCCAATCCACGAGCGATCCACGGAACCATGAGCAACGTGTGGGGCTAATGGGCGCGCTGCCGCGGGGGGTAAACTGGAAATTCCAAGGACAAGAATATATACAAATGTAGGAAAGCTGTCCGGGAAGGGTTGACGAGAGAATCCCTTACAAAAAAAGGCGTCTCATCGCTCGCGAGCAGGAAGTCACAGCCAGGGAAAAAAGAAACAAGACAGGTGGGACGACTCCCCTTGGTCACCCTAAAAGCCAAACATGAGATGTGCTGCGGAATGCTCGTTCAAATTGAGGAGGTGCCTGATTTCTCATTGCAAAGTGTGCAGGATGGCATAGTCGGGGGGGTAATTCGAAGATCGGTGGGAGAACAAGCCCATACACACAAAAGAAGAACTCGGAGAGAGTCAACACTGTAGTAAAACACGTAGGGGGCTAATCACAAGGCACCTGACAAGACCGATTTGGCGGAAGAGGGATGTGTGAACAACAGACAAAGGCCTTCCGGCATGGCAGTCCTCGGAGTAAAAGCACCTAACAGGGAAAATCTGAATTTCAGCAGCTTAACACTTTGCGGTGAAATGACAATAAGACAGGCATCACTGGCAAGAAGAAAGGGGGGGAAGACAGGACCAAGAAAGGAACAAAAGACCAGAGGGGGCGTTTCCGCCTCCGGCGACTGTCCGGAGGGACGTGCTTTTGTTACATGACAAGCAGCAATCTATTTTTTTGTAACACCAAGCTGAAACAAGCCCTCCTCTAACTACAATAGAAAATCTGGTGTAGAATGGGAAACGAAGGGAGAGGCGTAACGGAAAGCAAAAACAAAGAGTGTCGCGATCTAAACTCTAGTGGAAAAGTCCCTCAAAGTTTCACACGGTTCCTTCCTAAAGGCCGTCGATATGAGGTTTGTGCCTTGACTCATAAGCGAAGGGGGACTGCCACATGAGAAGGGAAAGGTCACATGATAACCAGGAACCGGCGAATAGGGCGAAGGATGTCATCGAGATCAATAAGACACGGCGGATCGCTACCGGTTAGGTTGAAGAAAAATTTCAAACACACGGAGAATTCTGTTGGCCGAAAAAAATCGCTAGGGAGGAATTGGGCGCGACTGCGGTTGCAAAAAAGAATCAATGGTATAGAACAAACGGGCCTAGAGACGTTCAGGTCCACTTAATAAGAGAGGCCATCCCCAATCTAGGGTCCATGTCATGGTCTGGAAAAGAGCCATGGTGTTTCACGGCGTCGCAAAAAAGATGGGGCACTAGGGAAGGGGGCAACTTGTAGGGACTGTGCGTTGGGAATCCACTACAGCTCCTGGAAGGCCGATAGTTGCCGAAGAAATCCAAGGGAGGGCTTGCACTGAAAGAAGAGAAAGGACGTGCAGGGCAAAAGAAAAAACAAAAGTAAGGGGACTTCAACTCGGACCATGTTCTGCACAAACGGTCCAGGAAAGCTGCTGATAAAGGAAGGCAATTGTTTCCTTGGCAGGTGCGTCACCTGTATGCAAAACGTCGGCCATCGCTTGTGGGCCCACAGCCGGTGAGCCGCAGCTTATCTCGACGGCGGAGGGAGGCAAAACAATCCAAGGGGGGACGCTTGTATGCAGTGGAAGAGAACCCGTGCCCGAAAGGGACCGATAACTATCCGCACCAGAGTTTCATTCGCCATCGGAGCATGGTGCCACTGGAAAAAAAGACAAATTAATCATATACCGCTTTCGGTCTATTGCCGACAGCGAGCACAATGTGCGCAGGACGAGGGGGAAGAGATTTGAGGGCAGAGAACGGGTTTATAATACTACAACAGAGAGGATAGGAGGAAGTTGCCGGTGAAGACAGGTCCTGCGAGATCACTGAAAGAAGAGGGGGTCTGCCCACAGTTGGGTTATTAGGAAGACCCGAAGGTTAACAGATTCAGGCTAAATCTGATGTGGATGGTGAAACTGATGCGCGGAGAAAAGGGGGGGAATACGATGATCTCAACAACAAATCGGATCTCGTCAAAAAGTACTAGGAGAGAATACTGGGAGGGGAAGGAAAAAGGGGGCGGAAACGGAGAAAGGGAAAAGGTTTGTGCATGAATCACGGGGGTTTTGACCAGCTGAAACAGCACGGTGGAGGACAAATTTTTCTGGCTGTCAAAGAGGCGCTCCTGGATAGATGACGCTTCTGTCGTAGCGGTTCAACCGGAGAAGTTATGCGAGCCAAGGGGGGAAAAGATTCAAGGAAAGGGAAAGACTGGGAAGATCCGCGGCTAAAGGGCGACGGTGCCAGCAGGACATCTGCCTTCGGTCAAACAGGCCAGCTATGTTTCATAAAGGGGGGGGAAAACGACATGCTACGCACACGTCGGTTTCCCTCGAGACAAACTTGTAGAGCATCGGTTGGGGGAGGGAAAAAGGGAGAAGTGTCTTCCGAAAAGAGGTACTGGGGGCAGAAAATGACCCACTTCACGCAAGCAAACTTGCATTGGCCGCGGTGTGGTATCGTCAAGGGATACGACTGAGAGCAGCAAGGTAGGTACTGCATCTCTACTCGGGGTCTAGAAGGACTCGGTAACTCTTGTCCCTCTGTGGAACGAGGGGAGGGGTAATGTAAAAGTTGTGGGGAAGGAAAAAAAGAGGGCTATGGGGAAAAAGAAAGAGTAACGGAGGGAATAAAGCTGACGACACCGCCGATAAGGAATCGGAAGGGAGGGGAAACTAAGAAACCTTTGCTATGTCTCTTGTCAGCCTTGGGGCGATAGAGTGTTGGTTGGATCTGCCAATTTAGCTTATCGGGGAGAGGAGAGAAAGGGAGGAGAGTCCAGGGTGTGCCAAGAGGGAAAAGGAAAATCCAAGGCGCCAAAAAAGTAGTAAAACGTGTGGAGAGGGTTGTAAACAACGATTCAGGAGACATCCAAACAATCGCTTGAAAAGCAAAGTCAGAATCGACACTTGGTTGCGTCGAAGACGCTTAAGAGCGGATAATGGGGTGGGAAAGAGAGATTTTGGCTAAAAGTATTGAGAACGTAGCTCTCGGAGGGAAAGAACCAGTCAACCTGAGGCGGCGCTGCTCCCGAAGGTGGTCATTCTGATGGTTAAGATGTCAACCAATAAAGAAAAACCATGAGAAAATGGGTCTATTAGGGAACGATGTGGAGGGTGGGGGGAAGGAGAAAGTCCTCTCGGGGGAGAAAAACAAAAAGAAATCGAAGCAAGAGAATGGGAGCGTACGCTGTTTTAAAAGGAGCTCACGTACTGCAGTACGAGTATCAGGATTCGGAGGACTGATCACTTCCAGCGTGTCTTGCGAAGGTTGCAAGAGAATCATAAACTGTGGCTTACGCGTAGTCGCTCGTCAATGGGAAAGGGGGAACCTTGTGGGAGGTCAAGCGAAAGGGAGGGGACGCGAAGGAAGAGAAAGTAGGACGCGAAAAGGGAAAGAACAGAAGGTTATTCGCTAGGGGTGCACCAAAATTGAAAAGCGGACTGTGGCGCATGAATTGGCCTGTGTGTGGGAATACTATTTCTTCATCCAGTGAGAGGTCGGGGTACTCGGAAGTGAGTGGGGAAGCCCAAAGTATATTGTCGACGATGGGAGGGGGGCATCGGAAGGGCGAAAAGATGCGGCCGGCCATTGTCACACATGGTTGGGGAAAGAAATGAATTGCTGTCAAAAAAAAGGGAGGTATGGCGCTGGCACGGAAAAGGGGGACGCTGAGGGACTGTGGGGGGAAAAAGACGGACGGAAATGCCTCTAAGACATGCTCAAGGAAACAGGAGGGTCACTAGAACCCGCTGGGTAGGTAGCGACGGGTCACACAAAGAGATTCAGCAGAAACACAAATGCCAGTGAACCAAGAAGGGAAATGGGCTGAGGAAAGCACACTCGGAAAGACAACGCCGCAAGAAGGGTCCGCTTAGGGAGCTCGCGCGGCGGTTGTAATTGCCATGCCGCGGCGGACCATCGCAACGGAGGAGGAAGTAATTCCGAGATGAAGTGGGCCGGGGGAGGGGGCCCAACTGTAGGGGCCCCAGGTGGGGAGCCCCATTCCAGATGCAAAGAACATCATATCGCGTTCTCTGAAGTAAAGGAGATCCAGGCCAGGAAAAAAGGGAAGAGTTTGGCTAATAAAAAGAGTGGGCAGTAACGGCAAACGGGGGCAGGGGGAGTGGGAGGGAAAAAGGGGGGACAGTGGGTTAGGCGTAAAACACCCGTCACTGCATACCTGAAACGTGGTCGGAAGGAGAGGGTGAGCCCCGCAGGGAACAAGCAAAGAGAGAAGACGAGGACAGGCACCAAGCGGGGATAACATTGCTTTCAACTTCGGGCGGTAACAAAGAGAAATCTCCGGGGGGGGGGCAGAAAAAAAACATTGTTATCAAAAAAGGGCGGGATTTACGGTGGCAATTCCCAAGTGGCGTCCGTTATAACTGGGTTTCTGATTGGAGACCGTGAACGGAACGTATTGTTAGGGGCAACAAAAAGTCGGTGCTAAGATGGGGAAAAAACAGGGGGGGGGGTGCCTGAATCAGGAGGGAATTGTGAACCTGTGGTGAGAATGGGGGGGGGATCGTGGGCACGAGGTCTGCAAGAAGCGATCGTAAAACGTGTTGCGTTCCAAGAAATTGGGAATCGAAGGTACAGAGAGAAACAACGGATAGGTAAAGGGAAGGGGTCAGCGTCCACGCTGCAGAGGGGGATTCAGGTCCGAAAAATCAAAGGAAGGGGAAAGCCTCAAGATGGCAGGAAAATCACCTATTGCAGGGGGGGAAAGAAAAGGCCACAAGCGCAGAGACGAAAGCTGGTCGTAAATAAGGAACAACAAAAGCCTGACAAGGAAAAAGGGGGAAAAAAAAAAATTCTAGGGACAAAAGCCACAAACGCACCATCCGAACCGATCATGTTCTGAAAAAGAGATTCGTGCTCTAATCAAAACATGCATATCGTGCTCAAACACACACGGTTTAAAGGCTGAGGGGAGGGGAAGGAAGAGAGGGAAGGTAAAGAGGGGACGCCGGAGTGAAACGGGGGGGTAGAAAAACGGACGCGGGCACGCACTACTCGACCCACCTCGTCGGGCGGGGATGTGGTCGGTGAAAAGGTACCGCTAGTAAAAGAAGGAAAGGGAGACGGCGGAAGGGTAGGACAAAAAATCAATCGAGGAAAGGTGAGCGAGATAACGGGAGCACGAACTGATAGGGAACGGGGTTGAGGTAAGTAGGAAACTGCTCGGTGGTCGAGTGAGAAAGGGTCTGGACGGGTAAGAGGAGCGCTGTAAGTAGCGTAAGTGCGGTGGGGGTGGGGGAATACAACGGAGTGGGTGGAAAAGATAAATTGTGGGGAGGGAGAAGTATTCTAAACAAGGAAAACCGGCGGTGCGGGGGGAAAATAAAGGGCGCAGAGAGCTGCTGTGTGGAAGGGTCTGCGGAGCCGGCGCGAGTGAAGAAAGTGAAAATGTGTGCGTAAGGGCCTGTGCGTGTCTGGGGGCGCGCTCTGCTGTCAGGTCGCTTCTCTGGCTGAAAAGTGGTGAGGGCGCTGGGTCGAGAAATCGTGTTATTCAGGTGTAAAATGGGGGGTCGGGTAAAGTGGGTGCGAGCCCGCGCGCGTGCTGTGGCTGGGAGCGAGGTCCAACCACCCAAAGAAAACTTTCGGAAAAAAAAAGGACTCAGAAGACAAGAAAACACCCCTGGACGGCTAGCAGAGGACAGAGGGAAAAAGAAGAGGCAGGAAGAAGCCGGAAGGCAAAAAAAAATGGATGCGGTAAATCCCACACTCTGTAAAGAAAAACTCCGTAACAAGGGGGAGTTTAAGGGGTTAAAAGATCATCAAAATCTAAAAAATCGGCGAAACAAAAAGAAGCCGGTCTTCCAACACCACAACAGGAAAGCCAAGCCAAATGTTCCTGGGAAGGGAAAGGGACTCCAGAGAGGGTGGGGGGGAAACCGAGGGATGTAGAAAAAAAGCAAAGTGGGCATCTGGAAAATGCTTCGCACAAGGTTCCAGAAAAAAACGCAATGGAAGAAGGAGCGAGAAGATCGGAAAAAAACGGGAATCGGGGGGGAAAGCCACCCAAAACATGTGGTTCGTCGCTGCAAAGAACAGGGGGAACTGAAACCGGCAGAAAAGGGGGAACGGGGAATCAGCATAAAAGCTGGGGAATTGCTGCCCGGCAAGTTCGAGGGGATGCCTGAGGGAAAAAGGAAGGAACGGAGGTGGTCTCCTACAATGGGGGGATTGCGAAAAAGAAGAGTCTCACATGCTGGGAAGACACCTTAAAGTACGTCTGATCCTCGAAGGGAGGTGGTTAGGAAAAGGAAGAAGGGAAAAAGAATAAAACGCGCCCGAATCCCAGGCCAGCGAATCCAAAGGCAGCTCAACTCACAGAGGAAGCTGCGTAAACTTGCACAATGCGGTAGAGTGCCGAAAAGGGGACCAGGGAACAACGCGTCCAAGCAAGAAGACTAATAGGCGGGAGGAGACGATCCAAGAGGCCAATCAGGTCCCTAAATCTGACATCGACAGCAACCCCTGGCAAGTTAGGATTCCCGAAAGGGGAACAAAGGAAACAAGGTCTTTGAATTGGAGATAATCCAGACGGCGGGGACGCGAAAAGATGTCGCCGTGTACGCAGTAGTGCGGCCGCAGAAAAAGAGGATCAAGGAGGAGGGGGCTCGAAGAGGATAAATAAGGCGATTAAAAAGAAAAACCCGTCTCAAAACAAGGGGGGGTGGGGACCCTTGCCAGAAAAGCCGGGACCGTGCAAGGCACTGGGCGACAGAAATGAGAAAAAACAAACAGTATAAAATCAAAGGGAGGGGAACTGCATGTACGCGCCAATCGGAAAAGGATATACATAAAAGGGCGGGGTTAGAAACAGAAGTAATCAAAAAAAAAGGGGCTGGACGCCCAAACCCTAAGTCAGGGTGCTGACGCAGTACAAGCGCAGAAGGAAAGAGAAGTCTTCTCAGGGGAAGTGTCACAAATAACAGAAAAAAAAGGCTCCAAAGACACGAAGAGAGAGCCGTGAAGACAAGCACAGAAATACTCAAAAAAAATAAGGAAAGATCAGCGTTCAGACAAAAAAAAAATAAGTGGTTAGGGAGGTGGGAGGTGGGAGGAGCGAAAGACTTAATAGGGAAAAAGAGTCCGGCATGGGAATCGGAAAAGGTGCAAGTCGTAATAAAAGAAAGGATCGGGTTCTAGTTAACGCAGCTCTTACAAGAAAGAACACGTGGAGGGAGGAAGGGAGGAAGGTCCGAAGGAAAAGCTGGTACAATGAGAAATCGTACATGGTGAAAACGAATCCTAAGAAACTCGGGAGGAAAAATGACGGGGTGCAGTCCTACAACCGAAAGGGACGCAAAATAGAAGGCCGTGGGGTTTGGGAGGAAGAGGACCGGGTAGAGTAAAGAAAAAAGAAGCCCTTACCTAGACGATTCGTAACAGATGATACGCAGGGAGTAGGGACCATTAAAAAATAACAAACCCAGGGCGAACCGTTGAAAGGGGAGAGTGAAAGAGCAAAGCAGAGTCGCCAGCTGTGTTGAAGACGCTGGCGTATCCACAGGGAAATCACGAGACACACGGAACAAAAAAACAAAAATAAAAAAAAGAATCAGGAAAAGGAGTACGAAGACAAAAAAGGCAGTGCTGGAACAGAGAAAAAGACGCGTTGGCGCAAAATCGCAGGAAGGTCGGTGGTGGGACATGATGAGCAAAAAGGAAAAAAAGGGGAGGAGAGAGGACAGCTCAGTGTAATATTGACCAGAGGAGGAGGGGCTAAATCAACCCAGGGGGAGCGGGGACCGCGGGGGAAAAGCAATTCATCTGGCACAGTGCTAAGGCCATCCAGTGAACAGGCTAAGAAAAAAAACAATAGAAAGGGGGAGGGAAGGTCTGTTGCTAAAGAACAGGCAGAGGAAAAGAATAGGGCCGTCCCTGGGCTGAAAAAAGAGAGGGGCTGACAATAAAGGGGAAGGGCATTTACCTCGAGGAAGGGGGGAACATACCACTGAACCACGCAGGAGGAGGAGGACAGCGTCTGAGGGAGAGGAAAAGAAGGATAATCCGGGTCGGTGGACCTTTGCAGTCCGTCAAACCAACGACTTGAAAGAATCAAGGGATTGAAGAACATCACGTCAAACTAAAAAAAAGAAATCAGAGAGAAAGGAGAGGTTAAGGGCCGCCGGAGGAAAAGGAAGGAAGGTAGCAGAGGGGGGGGGGAAAGAGCACGTCGGAAAGAGGGAAGAGAAACGAAAAAGAGGGAGAGGAAAGGGTCCTCAAAAATGGGAACAGACTCCTGCCACAAACAGGGAAGGCGGGCCCGGAGCAAAACCTGGGCATGGGGAGAAAAGTGAAACTGGGACTGGTCTTGGAAGGAAGGGAACAGGGACCTTGAAAAGAAGAGAGACCATGATGAGCGAGTCCGGGCTAAACCACACTGAAAAATCTACTCTTATCCAGGGAGGGACGCCCCCAAACAGAGTCCATATCAAGCTCAGTGTGCGGGAGGGGGCTGCAAAGGAGGCAATAATATACCAAAAAAAAATGACACGATATTTGGGGGGGGTGTATGAAGAAGAAAGGACGTCATTTGCAGCAACGAAGGGTAAATTCTCGGGGGGAGTTGGAAGTGGAGGGGATGGTGGGATGTATGGGCGAAATCGATATTTTTGGAAGAAAGGAGGGGGAAGCTCCTGTCGAGACGGGAAGGGAAGGAGTGGGTGCGAGGGGACAGGTTAGTGTGAAGAGGGGGAAGGCCTATAATTATAAAACAAGGGGCCTAGAATTCAGTAAAGGTAATTGACCTGTGACGTCCTCTATTGAAAAAAACCAACTTATTTAAATAGGAGCGCCCAGACGCCAAGAGGGTAATAGCTTAGGAGGGGGAAAGCAAAAATGGAGGGGAGGGGGGTTACAAAGAGAAGTGCTAAGAACATGGTATACCGTCTTAAGGGGCCGTGGGGGGCTAATGAGTAACGAAAAAGAGAGGGACTGGGGATTACTAACCTAACGGCAGGAAAGCGGCACCCGGACGAAGGAAAACAGCAATGGAAGGTGGAGGGAGGAAGATCATCACTCAAAAAAAAGAGAGAAAAAAATTTGAGGGGGGGGGGGGTGGGTTCGGAGTCTTCGGAGAGGGGGATCGTGGCGAAACGAACAGTAACCCACATACGGAAGGTGGGGCTGTCTGTTGGAGCGGAGGGAGCCAGTATCGTGGGTTGAGGGGAGAATTGGGTTGAAGGGAAGCTGCTAGGAGAGGAGTCTATTCTCACTGCGTGCTGTGAAGTACGAATCTTGAGTAAAGGAGGAACCAGGGTACAGCAGACTGTAGGGGGGGAGTATGTAAACCGAGGATGTAAGGGGGAAAGGAAACTATGCTATCAGGACGCACTCTTTAGGCGACGGTGGAAAAGTTGTACCAGGGGAAAGATAAGGGGGGTGCAGAACATGTGAGCGGTCGGATCTTACAAGAAAGGTTGATAGTGCAGAGAAAGGATCTTTTGGAGGTAAAAGATAATTGGGTCAAAGGAGGAAAAAAAATCTAAATGGATTCAGAAAATCACGGCTGTCCAGGGGTCAGACGATCAGTTTGACTTCAAAATTGATGACGGGATGAAATCTTCTGGGGGGGGTGGGGGATGAAAAAGGGCTGGACAGACAGAGGAAGAAGGAAGGAAAAAATCTGGGAAGGATCCTACGAGTGTGGCCGGAGGAGAATAGTCAGCGGGTGCTCAAACGGGGTGCTTAGGTGGGACGCCGGACGTGCACTGCAGGCCGCCTTAAGAATCACTGAATAGAGAGGAGGGGGAGAAGTATTATTGTGAGGACGAAACAACTGGAAAGAGGGGTGCCAGGAAACAACTAATTTGAAAAACAGAGATTAGGAGGCGATCTGCCACATTTCCTATCGTCGAGTGTAAAGGACAATACTGAAGGGGGGAGGGCGGAAAGAGAGGCAACTTATGGGATGAGGGAAGTCAGTGTGATGACGGGGGAAAAAGGTAACGAAAGACAAGCTAGCAAGGGGGGGGCTGCGATCTAGGACAACCTTTCCTGGGGGGAGACGGATGTAGTCAGCCTGTTGGGGAAATACACGGCAAGGAGGAATTGCGCTGAAGGGGGGGAAAAAAAGGGGGAACAGTGCCAAAAAAAAAAATAGAGAGAAAAGGGGTTGTGCAAAAGAGTCTTCCGTGCGCATCATG
>Ga0179593_1654705_pt1 | contig 12392 bp, 17 predicted proteins | sample CZODoug2_1_08_16_FD_185931 | JGI IMG/M metagenome (GOLD analysis project Ga0179593, IMG submission 185931) | Vadose zone soil fungal communities from Angelo Coast Range Reserve, California, USA - CZODoug2_1_08_16fungal (PacBio error correction) | ecosystem: Environmental > Terrestrial > Soil >...
TGAAAGAAGAAAAAATCGGGAAACACCAATGGGGGGGGGGCGAAGTCCACAGGAACGGGCCGAGGGGGCTGTCTCTTCGAGTCGGGCGAGAACAGCCCTGCAGGGGAGAAGGGGGCAATGAGAAAGAAAAAGCACACACACACGACGACAGCACTTACATAATCAAGTCGTCATTCAAAACAGACGGTGTGGACGGAACAGGCCGTTGGGAAGGGTGAAGGGTAATAGCGGGGCAAGACCAGGGGGGAGGGGTGGCGGGGGAAAGACCAGAACCCCATTGCTCGCACAGGGCAAAAAAGATGGGAAATGAGAGGGGGAAATCAAAGGGAAGTTATAAAACAGCACACGCTCTCATGGACCGTTAAACTACTAAAGCCAGGAACATCGAGTAAAAAAGGGACACGAAAGAGTCGGAATAATACGCTGTGGACACGAAAATACCGGGGGAATACTTCACAAACCTACTGAACCGAAAGGGGAATCTCCAAAGGACGGGGCGCAAAGCCACTATTCAAGGTTGACGCAAAGAAAAAAAGAAACACAAGGGGCCGGCAGGGATGCAGGAAATTTCCTTGTAAAAAAAGTGGTCCTCAAAAAAACCCAATCAGGACTCCCCTGAAATCAACTAAAAATCCCTGGCGGCAAGAAGGCAAACGGAGTGAACTGCACAAAGCACTGGAGGAAAAGAATACCGGGGCCTGTGACCAGCCTACGGCATACGTGGCTTGGGGGGCCTTCAGGTGTGTAGGTTGTGGGAGTGTCAGGCAAACAGCAAATTGGGGTTGTAATGGGCTAATAGGGAAAGGGAAACGTCAAACGCTCAAAAAAAAAAGGCGGGCACTGAGGGGCGAACTGAACCCGAGGAAGCTCAATGCTTACGCAAAACTACTGCCTCGTGACGCCCGAAGAGCGGGGGGTGGTAACCAGGGAGTCACAGGACAAAAAAACCAGCATACATTTAAAAGACAAGGGCAAAGTTTTAAACGGAGAGGGGGGGGGTGTATGCACGTTGTAAACAGTCGCGTGTGGCAACTTGCACCAAATGCCGGACCTGCAGGACCCGTTTTCAAAAGCGGGGGGAAGGAAACTTACACTAGACAGCTTCCTACTTCAGAGTCTTCACCTCGAGAATGGGAAATAATCAAAGCAGGCTTTAAACAATAGTGCAGGGGAAAGAAGGTTGGATGTTCTTCTCCACAGGATAAATCAGGAGAAAACCTTCAAGGGGCAGGTTGGATAGGAGGACAGCCATCCATTAAAAGGAAGGCACAGGCAGACTCGAAAATTAAAGTAAGGGGTGGGGCTTTAGTTCATTCAGAAGGAAAAAAACGGGGAAAAAAAGTACAAGAAACGAATCGATGAAAAGACGGGTAAAAACAGTATAAAACACAAAAAAAAAAGCTCATAAGGCAAATGGCGAGGCATACTCGGCGATCCCAGTGCGTCCAAAAGTCACAGCGGGGGGAGCTGCGGAAACAGGTGTCACCAGTGACAGGGAGGGCAGGGGAAGTACCTTCAGGCTGACTGAGCGCGGCCAAAAGACGGGAAAACAGGGTTGGAGGGAAGAAAAAGGGCGGTAAGGTACACGGACGGCGAGTCGGTTGTGCGTGTCGGTGTGAGACACCAAGCACTCGCGGCCGATGGCGGGGGTAGGGGGAACTAGGGTAGAAGTCCTGTGGGGCGGGGGGGGTTGGTCGCGGGGATCACGCGGGCCAATGGTCGGATCGAAAAGGGAGAAAACCAAAAAGACCCAAGCGGAAAAAAACGTCAGATCCGTATCTGGCTCCAAAAACACAACAAAGAACCAAAAAAGAACTACGAGAGTGGGGAAGGTGGAAGATCCTCGGCGTTCTGCTGAGTCCTCGACGAAACGTGACGGTTCCCCCAGGTTGGGGGGTTCTTTCCAGGACCCCCAAAGTGGGAACTTAGAAGAGGGTCGTCGGTAAAAAAGAGTCGAATCCGGTAAAAAAGAAAGAGTGTGACTGAACACTCTCTCGCGTTCGGGGGGGGGCAGTTGTTTTGGGGGGAGGGTGAGAAGTGAAAACATAACGAAGAAAACGTCGGTGCTGGAGTCACACGTCTCAATCTCTAGGGGAACGTCGGAAACCAGGGGGGATACCTCGGGGGGGGCCAAAGGAAAAGGGCATCCAGAACTAGTCAAAGGGCGTAGAATTATCTAAAAGGGAAAAGTTGCACTGGGGTTGGGCACGCGGTGGGGAAATAATGTTTGCAGGATGTCTAAAATGTCGCAACGTGCTGTTGAGGGGGGGAGCCGTGACAAAAACACCGCTGGGCGAGAGACACAGAGGAGGGCACTAAGTTGTCGCGGGGGTAAGCCTAAGGAACCCAAACCCTGAACCAGCAGGGGGCGTTCAGTTTGTGCAGATAGAAAAATAAAAGAAAACAACGCCAGACGGACGCGGAGTGCACCGCGGGCGCTCATCGAAGTCCCGTTCAGTGTTCTCAAAGGTGCGAAAAAGGACGAACACACGAAAAGTCGGCAGGCTGAAAGAAGCCGACAGGGGGAAAAAAAAGAGTGGAAAAGAAGCAGGACCAAGCCGTGGGAAAGAGGTTACGCTAAAGGGATAGAAGTAAGCGATCGTGGCGCCATCCAAACCTGAGCAGCAAAAAACACCCGGAGGGGGTGGACGCAAGGGAAAAATGTCCCGGGATGGAGCGTAGCTAACTGATCCATAACAACTACAACAAAAGGTGGAGCGCGTTGGGGGGTGGTATTGAAAACGCACTCCAATTACCCTTCATGCCCCACGCCGTCGGGGCCCAAGAAACAAAATGAGCGTGAGAGCGAAGGAAAAGGTACCAGAGGGGGGCAGCTCTTAGGGTTCAACAGAGGTGAGAAAAGGCGGGGGAGTGGAAAACAAGTCAAGATAGATCCTGCATAGGCCAAACATGCAACCGGAACAATTGAAGGGAACGCGAATGGAATCGCCGGACTCTAGCTACGCGTGCTATGGCCGAAGAGGCTAGGCCGACAGAAGGCTTTTGGGTAACGGGGTGACGGGGGGTTCGGGTCATAGAAAACCGAAGACCAGGGGCCCACTCAGGATCAGGCCTAAAAACAACGGGGAAGGAAGGAGAGAAGGACGCCGCCGAGGGGCTCTGGCGACTCGTAAAAACGAGTACAGACAAAAGGAAAATGGGGCGAAGGGCCTGGAAAGCCGGATCGATGCGATCTCCGTCATGACAGGCGCGGACCATACACGTGGATGTGGAACTCGGGAGTGAAACGGGGGGAAAAGCAGGTCCGGGCATAAAAGAAATAGTCGGCTCGGAACCTTAATTGTCATGCCGATCATTGGTGGAGAGTGTGGGGCACGAGGAAAAATCCGGTCTAAGGAACAAAAACCGGCACACGATTAGTTCGTCGCTAAAAGTTTAACAGGTGGTAGCTCTCACAAAAGCTAGGGGAAGGTAAGGGCAGGTAGAAGTCAGTAGAAAGAAACAGAAAAAAACAACAAAAAAAAGATGATACACGTGTCAAGAGCCTGAGCGAATCCTCCAGGGCTCACCATGTAAAAAACTGGGCGAAACAACGGAGGAGCGGGGGGGCAGCACAATGTGCAAAATGGTGAAAAAAGGGCCGGGCTCAGCGTGAGGTGGGCTCGTCGTGAGCGAAAACAAGACGGGGTTGGGCAAAAATGAGAAAAGGGGGCAAGGTAGGACTCAAGGCAAAAAACAGCAAAGCGGAGGGGAGCCTGCTTAGCCACCCTTGCGGGCCGTGCACAATCCACAATAACAACAAAAACGGGGCGGAAAAAGGAACGGGGGGAAAAACAAAAAAAGGGGGGTGTGCCCCACTCAAGTAAAAGCACGAAGACCAAAATGAAGACTCCAGTGAATTGAAATAACGCGAAGGGGGAACCCCTCAGGTAAGGGCTGAATAAAGAGGTTGAGTTCGGAAAGAAAAAAAAAACCTGGAGACCACAACCAAACGACGCTGGTGGGCAACCCGACGGTAAACCGAGGGACAGCGCATATCGGGGGATGTGGGGATGATTAGGACCAAGGAACACTCCCATGTGGTGCCGCAGAGCTTCACGGGGGAGAAACGAAAGATGAAATATGGGGAAAAACAACAAATATCGACAGGAAAAGTACAAGGGGGAAGGAAGCGAATGACTTAAAAACCGAAAAAGGGTCGGGCCATTCTGCACGAGACGCGATCGGGCAGGGCCGGGAAAGGGAAGGAGGTTAAGAGGGAGATATGGGGCCGACGAACAAAAGGGAGACCGGATGGACTCATCTAACGGGTAACAACTCGCCCACACGGTACGCGGGACGGGTCAGAAAAGGAGATCCAGGGAGGAAAGGCAGGGGTACATCCCGCTGTTGCCGGTACAGGACGGACAGAGGGGGGAAACTCAAGGAGAGCAGGCGAACCCGGACATCTCGGTTGAACCGGCACTCAGAAGGTGAAAAAACGCGCAGGATGTCAGGACGTAAATGGGCAACGGAAAAAACAAGGAGGATTGGGTGAAGGAAGCGCTCTGTGACCTTTGGCACGCTGCCGACGAGCACGTGCCGGGAGGTTGGGGCACTCGAGGGGAGAGCGTGAAGAAGAAGTCCAAAAGCCAGACTGGAGACCGTCCGGGCTAAGACCAGTGTGTACACAGGAGAAGGACGAGGAAATCACAAGGAACGGAGGGACCGCACAAATGTCGCTAAAAAGTGCCACTCTTTCCTTGGCGGCTGCTGTGCCGCTATTCACCCAAAACGAAAACACATCGCCGGAGCGGCTGTGGGGATTATGAAAACCCCAAAAGAGGGGGGACGACGGATTGGTGGACAATCCCACTGTCATCCTGACACCGAACTCCTAAGGGGCAAACCACTAAAGGTAGGCCGGATCGGCCAAGGGAACATCCACCCCGGCTGGGGAAGGTCACATAGTACCTGGACGAAACAACGGCCGGCAAAGGGGAAGAGCGAGCAAATATATGAGTGTCTGAATCCTGTCTCTGACAGACTCAGCGGTAACGGCCTAAGGGGAAATGCGAGGTAAAAGATGCAACCATCACCTGAGCCCTCAGGGCAAAGGTTCCCAGGGAGGATAGGGTATCGTGAAAGCGGAGAGGGAGTTGAAGCTAGCGGAGAGAAGCCGAGAAAAGCAGTGACATTTCACAGCAGAGGTAGAATGGGAACGGGGTATGATGGTGCCAGGATGTCCAAGCTTGTTCTTTTCTCCAGACAAAGGCAAGGGTGTTGTATGGGCAAAGAAAACATTAATAAAAAGGGAGTGAAGCCAATACAAATCTGAAGAAAGGCCAAAACCTCTCTACTGTTCGGAAAAGCGCTCACCTTCCTGGGTGGAAGTAAAAGGGACATTGGGAGTACTCGGGGAAAAAAGGGGGTGACTTGAGTGGGGGGAGGGGTGCTCCCTCTTACGCGAGCCCGGCAAACGAGGGTGAGGGCTTAGGTCTGCATCTGGAGAAGGGATTTGAAGTTGAAGGGAACCACATGCCTACATTCCATTGACTTCCCACTGGCGGAGAGTGTTCAAAGAAAGAGAGGGGGGGACTAGGACCAAGCGAAAAGTACTGGGCTCCGTGGTCGTCCTCTGTCGTTGGTAAAGGAATACTTAAGGGCAAACGGAAAAAGGGAACCAAGCGTCGACTCTGGGGGAAAGGCTTAGGCCGTGCTTATCCTGCGAGTCTAATTCGAATGGAACTTGTGACTAGCCTGGCTCGCACAAACCGCAGCAGAACATTGAGGGAGATAGAAGGAAAGGGAAATTTTAAATCTTGGCTAATACATGAAAAGCAATGCTCCGAGATTTCGGAGGAAAAAAAAATCAGTAAACTGCATGACTGGCCCTCGAGGAAAAGGGGGGGCGATGGGGTCTGTTTCCCGAAAAGAGGCAAGCAGCAAAAAATTGTAGGACGCCTCCTTTCATCGGGCAGAAGGCGCTGGACAAGCGCGAAAGGGAAATTAAGAAAATTCGAACAAAAAAAAAGGAGGAGGAGTAAGAGAATTCCTGGGGGGGAAATGCCCTGGAAAGGGAAGATGGGGTCCTCCACAGAAAGGCCCGGGACGCTGCAAGATAGAAGAGGTAGAAAAACAGGCTTAAGGGGGGGAAAGGAGGATAACGAGGGAAGGAATCATGAGGGAACAAACTCGGGCCCACCGAAAAGGATCATATCCTCACGGCGGAAAATGTACTTTCTCTGGGGGCTGGGAACGGAAAAAAAGATAGAACGAAACAGTTCGATTGAACAGGAAGGGGTCGATCCGAGTGGATATATATTGATGGTCATTACCAAAGGTCAAACTTGTGGCTATCACGTCACAAAATGCCACGAGGTGGGCTGGCAGCAACGAACCGAAGAAAGGAGCACTGGAAAAAGCAGAAAAAAGAAGGGGGGAGACGAGGCTATAGGGAGAAGATGCAACCGCGATGAAAAATTGAGGGGGGCTCGACACAAGGAAGCAGTCAAGAGAAATATTAACCAAGGAGCACCCAGGTTACGCACACACATGCGTAACGGTAACAGCAAGGCCCGCCAGCAAAGCATAAAGGTAGATACTGATGGAAAACGGGGGAGTACAAACTAACACTAAACCCCTCATATCTGGGGGCGAGAGGAATTAGAACAAGACAAAAATCGGGGGGAACAGACATGTCACGGATTGTCAAAAAAGTGTCAAGCCGCGTTTTGCTGGATAACTCAGGAGAGGTGCGAAGGGAAAGGGGAGACGCTGAAATAAAAAGGAAAAACCATACAACTCAAGCTACTATCCCTCCCTTGGAGGCACACAACAAACGACCAAAGAGGAGGTAAATGCAACCCAAAACAACCGGGGGAGGGGGGTAAACGAGTAAAGGAGAAAAATTTCGCAAACCTCACGACTCGAAAGTCCAGATCGAAGTCAAGAAGAGATAAGTCTTTCAAGGAACACGAGAAAATTCCGGGGGAGAGGTCAAAGAAAAACGTGTCAACGAAAATACACGACAAGGCAACTCAAAAACAGACATCCGAGTTGTCCACAACATCAACCAGGTCAAAGGGAAAATGAAGGGACGAACTTCATAAGGAGTCCACCGAAAGAAAGTGGAATCACACAAAAAAATCAGCGGGGAAAAGAATCGCAAAGGACGAAAACTCAAGGCCGACAGCTCCAGGAGTGGTTAGACCTTGCAGGTTACGAAAGGGGAACCGGGGGAAATGAAGGACGCAGGCTTCTGAGGGTTCATAGGCACCGTGACAATGAAAAAAAGCAAATTCAAACATCATAGGGGGAAGGGTAAAAATCTGGTGGTAGTAGGCTCGAAAGCTACCGAAATTGCAACGCATGAATGCAAAAAAAAAGACTCTAAACCATCGGTTACTAAATCCGTAACAAAAGTAACCCTGCGAAGTACGCATTAAGAAGGGGACTAATTGGGTGTGAGGTAAAGTCAGAGACAAGTTCAAAGAGTAGTAGATGAGAACGCAAAAAGACACGCTTGAGGACACAATATGGGAGGGAAAAGCAAGAAAAAAAAAAAAAGGTCTAGGACTATCGGGGGTAAAGGTGGGCGGGGTCCTCCCCGTGCGGGATCAAAATCCTGGGGGAAATAGGTGCGCAGAAATGACTCTCGGAGTGGAAGGTTTAAAAGGGGAACACCGGGGTTAGAAGGCAAACCTATGGGAGTGCGCAAAGAGTAGCTAGTAGATGGAAACCACACCTGGTGATCAATTCGGGCCGGGCGAATGGTCCTTCACGACAGGTGGTATGGACTGAAACAGCGGGAGGACCGAGGCCAAAAAATAAAAAAACCAAACAAAAGGACTACGGAACTGATCTGAGGGACGGAAAATGCCTATCGCGGATGTGCCATAAAAAAGCCGAGGGGGCAGGCCGAAGAAAAGGGAACGGGAATCTTGAGGCAAACTTGCTCAGGTTCAGTGGCGCAGTGACGAAAGGCAACCATGTCTGAGAAGGAAGAAGCTAGGGGGGCAAAGGGGGAGGGGGGTTGGGCGCCCCTTGAGGGGGGGGTGGAAAAGGGCAAAGAGCAGAGGTTGGACATGCAACAAAGGGTCAAGGCTAGTCGCGGCCTGGAGCAAAACGAACTGGGTTAACAAGGAAAGACAGGGAACGCTCACGCTCAAGGGAGGGCGCCCCGGCAATATCGCATAAAGAGCACTGGCGGCAGGAGCACACAGGGGTCGCCGGGAAGAAAAAGATAAGCAAACATCAAAGGGACAAGTCACTGAGGGTGGACACGGAACGGTTCAGGAAGCAAAAAACGCTGAGAAATGGGGCTGACGTTGAAACACAAACAATGGGATAGGGGCCCTAGAACGGGGGGGCAGAGCGGACAAAGTGGGAGAACAAAACACAGCATGCGGGATTAACAACAGGGATTCATTAAACCAGTAGGCGACGGTAGAAGGGCTTGGTGACAAGGGACGGGAGTGAAAACAGATCCGAAAGGGGGCATAGGGACTCGGAGCCAAAAAACATATTGTGTGCGGCGCATCAACAGAAAGAGAAGGGAGAGAGGCTAAAGGGGGGGGTGTCACCAAAGGACGTCTGGTCGCGGAACAAACCAGGAAGGGGGAGGGACACTGGAAGAAGCGAGGTGTCAGTTGCGGGCCCGGAAACTTGCAGCCCAGGAGAGATGGCGGCGGACGGGTAGGGGGCAAAAAAAAAAGCAAAGGAGAAGGGTGGGGAAACAAAAGAGAGAGGAAAAAGACGATGAGGGAAAAAACGGATCCTGGATTTCCATTGCTTGAACGACCCCTCAGAGGGACGGAATGAATGCTACGTTGGATCCTGGCGGGAGGGGGCAAGAGGAAACAATGACCGAATGTTGGGGGGGCAATGATGGTAACAGAAAAACCAGAAAACGTAGGGAGATTATCGCTCTACGGTGTGCGGGCAAGGTGAAAAAGAGATCGCAAAGATACACGGGGAACCAGTCTCGGGTTACTACGAACGAGTCAAAATCCGGGGGGTTTTTGTCTTAAACTGGCACGTAAACCACACTAACAGGGAATGTTGTGAGCGAAAAGGGGCGTCTATAAGGAGGCCACCGCAGAAAAGAGGGGAAAAAAGCGTGCTGGATGTAAGTGACATACCTCAGGAAGAAGGGTTGCCCTACAACAATTAAGTGTCTGCATAGAAGGTGCACGGGGAGGAAGAGTCGAGAGGACGAGGGTAAAATAATTGACAGACCCAAGAAAGACGACGACAAACGCAAGGACAGGACCTGCTGACGAATGACGAAAAGGGGAACACAAGAATGGTGATCGAGAGAAAACGATGTTAGGGGGGTGGACGTCGGCTACAATTTCCAAACAGAAGATCTCCAACAAAAAAAGGGGGAAAAGGGGAAAGATGCGAACAGGGGGGTTCCCGTTACACAGGACTATTCGTGGTAATGGGGGCCACCTCAATGGAACTGCCGAGTGAAGTGAGAAACGCGGCGGCAAAAGCAGAGCCCAAGCCGAGTCCGGAAAAAGGGCTGAGAAAGCGGCCGCGTTGGCCACGGGGTACTACAGGGCACGAAATGTGGCCAAAAGAGGTACAAATGAAGAAATAGGATGTGGAGAGGGGGCAAAGCGACCACGAAGGTCCCCGTTCATGTGACGTCTTTCGTGCTCCGGTTGGACAATACCGCAAAACAAAAGGCTCGGTGGGGGGGGGGGTTGGAAGCCTGCAAAAAAGGAACATGGAGAGATCGTAAAAGGCCCTTCTCGTGCTCGGGTGCACGGAAGAGGGGAGGAGGGGGATGACAAAAGCAATGCAAGTACAGGGGAAGGGACGCAACTAAACAAGGAGCCAAAACGGAGGTGCCTGTCCAGGGATCGGTTCGTATCAAACACCACGGCTGAAGACAGGGGTGACTAACGCGGAGAACCCAATCGGCAGGGACCACTGTAACCAGACAAGGTTCTCTCGGCGGTGGGCCGATACTGCGGGCAAAAAGGATGTAGCTCGACGACGCCGGACTCACGAGGGGGAGCACAGCAGAGAATACGGTGCGTTTTGAGGGCCAACCGAAGGCAAGCTCGGGCAGGGAAAGCAGGCTAGCGAAAGACTTTCAGAAAGGAATGTGGGTAGGCCCCATTGCGAAAAGAGAGAAGATGTAAAAACGTCGGGACACAAGGTCACCGAACTCCAAGCGGTGAGGGTGGGATCGCCATAAAGGTGGAGGAAATCAGATAGAGGAAATGAAGAGAGGGAATGGGGGGGTGGGAACACTAGTGGACAGGGCATAAGCAGCTTACCGTCGAGCACGTGGGACTCAGAGGTTGTGTAGGCGTTAAAAAAAAAAAAAGGACATGCCCAGCAAAAAAAAGCCGAAAGAGGGTCAAGACCCGCGGATCCAGAAAAGGAGAGGAAAACATGGCGACCTAACCACGGAGGGCAGGGGCTAGCCATCGCTATACCTAAGAAGTGTTGGGGGAAAAAGTTCCTAGGGGAATGGGTGAGCAGAGAGGGGAATGCAAAAAGGCTATGCGGCGAAATAGGGAGACAAGTAACAAGACTAAACACTTCACTACAGACTCCTGACCGTAAATCAGGGGGCTGACGAGAAGTGAAAAAATGTTGACACACGTGAAAAAAAACGGGGTAGGGCAAGGAGGTAAACTCGCCAGTAATCCTCCGAAATTCGCAACGGGGGCGGAAATCTTAAGAAAGAAGTGGTACGGGGAAAAAAAAAACGCGGGAAGAGGAGCAGAGGGAACAGCCCAAGGAGACAAACATGAGACAACCGCGACGAAAAAAATTCCTACTACCATCGAAGGCGGAAAAAAGTCGATAAAAAAGCATAAAAAAGGTGGCAGGGAACCCTACACGGGCGAAAAAGAACGCCTCCAAAAGGACATCGAACCGGTGGGTGGGTCTGGGTTGGTAAAGTGACATGCATGAACGAAAGTAGGGGAAGGAGGACAAAAAAGCGTGGAATCAAATATGCCCCGGCACGGGGAAGTAGGTCCAACACCAGTGTCGTTGAAACTAGTGAGGAAAGACGCAGCGTACTCGTGATAAGAAGGCCGTGTCGAAAACTCTGATGGGGGGCGAATGGTCAACTATGGTAATCCGAAGCAAAAAGCCACAAATGGGCAAGACTTCAGATCTTTGAGGGCATGCGGTTGAAAAAGGGTGTGGAACCGGGCATAAACACGCGGATAGGGACAGTCATAGTAAAATGCAGGAAGACTCAACAGCGTGCCACGAAGAATCACTATGAAAGCCCCCCGGGTATGACCGAGGGGGGAGGAACCGATGGTACGGATCAAGAAGGAAGGCCGCTACGGAAGAAAGGCGAAAAAAAAAGGGTATGCGACGAGCCAGTCCCCCCGGGTACTGCGGAGGGTGCAAAGTTGTTGTGGGCGGATGAAAAGAAGGCAATGGGGATACAAAGGTTGCAAGAGGCAAAAAGGCCTCCACACGGACACGACACCTCGGAATGGGCCCTCGCGGAATAAAAGAGCAGATAGACACAATCAGGAAGCCACCCCCGACGTTCCCCCGATAGACCCGAGATGATAGTCGTTCAAAGCAGAGCTATAAAAACAGGGGCGGGCATTGAAGAACGACAGATTTCTTCATAAACTGTACAAGCAGGAGGCTGGGGAGAAGGTTGGGAGAGGTAGAAAAATCCGTGCACTAATAGAAAACTCACCCTCGTATCCGAAACGTAGAAACACACTGGCAGTAGATTCATAAAAGCGTGCCGGCATCCTCGAGGTCGCGGGGCAAAACAGGAGAAAAACAAGGCGCGAAACAAAAACCACTGCAGTTGTGCCCCCGACTAGCAGGATAGTCCTAACAAAATGTGACTATTAAGGTACATTAAGGGTAGAGCTGGTGGGAAAGGCGGAAGGAGGAGGAAAAGAGAAAAAACTTGAAAAACCGAAAAAAAAAAACAGTGGGGGCAAAAAATAAGGGGGGTCTAAAAGACCAGTAGGGCGGGGGGTGGGGTAAGGGGGGGCAGAGAAAAACAAAATAAAACGCGGGGGGGATCAAAAAAAAAAAAAGGTGTTGCGGTTTGCGGGGGGGGAAAAAAGGGAAAGGAGATGGTGGGCTCGGGGCGTCTCGCGGGTGGTGTGGTGTTGGCGGGTGGGTGTGTGGTCTACGGGTGGGCGGGGTGGTGTGGGCGTGTGGGCAACTTGAGGTGGTCAGGTCAAAGGGGGAAAACTTGGGAGCACGGACCCGCGGTCACTTGGCATCATGGAGATTTGTTTGTGTCAGGGTGGGCAAGGAGAAAATTGATTTTTGCTGTAAAATGTATAAAATCACTGGGATTCACGGCGGAGGACGGAAGGTGGCTCGTACGGGGGAATGAAAGGAAATGTCACTTGAGGAAGCCGTGGGACACAGACGGGGAGGTAGGGGCCAGGAAAAGGTTACCAGGCTGAGAAACAAAAAAAAAGGTG
>Ga0179593_1553555_pt1 | contig 12391 bp, 16 predicted proteins | sample CZODoug2_1_08_16_FD_185931 | JGI IMG/M metagenome (GOLD analysis project Ga0179593, IMG submission 185931) | Vadose zone soil fungal communities from Angelo Coast Range Reserve, California, USA - CZODoug2_1_08_16fungal (PacBio error correction) | ecosystem: Environmental > Terrestrial > Soil >...
GCCCCGTTCCGTTATCTTTTTCAACAGGGAAGGGGGGGGGGAGCAGTATCATGGTCACGCCTCTTAAACCCTCATCCTGTTGTTGAAGAAGAAAAGGGGGGAGGAAGAAAAGAATTCATCATTCTATAACCTACTTTTATATAGGAAGGAGGAGGGGGGAATCTTTTCTTCTTCCTTTGGGGAAAGAACGGGTGGAGCTTTTCTAGGTTCGGTAAACCACCACTTTTATTTCACCTTTATTATTATCTCTTGAAAGAAAAGGGAGGGGGAAAGGCGGAACATGCCTCCCTGAACATGTCTAGAGGGGGGGGAGGTCTCTTCCTTAATACGTCTTTCCGGGGGAAAGGGGGGGGGAAAGGGAAGGGAATGTGTCCCCCAGGCGATAAATTTCTATTATAGGAAAAAAAAGGAGGAAGAGTAAGGCAACGCTGAAGACGTTTTTCTCTTAAGGAGGGTCCCCCAACTCCCTTCCCCTGCTGAAAAGGTGGGGGGGGGGGAAGGCATGAACTCCCTCTCTTCTTGTTCTCCCCTTTTATGGGGGGCAAAAGGGAATCCACTTCTTCCTCTTCTCCGCCTCCACGGTGGTGGGATCGAGACTTGGAATAGAAATGAGCCTTCATAAAGGCAGGGAAAGGGGGAGGGAAGATCAGCCCTCCAATTCAATCTTTTCTTATCACCAAAAGGGGGGGGGGGAAGAAGAGTTCGCCTTCCAGACTTTCTCTCTTTGCCCCTGGAAGGGAGGGGTTGGTATCTCGCTCTTTTTTCAAGAGGGGGCGGGGACTTCATCTTTCTCTCCTTCGCCCTCCGAGGCGCGAATAGCCGGAGACGCACTTGGCGAAAGGGGGAAAAAAAAAAGTAAACAGCGGCATCTCTCTCCACCCAACGGGAGGGAAGGAGGGGGAGGGAAGTTTCCTTCCTTTTTTCCCCGAAAAGAAGGAGAGTCGCGAAGGCCGCGGATTTGAAGCGGCCAAAAACGCTGCCCAAGCGCGCTTGGAAAAGAGGAAAGTTGGCAAGCTCGACATTCTTTAATTCTACATCTTAGGGGAAGGGGGGGGAGAAGAAAAACAACAGATGCTTACTTCTGAATATCCTCTTCATCTCTACATAAATCGAAGGGGGGGAAGAAAGGGGGGAGAAGAGGGAAAAAAATCCAGGCGGCGGGCGTTACCCTTATTGATTGAAAAAAAAGAAAAGGGGAGAAGAGGGTCAGGAATTCAAAGACCGCTAACGAGGAAAGAGGGGGGGGGGAAGGAGAACGTCTTCCGCGTGCCGGATCTCTCAAATCTCCTTCGGGGGAAAGAGGAAGGGAGGAAACATTCCCGTCCCGGGTCTCGACACCAACTGCGGGAAAAAGGGGCGAGTGTTTCGGCTGTATCGACATGGGGAAAAGGAAAGGAAGGGGGGGAATAATGCCTACATCACGCATCGATCATCCTCCAGTGGGGGAAAAGGAGACAAAAGGAAGGGGGAAGGGGCGCCGCAAGATTACCCATTTTACCTCTAAGGGAGAGAAGAAAAAAAAAAAAGAAGGGGGGGAAGAAATCGGGATGCAAAGCTCGGACAAGGCTTTGTTACCAACCAGAAGGGGAAGGAAAAAACGCACCGCGTTCATCATTTTTGCTTTTTTAACATCTACCTTAAAGGGAGAAAAGGAAAAAAGAGGGGAGGAGGACTGGTGCTTTTTTTTTGTCCTACATCATCATTGGGGGGGAGGAAAAGTGAGGGGAAAAAGAATGCTGATATGATTTCTGGTCGGATTTATCGTACTTGTTGGAGAAGGAAAAAAGGGAGGGGGATCGGACGGCGGATGATGGTCGGCCCACTCTACTCCCATGAAGAAAAGAGGGGGAAGGGGATTTTCGCCACTCTCATGCTGGCCCTTCCCCAAAAAAAAAAGAAAGGGGGGGGTAGGGGATGCTGAGTTCCATGTTTTTGAAAAAAGGGGGGAGCGACGACGTTCTTTCCACTCGCTGACTCATCTTCTGGAAAAAAAGAAGGGGAAAAAAGCGGCGGATACCTGCCCAATTCTGTCGTCGAAAAAGGGGGGAGAAATCGTCCGAACTACATGGCACCTCTCCTTCCCCCTCTCCCCGGGGGGGAGGGGGAAAAGAGGAGGAAAGAAAAGAGAGGAAGAAAAAGAAAGCAAGCTGCAAGCTTCCTGCTATAGGAAACTGATTGACGCTCATTAGAGGGAAGAAAGAAGAGAGATGACACAGTAAATATCCCATTTTTCCTACCTATCTTACTCCTCTGAAAGGAAAAAGAGAGAAAGGAAGAAAAGGGAACAGCCCCCCCTACCACTGGTTTCTTCTCTGGGGGGGGAGGGAAGGGAGGAGGACCCCCGGCCGGATTCCCGGGATGAAGCCGCCAGGGACCGCCGCTTCATTAGTTTTTAAGATAATGGGGGAAGCAGTGTACAAGACTTAGTATATCACCTTTTCCTGGGGGAAAAAGAAGGGGAGGAAAAAAACTCGACGTTCAAAAGGGTTGGTGGAAAGGCCAATCAGAGATCGGAGAGAAAGGGAAGCCCGGCGTTGACTTGAGCGTCATGTGAGAAAAGAAGGGACCGACACAAAGAACAAACCCCAAGAAGAAGAAAGAAAAAAAAAAAACACAAAAACAAACCAAAAAACCAAACAAAAAGAAAAAAATCACGGCGTTTGTCGGAGAGAGCCGCGCTTCCCCAGTCTCTACCTCTCCCCCGGGGAAGGGAGACGGGTCGTACCTTTTTCCTCTTTCCCTTCTTTCTTGGAAGAAAAAAGGAGCGACCTTCCATTTTCCTATTCCCCTTTCGTCTTTCTCAAAAGGAAGAGGAAGTGGTAAGGCTGATTCATGGTCAGCAGCGTAAACCGAAGCCGGGGTTTGGGGGGGGGAAAAGGAGGGGGGGAGAAGAAAAAAAAGCATCAATCATGGCGAGACCGCCGTAGATATCTTTATCCACTTTTAATAGGAGGGGAGGAAAAAAAAGGGCCCCTTCCTTTGGAGCTTTTCGATTGTTCGGAACAAAAAAAAAAAGGAAGGGGGGGAGGGGGGGGGAAATGAGGACCAAAAAGCGAAAAGATGGTCATATTCCTTAACAACTGCCGTAAAAAAAAGAGGAAAAAAAAGTGGTTCTCTGCCGAAGAAGTCTTCCCTCCTTTTTTGTTTCTAGGAGGAAGGGGAGGGTGAGAAAAGTGAAGGAAGCTCTTCTTTCATATCCTTCACTCTAACTACTTGGGGAGAGAAAAAGAAGGGGGGGTGAAAAAAAAATTAATAGTTCCCAAATAACTTCTCTTTACTCACTAAGGGGGGGAAAAGAGGAGAAAGGGTGGGGATTTTTATTTGCGCTTTAACAAACTCCTCATCACTTGGGAAGAAAGAAGACTGGATTTTTTCGATCGCAGATTTTATAATAAATTAGCAGAAGGGGGGGGGGGGGGGAGGGCTTTCGACGCTGCCGAGGACTTCATCCCTGAGGGAGGAAAAAAGAGAGGAGTAAGAAGTGTCGCCTTCCAGACTGGTCGTATCTTTAAGAAAAAAAAAAAGAGGGGGGTAAGGGTCCGCGCTTTTTTTTGCCAGAGGAGGGGACAGAACTCAAATGCCCGCTCATTGAGGGAAGGGGGGAAAAAAAAGGGGAAGAAACGTACTCTTCATCTCTCTCAACCCCAACAAAAAGGGGGGAGGGGGGAAGGAATGGGGCCAATGTCTCCAATTCTTTCTCCTTCTATTCGGGAAGAAAGGGGAATGCCACCTCCTTCTCAATCTCTTCTGGGGGTAATGTGCTTTTTTTGAAAAAAAGGAAGGAAAAAGAAAAAAGAACCCTTTTGAAGGGGGGGAAAGGGGAAAAGAAGTGAGGGAGGGCGAAGGGGGTGATCCGCAAGATGCTGGACGTGCTTAAGATCCTCGGCATCTGCTAAAGAAGGGGGGAGGAAAAAGAAAGAAAAGACGAGGGGAGGGGGGACCGCGGAAGTGATTCCGGCGTTTTTCCGCGCCCATAAAAGGGGAAGGGGGAGGCGGGGGGGGAATATGAATTTTTTGAAGGCCTTATCGACCAAAAGGAAGGGGGGAGGGGGAAGAGGGGGCTACTCGCAATTTATCGCCTGGGCGGAAAAAAGGGGGAGGAGGGGAGACGCAAGGTTCGGCTTTTCTTGAAAAAAGGGGGAGGAAAGGAGGCCATCTTCGCGTTGGGATCATTCCCTACATCATCGGCATCGGAAAAAAAAAAAGAGAGAAAAGAGGGGACTGGGGCGCCGCAAATTACCCCTTGGGGAAGAGGGTGAGAGAGGGGGTAGAGAAGAGGGCTGCAAAGCTCCGACAGCTGTTGAACAACCCCTCTTAGGGAAAGAAAAAGGAAAAGAGGGAAATGAAGTGGCTGGGTGAACAGATAACTTACCGTTTCCCCTTCAATGAAAAGGGGAAGGAAGGAAGGGAGGTGGTTTGCCGACAGCATCATTGAAATCTCACCATTTCCATACCTTCTACTGGAAAGGGAAAAGTGGGGGGGGGAGGGGCGGATGGACGGACTGGTGTCGCGCGTCGAGCAGGGAAAAAAAAAAAAGAAGAAGGAAGGGGGAGAGGGGAAGGCGGATGAGGGTCGGCCAATCTACTCCATTCAGAGGGGAAGGGGGGAAAAAATTTTCGACACTCTCTGCTTTCCTTCCCCAACCCTTTGGGAAGAGAAAGGGCTTTCGGGTATGCGGAGTTTCCATCGGCAATGCAGGTGAGGGAAAGGGAGGAAGGGGAGCATCTTCTTTGCTTCTTCTACGTTGAAAGAGAAAAAGGAAAAGTATGGCGCTTCATCCCGTAAAAAAAGAAAAGAAAGGGAGAAGGGGAAACCAGAGCCGACCACGATCACCGTGTCGGCGTGGCTGTCCCTGTCGAAAAAAGAAAAGGAAAGGGAAGATGAGGAAAGGGATTGACGCTCATTATCCTCTTCAACAACAAAGGGAAAGAAGAAAGTTGCCATCACTAATAGCGGAAGCCTCTTCTCTTGATTCCTTTTTATCAGGGAAGAAAGGAAGGAAGGGAAAAAGCCAAGCCTACCACGGTGACCTTTGTCAGGATCTGGGGGAGAGACCCGGCGATTCCGGGGATGAAGCCGCCAGAAAAGGAAAAGAGGGTTGAGATAATGGAAACCGTAGACAGAACTTCCGCAGAAAAAGGGAGAAAGGAAAAGGGGATTTGACCCTATTTAACTCATCATAACCCTAAAGGGAGAGGAAGGGAAAAAAAAGGTTTGGTGAAAGTCCATCATAATTCTTTCTCAAAATCACCGGAAAGAAGTTCTGTTTACCTTTCTTCTCGGGAAATTGGCCGCCTTCATCTCCTCCTCTCCCTCTTTTTCGTAAGGGAAGAGAGAAGGAGAGTCCACACCAGTACTACCTCCCTCCTCCCCCGAGGGGGGAGAAAAGGAAGGAAACGGTATGGACTCTGTGGAATTTCAAATGATGGCTTTCGGCAAAAAGAAAAAAAAAGGGGAAAGTTCCGATGCCTTTCTTTTATAGAAAGGGAAAGAGAGGGGAAGGTGGGGGAAGACTGATCATGGTCCAGCAATCTTAAAACACCTAATCCGGGGGGAAGGGAGAAGGGGGGAAAGAAAAGGAGGGAGAAAACAAACGCCTTCATCATTTCTATACTACTTTTATATAAAAAAAAAAAGGAAAAAGGGAAAGGGGGGGGAGATGATTTCGAGGTCGTAACTCACCACTTTTATCAACTGAAGGGGAAAAGAGAAGAAAAAAAGGGGAAGACGGCGGAAACTGCCGCCGCTGAACATGTAAAGAAAAGGGGAGGGAAAGGAAGAAGTCTTCAGCCAGGTTGTTGTCGATGGCAAAAAAGGGAAAGAAAGAGAAAAAGGGGGAGAGTAGACCCGCGTGACCAGCAGCGCGGAAGGGGAGAGAAGGAGTCAAAAACTTCATATTTCCCCCAAAAGTAGAAGGGGAGGAAGGAAAAGCGTCTTCTCTTCTCACTGGAAGGAAAGAAAGGAAGAGGGCCAAGACCGCCCCTGGATTTTTTCTGTATCTCAGCCTTGGAAGGGGGGGGAAAGGAGGGAAAGGTCGCCCTTGCCTATTATTTTTCCTCCTAAAGGGAAGGGGAAAAAAAAAGAGAAGAAGACTCTGCTATTCTCCCTCTTTCTCCGAGGAGGAAAAAGAACAGGGAAGGCCGGCCGAAACTTTTTGCCGCCGCGGAAAAAGAGGGAAGGGTGCCGGCAAAGCCGCGACCATGCGAAGAAAGGAAAAAAAGAAGGGAAAAAACTGCCCGTCCCTCTTCCCTCAAAAAAAAAAAAAGGGAAGGGGAGGAAGAAAAGAGAGAGTTTCCTCTTCCTTTGGAAAGAAAAAGGAGGAGATCCGGCTCTCGCCTACCTTCTCTCTTTTCCTGCCGGACCGGCCTCTGCCCCCTCTCTTCTCCCCCCCCTTTTTGGCCAGGGAAAAAAGAGGGGAGGAAACGGCGAAGGACGAGTCTTTGCTGCCTACTTTTGTGCTCCTAAGAAAAAAGAAGGGAAGGGGAGGAATCAGGCGCTCCAAGCTGCGATCGAAAAATCCAGCGTCCTTTCGTTACCTCTAGGGGGAAAGGGAAAGGGAAGGCAAAGAACGCGTAACGAGGAATTCTTTTGGTTCCCTATTAAAGGGAAAAGAGGCCGAGTGCCACGGATTGCGCAAGCGTCTGCTGTTCCCTCTTTTTCTCACAGAAAAGGAAAAGGGAGAAAAAAAAAGGGAAGGGGAAGACGCTCCGCAACCAAGGTTCGCGTTCGGCAGGGGGGAAAGGGGAGGAAAATCTTCGCGTTGGGCATCATGCCCTACTCCCCTTCCATCGATCATAAGAGAAAGGAAGAGAAAAAAAAAAAAAAAGGGGGGGAAGGGGGGGGCCCGAAGATTACCAGTGTACCCTCTATCTCACCTTCGAAAAAGAAGGAGGAAGGGGAGGGGTGAACAACCCCGGCTTCGGGTTTACGCTGCTGACATGAAGAAAAAAAGGGGGAGGGGGAAAAAGAAAAGGAAAAGGGGCATCGAAATGAATTGTCTCTTATTCGGAGGAGGGAGGAATGGTCGTTGGTTTGTGATCCTACAGCCATCATGGGGGGGGAAGGGGGAGGGGAGACAATGCTGTGTGAGTGGCGTGGTCGGATTTATCTTAAAAAAAAGGAAGGAGAAGAGTGATCGTACGGCGATGAGGTCTGAGGAAAAAAGGAAGCGGAGTGATTCCGGTGATTTTGCGCTCTCTGCTGCCGGGGAGGAAGGGGGAGAAAGAACAGCCAGTGCCTTTCGGGTAGCTTAGTTAGGGGGAGGGAAGGGGGGAGAGGAAGACAGCTCTTCTGCTTCTTCTACGTTTCCAGGAAAAAGGAGGGAGTCATCCGGGAATCCGTCGGTAAGAAAAAGGGGGGGAGAAAGGAGGGGACATGAGATTCTTTCGCTGCTTCCGCACATCATTATCACTTCATCAAAAGGAAAAAGGGGAGAGAGCAACAACACAACTTAGTATGAGTAACATATATATATAATTAAAAAAAAAAGGGAGGAAGGGATAAATGAGGGAGGGCAGCAAGCGAAAGAATCCCAATGTCACCTCCCCAGGAAGGGGGGGGGGGGAAAGGTAGTCGGCCGTATTCTACCTACAAAAAGAGGAGCAATGTTATCCATCCTCCGCTTAAGAAAAGAGAAGGAGAAGGCAGTTGTAAAAGAACGAGTAGAAGCACCTTGGCATTTGCCGATGGAACTCATAAAAAAAGAGGGGGGGGGAGCGGGGAGTTTTACCAACTACTCGACTTTCACAATTTGTGGGGGGGGAGGGGGAAAAAGAAAAGAAAAAGAATCACGCCTCTTCTTTTACTATGGGGAAAAGAAGTAAGATAACGCGTTGGCTTATTTTACTCTTTATTTCTCTCGGGGAAAGGAAAAAGCACACATCATCAGCAGGATCACCATAACCTTTTAATAAATTGCCAGGGGAAGAGGGGAAAAAAAAAAAAACGACAAATGCCTCAGAAAATTATCAAGAAAAAGGGGAAGAATGAAACGTTCCGTTATTTTTCACCCCTCCAAGAGAGGGGGGAAGAGAGGAAAAAACCCGAAGCCGGGGTTGTTCACCAAGCCTTTTCGGAGAGGGGAAAAGAGAGAAAAAAAAGGAAGGGGGATATAGCGGGTCCACTTGTTTAAAAGAAGAGGGGGGGGAGACTTGGAGAAGGGTCGGTAAAACCACCCTTTTATCACCTTTCTTATGAGAGAGAAAAAAAAGAGGGGGAAGAAGACGGCGGAAACATGTCCGCCGCTAAACATGTCAGGGGGGAAGGGGAGGGAGGAAAGGCCGGTTGGGTGTCGGATCCCTTTACTTGAGGGGGAGAGAGGAAAAAAAAAGGGAAAAGCAGCCGCGTGCGCAGATCCTGCACTCTTAATACGGGGGAGGAAGGAAGGGGGGAAACCAAAAGAACTTCCCTCTTTACTAAACGGGAAAAAGGGGGGGAGGGACAGAATTTCCTCCCTTTATGGGCGGTTAAACAAATCTCCTTCATCAGAAAAAAAGGGATTTTGGGGCCGATCGCATACTTGGGAAAGAAATGATCCTTCCCCTTAATTTTACAGAAAGAAGAAGGGAAAGAACGGGCGGATCACCCCATCTGTCATCAATCAAGAGGAAAGAAAGGAAGGAGGGGGCCAACGTTCAGTCACAGTGAATTCCCTTCCTGGAAAAGGAGGGGGGAGCGGCAAATCTTTCCTTTCCAATCAAGAAAAAAAAAGGGGGAAAGGGGAGGGGAGAAAGTGCCCCGGCCGGAAAACTTCCCTCTTCATAGAGGGAGGAAGAGGAAGAGGGAAATTTTTTCCTTCCTTTTTCCCGCCTTTCTTCAAAGAGGGGGGGGGGGAGGGGAAAAGAATGCCGTCCACCGCCTTCCCTTCCAATCTTTCTTCAACAAGAGGAGGGGGGAAGGAGAGAAACAGTCCTGGAAGGCGACAGCTTCGACCCGAGTCTTGAAAAAAGGGGAGGGGAGAGAAAAAAGAGGGAAGAGGAGAAATAAACGTAAAATTACTGTGAAGTCTCCATTTCTTCTCCAAGTTCGAAAGGGGGGGGGGGGGGAAGAGAAAAAGAAAAGGGAGAAGAGGGCAGGAGTCCAAGCCCGTCACGCTCCTTTCTTTTTTTCAAAAAAGGAGGAAACTGGCCGGAGCCCAAAAAAACACAAAAAAAAAACAAAAAAAAAAACCAGAAAAAAAAAAGGGGGAAGGAGAAGGGGGAGCCTGGCGGACACCTTCCTTCCGGCGAAGGAAGGAAGGAGAAAAAAAGGTTCGCTTTTCTTTGCGGGAGAAAAAAAAAGGGAGGGGGAAGCAGGAAAGAAATCACGGCACGATCATCCCCCTTTTCTCACCTTTTTTTCCTTAAAAAAAAAAAAGGGAAAGAAAAAGAGAGAAAGGCGGTCTCGCCATGATGCAGGCTTTTGGTCTGCCTCGGGGGAGAAGAGAAGGAGGGGGGGGAAGGATGAGGGGGAAACCATGATCAGCTTAACCCCGGCACCTCTTTCATCATGGGGGAAGAGGGGGGGAAAAAGAAGGGGAACTGCGGCATTGTCGTTTGGTTTGCCACAGGAAGGAAGGGGGGAAAGGGGAGGGGAGAGGAGGGAGATGATTTGCGTGTCGGTTTCTCGTACTGGGAAAAAAAGGAGGGGAGGAAGGGAGGATGATGGGGCTGCCAAATCTACTCACATGCCTCCTCACTTAGAGGGGAGGAAAAAAGAGAGAGGATTGCCTTTCCCAAACCCTTTGTAACGGAAAGGGGGAGTGAAGAGGAAAGGACGCAGGTGGCTCTATCTACTTTCTTAAGGGGAAGAAAAAGGGGGGGAAAGGGAGGAAAAACTAATGAAGGCGCGTATAACCTTTCTCAAGGGAAGAAGGGGAGGGGAAGAAAAAAAAAGGAACAAGATCCTGACCATATACCTTGTTCTTCTTTCTTTGAAGAGAGGAAAGAAGAGGAAGAGGAGTCCGCTATTAGGAAACTGGATTGTACGCTCATTCTCGGGAAGAAGAAGGGGAGAAAGGAGGAAGAAGCCTCTGCAGCTTGATTCCGTTGATCATTATGGAAAAAGAAGACCGCCGACCACGGGTGATCCTTGGTCAGGCATCTTGTTAGGGAGGGAGGGCCGTCTTCTTACCGTAAGAGAGGGAAGCGGTTATCCGCCTCTTTCCCTTCTTTTTCCAAAAAAGAGGGGGAAGAAAAGGTAGTAGAGCACCTGGCATTGCCTATTTACCTCAGCATAGAAGGGGGGGAAAAAAAAAAAAGAAAGGAAAAAGGGTTTTTTTGGGGAAATTCCTCCTCTCTCTTTCTCCCCTCAAAAAAAACAGCAGGCGTTTACCTTTCTCTTCCTTTTCTTCTCCTTTGGAAAAGGGGAGGGGGGCTAGTGGACCGGTACTTCTGTCTCTCTCCTCTCTCCCCCCCTAAAGAAGAAAAAAAAACGGGAAGAAAAATGCCAGTCCCTGTCCTTCCCTTTTTTCCTCTTTCCAATGAGAGGAAGAAAAGAAAAAAGGATCAGCGACCTCCATTTCCGATTCCCCGTAGAAAAAGGAAAAAAGAGGGGCCCCGGTGGGTAAGCCTGATCATGGTGCAGCGTAAACCAGGGAGAAAAAAGGGAGGAAAAAAGCCTGCAGCATCATGGCTAGACCTACTGTTTATATATCGGAGGGGGGGGAGGGGAAGAGGGGAGGGGAAAGAACCCCACTTTTATCAACTTTATTCATTCTCTATGGAGGGGGGGGGGGAAGAAAACAGGCGGACATGCCGCCTCTTAACATTTCTATGGGGGGAGGGGAAGGAGAAAGTCTAAAGAAGGTTGGGTCGTTCCCTTGACGAAGAAAAAGGAAAAATAAAGAAAAGAGCTTGCGCAATCCGGCCTTTTAATAGGGGGAAGGAGGGGAACAAAAGGAACTTCCTCCTCCTCGGGGGGGGGGGAAGGGAAAGAAGAGAAGAAAAAAAGGTTATGGGCGCGGTAACAAACTCCTTAATCACTGGGAAGGGGGGGGTTAGAAGGGAAGAATTTGGAGAAGAAATTATTCCTTCACACCTTAATTTTAGAGGGGGGGGGGGGGGGGGGGGGGGAGAAAAAAGGTATGCAGCCAAGATCGGCTTCTAATCTGGAGGGAAAAAGGGGGGGGAAGCACAGTGAATTCCCTTTCTAAAAATTTTTTTTTCACTCTAAGGAGAGAAAGAGGGGAAGCCTTCAATCCGCGCATGGCGAATATCCTTATAGAAAAAAAAGGAAGGAAAAGAGGTCATCTATCTCAACAACAACAACTTATTATTCCTTAAAATGGGGGAGAGAAGGAGAGGGACTCCGGCTATTCCTCCTGAGAAAAAAAGAGAAAAGAAGGTAGGGAAAAGAGCGATTCAAAACATTTTCGGCAAGGGGGGGAGGAGGGGAAGGGAGAAAAGCTAGAGCCGATTCTTTTCTTCAGGAAGGGGGAAAAGGGGAGGAGCATTTCTTCTCAATTCTGCTATCTAAAAAATCATCTTCTTTTCTTGGAAAAAGAGGGGAGGGAGGGGAGGAGGGAAAGAGAAGAGAAAAGAAAGAGTTCTTTTTTTTTCCCTATTAATTTTTTTTAAGAAAAGAGGGGGGAAAAAAGGGAAGGAGGGGAGAGGGGGTCCTACTCCGCAATTTTATCTCCCTTTTCTACACAGGGGAAAGAGTAAGGCGAAACAGGTCGCTGTTCGGTCTGATCTACATGTGGAGGAAGAGGGGGAGGAGGGGGGGGGGGGGCATCATGCCCCTGCGGGAGGAAGAAGGGGGGGGGGGGGGAGAAAGACCGAAAGCTCCAAAAGGAAGGGGAACTGGGCGCCGCAGATTACCCAGTTTACCCTCGGAGAAGAAAAAAAAGGAAAAAGAAAGGGAAAAAGAGAAGGAAAAAAAAAGGCGTGGTTAACACCCCTTCTTCTTTTTGGGGGAAAAAGGAAGGGGGGGGAAAAGAAGGACGGAAGGGTCTCTTAAATTTAATTTCTCTTAGAGGGAAAAAAAAAAAAAAAAAAAGAGGGGAAAGAGTCACCAAGACAGACGCGGCGACTGAAATTTCTCCAGGTTCGGGGAGGGAAGGGAGAAGAGAGCGCCGCAGCCCGGTCCAATACGCCCAACGCAGAAAAAAGAGGGAGGGGGGGGGGAGTGAGATTCCTTTTATTTGAAGGGGGAAAAAAAGGGTGAACGTCTCTTTTTTTCCCTCCCCTCTCCTTTAGGAAAAGGGGAGAAGAAGGGGTTCAACGCGCTGACATCTTCTGAAAGGAAAGAGGGAAAAGGAAAAAAGGGGGGGGGGGGGGGGGGGGGGGGGTGGTCGTCTTTCCTAAGAGAGAAAAAAGCCGGACCAGAACCCCTCACCGTGGTAGGCGGGCTGTACTGGAAGAAAGAAAAGGGAAGGGAAGGGGAAGGAGGGAAACTGGATGACGATTCATT
>Ga0179593_1690807_pt1 | contig 12391 bp, 11 predicted proteins | sample CZODoug2_1_08_16_FD_185931 | JGI IMG/M metagenome (GOLD analysis project Ga0179593, IMG submission 185931) | Vadose zone soil fungal communities from Angelo Coast Range Reserve, California, USA - CZODoug2_1_08_16fungal (PacBio error correction) | ecosystem: Environmental > Terrestrial > Soil >...
AGAGCACCCCTAGTAACCTGGAGGAGTACTAGAGCAAAAGGGAGAAGCTGCAGTCTACGAAAGAGTAGAAAATCTTGGCTATGCAAGCCTAAAGGCGAAGAAAAAACCTGGCAAATAAGGCCTTCATAAGGATTCAAAAAGCGTAGGAGGCAAGAGACGTGCGATGGGAAGAACGGACGCCAGAGAAAAGGCACTCTAGCTCACTCAATAAAATCTGGGCGAAAAGAAAAAGGGAGGAGTCGGTTGGGTTGTGAGGTTCAACGGAAGTGAGTCGTATAACGTAATCCAGAGAAAGAAGACTTGACGGAAACCTACCCCACGGATCTCCTGAGGGAGGGAGAGAAAATCAGTCGCTCGTAGAGCCGGATCGCGGGGGGGGATTGAAAGTAACAAAAGTGAAGGATCAGGTCAAACGCGAGCCAAAGACGAAAGAACTGTTTCCCAAAGGTGATTAGAGACATGCCTAAAAAAGGCGTGGAGAGCCGAGGCAAAAAGGTCTATAAAAACCAACTTTAAGAAAGTCATTAAGGCGCTGTTGGTAGATGCGCAAATGTCAAACTTCCAACTCCTCAAGGGGTTGTGGGAGGAATCTAAGGGGGAAAAGGGAGGAGTCCTAAGGAGGATCGAATTGGGATAAACCTCCAAAAGTTTGACCACTTTCAAGACCGAGACCAAGCAAAAGGGAGAGAACAAGAGAAAAAAGACAAGCAGGTCAGGGGGTAGTGGTATTGTCAGGTAACCAGACAACTCTGCAGGGTGCAGATGAAGGCACAGAATCTTTATCATCGGTCTGAAAAGGGGAGTGAAAGCATCTGGGAACACGGAAAGGAGGAAACTTTAAGCGGAACCCATGGGAGAACACGCTCCCTTCTAAGGCTCGTGCCGAAATTCAGAAGGATAGAGATCTCGTTCTAAAAAGGCCAGAAGAGGGTCTATCAAAAAAATAAACTTGAAAAAAAAAAGGAGGACGGCGGGAAATGTCGATGTTTACTATCGAAGGGTTTAGGCTCATAATCCAAACCTAAGCGAAAAAAAAAAAGGAGGGGAAAGGGGGAGACCATCGAGGGAGTTGCACAGGTATAAACTCACAAGGTGTATGATCTAGGCGCACATAAAGGGAAAAAAGCTCTCAGAAGGGGGCTGATGCCAAAGATGGAAATGGGGGGAAACGAGAGAGTGCAGGGGAAGGCCGAAGTTCGTAGGAGAGGAGAAGAGACACACACGGAGGAGGTGAAAAAGTAACACCTAACCTAAAAAAAGTCACGCTCTTAGAGCTCTGACGGAGAGACAACTTAAAGGGGGGATTGGGTCTGGAAAAAAAGGAGCGGCGATCGAACCGCGGGGATCCTAGTGATGGGTGTCTCAACGGCATGGTGGCCTTATGGGAGTCAGAGCTAGAGGAAGTGAACGGGGGAGCCGGGTGTCCGATCAGGAAAGTTTCTGAAGGTAACCTCAGGATCGAGGAAAAACCTCGACTGACCTGGGGAAGAAGACTTGTTACTGGGAGGGGGGACAAGTGGGTACGACACTGGCCTTGCGCCCGTCTTAGACGCCAGGTTCTCAATCCTAAGAGGGGGGGCAAACAAAAACCTGCCCGGCGGGGCCCAAGAAAAGGTCAACTCTAAGGTCTGTCCTGCTTCAATGCGCTGGGAGATAGATAGGGAGGCGAGGAGAGAGCCCAAGGAAAACATAGAACTTGCCGTGAAGGCTGTCCTGAGACCTACAAATCTGGAGGCACTAAAGGAACCCTGGCCGTAAGCGGTCTCCATCTTCGTGAGACAATTTCACTGAGGCACAGAAGTGGAGGGGTGGGAAGGGGAAAAGAAAACCGGAGAGGAGACCAAGGTTCTGAAAATTGTTGTGCGTCAAAGGCTAACAACAGCTTGGGTGGGGAGATAAGTGATACGAGCTGCTCTCCCAGCATGCGACGATAAGGGTTGAATTCAACTGCCGGAAAGAAAGAGGGGGAGGGGGAAAGCTGCGCCGAAAGAGGTCGGGTCATGGGCACATGGGGAAAACTCATCGTGCTGGGGACGGCTTGAGGATGAAATGTTGGGGCAAAGGAAGGAGACAAAGGGGACGAGCCGAGAGCACACACGGTGGAGGGACTAATCTTCGCAAACCCTGACGAGGGGATTGGGGAATTTCAAGTGGGAAAGGAGGGGAAACGGAAGAGGGGGAGCGACGATTCTCCAGGCACCCAACAAAAAAAAGCAGACTCCATTCAGCTGGGATGTTGTCTGGAGGAGAGGCTCGGGGAGGAAAGTTTGCAGCGGGGGACTCGCAGCATTAACAACTAAGATATGAATTCGCCTTGAAATGTGAGAGTTGGGTCACCTTACCGAGATCTTACACTAGTTCTGCTGTAACGTGTTAGGCTAAGCGTGTAGGAGGAAGGAAGACACGATAGTAGTAAAGATCAACTCAAACAACGGAGGATTAAAATAGCAGTATCTAACGAGATATACACGCGAGAGAAAGAGGAGGAGCAAAGTGAACCTAAAATAAATGCATCTCGAAGGAAAAGTTAAACAATAAAACTGGCAAACACTCAACAAGGGGAGACCTTCACGACGCATCTAACATCTAGTTCAGGAATGAGAAAAGGGGAAAGTCAAAAAAAAAGAACGGTAGGAGTCAAGCTCGCCAAACCCTGCTCACCCACGCTTCGTTTTGCGTTAAAGGGGACAGGGGGGAGGGAGAGAAAGCGGACAAGAAAACCGACAGTACATCGCCACGACATAAAACAGCTGTCAAAAAACTACCCCCGTCGGCAAGGAGAATGGAGACGTAGGGAGAGGAAGGGCCGCAACCTTAACAGCACTTAAAACTCCGTAGGTCTCATAAAAGGGGAGAAAGGGAACCCATAAAAAGAGCAGGAGGGTCAGAGGGAGGATACGGCCCGTTTTCATCATATGGTAGATGCACGTTTCCCCCTCGAATTACTCCAAAAAAAGCTTGTGTGAGTGCGAACAGGCAAAGAAAATTGCAACTGTTAAAGCTTTATGGCAACAAAAATAAAAAAGAGAATCACCTTCCGACGGGAAATGTTGGACCATACGTCCCGAGCGGACCGCGAACACTTCGCAGCACAGGGTTGGTGGCTTCTGGCTCGGAAGCGGGTGAAGAGAAGTGTCAGTGGTTCCGTGCGCGGTGAGTCAAGAGAGTAAATCCCTGGTCCAAAATTAAAACCCCTCTAACACCACGAGGAAAAGACAGGGGAGACGAGGGAAGAAAAGATGAAAGGGCGGCTGTGAGAAAAAAAGCGCGCGAGCTGCTTCATGAGCCGCACCATCGGAGGGAGGAAAACCAAAGAAAAAACAACAGAAAGGGAAGAGGGGAGCAACGGCGTCGAGTGGACGAGCGGGGGGGCGTAAACAAGGGGAAACCGATGCGACTTACGTGGGAAGTTAGGGGGGGTAACTCCCAGAGGGGAAGGGAATTTGCGGGAGAGGGGGAGGAGACGCGCGACAAACATAACGAACACGTTCTGATGGTGGGGGTAAACTCAAACCTGTGCGGCGCGAAAGAGAAGGAACTGGGAGAAGGAGGGAGGGGGGTCGAGGGAGGGAAGACGGGCGGGGAGCGGGCGATCTTATCAAAAAACGAGGAGAAAATGGTCGCAAAAGTAACGCTACTGGTGCACTCGCTACGGCCCTGCTTGAGGGGCGCAGGAAAAGAGAGTGGACGAGGGGAGCACTGAGGGTGGAAGTGCGGGAATTCGTAAGAACCTCTTTTCACACAGAGGGGGGGGGGGGGGAGGGCACTAGAGTACATCTGAAAGCACGGCCGGGTCGCCTCGCCGATCGGTGGGAGTGCGGAAAGCAAAAAAACTAAGGGCGGCTAAGGCAGGGTTTTTGAGGGGGGGTGAGGGTAGGGAAAATAGACAATCTGGCGGGGCGCAAAGAACGGGAGAACCTTCGTATAGAACCCCCCGAATCTGTTACTCAGGAAAGGCAGGGAGAGCTTTAGGGGAAAAGGGGAGGGTTCGTAGGAGGGTCGCTGCAGGACTCAATGCGACGAAGAGAGGAAATACAAAACGACTTAAAATGCGGCAGGAGGCAGATCGCGGAGAAGAGGCACCACAATAGAACTAAGATTTGACGGAAGTACTATGTCTGCAAAAATTGGGAGGCCGGTGGGGGAAGAAAGGGAGGGACCAAATGGGGCTCGGGGGGTGAAGTCTTCACCTAGGGGGGCGTCTTCGATCCTTCTGAAGTTAAGTGGAAAAAACCACTGGGGTAAGTCCTGGTTCGAAAAAAAAAACGCAGGTGGTTAGGACGGCGGCAAGGCACTACATGATGCTCAAAAGAGGAAAAAACGGTTGCCGAGGTACCGGAGCAGAGAGAGAAAAAAAAAGCTGGGCCAATCGTAAGAAACCGGTATGGGTTCACTGTCGGCATCACATTGAGTATCGAGCCGATGGGGAAGCGGCAAAGAGAAAGAAGGTGCACATTCATAGAAAGGACTAAGAAGATATGCAGAGAGGGTGGCGCGAGGTTCGCGGCTGGGGGGGGACATGTTGTTCGCGCGCGGACTTGGCAGGTGGAGAAAAAGGAAGGCGTCGCGCCATCACCGTTAAATTACAAAAAACCCGAGAGGCAAGTGGGGGGAGAAGAAACCGGGGGAACTTTGGCTTTGGGGGGGGGAAGGGGGCGGGAAGTAGATCGTAGATTTTAGGTTCTTGTCTGCCACTTTCAGCCTGAAAGGGCACTGGGATCACAGAGGAAAAGATTTGGAGCCGTGTCTAACTAAAGTGGTGTTTTCCCTTGAGTCCTTGCAGTTAAGTAGGACTAAGAAAGATTAGTAAGTGACGGGGGGGTGAACCGGTCTTTAAAAAAAGGGAAAGTGAGAAAAGAAGACCGGGCTGAAGGGTAGAAGAAGAAAAAGGAAAAAAGGGGGTAGTCATAGCAAACCATCGGGCTAAAGCTGGAAGCTGTGGAAAGAACCTATCGGCGGGCAGGGGGGGCAAAAGGACGTGGAGGGGGCTTTACGGGCAAAGACAAGGGGAAGGCGGGGAGGGCCGCCACTACGATGGCACAGAGGGAAGTGCGTCAACGGGAACGACTGGGACTAACGAAAAGTATGCCTCCTATAAAGAAGATCGATTCAGACCAAAACCTGCTCAAAAAGGCATTTGAAAGGGACTGGGGACGGTACGATAAGCGGGACCTCCGAGGGGAGGGGAAGTAGGAAGACCATCGCACTCCAGTACCAACGGCAAGAAAAACATGGCGGTAAAAAGCAGTCGAGCGAAATAAGATGTGAAGGGTACCAAAGGAAAATGGGAAGAGCGAGGGGAAAGAGACACAGGGGCGAGTAGATGCACATCGGCATGTCATGGAAAAACCATACGGAGAAAATGGGCAGAAGCGGAGTATCCTGGAAATAGAGAGAGGGAAAAAACGTCGAAGTATGAGGTGTCAATGAGAGGCGCAGGACGTGCGGTCGATTAGCCGCCCCTAATGGGTTGTAGTAGAGGAAGGAGGCACAGTTCAGCCAGAACGGGAGACGAGAGAAAGGGTTGGCGACCGTGACCCACCAATAAGATTACAAGGCGTCGTGGCCACTTTAAAGATTCAAACCGACCAGGTCAGAGAAAAGGAAGAGAAGAGGACTTAATGGAAATGGTTCGTAGTGATTTGCCACTAGCATCGGAGAGTTGCCGGGCAGCGGACTTCTAAAGGGTGGGAGTTGGCGGGGTGGGATGATAGGTGGTTGCAAGAAATTTTTCGAGCAAGAAATACCTGGGGCACCTAACGGGACGTGGGAAACAGTGGGTTCTCCCGGTTTTGAAATGAGTGTAAAAAAGCTTTAGGTTAGGAAGAAACTATGAGCCTGGAAGAGAGGAAATCGGGGTCTACGTAAAGCCCGAAGAGTTTAGGGATCAACCGTCCCCGGACAACAACACTTGCCAAAGGCGGAGGACGGGCAGCAAGGGGGAGGTGTGAAAGTCCTGGATAGGCCGAACGCCCGCTAGGGAGAAGGCGACAATGGAGGTGGGGGGAAGAAAGGGACGCATCTAGTCCCGTTCTCGTCAGAAATCCGAAAAACAGGGGGGGAGGCTAGAGAAGGAAGTCCCAAAATCTGGTACAACTTGGAACGCCGAAAGGCGGATTCGAGAAATACGTTAATTACAGGAGGGAGAGGGGCGCGGGCACTTGGCAAATCTCTACATTAGTACCCGACTCTGGGGAGACCTCCATGGAAAGAAATATGGGAAAGGGAAAGGAGGGAAAGGTAGACCAACCGTTCTAGGGGTATGGCTCTCTTGTGGAGGGCAACAACCTGATGAGTAAAAATGGTTTCACAGATCCCGAAGGGAAAAAAAGGGGGGACTTGGAAAGGAGGGGGGGGTCACCTAAAAGTCTGTTCAATTCACCGACCGTAAAATTTGCGCGAAAGGGGGAAACTTCAAGAACGAGACGGCGCAGGCGAAACGTTAGGGGGGGAAGTTGTTCAAGGGGTTGGGAATAGGATACCAAGCGATCAGAGACACGCGAAGGGAATGGAGTGGAATCCCCTAAGTAACGTTTTCACTCCGGGAAAATGAAGTTGAGAGGAGCTAAAACACGGGGGAAACGACATCAACGAAGCTTAGGTTAGGACGTGAGTGTTATTTCAGCCAGTAAGGAGAAGGAAAAATGCGAGAGGGAGGGAAATAAAAACTAAGAAAAGTCCTGGGTAGACTGCCGGCAATCTGATGGAGGACGCGTAAGGGGGCACGAACGAACTACGAACTGGTACAAGGAAGGGGCTCTGCCGACGACGGCGCCCTGGGTGCGGAGAAAACGTGCACGTGAGTAGTCAAGGCGTGGGAAGGGGGGGATCAATCAGAGAAGGAAGGGTAGGCCCAAAAAAAGGGTTGCACGAGAATGAAATGGGGTGGTGTCGACGTGAAGGAGGGAAGAGCATCATTACGGAAAACAAAGGGAAGACCAAGGGGGGGTTCCTACTCTAAGCTGCCTGAAGATACCTCTGCGGTCGCCCGAACTCGTCTAAACGCCAGGGGAGGGATAGGGGGAATTTGTTTGTGGTGGTTTTGGGGGGCTTAGGGATGGGGAGACGGGTACGGCGGAGGGACACCTCGAAATGAACCCTTTGGCAAGCGGGAACTGGCGCCCTCATCCCGTTCAGTGGACGAGGGGGAGGGGCGGCATGGCAGAGAAGGGAGGAGAGAAGGAGTGATTCGGTTTCGGTAGGACGGGAACGGACGACCGGTAAAGGGATGGAAAAAAAACAGACCGGGGTGGGGCAAACGAAAGTGTTATGCCCTTAGGGAACGGGTGAAAGGGCCGGTGTAAGGGGCTAGGGGTTGGGAATGTTAGGGGAGTTCTGAGGAGAAGAGCCTGCAGCGACCTGCTCGGGGGAAATGGGTTACAGACTGTATATGGAGGTGCATTCGTGACTTAGGGTGCGGTGTTTGAATCTGAAGAGGAAATGTGAACCTACACACGGGGGAAATAGGTCATAATCAGGACTAAGTTCTTTTGAGAAGAGTGTCACGAGGAGTAACACGGAGAGCAGAACCACAACAAACGGCAGAATTAACAGAAATGAGGATTCGCGGAGACAGTCCGAACAAAAGTGGGATCGTAAAGAGACAAAAGGGGGGAGGGGGGGGAAGAACAATAACGAAGCGTCGGGCAACGTAGTGTTGAGTTCGGAAAGACGTCAGAAAACAATGGGAAGGAAAGGGCACTTAGTAGTAAACTTTAAAAAAAGCCACGCCCTACCTTGGGGAAAATGGCGGAGGGAAACCGAGGATACAGGCAGCCGGCAAGAGAGAAAGGAGAGAAGGGGGGGGGGGATTCGCTGGAACCACCAGCAGAGAGAAATCAACCCCAGGGCGGAGACGGGGGGGGGTTTTACCCGTCCTGCGTTTTTCAGAAGCGGCCAAGGCAAAAATACCGGGGGAGATGAACCTGCCTAAAGAGATAAGTTAGCACCTCGGAGCCTCGATTTCAAACAGGGTCTGGCTATTCTGAGTCTAGAGAAAAAAGTGGGCGATTTAGTAGGGAATGAGAGACCATAAGAAAGACGCGCGGGACCTCGTGGTTGCTTAAAAAATGAACCAAAAAGTTAGAGTAGAAGGGGGGGGGGTGAGAATGTACGTCGCCTGGAATCAAACGAAGACAAAACGCCGTCGAGTGATGGAGGGTACGAAAGGGGATTGTAGGGAGGAAAAGGAAGAGAGTAAGCGCGCGGGTTGGGGGGCGCAAAAAGTCGGAAACTAGAAAAGAGGACCGGTTGTGGGGGGGGGGGGGGGGGGGAAACAGGGGAAAAACAAAAACACCGAGGGAGACGCGATTCCTTTGCCAACGTTTGCCAAAAGGCATCACAACAGGCTCCAAAGTACTCGAAAGAACTTGTAGTACAGGTGTCGAAGGGGAGTTGGATTAAAACTAGCTGAGTTTTAAAATAAAATGTAAGGAAGCGGCCTGACAAAGGGCGTAGTTGGAATATGCAATGCGGAAGAAGACGAAAAAGGGGTACATCCAGGTCGCCACCAGAACCATTACAAAAAAAAGAGATTTTCGTTTGGCGCATGTAACGGGAGTCGTGGAGAAAGAAGGTAAAAGGGGAGGAAGAAGAAGGGGAGCGCTAGGAGCCGTCTCGGGCGCGAACCGGCCCGCGAGGGGCGTCGCTCCTTGAAATAAAAAAATACAGGTTGACGAAGGCGGGGCAGGGAGAAAAAGTAAAAAACGCATCTGAATACAAATTAATTTTACTATGGATTAAGGGGGGGAAGTTCTGGTGAGTCTCGCGGAGGACCAAAGAGGGGGGAGGACGCGGGTGGTTACCTTGAGGAATATGCACGCAATAAGGGGGAAATGTCGACAAGCAGACTGGGAAGGGAAGAGAAGCAGGCGAGGGAGGAAGGGAGGGCAAATAAAAAGGGATGGGCAGAGAGGATCGAGAAGAAGAGGATCCGCGAAAATGCGTCCGGGAAGCCGGATGAGCCCCACGAGCGACTGAGCGTGGAGGGTTAAGACGCTTGGAGAAAGAAACCGTCAGGAAACTGCAGCTAAAAAGCGATGGAGGGCTTAGGGGGAAAAAGGGCCCGGGGAAGGAGGAAAAATGAAGGACCGTGGTCACGTTCCGACGGCTCGTTAGGCAGGCTTCAAAGCTCAGGGAAAACGTCGGGAAGGGTGTCAAAGTGGATTCATATATTGCAGGAATCTAACGACTGCTATACCAAAGGTCCAAAACCGTAAGAGGAAAACAAAAAGAAAGTAACCGTAAAGGGGGAGGAGCGCAGGGTCGGGTCACACGAACGGCTGGGACACTCGAGAGAGGCTTATAAAGGGGGGGGAGCCGACCGGGGAATATCACGGGATACCCCTAAACGGCCGGTAACATCACAGTATTAAGACTCAGGAGAAGAGAGAAGCGGGTCACAATCAATAAGAAACAACTTATCTTACTCGGGAGGCTGGACGTGTTGGGGAGGGTCGACTTTGCCCAACTTTCATTAGAAATAATGGGGAGGTGAAAGAAAAAAGCCGCGAGCCACCTTTTCGTAGGGACCGAAAAAAAACAACCCCGATGCCGACGAACCCAATGCTGTGGGGCGTCTACGTATGAGGACGCGGACGTGAGGAAGAAATACGCGAAACCGCGGGGACTTGGACAAAGGAAGGAAAAGAAGACAGGAAAGGGACCTGGAAAGCTGGGCAAAACATGTCTACGACCCCGGGCGGTGAAATGTAAAAGAGACAACGAGGACGCGTGGAGGAGAGGGAGCTAAATCTGCCATGGCTGGGGGGGACAGCAAGCCGGATCAGGGGAGTCAGGGGGGGGATGGGGGGGGTGGGGGAGGGGGGGGGGGAGGGGGGGCGTGGGTCTGGGGGGGGAAGGGGAAAGACTAGGAGGGCGGACGATCGTCGGGTTGCAGGAAGGTCAGGCTTCTAGGGCTCGCTTCACAACCGGAACGAAAAAAACAGACCGAAGAAGTGGACGATCTTTTTGGGAAGTTATGCACGTTTAGATGAATTTGAGAGGGATGCACTTCAGACGAAAAACTTGGTCCGCCGAGGTGGAAAGCGGAATGGCTTTCTGGGGGGGGGATAATTGAAAGATTTGGGTGCCCTGTAGAATTTCAGGGTGTCCCTTTCGAAAGTAAGACGAAGTTAGAAACTCGAAGGAGGGGGGCGTCTAGCGACGAACACGTTGTCCTTGATGTCGAAGGGAGGAAAGCGAGCGGTCAGGAGGGGAGGGAGGAGGGAAGGCGAGCGCGGAAGAAGAAAGCGCCAGGGAAAGGGTGGAGCGGAAATACAAGAGCGCGACTTCGAAAGAAGCGAGGTCTAAGGAAAGGGTAGCGACGCCGAAAGAAAAAGGGAAAAAAAGGAAAAAAGGGAAACTAGTCGAGGGGAAAGAAATGAGGCGTGTCCAAAGCCGGGGACCAGAAGACCGGTATCAACGAACGGTAACCTAACAAACACGATAGAGGGGGGATACCAGGGACAAAGGGGGGAGGCGGGATTTGGGTCTGAACGCGGTTAGTCTCAGCGAGAAAAGCGCCGTGACCGTCTCGGAAAGCGAAAGTCAACTGAGGAAAGAAGAAGAACCGCTAAAACAACCTCACCGCTCGAATGCCACGGGCTGACGAGATGAGCTTGTAAAAGGGAGAGTCAAGCTCTGAAAAAAAAGGAGCCATAATGAGAGAGGACAGGGATGATTCATAAACTGGTCTTAACACAAGCAGGGGTTCTGCGACTCAGGCCAAAACTCGAATAGGCGCCTGATGGAACAGAAACTAAGCATGGGTAAAAAATCCCAATCGATTGTTTTTGGGAACCCCGCGGCAGTGCAGAGAAAAGAAGAAGCGAAGCACTGGGAGGGTCAGGAACCAGTCAAAAGCCAACCCTCTGTGACTCCAACCTTACGTGGTGTTAAAAACTCTCCAGAAACGCGAAAGAGAAAGAGACGGACAGAAAGGGGGCGGAGAATGTTGGGGAGGGTAAAAGGGAGACTTAGGTAGATGTGGAAGCTTCCCTTGAGGATTGTGTCTGAAAATTCTATAGGAAATAAGAAACTCCAGAGAAGGGGAGAAATCACACTACGAGCAACCATGATAAACTCGCAACTGAGACTGATGACTGTAAGGGCACAGTGAAGGGGTCTGGTCTGAAAAATAAGAAGTAAGGACTGCAAGCTCTTTCCACTCCTACATCAATGGGGAAAATCAAACCCAGGCCCATAGGCGGTAGCGACAGCCGAAGAGGAGGGGGAAAGAAATCGGAAGTTGAGGTAGGGGATAGAAAAACCTAGTATCTGTACTTCTAACGAAGTGGGGAAAGGACTAACAAAAAGAAAGGGGTTCTGCAAGAATACAATAACAGGAAACCTCAAGTCAGAATCTCGGTTTAAAAAACAAATCCTCTCGTAACGAAAAAAGAGGGGGGGGAAGTGAGACGGGAGGCTAAAGCTCTACGAACTGACTTCAAGATCGAGTGGAATCGGCGAGAGATTACTCTCCTCGGACCTCAAAAAAAAAGGGGGGGAAAAAGAAGGAATTCGCTCGAATATAGAGACCGACACTCTAAGACTTGAAGCATGTAGAGCGAATCGGAACGAAAGGAGGCGGAGAATTGCCTTAACAAGGGTGCTGATCTAGTACCTGATGGTCGAACCAGCACTATAAGAAAAGGGGGACAGTGTGTGGGAGGAAGACAAACCTGCTTGCCTTGGGGGTCACCAGATGCAGTTTTCGGAGAGAAAACGGGGGTCACTGGAACGGAGGAGTAAACTCGACTAAGAACCGGGGGCTCTTGGCAAAGAGGGATTTTACGACACAGCCGACCAGAGGGAAAGGGGGAGTCCTGGGCAAAGAATCAGCCCGACCGTGCTAACGAAATCTTCAACCTTTAAAACACTGGTCCATCGAAAGAGGGGATCGACTGTAAGGAGAGGGGAGACCATTACCGTGCTTGAAATCAAGCTCCTCGGACAACAACTCCGAATCGCCTGGCTTGACCGGGCCTAAGCACACCATAAACTGGTAACGAAACAAAGAAAAAAAAAAGCAAGGAAGCGTCCAGACGTTCGAGGCCAAAAGTGTGTGACTAGGAGGGACCTCACAAACGGGACAGCAAGGACAGGTAAGGTGGTGCTGGGTTTGCTTCGCCCCCCTTCGCCGTCGGGCGGGCAGAGTTTCACACTTGTTAAACGGGAGGAGGGCGCTGGTGAGCACCAAAGTCGCGGTGCGATAAGTAGCAAACTTCGCAACACAACCAAACCGTCCTGGTTCACCCGTAAAATCAAGTCTTCGTTCGGGAACCTATCGAAAAAGGGGGCGAAGGGACTGAAAAGAGGGGCGAATACTAAACGTTGGGTTCATAGTCTCAAAATTGAAGCAATGAGAATCGTTCGGACCAAGAAATGTCGA
>Ga0179593_1258323_pt1 | contig 12390 bp, 16 predicted proteins | sample CZODoug2_1_08_16_FD_185931 | JGI IMG/M metagenome (GOLD analysis project Ga0179593, IMG submission 185931) | Vadose zone soil fungal communities from Angelo Coast Range Reserve, California, USA - CZODoug2_1_08_16fungal (PacBio error correction) | ecosystem: Environmental > Terrestrial > Soil >...
ATAAATCTCAACACAAGGCATAAAGAAATGAGCCGAGGTAGGTGATGGGGGCAACCGGTGGGGACGTCAGACCCACCTGGTTGACGTACGAAAACCGCACCGAAAAAGGAAAAAAACACCGTTGGATAGGACAATCGACGAGTAGCACGACAGCGGAACCCACCGGCGGTCTCCCACCAAGAACAGCGACGAATGACTCCATACGAGAAAAAAAATAACAACGAGAGAGAAATGCAGTTCATGTGGGAAGGAGTTATGGAGCCGAACACAAGATCTCGGGAAATAAAGAGGAAAAAACACGGACGGAATCGCGGGGAGGCGGCAATACGGACAGTGAACAGGGGGCCGGACCATTAAAGAAACAAAAAGTTTTCCTGCCGCGGAAAGGGGTAGGCAGGTGGTGAAAGCGGGCGACCAAAAAAAACCGACAAAGGGGGGGGGGTCCCCCCACAAGATCACTCGCGGAAAAACTGGGAAAGGGGTGGGAACCAGGGCGAAATACCTCCAAACCCCCGCAGCCCACTCGCAAATGGGCATGGGGGACAAAAAATAATTCCCACCCGTCAACAAACTGAATTAGAGCAGAAAACGAAACCCACACCCATGACACGAGAAAGAGAGAACAGGTCGAACAATCACCACTTTGATAGCAAAATACAACCATGGGACATAACAGACAGAACTGGCGATTGGAGAGATTCCACACGTGGACAGCAAGGAGAACAAAAAGAAAAAGAAAGGGATCGATCCGCAAAGTGCACGACACAAACCTGGAAAAGCCCGCCGGACCCGCCGTTAAAGAGACAAAGATGAGAAGGGAAACAGCTACAGCGGTGGGAAACGCAGGCGAACGGGAAAGAAATCAGTCCCACCCCCCAGCAGAGTGAAAAAAGAAGGATTGGGGTGGGGGGGGGCTGGAGGTTTTGATTAACGTACGGGCGATGGAGGTGTGAATCCGCAAAAAGCGGAACGACACTCGATAAAGTGGGAAAAGCCTCCCAAAAAGGCTAACCCCCATCAGCAAAGCCGAAAAACGGGTAACACAGAAGAGGAAGAGGAGAGCTGAACATCAAGGGACAGAGGGGAATGCAAAAAACGGCCTCAAAGCAAAGGAAGAAGGGTCCTACGGAAGCAACACCTTTACAACATAAGGAAAAATGTTTCCAGGGAGACAACAAAAAAGAAGGGGACGCAGGGCGTCAAACATAGACTCTGCACTTCAACCTATAGAAACAATAACTAAGTACCAAAAAACGAAAGGGTTACAACCTGAGGAGAATGCCGCGAAGGAATGGGTGGCCGTGTCCCCGCTCGGGAAAACCGTAAATAAAGGGAGACTTGAAATAACTGTGAAAGCACCTGGAAGAAAAAAGAAAGGAACGCGAAAACCGTAAGAGAAAAACCGCGAACGCCGTACAACACGTCGAAATAAAGGGCTCGCAAACACAACCCATCTCCACCTCCAACAAATGCGCAAGACTACCATACATAACACGGAGAACGGGAAGTGAACGCCCGAATAGGTCAGACTCACAAAAAAGAAGACCTTCGAGCCCCACCACGGGTGAAGAGACTCCGGAGGACGACAGGTGTCCTCTGCAAGCGAGACGGTAGGCGGAATCCGCGAAAGTCTCTATCATCGGCGCTGAAGTAGACGCCATCGTCACCTAACGCCCGCGAGCCCGCTGCAGACCGGCAGCTGCCAAAGAGGCGGAACAACAGGGAGGTTCTACTGCGCGGAGTCAAGGCCCGAACTACTAACGTGGGGAGGGGAAGGCGGCCCCGAGAAAAAAAAACAAAAATCCAAGAACAAAGGCAAAGCTCTAGGCTAAAAAACGCTAAAACGCCGCAGGGGAGGAAAGGGGCCTGGACTCGTCGAGCCTTAGGGTGGAACGGAACCCAAACATACCCAAGATACCACGAAACGGGTGGCAAAAGGGCCAAACTAGAAGGTGGTTCTCGTGTTCGATCCTGAAAAACGATACGGCGGTGAAGATACAGTGCGCACGAATCGGCAAGATCCGCGACGGTCCTACGCAAATAAAACAAAAAAAAGCGACCTCAGCCGCACGCCGCGAAAAATACACTACACGATGCTGCAATAACCCCCATATACAGCTAGGAGCAGAGACCAAGCGTCACAGAGGCAAGGACTCGTCCGCGCACGCAGGGTGAGAAGACAGCTTTCTCCATCTCGCTGGGGGGAGCGTCCAAAAAAAGGCAAAGGTGGGAGCGCATCACTATCCATCGGTGACAGTCAAGGAGAAAGAGCAGGAGGGGCGCCAAAATATGCAACAAAGAAAAAAGAAAAACCTGCGCAAGGGCGTTCGAAACCGAGAGAGGAAAAAGTCAGAGGAAAACTGACAAAGCGACAAAAGCTGACATCATCATACTACACCGTGGATACATGAACCCAGGTCGTAACGCGTGGGGAAAGAGGCCTTTGGCCTCTCAGAGGGGGCCAGATGACGGCGCCGCAGATCCGCGATAAGCGGTACCGAGTGACAGGGGTGTGGGAACGGGAGAAGCCAGAAACCACAGAAGATGGTCCGGTGCGCTCAAGAACAACCAGAGAGAAAGAGAGAAATGTGTGCCTCGATATCTCAAAAACAAACGGAACATCACGGTAACGCCACGGTCCCGGCGGGAGGCAGGATGAGAAGCCACGAGGAAAGGGGAAAGAAAAACGTTGCAAGGGAAAAGAGCCGCGATCGCAAATCGTTTGTATGCAGTACGGCGGATGCGCGAGATTAGCGTAGAAGAGGGGGGCCTCATCCGACTGCAGTAAGAAAGGAGGCGCCGACGGCGGATTAATATATTACCAAGGAAAGCGGATCGGAACGGTCCCCCAGAGACGAAAGGACATTTGTAGCATGGTACAAGAAGATTAACGGGCGCCCCTAAGAGCATCAGACCTGCCACGAGACAGCGAGCTTTTCAGAGATCAGAAGGAGGATGATCGAATAAGGAACGCATAAATGAACAAAACCTCGGGGAAAGGCGGAAGAAGCACGTCGCGGGGTAGAATGTACAAATCGAGGGGGTTCGCGTACATCTGTCTGCCCGAGCCCGAAAAAAGAAACCCAAGAGGCACCCAAGTTCGAGAGGGCAGGAGGAAAAAAGGCCCAAAAGAAACAATATATAAGCAAAGCGTTACATTGGCCTGAACGGAAATAATTCCTAAAATAAGCAAACCGCCTACTGCCCAACCCGGGGTGCGACGAAGGCAGGAAAACAACTCCGCTGCCAGGGAGAGTGTTTCCTAAGAGGGGCCGCGGACGTATAAAGTTCGGCAACGGTGAAGGAAAAAAGGCAAATACATGGGATCGGGAGAGAGTGAGGAAAGGGAGGCTAGAGCAACGAGCGCGATCGGAAAGGAGGGGAAACACCTTCCACGCGCGGAACACTCATGAACACACGGGGACTCGAGCTTCACCATGGCCTGATATATCAAAGGGGGAGGTGCCGTAGTCGGGAAGGAAAGCCGTTCGGAAAGGTTCTGGAGGCGAAGGTAAGCACCGTTGAAGCGGTCTGTTGAAGGGCTGCAATCAAAGTTGTGACTGAGACAGCGGGGGATCGAGGACGGAAGAAAAAAGTGTGCTCAAGCGTAACACTAATATGTCCAGCGGGGCTACGGGAAACAAAATTCCGGAGACAGGGAAATTGAAGGATGAGAAAAAAACAGGCTTGCAAACCTATTCAAGTAAAAAACCGGGGATCTCGCCGGTATGCAGGAAGAAAACCGCGGAAATACGTGAAGAAAAAGGTGGTCGAATTCGCGCAGTATCCGGCAAAATCGTAAATCAACTGTGAGAAAAGCGGCCACGAGGATTTGGGGGATCAAAAAAAAGGGCTTGGCCCCCAGAAACACAAGGAGAGGCCCACTGGTTTCGGGCGTAAAAGCGAGGAGGCCGGCCATAAAAGCACACCGGGAAACTCTGGTCGACAGAGAGGCGAGGGAAACCAACAGGAAATAATGGAGAGGCCCTAATTCAAAGAAAGTAAAGCCAGCGCGCAAGAGTGCGAACTGGGGCAGTCTAAAGCATCAAGCTGGTATGGCGGACTAAAACCTTTCAGCCTGAGCTCGAGGACGGAAAAAACAGGAAAGGAAGAAAGAGTGGCCAGTGGGAGCACACACACGACCAAACGGAAACAGGGGAGAGAAAACGCATTAGAGGACCGGAAAGGAGGGCCGGAGAAGGTGAATGAACCGGGGGTGGTAGAATAATCCAAGTAAAAGGTGCGGCTTAACAATCAAAAAAGCATCGACGAGGCGAAACGTTGCGAGAAGACAAGTGGATTGGGAGGTCGCGGGCACCACAACGGAGGACTGGTGAAAAAAATCTGGCTTCGGGGCGAGGTGATAATAAAGACAGCTATGCCCTATCTGGGCCCATGTGGGGGACAGGGAACAGTCCGAAGTCCGGAAATAAAGGAAATGAAACCGAGGGGAGAAGGGAAAAGCCTCGAAGCAAGGGGAGCATGGACCCGGCGGGCCAATCCAATGCAAAAAGAACACCCCCCAACACGAACAGTTTCGGAAAGGCAAGGGGATCCCGAGGACGAGGGAGGAGGTCAAAAGGACGGGGTTGCTGTGGAGCGGAAACGAATGTAAATGGGGGTATCTTCTGCGAAACCGGGTTTAGGGAAAAAAAACACTAGGGATATGGGGTTGGGTCAATGTAGATAGAGTTGGGGAATCAGGCGGAGGGTGGGCGCAGGAGGGGTCGAGCGGAGCCTTGGGATCTCAGAGGCGACTGAACTAGGTTGGCCCGGGCCCGCCGCGGCCGAAAAGGTCAAGGCCAAGGGTTTTTGGTAAAAAAAAAGGCCATGAGAAAGAGAATCACTGCACCAAGACAATGAAAGGAGGGGAGAACGAGCAAACAAACCAACAGGGGATATAACCGTAGACTCCAGGCGACGACAGACTATCAACGAGCAACAACTGTTATGATGAAAAGCAAGGGGGGCGAACACCTTCAGTTATTATTGCAGGAGTCGCTCTCCGCACCAACAGAAAAAGAGGGGGGGGGAAGGGGGGCGAACGAGAAGAATCCAATCTGGGCACAGAAAGGAGAAAAAAAAAACCCGTCAACACCAGCTGGCGAGGCAACAAAGGTAAAAAACGGGACCCGGCAAAAACTTCAGATCCAGAGAACAGTCGATCAGGACAAGCGATAACCTAAGGCGGAACAATAACTAAGTAGCAGAACAAAGAGAAAGATCGCTGCGGGACCTGGAACTGAAAACACTATCACCAGTGACTTCGCGGACCAAAACCAAGTCAGCTAAAAAATACACCCATAATCCTTAGACACATCGGAGAGTAAAAACAGCCCGGGGGAAATACCGGACAACGGCATGGTCAGACGAGGAGAAGGGACGGGGACCATCTGGAAAGTCAAAAAGAAACTAGGAGGTGGGGGGGGGCGCAAGGGGGAAAAGTCCAAAGAGTCTAGAAGAAACTACCGGGGCCGGCCAAAGAGCAACCTAGAGGCTACTTCGTCTACAGGAAAAACCCAATACAGGTTTCATCTGTCAGGCGTCGGTGGCAAAAACTGGGAAGAGAAAATTTACGGGAAGGGGGGGAAGAAGTGGGAACAGGACATCTCCGTCCCGGCGGACTGCGTTCTCTGAAAATAGATGCAAGTGAGATCCGTCAAAACAAATCAGAAAGCTGAAAAAAAAAACTTCTTCAAAGAGACCGCGTAAGGAAGACCTGGTCGTGGGAGAGCGGAAAAGGGCGACGGACGCAGGGGATCTGCTCAAGGGCAAAAAAAAACCCGAAACCCAAGACCGTCTCTCGGCAAAGGCAGGTCAAACCGAAATGTCACGTGTAAGAACAAGAACCAAACAGGGGCTGAGACCGAAAACGGAAACAACAAAGAAAAAATATATGGCGTTGCTGGACGTTATGTAAGGGGAAGTTAACGTCCATGCGTTCGCAGGGGACGAAGAAGGAACAAAACGTCCAACGAGAAGAAGGGGCCTGCTAACGAGAGCGAAGCCAACTAAAAAACCCGGCGGTGGACGAAAAGAGCGGGATATCCCAGCGGCCAAAAGCCACCGTAAAAACAACGGCTAATAAACAAACTGTTTAGGCAAGGAGCACGAGCCGTCAAGGGAAGACAGGGAAAGGCGAGCGACAGCTACGAAGCGCGGAAGTCCCGTGTTTTCAATGACGGCAAGGCCTCCCCCGACGGTGGTTTCCGCTCCCCCCTTGACGAGCACGACCCGAAGGTCCCAGTATTGCAAGGGAACGGAGGTAAGGGGATTGTCGTTGAAGGACCAATCAAGGCCAAGGGCGTCATGCGCTGGCGCGTCGACAATTCGGCGGGAAAAAATGGACGCAGCGCCTGCATTCAAGAATAGTCGACCGGCGAGAAAAAGGGGGTCTCCGACTGAGCCAAAAATCCGAAGATGACATCCACAAGAAGAGAGGCAAAAATAAAAAAATCACTTGAGTAAATGGATCGAAGCGATCAGACAGGTCGGTCAACGACGGCGTAAGAGAGTCAGGGAAAAGTCAGAGTAAACCCCCCCTCCTCGACCTACTAATTCAGACAATCCCCACCACTCGGAAACAAGCCTCGAGTTAAAAAATTAGGTATGTCACGCCGGAAATGTAGGTCCTCAAGGAGGGCAAAGAAAACCACATAGGATGGGGCGTCACCGCGGGGTAGACTGATCCCGGACATAAAGTAAAAAAATAAGGACTCGTGTCCGACCAACGGACAGGACTTGCGGAAGAGTAGCTAGAGCGACACACCGGAAGGTAGGCTATTTTTCGGTCGAGCCTGGCGCAAATCCTTCGATGAACATCCGACCAAGAAAAGAGAAAAGGAGAGCTCAATGGCCCGGACACGGGCCAATCAAGACGACCACACAAGCCCAATCGAGGTCGTGATCATGTACGACCCACTCCAACAAGATGTTTCCGGCACAGACGCCCCTATCAGTGGAAAAAAACAAGTGCAACCATGAAATAACCCAAAAAAGGGGCCGACCGAAGCTCGCCGAAAAGGCAACACACCCCGGAGCTAAAAATAAAAAGGACACTCCAGGGGCCGACGCCTACACACCTACGGACCAGAACAAAAGTGAGACACAAAAATCGAGGACTCTGGAGTTCGGGTCAGCAAACAAAACACCCCTCGGTCCGTCGATCTGTTGAACACGCAAGGGTCAGGTCCTGCGGGCGCCGAAGAACTCAGTCCAGCAAAACAGTCTAGATCGCGGACCGCAGTCGTAAGTTAGACAAAAGGACGAGGAAGAAGAACGACAGGCGAGAAAGAAAGTAGGCACAGAATGACAGAACTCTGTAGTAAGTTCGCAAGATTCCAAAGAAGTTGGGGCTGGAAAACGGCCCCACGGACGGGACTGCAATGACGTGAAGTTGGCGTTAGAGAAGAGGAAGAAGATTATCGTCGTCTCGCAGCAAAATCAAGCAGTAGGATTAACGGCAGCGATAAGCCTCTTCCATCCGGAGAATGATGAGACGAAAACTTAAGGATCAGAGGGTAGGCATACGGCGAAAAGCATGCGGGACAGGCCAGAGTGTTGCGCGAAGGCAAAAAGAAAGAAAAGAAGGGAATTAAGAAAACTGTGGAAGGGCAGAACGTGAGCGGTCAGTGTAGGAGGGAGAGGTCAAGACGCGGACGAGCCAGGGTAACGCTTCGTAGCCTAGGCTGGATCAAACTCAAGGAAAGAAACCTTATTGGGCGGACCTCCCCCAGCAATCATGAAGAGGGTCGATTTTTGCAGCATGACGTGCTTAGCCACCACTAAGAACACCGAGGCCGTAAGCAACGGATATAACGAGGTCGGACCGGTAAAATGGTGTAGGACAGAGAAAGAATCCCCGGTATGCGAGCGATCCCGTAGACCTGAGGATGTCCGCGGTGCGTCGAGGTGGGTATATAAGGGGCCTTCAGCTTGCGGAAAAGTTAAGTGCTACACAGATCCGAGGAGATGCAAGGAGAAGACATGGCAAAAGGAAGGAAAACTCAAGCGGATTCCCGACTCCCAGACCGCAGGGAAGGAAACACGGGCACTCAAAAGCAGATTTGGGGCCAAATGGCCTGCGCCTCGTAAAACCGAAGTATCGCTTCAAAGTCCCCCGAAAGCGAAGGCAGGCGGCACAAGGAAAGCACCCCACAGTGAAGGCGGCCAGGATAGTTGCAACACAAAGAAGGCCGCGAAGGACCGAAGTAGGCAGGGTGGACATACAGTCGGCAGGGCGGCTCCATGCCGACCTTGGGGCGAGAGGGATGGACACCGCGGAGGTCGGCGCGGACAAAGCGTAAAAAAGAGAAAAGGCGGAAGACAGGGAGACAACCTCCAGCGCACAATAGCGGAAAAAAAAGGAAGAAAGACGGGATAAAACCGGGGCGGAGAGATCGAGTGCCTCTTCGTCGAGAAATAGTCGCTCCGCACAGGGAAACGGGGTACCACTCTGAGAGAACTGACACGGCCCCGAGCAAGACGGAAAGGGATGACCGAAGGATTTTGAGGGAATGGCGTGGGGGGGGGGGTCATTGGCCGGTGAGTCAGGCCGAGCCGACCAGTTGGGAAAAAACAGAGAAAAAGGACGGGAAAAAACCAGCGAAGAAAGGGAAGGCTTGACACGGCCGGGCCGGGAGGAGGAAGCGGGACCCTCGCACGGCGGTCTATCTGGTCGCACGGGGTCCCCCCCGGACCGGAAAACCTCTTTATGAGAAACCCGTTGGGCGGAGAGAGGTGAAAACACGGGCCGCACGGGACCAGCGAGCGGGGAAAAGAGGAGCGGGTGAGTTAAACCGCCGTGTGGGGTCAAAAAACGCAAGACGGTTAAAGCGGCGTATCTCGGTAGAAGGCCGGCCCCAGTAATACGTAAAAAGGACATGAACGAAAAAACGCGACGCCCAGGGAAAGGGACCCGCAAATGAGCAACGGGAAAGAAAGGGCATAAACGCGCTTGCGCACTGCCGTGGATCCACGAGGGGGCTAAGAAATCACTGGAGAGATATAGCCACCGTCAGGCGCAAAACAGAGAAGAAACAAGCATTAGGGGGAGACGGGGAAGGGGGGGGGGGCAACGAGTAGGAGAAAGGGCGCAAGGGGAGGCAGCGTGGACAAGCCACCGCCTGTAAGTAACGCCGTCGTCAAGGAATTTGAGGAGGGTGGGAAGATGGAGATTGCGAACGGGCGCGCGACAAACCCGGCACCGCCAGATTACGGGCCCCGAGGGGGACCCAGCTGACGAAGAAACGCAGTGCCATCGAAGGACGGGTAGAAAACTTCAGGAAAGAAAAGAAATCGGACTGGAAGGCGGCGGGGGGGGAAAAAAAGCATAAGGGACCTTGACTAAAAGGGGTTCCGTCTGTTGGGGAGAACAAAGCCGCAAGTACCGCCGAAACCGTGGAAAGAGGGACCCGCTGGAAAAAAGGTCGTTCAGGGCGGACACTGGACCATGAACGCACGGCGCAAAGCCGCAAGTGATTCGGACGGAGTAAAGAGGGGATTCGCCAGGAGGGAAGCGGAGTCTCCCTTGCACAATGCTTGGGGGACAAGGGGAGGGCGCGGGGAATAAGAGAGAGGATAACGTCACGGTGGTTTCAGGAGGCAGAAGTCCTCAGCTGTAGGGGGTGTCACACTACCTAGGACTACTAGTTCTGGGGTAAATGGTCCACTGATAGAATGGCTTTCTGCCGCGCAGGCTGGGGGAAGCGCACGGGACAAAAAACGGGGGGAGACAAGAACTTCGAGCGCAGCTTGAAGGAGACCGAGAAAGGACAGGGCTAAGGAACCCCGCCGGGACAGAGGGGCCAGGGAACGAGAACATATGACGGGGACTTTTTTGGGAGAGACTCATGGGTCCAAGAAGTCGTCGAAGCAGAGAGCCAACCAAAAAAGAGGTGACTGAGAGAGGGGGAAGAAGGGGCCATCGGAGAGACCAGGGAGGCTCGAGGGTGACTCACCACCGCTAGAAAAAAAAACAAAAGAAAAAGGAAGATTGAGGGGAAAAGAGAGGTCGTGGGAGAATCGTATTCGCAATAGTTATTAGTGAGGGTCGCTGAATCAAAAAGAAAAATGGGAGCACGAGGCGAACCGGCGAAAGTGGAAAAGGAGAGCGACAAAAGAAACAAACCCAGGAAAGGGGAACAGACTGGCTCCTTGAGGGACCCAAAGAAGCCCTTGGAAAATGCGTCGTAAAGTGGAAACGCTTCGAAAGCAAGGGAGAGGGAGACAAGAATCGGAGGGACCAACACACTCGAGCGCCAAAGGGAGAAGACGTGAAAAAAAAAAAAATAAACGAAGCGTACAAAAAGGTAAAAACCGACAAAAACCTCCCAAAAAAAGGTCTAACATCTCGGAGTAGGAAAAAAAAAGAAAAAGGAAACAAAAAGCAGCACCTCGGACGAAGACGGGGAAAAAGATTCTCTCAAAAACTGGACCATCTGTAAATGGGGCAAGAACCGTGGTCTACAAAATAGCCAACGGGGAAGAAGAAAACGGAGGGTTAGCGGGAATACGGAGGAGAAAAGGTAGGGGAACTGCCCCACTGAGGACAGGGAGCGACAGACGGGAGCCACAACTCTCCAGCAAGATGCTGGGAATTGAAATGGTTATAAATGACAATCTACTTCGACCGCTTCGCTGGAGGTCGGCCAACAGAAGTATGCGGAAATGACAGAAAGGAAACAGAAGAAGGAATAGGGAACAAAAACTGAGGAAAATGTGAAGGTACTGACGACCTGGCCGTTTTGAACACTCAGCCGCGACGGGGCACGGGAAGAGATCCGGCAACTGACCTCGCCTCAAGAAAAAGTGACAGAGCGCAGAATCTGAAAAAGGGAAAGCAAAATGTCACACCAGACAGTTATATCTTGGGAAAAACGGAACGAACAAAACACCAGTGGAGGAAAAAAAGGGGCTCGTCGGATTGGAACACCCGACGGACGCGAACGAAAAAAAAGCACCAACCCACAGACGACTCAGACCGTGCGTACCCGTCCCGGCTACGAGAGAAGGGGGGATGCAAGTAAAGAGGGCCGTGAATCCTCGGGGGGACTGCCAAACGTCACGTGAGAGAGGGAAGATCCAGCACAGATCCGACAACTGCGAGGAACAAGGGGAAGGGAAAGGGCAAGCCGGCGTACAAGAAAAGTAGGCTCAAAGTACCAAAGACCCAAGATCCCGTCATCGAACTCGGGGACCCCGTGTCTCCAAGACCGGAACAGCTGAACCGGAAGAAGAAAGGTTGGGGTTTTTCACTGACCGCTGAAAAAAGGGAACAACTTGGACCGGCTGGGCCCGAAAATGGCGGCGCCTCAGACGGAGACCAAGCACACGAAAGACCAACTTCCGCGGGAAAATCCTGAACGAGTCGAAAAGCTACCGGACCACCGCAGAAGTGAAGCGGCTCGTGAAACGGCCCAGGCCGGATCCGACTAACCTGGGTATCGTATCAGTCTGAAAAAGGGGGGCCAAAAAGGTCTCAGAAAATGGATCAACAAGAAGATCATCCGGTGAACCGGGGACAGATCTCCCGTCCCAAACCTTCGGTGGGGGGGGTCAGGAATGGGAATCCCGACACGACGCGCACGTCGCCGAGGTGATGTGTAAGGAGAAAATGAGAAGCGACCGGCCTAACGAAGACCACGAGACGCCCAAGTCGGCTTTAGAAGGAGGAGAGCGGAAACAGCAGACTTATGAAAAAATAAGGAAATACTAACTAGCCAGTCAAAGCAGAAATAGAAAGAAAGGCGAGACCGGCTCGTTAAGAAAAAAAAGCTAAGAGCACACGGAAGCGCCCTTGGAGGACCGACGACAGGAAAACAAGAAGCAGTAGAACAAACATGATATTTCTCATCACCTGGCACAGCGGAACTCCACAGACTACCCGGGGCTCCGAGTTCGCAGAATAACAAAAGAAGAGACAGCGAACGGAAACGCAACAACAAACGAAACGAAGAGATAACCCATCCGTACGCACTACACACAGACCCTAAAAGCGTAAAGATGCCCGTGAAAAAATCGACAGGGGAAAACGCGCAGAGGACTGCTCGACGTAAAACAGTGAAATGTTCAACGCCATTGAGCTTGAAAAACTTCGGGGGGGGTTGGCTCGCGGCTCAGGAAAAAAACAAAGACGAAAACAAGGACATAGAAAGTGGGGAACGGATGTCTCCGGTCAACTCACTTAGCGTCGGTCCAACACGTCTCTAAATTCTTGACAACTCACGAGCTCGCCACTGCGCAAAGAGCGAGAAGAAAAAACGAAAGCGAAATGCATTCATACAGGGGGAAAAAGCAAGGGAGGGAAAAGTTAGGACTTCCCCTAGACCAGGGATGAGAAGAGCCCCTCAGAAAAGGCTTCTGTATCGTGTAAGTTGTATTCGAGGAAAA
>Ga0179593_1617347_pt1 | contig 12390 bp, 25 predicted proteins | sample CZODoug2_1_08_16_FD_185931 | JGI IMG/M metagenome (GOLD analysis project Ga0179593, IMG submission 185931) | Vadose zone soil fungal communities from Angelo Coast Range Reserve, California, USA - CZODoug2_1_08_16fungal (PacBio error correction) | ecosystem: Environmental > Terrestrial > Soil >...
CGCACCTGCAGGTCACACAAAAGGAAAAGGGAAAAAAAGTCAAGGGAGGGACGGGGAAAGGGGGGTGAAAAAAAAAGGGAAGAACCGACTACACATCCCCTCTCCATGCACTTTTTCGCGCCGGAAAAAGGGGTCGGGGAAAGGGGAGCAGGGGAGGAAGGGGAAAAAAAAAAAGGGGGGGGGGGAAAAAAGCAAGGGCCTCCTTTTCCTATATCGGACCTGTGGCGAAGCCCTGCATAATCGCAGGAAGATGAAAAAAAAAGGGGGGGGGGGGGGAAGTGTTTGTGAGAAGGGAAGAACCAGAAAGGGGAAGAAAAAAGGGGAAAAAAACCCACGAGAGAAGAAGAGTGGAAGGGAAGGAAAAAAGGGGAAGGATTCTTTTTTCTCTTCGGAGGGTACTTAAAAGAGGATTCCAGGGGGGAAAAAGGGGGGGGGAGGAAAAGAAAGGGTTTTCCCCAGGAAATCCCTTTTCTTTCCCTTCTTCCTTTGGGGTTAAGGAAGGGGGGGGGGGGGAAAATCAGGGGGGGGGGGAGTTGGAAGAAGAGGGGAAGGAAAAAGGGAGGGGAAGGGGTTGATGGAAATAAGGCGCCCTCCCTCCCCTTCTTGCCCATCGAAGAAAACCAGGGAAGGGGAGTGCAAAAAAAAAAAGGAGCAAAAGAGGGGGAAAAAGGGAAAAAAAAAGGAGGAAAAGAGGCCTGCAATGTTCTCGTGAAAGTTTAGGGAAAAATGAAGAGAAGGGGGGAAGGGGGGGGGGGGAAAAAAAAAAAAAAGAAAAGAGCCAGGTATGGCCAGGTCAGTATCTCCTTTTTCTTAGAGTTCCGGGGGAAAAAAAGGAGAAGGGCCTGTGGGAGGGGTAGAAAAAAAGGAATGGTAAGGCGTTAAATCTTGACACTTGGGGGGTCAAAAAAAAGGGAGGAGAGGGGAAAAAAAAAAAAGTAGGCCCCTTCCCTTTTCCCTTAGCCTGGCATGGGGAAAAAAAGAATGCTTGGGGGAAAAAGAGAAAGAAAGAGAGAAAAAAAGGGGGGGGGAAGGGGGTTTTTGCGCCCCCTTCCTTATACTTCACCTAGCTATCCAAAAAAGGAAGGGGGGGGGGGAAAAAAAAAAACTTTTTTCGTCCCCACCGAAAGGGGGGGGGAGGGGGGAACCCAAAAAAGGAGGAGGGGAAAAGATGGGGGGGGGGAAAAAGAAGGGGGGGGGGGGGGAAGAAAGAAATCGAAGGACGGGATCCGGATTTTGCCCGAGAGAAAAGGAAAAAGGAGGGGGAAAAGGAAAAAAGGGAAAAGGGGAAAAAGAAATGACAAAGGCCGGGAACGGGCAATACACCTATCCACGCGGGCGGAGCGGCGGGAAAGGGGTGGAAAAAAAAAAAAGGGGGGGAAAGGAAAAAAAAAAGGGACAACACCGCCACGGTGGCAACTTACCCGGAAAAAGCCGAGGAGCACACAAGAAGAACAAAACGAAAAAAGGGGGGGGGAAAAAAGAGGGAGAGGAGACAAAAAAGGCAGCTCATACCTTCTCCCTCTAGGGGATGGGGGATGGGGAAGGACCTAAAAAAACTGAAGGGGGGGAGGGGGGAAAGAAAGCGTCCTAATCCCATTTAAACGATCTCTAGTAAAAAAAAAAAAAAAAAATATGAAAGGAAAAAGGGGAGAATCAGGGGGAAAAAAAAAAAAGAAAAGAGGATTTCACGAAATCCTTCATTTTCTCCCAAGGCCGGACGGGGGAAAGACGCGAAAGGGAAGGAGGAGGGGGAAAAAAAAGGGGGGGGGAGGAAGAAGGGGAAAAGGGAGTTTTGCCTCCTTTGTTGTCTCCTCGGATGGGGAAGGGGGGGGAAGAAAAAAGGGAAAAAACAAGGAAAGGGAAGAGAAAAAAAAAAAAAAGGGGGTCGTTGCCGTCCCGGCCGTTCCTTTCGAAGAAGCCCCTCCGGGGGGGAAAAGGAAGGGGGAGAAGAGAAGGAAGAGGGGGGGGGAAAAGAAAGGGAAAAAGGAAAAGGAGAAAAAAAAAAAAAAAAGGAAGGGACATCGTCTGATTCGCTTGGTTTTCCTTTTCCCCTCGAATCGAAATTCAAACAAAAAAGGGGGGGGTGGGGAGGAAAAAGGCCAGGAAAAAAGGGGGGGGGGAAAAAAAAAGAAAAGCAGGGAGGGCGACAAAACCGTGAACCTTTTTTTTCTCAAAGCCTGTGGTATTCCCGAGAGGGAAAGAGGGAGAGTTGGAAAGGGGGAAAAAAAGGAAAAAAAAAAAAGGGGAAAAGTAGCGATCCTCCCTTTTCACGATCACGCCGGAAAAGAAGAGGACTGGAAGGGAAAAGAAGGAAAAGAAAAAGGAAAAAAAGGGGGAAGAAAAAAAATATACGCAAAGCCTATCTTCCTGGGAAGACCGCGATGGCAAAGGGGGGGGGGGGAGGGGGGGGGGGGGGGAAATCCCTAAGGGAAATGGGGAGAAAAGAGGGGAAAAAGGTAAAAAAAAAAAAAGCGGGGCGAAGTCGGCGGGCCCTGAATCCTCTATCAAATCCTGCTGAATTCTTCGCATAAAAAGAAGGGGGGGGGGAAAAGAGGTGAAAAAGGGAGGGCAGAAAAAGGGAAAAAAAAAAAGAAGGACTAAAAGCTGCAACTCCAATATCATCTCTTCACTTGACCTGGGACTCGGGGATGAAAAAAAAAAAAACTTTCATGGGGAAAGGGGGAAAAAAAGGAGAAGAAAGGGGAAAAAGAAAAAAGGAAAGGGAGTACAATTTTTTGTTAACTTAACCTCCCTCCTCCACCCTCCTAATCAGAAAAAGGGGGAGGAGGGGGAAAGAAAAAGAATTTGCAAAAAAAAAAAAAAGGGGAAAGGGGAAAAAAAAAAAAAAAAATAAGGTAAAATAGGGCCGTCTATATTCCTTCTTCTCAACAATTCCTATCTCCGAAAAGGGAAAAAAAAAGGGGAAAAGAGAGGAAGGGGAAAAAGGGAAAAAAGAAAAAAAAAAAAAAAGGGAGGAGCTCGGATCCTTTCTCGCAGCAGGCGCGGTTGTGGAAAAAAGGGAGAGGGAAGTTAGAGGAAAAAGGGGGAAAAAAAAAAAAAAAGGGGGGACCCCCACGTGCTTCACGCTTCCTTTTTTCGGGAAAAAGGGGGGGGAAAAGAAAAGGACTAGAAACCACAGAAAAAAAAAAAAAAAAAAAGGGAAGGCAACAAAAACTTGTAAAAAAAAACGAACACTACTTTCAAGGGCCCGGGCAAGGGGAAGGGAGTGGGGAAAGGGAAGGGGAGAAAAAAAAAAAGGAAGGAAGGAAAGACACGGAAGCCTTTTTCGTCCTCCATCGTCTATGCTCCCGTGCGTGTATGGGGGAGGAAGGGGGAACTATCATGAAAGGGTAAGGGGGGGGGAAAAAAGGGAAAAAAGGGGGAGGAAAAAAAGAGGCCCTTCATAAATCGCCGAGAAAAATTGAAAATGGGGGGGGGGGGAAAACGAAAGGTGGTGGGGGAGAGGGAAAGAAAAAAGAAAAAAAAGAAAGCATTTGCACCATCCTTCTCTTTATCGATGGGAGAAAGGGATCAGGGGGAAGAAAAGGGGACACCACATTCCCAAATTACGCACAAATTGTGAAGAAAGGGGATGAAAAAGAATGAACGAAAAGGGGGGGAAAGGAAAAAAAAAGGAGAAAAGGAAAAAATACAAGGGCGGTTTTCCCTCCTCTTTTGTTTTGTAAAAGAGAGGGGGAAAAGGTCGAAGAAAAGGAAAGAAGTGGGGGGAAGAAAAGGGAGGGGGAACAACCCGTTTGCCCTTTTCCTTCGTTTTTTTTTTTTGTTAGAGGAAAAACGGAAAAAAAAGTCCCCTGCCCCAGCTAAATCACCTGCCCGGTATGGGGTATGCGAAGAAAAGGAAGGAAGAAAAAGTGGGGAAATGGAAAACCTGAAAAAAGAACGGGAAAAGGAAAAAAAAAAAGGGAAAGGGAAAAAAGAGGAGTGAGAGGAGACGCCATACCCTATATTCAAGGTCCAATGGGGGGGGGAAAAAAAAAAAAGTGGGGGGGAAGGGGAAGAAAGAGGAAAAAAGGGGGGGAAAAAAAAAAGAAAGGGGTCAACCTTTCCCACTTCCCCGAAAAAAAGGAAAAAAATAAAAAAAAAAAAAGAAAAAGGGAGGGGGGGGAAAAAAAAAAAAAAAAGAAGGGGGCGATCTCCCTTTCCATTCCGGAAAAGAAGGAAGGGAAAATTAAAAAAAAAGAAACAAAAAGAGAAAAGGGAAAAAAAACATGTGCGACAAAAACACCGTGTTCCCACTTTTTTTTTTGCTCCCTGAAGGGGAAGGCTTAAGGGAAAAGGCCTGCGGATCCCACTTTTTTTTTTTTGCACCAGGGTTGGGGGAAAAAAAAAAAACACTACGACTTCGTTCCCCACCACCTCCCTTTTGGTGAAATTTAGGAAAAAGGAAAGGGGGAAAGGAGAAAGGGAAGGAAAGCAGGAAGAAAGGGGGGAAAAAAAAAAGGAAAGGAAGAGAGGACGTATTTTCCTCTCGTTCGTCGACAGAAAAGAGGGGAAAAAAAGGATACACGCGGGCTTCCTTCGCAATGCACGGCCCAGGGGGAAAGAAGGACGGAAGGGGGGGGGGGAAAGGGGGAAAAAAAAAAAAAAGAAAAAAAAAAAGAAATGGAAAAGTACCGGAAGAAAGCCGAGGAATCACACATATTCCCAACTCCCTTTTTCCTGGAGGGAAGGAGAAGAAAAAACCATAGAGGAAAAAAAGGGGAGAAGGGGAGGGGGAAAAAAAGGGGGGAGGGTGACCTTGCGAAAAAACGCGGCCTTTTCTACTTACGGGGATTTTTCGTTGGGAAAAAATAAGAGGAGGGGGGGGGACCATTGGAAGGAAAGAGAAAAAGAAAAAGGAGGAAATAGTAAATGGATCGGCCCGCCCCTGACTAGGATTTTCACGAAAATCCCGTCAGGGTCGCCCAGGAAAGAGGGGAAAAAAAAGAAAAAAAAGGGAAGAAAAAAAAAAAAGAAAAGAGGGAAAAGGGGGGGGAAAAGGGGAAAGGGGGGGGACACCTCTTTTGCTCCCTCGGCTTTTTCCGGTAAGTTTTGAAAAGGGAGGAGAAAAGGGACACAAAAAAAGAAAGAAAAGCAAAGGGGGAGGAAAGAAAAAGGAAAAAAAAGGGAAGTGCCATTTCTCAATAAGCCCTCCGTGTATCCTGTTTGGAAGGAAGGGGGAAAAGGAAGGAAGGAAAAAAGACCCTGCAAAAAGAAACGGAAAAAGGAGGAAAAGAAAGGAAAAGGAGAAAAGTGAACCAACCGCTGGTTTACGAAGTCTTGGCGGGCGGGCTCGGGAGAGGGGGAGACGGAGAAGAGAAAAGAGGGTAGGGTAGCTCGCTGTCCCCAGCGTGCCCTCATTGGGGTCATTTGCCAAAGGGGGGGGAAGAAAAAAAAAAAAACGAGGAAGAAAAGAAAAAAAAAAGAAAGACGGTATTGCTGGCCTTTTATCCGAACCGGCCCTGCCGTTTGAGAAGGGGGGGGAAAAAGAAAAAAAAGGGCTTGCCAGGAAAAAAAAGCAGAGAAAAGGGAAGAAAAAAGAGGGGAGGGACCCGTAGCCGGAAATTGCCCTATACATTTGCGGCCGCCCGTGGCTGAAGTCAGGGAGGGGGGGGGGGAAGGAAAGAGAAGGGGGGAAAAAAAAAGAAGACATAAAAAAAGGGAAGGGGGAGGGAAAGAGGAAAAAGGAAAAAAAAAGGAATTAACAGGGACAACGTCCGACTTACACTCTCAATCCTCCAAAGATCAACTCGTCGAAAGGGGGAAAAAAAGAAGGGGGGGGGGGGAAGAGGAAGCCCGAAAAAAAAAGAGGGAAAGGAGAAAAGGGGAAAAAGGGGGAGGAAAAAGGGAGTGAAATTTTGGGAATTAACTCCTGCTCACCCGCCGATCACGACAAAAGGAGGGGGAGGAGAAGAAAAAAAAAAAAGAAAAAAAAAAAGAGGGAAAAAATGTGAGGGCAGGACCGACCTCCACAACACAACTCTGCGGCCCCAAAAAAAAGGGAAGAGGGAAGGAAAGAAAAAAACGGAAAAAATAACGTAGAAGGGAAATAAAAAAACATTGTTTCATTCTCTTTCTTCTCCTTTCCGAAAAAAAGCAGAAAGAAGAAAGGGTTTGGAAAGAAAAAAAAGAAGGGAAGAAGGGGGAAAAGAGGGAATGAAATACCAGCTGACGGACTTCACTTTTCCTTGACCTTCGTGTTTCTTGAATTGGGGGGGGGAAAAAAAAAAGGGAAAAGGGGGGAATCACTAAAAAAAAAAAAAAAAACAGGAGGAAGGATGAAAGATATAGATCGTCACCGGCAGGTCACCTTTACCACAAGGGGGAAACAAGAAGGGGGAAAAACCCGGAAGGGGGGGGGAGGGGGGGGAAAAAAGAAGAAAAAGAAGAGGAGACACGCAATGATTTGCGCTCCACAAGCTCGATGGCTAAAGGGAGGGGGGGGGGGGGGGGGGGGATGAAAAGGGCGAAAGAAGAAAGGGAAGAAAAAAGAGGGGGGGGCTCCCTCCTTTTTCTATATCTTACTGTGCGAAGCCGGCAATAATCGCCCGGCAGAAAGGAAAAGGGGGGGGGGAAAAGTGGGGGGGAAAGAGGGAAGAAAAAAGGGAAGTCGCATCCCCTTTGCCATCTCGGGGGAAAAGGGATGGAAAAAGAAGGGTGGGCGATCGCCCGCGGGAGGGGGAAAATCAAAAAAGGAACGGGGGGAAAGGGAAGACAGGGGACGGCCTGGCCTCATTTCCTCCCTTTTTCCCTAAAGAAAAAACTTTCGGGAAAAAAAGAGGGGGGGGGGGGGGGGGGGGGGGGGGGGGAAGCACAGAGTCCAGGAATCCAATTCCCCCCTCCTCCCCTTATCTTTGAGCCTTGGAGCGGGGGGGAGAAAGAAAGGGGGGGAGTGGGGGGAGGGGGAAGGCGCCCCGCCCTTAAGAAAAAGAAAAAAAAGAGGGAAAAAAAAAAAGGAAAGGTAAGGGTATTCTAATAATTCATCAGATTTTGCCCAGAGAAAAAAAAAAAAGGACTAAGGGGAAAAGAGAAAAAAGGGGGGGGGAGAGGCCAATTTTCGGTCGAGGGAAATAAGGGGAAAAAAAAAAAGGAAAAAAAAAAAGAGAGGGTCTTCCATTCATATCGCCTGCGTGAAAGGAGGGGGGGGGGGAAGGATAAAAAGGAAAGGGAAGGGGGGGAAGAAAAAAGAAAGGAGGTTTTTCCGGCTTTAATCTTGCGGGGGGGGCTAAGAGAACCGGGGGGGAAAAGGGAAAAAAAATACAACCGCCTTCCTTAAACTCCCTTCTTTCCATCCGTCAATGGAAGAAAAAGGAAAAAAGATAAAGGAAAAAAGGAAAGGGGGGGGGGAAAAGGGTTTCAACACGGTTTTTGGCGCCTCCTTATTACACTTCAACCCTATCTATCAAAAAAAGAGGGGGGGGAGAAAAATCAGGAAGGAAGGGAAAAAAAAAAAAAGCGAAAAGGGGGGGGGGGGGGGGAGGGCGAAAAAAAAAAGGAAAGGGAAAAAAAAAAAAGAACCCGGCCGAGCAGCGGACGATTTTCCGCTCCTCCCGGGGGTTAAAAAAAAAAAGGGAAAAAAAAGGAGAAAACGCCGGTACTTCAATTCTCCACATACTCCCACTCTGCTTGAGCTGAAGGGGAAAAAAGGGGGGAAAAGAAAGGGAAAAGGAAGGGAAAAAGGAGAAAGAGAAAGAAAGAAGACCAATTCTCTCCCTTTTCTGAATCCGTCGAAAAGGGGGACGAAGAAAGGGGGGGAGAAAAAATTAGGAAGGGGGGGTAGAAACCGCGGGCCTTTTCCCTACCCTTACTTATTTCGTGAAATCCCCTCGTAAAGGAGGAAAAAAGGAGCAAAAGGAAAAAAAAAGGGGAAAAAAAAAAAGAGAGAGATCGTAAAATTGATCTTCCTGCCTTACTATTATTTCACTAAATCCTTCATGGTCCGCAAAAAGGAAAAGGGGGGGTGGAACTACGGAAAAAGAAAAGTGGGGAGAGGGAAAAGGAAAAAAAAAAGGGGGGAGAATAGGCTTGGCAAGGTAAGTTTTCAAGGCTCTCTACTTGTGAGAAAAATGAGGGGGGAAAAAAGAAAAAAGCTGTGGGGGGGGGGGAATTGAAAAGAAAAAAAAAAAAGAAAAAAAAAAAAAAGGGGAATCAATTGTTGGCCACGTCGTTTAAGATCGATCTTTCAAAATTCCTTCCGCTGCGAGGCCGAGAAAAAAGGGAAAAAAAAAAGGGGAATTGGAGGGAAAGGGAAAAACAGAAAGGAAAAAAGAAGGGGACGCGGGTTCTAACAATGGTGATTTCCGCAGGAGGGGGAAAAAAGAAGGGAGGTGGAGGGGGGAAAAAGGGGGGGAAAAAAAGGGGGAAAAAACAAGTTTTGCGCTGTCCCCCAGCTTTCTCTTTTGGGGCATTTGGAAGAGAAAAAAAAGGGAAAAAAAAGGTTTCCAAGGGGGATAAGAAAGAAAAAAAAAAGAAAAAAAAAAGGAGTGCTGGAAGGGTATCCTAACCTTCCCCCTCCGTTTGAGAATTTTGAAAAGAAAGAGAAGAAAAAAAACCCGGGGGGGAAAAAGAGGGGGGTGGGGGGGGAAAAAAAAAAAAGAAAGAGGGGAAGGGGAAAATGTTGCGCGGCGCTTTGGTCGATTCTGCGGGCCTGAATCGCGATCAAAAAGAAGGAAGGAAGGGAGGAAAAAAGGGAAAAAGCCGAGGGGGGGGGGAAAAAAAAAAAAAGACAAAGGGGGAAACAGTAGACCATCCACGCTCAATCTCCAATATCATCTTCGTCGACTTTGATCCTGGAAGAGGGGGGGAACCCGAAAGGGAGGAAAGGGGGGGGGGAAGGGGGGGGGGAGGGGTAAATGAGCCTCCGTCAAAATTGTTACCGTACAAGGGGGAAAAAACGCAAGAGAAAAAGAAAAAAGGGGGGGGAAGGGGTCCCTTGACGCCATTCTACCTCTCCTGATTGGCAACTGCTCGCCTGGAAGGGGGAAAAAAAAAACAAAAGGGAGGACAAAAAGAAAAAGGGGGGGGAAAAAAAAAAGGGGAGGGAAAAAAAGTGGGACACGAATCTCCCGAAATTATCCCACCCTTTCTCCATGCCATTTTCACAGAAAAAAAAGGGTCTAAAAGAAAAGAAAAAAGAAGAAAAAAAAAGGGGAAGGAGGGGGAAAGTGTGGGGAGCGGACGAAGTGGGACCTCTTCCTGATACCAAGCTGACGGAACGGGGGAAAAAGAAAGGGGGGAAAAAAATAAGGAAAAAAGACAAAAAGGAGAAGAAAGAGAAACAAAAAACAACCAGGAGGAGTGAGGTAAAAGATATATATCTCACCGTGCAATGTCACCTTTCCCACAGAAAAAAAAAAAAAAAGGAAAAGGTTCCGGAAGAAAAGGTGGGGGGGAAAAGAAGGGGGGGGAGAAAAAGGGAGCCCGCGACAACTCTCAAACCTTACAGAAAAGAAAAAGGGGGGAAAAGAGGGACTAAAAAAAAAAAAAAGAAGGGGGGGATTCTCCTTCTCATCCTATCATGACATGGGAATAATAAAAATATAAAAAAAAAAGGGGGGTGGAGGAAAAAAAAAAGGAAGAAATGGAAAACACTTGTTTGGGTGTTTCCTCATCTTTTTTGTTTGTGCTTCGGAAAAAAAAAAAAAAACGAACAGGAAAAAAGAAGAAAAAGAAAAAAAGGGACCGATGCGCAAGACCTTCATTTCTTCATCCAGGTCTGGGGGGGGGGGAGAGGGAGGGGAAAGGGAAAAAAAAGGGGAAATTGTCCCTCCATTTCCTTCTTCTCATTACTAAATTTTCGGACTTGGGCTGGCAAGGGGAAAAAAGGAAAAAAAAAGGGGGGAAAAAGGGGAGGGAAGATTGGAGCTGGAGCTTTGTATTCTCACCTTTTGCCCTGGCGGCGGGGGGAGGGGGGAGAAAAAAACAGAAAAAAAAAGGGAAAGAAAGAAAAAAAAAAGGGGAAGAAAAAGGAGGGCTCTCGCTTCGTCAAAGGAAAAAAAAAAACAAAAAAAAAAGAAAAGGGGGGGGAAAGAAAGGGGGAAAAAAAAGAGGCGCATACCTACTCAATTTCCGTTAGGGAAAAAAAAAAAAGGGAAAAAAAGAAAAAGGAAAAGGGGAAATTCAAGAAGATCGCCTTTTTTTCTTATAGGTCCTGTTCAAACAGGAGAGAAAGTGGGGAAAAAAGGGGGGGAGGGGAAAAAAAAAAAAGGGAAAAGAAGGGGGAAGATTGACACTGTCTAACTCTCTACTTTCAATTCGGGGGGGAAAAAAAATGAAGGAGGGGGAAGGAAGAAAAAAAAGGGAAAGGGAGGGGGGGAAAAGAGCAGAGAATACTAACACTCTTTGGCGACAAAAAAAAAAAAAAAATTCGGGGGGGTGGGTCACCCTAGCTTATTCACGCGCGGGGAAGGAAAAGGGGGTGGAAAAAAAAAGAAAAAAAGGGGGAAAAAAATGAAGGGAAAAGGAAAAGGGGGGGGAAAAGAAAAAAAAAAGGGGGGGGGGGGGGGAAAAAAAGCATTTTCGGACGTGATCCCTCCCTCTGCAAGCGGAACGATGGGAAAGGGGAAAGGAGGAAAAAACACCGTCCAAGAAAAGGAAAGAAAAGAAAAAAAAAAGAGGGAGAGAGAAGGGAGGATTTTTTTTTTTCTCAATTTGCACGGCCAAACGGGGGGAGGAAAAGAAGGGGGGGGGGAGGGGGGGGGGGGGGGGGGAAGAAACAAAGTATCTCCATTGCAACTTACCGCAAAAGGGAAGAAGGGGAAAAAAAAAAATTCGGGTGGGAAAAAAAAAAAAAAAAAAGAAAAAAAAGAGAAAAGAAAAAATCAGCGCAAGAAGGAGGAAGGAAGGGGGAAAAACGCTGAAAGGGGGGAACAGAAAAAAAAAAAGGGGGGAGGAAAAAAGAAGAATAAATTTTCGATCTCCCTTCCTCCGAGACCAAGGGAAAGAAAAGGGGAAAAAAAGGGAAAAGGAGATTTTCGACAAGCCAAAGGGGGAAGGCCATCAGGGGAGAAAGGTTAAAAAAGAGTCCATAAAGGGGGAGGGAGGGAAAGGTTAAGTTTGAAAAGGCGCCTCCACTTTTTTATAAAATTATTTTTTAAAACCTTCCCGCGCCCAAAGGGAGATGGGGGGGAATGGGGGAAAAAAAAAAAAAAAAAGGGGAAGAGAAGCGCGGAAAATCCGTTCCCCTCTTCTATGCCCCGCTCACCGTCCTAAAAGGAAATTGGAAAGAGAAGGGGAAGGAACCGGAGGGAAAAAAAAAAAAGGGGTTAGGAAAAAAGTGGATCCGCCTCGTTAAATATCTATTTGACGTCCTCCCGGAGGAGGGAAAAAAGGGGAAAAAAGGAAAAAGAAGAAAGGGGATTAAGAGAGGGAAAAGAAAAAAAGGGGGGGGGGGGGGAAAAGTTGCAGCTGGCACCAGCCTGCTCATTACTTCTTTTCGCGAAAATGGAAATTAGCCGTATCAGAAAAGGAAGAAAATCAAAGAAGAAAGGGGGGGACGGCCACCGGGATCACGAACCGCCCCCTTCCCCTTTTTTTTGAGAAGGTTTGAACAGGAAAAGAAGGAAGGAAAACCGAAAAGGGGGGGGAAAAAAGGAAAGAAAAAGACGCCGACGAAAATGGCCTAGAACATTTTTTTCTCCGCGTGGCGAAAGTTCCAGGCGGGGAAAGGGGAAAAAAAAAAAGATAAAAAGGGGGGGGAAAAAAAAAAAAAGGGGAGGCCGGGACGCCCCGATATAAAACTCCTTTTCCAGGGCCACGTCGACTACACGCTCAAGAGAAAAAAAAAAAGAAAAGAAAAGGGAACGCAAGGAAAAAAAAAAAAAAAAAAAGGGGGAAAAGGGGGGGGAGGAAGGGGGGGAGCCCCTCCTTCAATGTTACTTCATGGCAGTCAAAAAGGGGGGGGGGGAAAAAAAGGAGACCAAAAAAAAAAAAAAAAACTACCTCCCGATCGCACCGTGCCAAGGGGGGGAAGGAAAGGAAAGGTCGCGGGGAGAAAAGGAGGGAAAAAAAAAAAAAAAGGACGGGGAGGCGAACGCCCCAACACAACTCCTGGCGCCAACCAACAGTTTGAAGAGAAAAAAAAAAAAGTGGGAAAAAAAAGAAAAAGAAGGAAAAAAAAGGAAAGGCCAAATGTGTCATTCTCTTCTTCTCCGTCGACAGTCGATCCATACCAAGGGGAAAGAAGAAAAAGAAAAGGATCCAGGAGGGGACGGGGAAAAGAAAAAGGAAGAAAGGAGGAAAAAAAAAAACACTGCAACGGGCACCCTTGACCTTCTTTTTCTTGAAGGTGACCTGCCGGTGAGGAAAAAGAGAAAAAAGGGGAACGGAGGGGAAAAAGGGAAAGGGAAAAAAAAAAAAGGGGTAAAGAGGGCCCGTGCATTCGTCATCATT